>Ga0315281_10005720_pt1 | contig 17772 bp, 17 predicted proteins | sample YL17G07_0_MG_FD_204540 | JGI IMG/M metagenome (GOLD analysis project Ga0315281, IMG submission 204540) | Sediment microbial communities from Yellowstone Lake, YNP, Wyoming, USA - YL17G07_0 | ecosystem: Environmental > Aquatic > Freshwater > Lake > Sediment | place: USA: Wyoming | collected...
CGAGGCCCTCGCGTTCGCGAGCGAGAGCCGGGCGGAGCGCACCTGGGCCTGCGCCTGACTCACGCTCTGCGCGGCCTTCGTGCGTGTCTGCGAGAGCGACGTCCGAGCGCTCGCGAGCGCCTGGGTGTCTCGCTCCAGCGTCTGCGCGTTCGACGTCTTCGCCGTTACGAGCGCCCTCGCGGCCGAGTCGCGTTGCGCTTTCGCCTGGTCGAGGCTCTGGGCGGTCTTCAGCTGTAGCTGGGCCAGCGCGTTCTGCGCTCCCAGCAGCGACGTCTGGTCGCGGGTGACGGTTGTCTGGTCGGTGATCACCGACTGCGCCGAGTTGCGGCACGAGTTGGAGGTGCTCGACGTGATCGTCGGGTTGTTGGTGCCGCAGTCGCTGAGCTCGGTCGCCTGGTCGCGTCCGAGCTTGGCCTGGTCGGAGGAGAGTGTCGCGGCCGCCGCATCCACGTCCTGCTGCGCCGCCTCGAGCTGGCGGTCGTTCAGCGCCTGCGTGTAGGAGATCGAGCCCTCCGCCTGCGCGAGCGAGCTCTGCGCGTTCGTGACTGCGGTCGGCGCCGTCACCCTGTCCGCGGCGACCTGGCTCTCGGCCTGTTTCACCTGCTGCTCGGCGGCGATGATCTGGTCGCGGTTGATCTTCTTCGTGTCGGCGAGGCTCCTGCGCGCCGCGGCGAGGCTATCCTCGGCGCTCACGACCTGGGCGCTCGTGCTCTGGCGGTCGGAGGCGAGCTGGGCCTGCGCCTGCTCGAGGCTCGCCTGGGCCGAGGCGACGGTCGAGCGCGCGTTCGTCTCGTCGACCTGTGCGAGCACCTGGCCGGCCTTGACGCGCTGCCCGACCTTGACGGCGATCCGCGTCAGCGTGCCGCTTGCGCCGAAGGAGAGGTCGATGCTCGCCGCCGCCTGCACGTTCCCGCTCGCGGAGACGGTGGACTGGACGACGCCGCGTTGGACGGGGGCCGTGCGCAGCGGAGCCTCGGCGGCCTTCGGCTGACCGAGGCTCGTCACGGCGAGCGCGATGCCGCCGCCGAGGACGGCGAGCAGGCCCGCGTTGACGACTTTCTGGCTCTTCGTCACGGGCTGAGTCTCGCGGATGCGAATGAGATGCGATTGAACTGCGGCTAAGAAGAGCCTAAGAATGCGCGCAGACGAGAGAGGCCCGCCGGAGCGGGCCTCTCTCGCTTGGAGGGCACCGGCCAGGAGGGCCGGCTCAGGAAAGGCTGAACCCGGCGCCGGCCGGCGAGCCGCTGCCGGACATGCCGTAGCCGCCCATCCCGCCGTGGCCGCCCATCCCGCCGCGGTCGCCGAACGCGCCGCGGGCAGGAGCCGTGCCGTTGACCATGTCGCCGATCCGCAGCTCGAGCTGGGCGAGGATCTGCTTCTCCTGGTCGGAGGTGATCGTGCCCGCCTTCACAGCGGCGTCGAGCTTCACGGTCTCGGCCTTGACGATCGCCTGCTTCAACCCGTCGACCGTCTTGCCCTTCGCCTTCGCGACGTCGGCGAGCGACGTGCCGGCGGCGAGCTGGGTGCGAAGCTCGACCTGGGTCAGGCCGAGGTAGTCGGCCGCGGCGACGACGAAGCCGCCGTCGTGACCCATGCCCGGGCCCATGCCCATGTGGCCGCCGAAGCCGAAGCCGCCGAGCGGCCCGACGACGCCGGACTCGATCCGCGCCTTCGCGGCATCGGCCTGCGCCTTCGTGATCTCGCCGGCTGCGAGCGCAGCATCGACCTGCTCGATCCCGGCGGTCTTCATGGCCGCCTTCAGCGCGTCGACCGAGACGCCGGCGTGCTTGGCGACGCTCGCGATGTACGCGTCGTGCCGCTGCTGCGGCGTCTGGCTCGACGTGGCGGCGTACGCGAGCCCTGCGCCCACGCCGGCAATGGCCAGCGTTACGGCTGCGACGGCGAGGGCGTGTGTTCTGACGAATCTCATCGTTTCTCCTTCGGTCTGCCTGCCTACCTCTCAAGCAAAGCGCACGATCCTGAGAAACGGCTGAGAGGGGTGTAAAGGTTTGGCATGAACGGGCTAAGACATCGCTGAGAGCCGCAGCCGGAAGATGCTGCCGCCGCCCTCGGCCGGCTCGGCGGTCGCGGACCCGCCGTGGGCCTCCGCGACCTGGCGCACGATCGCGAGCCCGAGCCCGGAGCCGGGCAGCGCCCGCGCGGCGGCGGCGCGGTAGAAGCGGTCGAAGACATGGGGGAGGTCCTCGGGCGCGATCCCCGGCCCGTGGTCGCGGACGCCGACCTCGCCGCCCCGCACGACGACCTCGACGACGCCGTCCGGCGGGCTCCACTTGGCCGCGTTGTCGAGCAGGTTCGCGACCGCGCGGTGCAGCCGCTCGGGGGCGCCGCGGACGATCGTCTCCTCGAGCTCGGTCTCGAAGCGGAGCAAAGGGGTGTGCCGCTGCGCCCGCTCGACGGCGTCGCGCACGAGCAGGTCGAGCCGCACGTCCTCGAGCGCGTGCTCGCTCTCGCCGTCGCGGGAGAGCTCGACGACGTCGGCGACGAGCGCCGTCAGCTCCTCGATCTGCGCGCTCACCTCGCCGAGCACTGCGGCGCGCTCCTTCGCCTTGAGGCCGCCGCGTCCGAGCAGCTCGACGTTCGTGCGCAGGCTCGTGAGCGGCGTGCGCAGCTCGTGCGAGGCGTCCGCCACGAGCTGCCGCTGCGCCTTCAGCGAGCCCTCGAGCTCGTCCAGCATCGTGTTGAAGCTCGCGGCCAGGCGGCCGAGCTCGTCGCCCTGGACCGGCTCGACCCGGCGGGTCAGGTCGTGGGTGACCGTGATGTGCTCGGCCGTCTCGGTGAGGCGGCGCACGGGGACGAGCGCCGTGCGCGCGACGCCGAAGCCGAGCAGCGCCGCGAGCCCGATCCCTCCGGCTCCGACGAGCGCGAGGATCAGGCGCAGCCGGTCGAGCACGCTGTCCACCTCCGTCAGCGGGCGCGCGATCTGGAGGGCCAGCCCGGTTGTGAGGGGCACGGTCAGCATGCGGATGTGGGTGCCGGCGACGGTCGCGTCCGCGAGGAACCCGTGTCCGCTCCCGGCGGCGACCGCGAGCGTCCGGCTGGTGATCGGTAGCGCGACGTCCTGGCCGGCGCCCCGCGAAGTCGTACCGTCTGCCGAGACGAGCTGGAGATAGCCCGCGGCGCCGCCGAGTGCGGGCGTCGGCAGGTCGAGGCCGCCCCGCCCGAACCCGCCCATCATCCCGGGGCCGCGCCCCATGTGGCCTGCGACGTCAGCTCGTCCGCGGAGCGCGTCGTCCACCTGCCCGCGCAGCTCGCCGCGCACGATGAGGTACGTCGCGCCGGTCGCGAGCGCGACCGCAACGGCTACCGCGACCGCCGAGGCGAGCCCGAGCCGGGTGCGCAGGCTCATCGCTCGCGCAGCGCGTAGCCGATGCCGCGCACGGTCTGGATCAGCCGCGGCTCGCCCGCGGCCTCGGTCTTGCGGCGCAGGTAGCCGACGTAGACGTCGAGCGAGTTCGACGCCGGGCCGAAGTCGAAGCCCCAGACGCGCTCGAAGATGAGCGACCGGGTCAGCACCTGCCGCGGGTTGCGGAGAAAGAGCTCGAGCAGGTTGAACTCGGTGCGGGTCAGCTCGATCTCTCGGCTGCCACGGCGCGCCTCGCGCGTGAGCGGGTCGAGCTCGAGGCCCGCGAAGTGGAGGAGCCCGCCCTCGTCCGGCGCGGTCCGGCGCAGGAGGGCGCGGATGCGCGCGAGCAGCTCCTCGAGCGCGAACGGCTTGACGAGGTAGTCGTCGGCCCCCGCGTCGAGCCCGGCGACGCGGTCGCCGACGGCGTCGCGCGCGGTCAGCATCAGCACGGGAAGCCGGCTCCCGTGCGCGCGCAGACGGCGGCAGACGGCGAGCCCGTCGAGGCCCGGCATGAGGATGTCGAGGACGACGGCGTCCGGCGGCTGCGCCTCGATCCGCTCGAGCGCCTCGGCGCCGTCCGCGGCCAGCTCCACCTCGTAACCCTCGAGCAGGAGCGCGCGCTCGAGCGACGTCCGCACGGCGGGCTCGTCGTCCACGACCAGTAGCCGTCTGGGCCCGTCGGAGGTCATCCCCCGTATGAAAGCGGAGACGTCGCCCGACGGCCGGGAGAGCAGCTGCTGCGTCCGTGTCACACGGTGAGCAAAGCGCGACTTCGTGAGAGAACCCTGTGACCGCGCTAAGAATCGGCTAAGAACCCGTTTCGAGATGACTGCTCGTCGCGCAGGCCCGCCGGCGTACGCCTCGCCACAGGTTGACCGGCATCCGGCCTAGAAGACGGGCGTCTCGCGCCAGACGCCCCACACCTCGCGCAGCGCGTCGCAGAGCTCGCCGAGGGTGACGTAGTCGCGGGCCGCCTCGACGAGCAGCGGCATCAGGTTGACGCCCTCGCCCGCGGCGGCGTCCTTGACCGCGGCCAGCCGCGACTCGACCGCGGCCGAGTCGCGCCGCGCCCGCAGCGCCCGCAGGCGCTCGACCTGCTCGCTCTCGAGCGCCGGGTCGACCTTCAGGGTCGGGATCGGCTGCTCGTCTGCGAGCTGGTAGCGGTTGACGCCGACGACGACGCGCTCGCCGCGCTCGACCTCGCCCTGGTAGCGGAAGGAGGCCTCGGCGATCTCGCGCTGGAAGAAGTTCTCCTTGATCGCCGGGATAACCCCGCCGAGCGCCTCGATGCGGGCGAAGTACTCGTAGGCCTGCGCCTCGAGCCGGTTCGTCAGCTCCTCGAGGTACCAGGCGCCGCCGAGCGGGTCGGCCGTGTTGACGACACCGGTCTCGTGCGCGATCACCTGCTGGGTGCGCAGCGCGATCCGCACCGCAGCCTCGGTCGGCAGCGCGAGCGCCTCGTCGAAGGAGTTCGTGTGCAGGCTCTGGGTGCCGCCGAGCACCGCCGCGAGCGCCTCGAGCGCGGTGCGCACGATGTTCAGCTCCGGCTGCTGGGCGGTCAGCGAGACGCCGGCGGTCTGGGTGTGGAAGCGCAAAAGCAGCGAGCGCTCGTTGCGCGCGCCGTAACGAGAGCGCAGCTCGCGCGCCCAGATCCGGCGCGCCGCGCGGTACTTGGCGATCTCCTCGAAGAAGTCGAGGTGGGCGTTGAAGAAGAAGGAGAGCCGGGGCGCAAACTCGTCCACGGCGAGCCCGCGCGCGAGCGCCGCCTCGACGTAGGCGAAGCCGTCGGCGAGCGTGAAGGCGAGCTCCTGGGCCGCCGTCGAGCCCGCCTCGCGGATGTGGTAGCCCGAGATCGAGACCGGGTGGAAGAGCGGCATCTCGGCGGCGCAGAACTCGATCATGTCGACCACCAGCCGCAGCGAGGGCTCGGGCGGGAAGATCCACTCCTTCTGGGCGATGTACTCCTTGAGGATGTCGGTCTGGGCCGTACCCCGCAGCTTGGCGCGCGGCACGCCCTGGGCCTCGCCGACGCAGAGGTAGTAGGCGAGCACGATCGCCGCCGGCGAGTTGATCGTCATCGAGGTCGAGACCTCGCCGAGCGGGATGCCGGCAAAGAGCGTCTCCATGTCGGCGAGCGAGTCGACCGCGACGCCCTCGCGCCCGACCTCGCCGAGGGCGCGCGGATGGTCCGAGTCGTAGCCCATCAGCGTCGGCATGTCGAAGGCGGTCGAGAGCCCCGTCTGGCCGTGGGCGAGCAGGTAGCGGAGGCGCTCGTTCGTCTCGGCGGCGGTGCCGAAGCCCGCGAACTGGCGCATCGTCCAGAGCCGGCCGCGGTACATCGTCGGGTAGACGCCGCGGGTGAAGGGGTAGGCCCCGGGGGAGCCGAGGTCGCGCTCGTAGTCGATCTCGACCGAGTCGGGCGTGTAGAGCGGCTCGTTGACGAGCCCGGAGATCGTCGTCCGGAGCTCGCCCTGGCGCTCCGACGCGCGGCGGTCGTCGGTGGTTGCCATCGCCGCTCAGTCCTCGAGATCGAGGGCGGCTTCGGCGATGAGGGTCTTGTGCAGCTCGTTGTTGCCCTCGACGATCTGGAACACCTTCGCATCGCGCAGGTAGCGCTGTACCGGGTACTCGTCCGAGACGCCGTAGGCGCCGTGGATCTGGAACGCCTTCACCGCGGCGTCGAGGGCGACGTCCGAGGCGACCAGCTTCGCCATCGAGGCGGCGTCCCGGGCACGCAGACCCTGGTCTTTCAGGTACGCGAGCCGGTAGGTCAGCAGCCGGGCGCTCTCGGTGCCGCAGAGCATGTCGCTGATCATCTCCTGCACCAGCTGGAACTTCCCGATCGGCTGGCGGAACACCCGCCGCTCGCGCGCGTAGGCGATCGCCGCGTCGCAGCACGCCTGCGCCAGCCCGACGGCACGGGCGGCGACGCCGAGGCGCCCGTTCTCGACCGCGTTCATCGCGATCGCGAAGCCCTGGCCCTCCTCGCCGAGGAGCGCGTCCGCCGGCACGCGCACGTCGTCGAGCACGAGCTCGCCGGTCGAGATCGGCCGGAAGCCGAACTTGTTCTTGAGCGGCTTCACGGAGAGGCCGGGGAGCTCGCGGTCGACCAGGAACGCGCAGATCCGCTTGCGTCCCGTCTGCTCGTCGACGCCGATGTGCGCGAAGGTCAGGAACCAGCCGGCGACGTCGAGGAAGCTGATCCACATCTTGGCGCCGCTGATCACGTAGGAGTCCCCGTCGCGGCGGCACGTCGTGTCCATGTCGGAGACGTCGGTGCCCGAGCGGGCCTCGGTCACGCCGGCCGCGCCGAAGGCGTCGCCGCGCGCGAGCGGAGTGAGGTAGCGCTGCTTCTGCTCCTCGGTGCCGTAGCGGAGGATGGAGTTGCCGACGAGGCCGCTCGGCAGCGTCAGGGCGACGGCGACGATGTGGCAGACGCGCGAGATCTCCTCGATCAGCATCGCGTAGGTGACGTGGTCGAGACCGGCTCCGCCGTACTCCGTCGGCACGATCCCACCCGAGAAGCCGAGCTCGGCGGCCCGCTTGATCAGCTCGACCGGGAAGCGCTCCTCGCGGTCGTAGTCGGCGACATGGGGCGCCACTTCGCGCTGGGCGAAGTCGCGGGCGAGCTGCCGCAGCTCCTTCTGCTCTGGGGTCAGTCCGAAGTCCATGGGCGAAGCGCGATCGTATGTTATCGGCCAATCGTTTGGTAGAAAAGTCTGGTAGAAATCGATGTCGTGGCCAGCGACGCCTACGTCGTCGGGATCGGGGAGACGCCCCATGCGCCGCGCCGCGACGACGTCAACACGACCGAGCTCGCATGGGAGGCCGTCTCCGCCGCGCTGGCCGACGCCGGCGTCGAGCTGAAGGATGTCAGCGGGGCGGTCACGGCCTCGCAGGACTTCTGGGAGGGGCGGACGATCTCGAGCATGGCGGTCAACGAGATCGTCGGCGCCACGTTCAAGCCCGAGTCCAAGGTCGCCGCCGACGGGGTGCTGGCACTCGTCTACGCGGCGGCGCGGATCGTGACCGGTCCCGACACGCTGCTGCTCGTCGTCGCGCACTGCAAGGAGTCGCAGGCCGACGCGCACGCCGTGGAGCGCGCGGCGTTCGACCCGTTCGTCCAGCGTGACCTCGATCCGGACGAGACGATCGCGGCCGCGCTGCAGGCGCGGCTGCTCGGCTACCCGGCGGAGCTGCGCGCGCGCGTCGTCGAGGCTGCCCGGCGGCGTTCGCCCTGGCTCGAGCCGCTCGCCGAGGGCGCCGTCGCGGCCTCCCCCGAGACCGCCTCGCCCCTGCGCGAGCTCGAGCGCGCGCCGCTGATGGACGGTGCCTGCGCACTCGTCCTCTGCGACGCCGCGACCGCGGCGCGGCTCGGCAGGCCGGCCGTGCGCGTCGCCGGCGCCGGCACGTCGACCGGCCGCTACTGGAGCGACAGCGACCTGACCGCTGCCCCCGGCGTGCGCGAGGCGCTCTGCGCCGCGCTCGGCCAGTCGGGGTGGGGCGACGCACCGGAACGGATCGAGCTCACGGCGACCTATGCCCACCAGGCGCTGCTCTTCGGCCGCGAGCTCGGGCTCGGCGGGGAGGAGGACGTCGCGAGCGCGCTCGAGCGTGGCGGTCTCGCCCCGGGCGGCGGGGCCCTGGCGGGACGGCCCGGCGTCGTCGCGGGGCTCTCGAATGCGGCGGCCTGCGCCCGTCACCTGCGCGAGGCCGGCGGCCGCGCGCTCGCGCACGGGACGACCGGCCTGCTCGCGCAGAGCCATCATTTCGTCTGCCTGGAGGCCGTGTGAGCCGCGCTGTCGCAGCCGTTGCGGTCGGCCAGACCGACCACGTCGCCCGCCGCCTGGACGTCGGCATCCCCGAGCTCGCGCGCGAGGCGGTCGACCGCTGTTTGGAGGCGCGCGAGCTCGCGTTCTCGGACGTCGACGCGCTCGTCGTCGGGAACATGGAGATGTTCGAGGGGATCAACCTCGTCGAGCACTGGCTCGTCGATGCGCTCGGCGCGGCGGGCAAGCCGGTCTTCAAGCTCAACAACGGGGGTACCGTGGGGGCGTCGATCGCGATCTGCGGCTACTACCTCGTCGCGTCTGGGTTCTACCGGCGGGTGCTCTGCGTCGGCTTCGAGAAGCAATCGGACGGCTCGACCCAGTCGGCGATCACGACCGTCGGCGACCCGGTGTGGGAGCGCGCGGTGATGGCGGGCGCGATCGGCAACTTCGCCGCGATGACCTCGGTCTACGTCGACGAGTCGGGCGTCACGCCCGAGCAGGCGGCCAGGGTCGCGGTCAAGGCGCGGCGCAACGCCGCCCGGAACCCGCACGCGCACCTGAAGATGGCCGACCTGACCGTCGAGGACGTGCTCGCCTCCGACATGCTCGCCTACCCCGTGCGCAAGCTCGACATGTGCCCGAGCTCGGACGGCGCGTGCGCCGTGCTCCTCGCCGCAGAGGAGGACGCCGAGTCTCTCGCTCCGCGCCCCGCCTGGATCCACGCCGCCGTCACCGCGCACGACCAGCAGTACATGGGCGACAGCCCGAAGCGGCTTGCGGAGATGCGCTCGCTCAGGGAAGCGGCGCGCCGCGGCTATGCGTACGCGGGGATCGACGACCCGGTGCGCGACTTCGACGTCGCCGAGATCTACGAGCCGGCGACCTACGCCGAGCTCGCCATGTACGAGTGCCTCGGCTTCTGCGAGCAGGGCGGCGGCGGCCGCCTGATGGACGCGGGCGTCACGCAGATGGATGGTGCCCTGCCGGTCAACCCGTCCGGCGGCGTCCTGTCGGCGAACCCCGTCGGCGCGACGGCCTTGATCCGCGTCGCCGAGGCGGCGCTGCAGACGATGGGCGAGGGCGGCGAGCGCCAGGTGCCCGGCGTGCGACGCGCGCTCGCGACCGGCTACGGCGGCAACGCCTGGACCGACCTGCTCGTGCTCGGGAGCGAGCGGCCGTGAACGACGAGCCGCTCCGCCTCTCCCGGCAGGTGACGCTCGCCTACCGGTTCGCGGCAGGCGCTTACGCGACGCGCTTCTTCACGGCTCTGCGCGAGGAGGGCCGCGTGTTCGCGACGCGCTGCCCGAGCGGGCACGTGCTGCTGCCGCCGCGCCCGGTCTGCGGCCTCTGCAACGTGCCGACGGAGGAGTGGGTCGAGGTCGGCCCGCGCGCGACGCTCGCGGGGTACACGGTCGTCTACATCCCGTTCATCGACCCGATGACCGGGGCCGAGCGGCCGGTGCCGTACGGCTTCGGGCTCGTCCGCTTCGACGGCGCCGACACGAACGTCTACCACCTCGTCGACGAGACCGACCCCGAGCGGCTCTGGATCGGGCTGCCGCTGGAGCCGGTCTTCCGCGAGCCCGCCGAGCGCGAGGGCACGCTCGCCGACATCCGTTTCTTCCGCCCGATCCGGGAGGAGGGCGCGTGACAGACGGGCTCATCTTCGAGCAGAAGATCGATCTGCCCTACCGGTACACGGTCGGCGCCGCGCAGCGCGCGTTCCTGCGCGGGCTCGCCGAGGGCCGCCTGCTCGCGAGCACGGGCGGCGGCGAGCGCTTCGTCCCGGCACGTCCCTTCGCGCCGGACGGGAGACGGCTCGAGGGGCTCGAGGAGCTGCCCGCCCGTGGCCGCGTGCTCGCCGCGACCACGGCGCACTATCTCCCCGGCGCCCCCGTCTTCGGCCTCGTCCTGATCGACGGCGCCGCCGCGCCGATGCTGCACCGGCTCGAGTCCGAGCTCGAGGCCGGGAGCGAGGTCGAGGCCGTGTGGGCCGAGGGCGCGGAGCCGGCGATCACCGCGATCCGCCACTTCCGGCAGGTCCGGTGAACGTCGCCGACGTCGTCGCCTGCACGCTGGCGCGGGAGGTGCGCGACGGCGACGTCGTGGGGGTCGGGCTCGGGACGCCGCTCGCGCTCTGCGCGTGCCTGCTCGCCCGGCGCACGGGCGCCCCCGGTGCGAGCGTCCTCGTCGCAGGCGCCGTCTCGCCGGACGCGACACTCCTCGACTGTCTCGGCGGTCCCGCCGCGCTCGCCGGCCGCACCGCCGGCTTCGTGCCGCATCTCGACACGATGGACATGGCCGAGCGGCAGGCGATGACGCTCCAGTTCCTCCGCCCCGCCCAGGTCGGCGCGGACGGCTCCGCGAACACGAGCCGTGTCGCAGCGGGCGGCCGGCTCGTCCGCTTCCCCGGCGGCCTGGCGACCGCCGACGTGCCGAACCTGCTGCCCCGGCTCGTCTACTACCACACAGCCCACGAGCCGCGCGCCTTGCCGCCGGTCCTCGGCTTTCGCACCGCGGCGGGCGGAGGGATCGAGCGTGCCGGCTACCGCGCCCGGGGCCCCGTCGCGCTCGTCACGGACCGCTGCGTGATCGCGTTCGCGGAGACGGGCCCGCGCCTGGCCAGCGTCCACGAGGGCGAGGACGCGGGGGCGGTCGCTGCCGCCACCGGCTTCGCCCTCGACGTGCCCGGAGACGTGCCGACGACGCGCGGCCCGACCGATTCCGAGCTCGCCGCCCTGGACGAGATCGACCCGCACCGGATCCGCGAGCTCGAGTTCCGCGACCTCCGCGCGGCCGCCGAGGAACGCCTCCGCGGACTGCGCGCCACCGAAAGGAGCCACCGTGCCTGAGATGCGACTCGACCACATCTCCTTCCTCGTCCGCGACCTTGACGCCGCGATCGAGAAGTGGAGGAAGCTGCTCGGGATCCTCGACCCCGATCAGGCGGCGGGGATCACCTACGGGGAGGGCCTCGAGGGCGGCGAGCACATGCGCTGGGCGACGTTCGTCAACCCGCAGGGCTGCTCGATCCAGCTGTTCACGACGCTGAGCGAGGACGGCTTCCTGAGGAAGATCCTCGACCGGCGGGGCGAGATCGTCCATCACGTCGCCTTCCTCTCCTCGAACGTCACCGAGACCGTCGACCAGCTCCGCGAGGCCGGCATCCCGCTTGTCCAGGAGGAGAACACCTCGCCGGACACGATGCCGTGGCTGAGTTGGAACTTCGTGCCGCCGGACTACGTCGGCGGGGCGCTGATCGAGGTGGCGCAGCGCTACAACGTCGAGGGCGACGAGTGGGTGCCGGTTCCGGGAGACCCGCAGTAGCCCTCGCGGCGGCACTGGCCGAGGCGATCGCCGACGGCGCCGTCGTCGCGACCGGCGGCGGCGAGCTGTCCCGCAAGCCCGTGGCGGCGGTCCGGCAGCTCGTCACGCTCGGGAGGCGCGACCTCGTGCTCGTGACGCTGCTCGGCAGCGTCGACGTCGAGCTGCTGCTCGCCGCCGGGCTCGTCGCCGAGCTCCACAGCGCCGGCGTCGCGCTGGAGGGGCTCGCGCCGCACTACCGGGCCGCGCGCCAGGACGGGGAGCCGCGCGTCATCGAGTGGTCCGAGGGGTTGCTGACGGCCGCTCTCCAGGCCGCCTCGCTCGGGCTCGACTCGACGCTCTGGCGCGCGGGTACCGGCACCGACCTGCCGGCCGTGAACCCGTGGCTGCGCGAGATCGCCGACCCGCACACGGGCGCGCCGGTGCTCGCGGTGCGGGCGCTCGAGCCCGACGTCGCGCTCCTGCACGTGCCCGCGGTCGACGAGCAGGGCAACGCCTACTGCGACGGCGACCTCGTCGCCGACGCGGTGCTCGCGCGGGCGGCGAAGCACGTGATCGTCACGTACGAGCGGCGGGTCGAGGTCGACGAGCCCCGCGCCGCGATCTCGCGGGTGTGGATCGACGAGGCCTTCGAGCTGCCGGGCGGCGCGCGCCCGACCGGCTGCTTTCCCGACTACGGCCCCGACCGCGGCGGCCTGCGCGAGCTGGCAACGTGATCGCCGACCTGCTCACCGGGACGCTTGCCGAGGAGGTCGTGCTCGCGTCGCAGAAGGGCCTGCGCGTCTTTGCGGTCACCACTCCGGCGAGCCTCGTGGCCGCGCTCGCGGCGCGCAGGCTCGGGGCCGGAGGGCTGGCGATCGCCGGCGGGCTCACCGCGCTCGACGCCGACCCGGTACTGCCGCTCGAGGGCGGCGAGGAGGCGCTCTTCTCCCGTGGACCGGTCCAGCGCGACGGGGCGACAGACATCTTCACCATGCTCTGGCGCGGCCGCGCGGGCGTCGCGGTCGTGCCGGCTCAGCTCGACGCAGCCGGGCGCACCAACCTGTCCGGCATCGGCCCGCCCGGCCGTCCCAAGGTCGCGCTGATCGGCCCGCGCGGGCTGCCCGACAACAACGCCTCGCCCTCGTGGGTCTGGTACCTGCTCGCCGCGCACTCGCCGCGCGCGCTCGTCGAGCGGGTCGACGTCGTCTGCGGGGCGATCCCGCCCGCCGGCGCTCCCCGCGCGTTGCTGACGCCTGCCGGCTGCTTCGACCTCGGCCAGGGCGGCTGGCGGGCCCGCTGGCTTGCCCCCGGCGGCGACGAGCTCGTAGCCGCCGTCCCGGCGCTCGGCGTCGAGATCCCGGATGGGACGCCCGTACGTGAGGCGCCGTCGCCCGAGACGCTTGCCGCGCTGGACGAGGTCGACCCGCAGGGCTACAGGCGCGCCGAGTTCGTCTAGGGCGCGCCGAGCACGGCGACCGTCGACACGACGCCGGGCCCGCCGAGCGTGTGCGCCGCGCCGAGTCGCGCGTTGGCGACCTGGCGCTCGCCGGCTCGCGCGAGCAGGTGGTCGGTCAGCTCGGCGAGCATGCGCACGCCGGTCGCCCCGACCGGGTGGCCGCAGGCCTGCAGGCCACCGGAGACGTTGACCGGGATGTCGCCTCCGTGCGTGGTCGCGCCGCTCTCCAGGAGGCTGCCTCCCTCGCCGCGGCCGCAGAGGCCGAGGTCCTCGTAGTTGACGAGCTCGGTCACCGTGAAGCAGTCGTGGCACTCGACGAGGTCGAGCTCGCGGCGCGGGTCGGTGACACCCGCCTGCCGGTAGGCGACGGCCGCAGCCTCGCGGGTCGAGCGGAAGCCGAGGAAGTCCATCTCCTCGTCGAAGAACGTCGAGTAGTAGCCGCTCGTGACCGCGAGCCCGAAGCCGCGGATGAGGACGTAATGCTCGGCGTTCGCCCGCGCCCAGTCGGCGCTCGCGAGCACGACGGCAGCGGCGCCGTCGGTCGTCGGCGTGCAGTCGAGGGTGCCGAACGGCTCGGCGACGAGCGGCGCGGCGAGCACGTCCTCGACGGTGACGGGCCTGCGGAAGTGCGCCTTCGGATTCCGGGCGGCGTGCGCGTGGTTCTTGACCGCGACCCGCGCGAGAGTCTCGCGGGAGACGCCCCACCGCTCCATGTAGCGGTTCGCGAGCAGTGCGAACTGGCCGGGCGCCGTGCGTCCCTTGGCGAGCGTGGGGTGCGTGAGGTTGGCGGTCCGGGCGACCAGGCTGCCGCGGCTCGGCACGTCGCGCATCTTCTCGGCGCCGATCGCGAGCACGAGTGCGTGCTCGCCCGCGGCTACGTCGAGTGCGCCCGCGCGGACCGCTTCCATCCCGGTGCAGCAGAAGTTCGACACCCGAGTGACCGGGCGGGGCGCGAAGCCGAGCGACTCCGCCACGGCGCTGCCCGAGTCGCCCACGAGCCCCGTCAGCCCCGGCTCGGCGGTGCCGAGCCAGGCAGACTCGATCTGATCCATCTCGAGCCCGGCGTCCGAGACCGCGCCGAACGCGGCCTCGGCCAGGAGGTCGAGATAGCCCCGGTCGTGGTGGACCCCGAACGCCGTCGTCGCGGAGCCGACGATCGCCACCTCGCCCGCGATCGGCATCAGCGCACCTCCTCCGGGGCGATCTTCCAGAAGTACTGGATTGCGCCTCCGCCGGCGTGCAGGCGCCGCGGCACGAGGCGCACGCGGGCGCCGATCTCGACGCGCGCCGACGGGACGACCTGGCCGTAGAAGCGGCCGCCGCCGTCGAGCTCCACGACCGCCATGCCGGTGGAGGCCGCGGCCGGGTACGCGTGGTCGCGCGTCTGCGTCACGACGGTACCCGTCCGCGGCAGCCGCTCCGGCGCGAGCTCGCGCGAGCCGCAGTGGGGGCAGGACGCGGGCGGCGGAAAGAGCAGGCGCCCGCACGAGCCGCAGCGACTGCCCTCGAGGCGCAGGTCCGACGCCCGCTCGCGCCACGACCGCGGCGAGGAGGCGTACGGCGAGAGCGCATCCCAGTCGATCTGCGGGGGCGCATCGGAGCCGCGGCGTGCCTCGAGCATGGTCCGTGCGCGCGCGGCGACGGCTCCCGCCCCGGCGCCCGGCTCCACCTCGATCGCCTCCACCAGCCCGCCCGCTGCGGCGACGAGCGCCTGCGGCCGGTCGAGCGAGAGGAGGATCCGCGCGAGCGGATGCGCCGCGCCGAGCACGCCGGTGCGCCCCACCAGCTCGTCGCCGGGGCCGCCGAGCGCGCGCTCCGCCCGCGCGGCCGGCCTGGCGACCGGCGAGACGACGCCGGGCGCGCCGCCGCCGAAGCCTTCGGCGGCGAGCTTCCGGGCGACGCGCGCCGCGCCGGCGTCCCAGACGAAGCTCGGATCGGCTTCGGAGCGCTCGCGCTCGCCCGCGACGCGCCAGCGGTCGCGCAGCTCCTCGGCGCGCGCCGGACCCGGGCGGAGCGTCGCGGCGCCGCCGTCTCCGGCGAGCAGGAGCGCCGCTGCGCCGTCGCCGGCGTCGTGCTCGCCGGACGCGCGGTGGGACGCGCAGACGAGCACGGGCCCGTCGCCGCCCGCGGCGAGCGCGGCCGCGAGGCGGACGGCGGTGAGGCCGTCGCGCAGCGACGAGGTCAGCTCCACCGCGACGAGGTCGCCCGCGAGGCCGAGCAGCTCGGCGAGGAGCTGGACGTTGCCGCCCTCGTCGTAGGGCGGCGAGGTCGTCGCCAGCACGAGCGCTCGCGGTCGCGTGCCGGCGCGCTCGAGCAGCGGCAGCGCGGCGAGCGCCGCCAGCGTCAGGGCGTCCTCGTCCGGGTCGGCGACCGTCCGGCCGCCGAGCTCGCTCGCCGGCAGGGCCAGCTCGCCGTCGAGCAACGAGATCGGAGGCGTCATGCTGTACGCGGACGCGCGTTGTCGGCTGCGTTGCACATGTGGCAGACTCAGCCCAGAGTCTACCGACCGAACGTTTGATTCTGAAGCCCGAGCCCCCGATCCCGCAGTTCTTCCTCCTCGAGCGGCATGGGGCGGTCGCAGTCTGCCTGCTCGACAAGCCCCCGGCGAACACGCTCGACGAGGAGCTGCACGCCGACTTCGACCTGCTCCTGACCCGGCTCGAGCAGGACGCGGGCGTGCGCGCCGTCGTGCTCGGCACCGCGAACGAGAAGATCTTCATGGCGGGTGCGAAGCTCGAGGCCTTCCCGGACGAGCACTTCTCCCGGACGGCCTCCGCGCGCCGGATCGACCTGGCGCAGGGGACGTTCACGCGCGTGCAAAGGCTTGCGAAGCCCGTCGTCGCGGCGATCACGGGTCACGCCCTCGGCGGCGGCTGCGAGCTCGCGCTCGCCTGCGACTTTCGCTTCATGAGCGAGGGCGAGAGCCTGATCGGGTGCCCCGAGATCCGGCTCGGGATCATCCCCGGCGGTGGCGGCACCCAGCGGCTGCCGCGCCTCGTCGGCCGCGCCCGGGCGGCGCGGCTGCTGATGCTGGGCGAGCGTCTCTCGGCCCGCGAGGCGGCGGAGATCGGGCTCGTCGACGAGGCCTGCCCGACCCCCGAGGCGACGCGGGCGGCCGCGCTCGACTTCGCCTCCCGGCTCGCCGAGCTCCCGGCGCCGGGGCTGCGCCTGCTCAAGCAGTGCCTGAACGACGGCTTCGACCCGTCCCTTGTGGCCGGGCTCGCCGTCGAGCGCGAGGCCGCGATCGAGGCGCTCGCCCAGCCGGAGGCGCGCGAGGGCCTGCGGGCGTTCCTCGAGCGCCGCCCGCCGAGGTTCCACGAGTGAGCGCCCGCCTCGTGGGCTGGGACGAGGCGGCCGCGGTCGTCGCCGACGGCGCGACCGTGGCGTTCAGCGGTGCGGTGCTGCGCGGCAAGCCCGTGGCGGCCGCCGCGGCGCTCGCACGCGCGGGCCGTCGCGAGCTCGAGCTCGTCGCGTTCACCGGCTCGCTCGAGGTCGAGGCGCTGCTCGCCGCCGGCGCGCTGCGCTCGGTCGCCTCCAGCTACGTCGGACTCGGCTCGCACGGGCCCGCGCGCGGCTTCTCGGCGGCCGTCGGCGCCGGGACGATCGAAGACCGCGAGCTGTCCGAGTGGATGCTGGTCGGCGGCCTGCGCGCCGCAGCGATGGGGATCCCGTTTCTGCCGACCCGGGCCGCACTAGGCTCGCAGCTCGTCGAGGAGCGCGGCCTGCGGACGGTGCGCGATCCCTACGGCGGCGAGGAGCTGCTCGCGGTGCCGGCGCTGCGGCCCGACGTTGCGTTCGTCCACGCCTGGCGCGCCGACGCGGAGGGCAACGTCCAGCTGCCGTGGCCGCCCGACCACCTGGCCGACGTCGACGTGCTCCTCGCGCGGGCGGCGCGGACCGTCGTGGTCTCCGTCGAGGAGATCGTCTCTCCAGAGGCGATCGCCGCGAGCGCGGAGCGGACGCGGCTGTTCGGGTTCGAGGTCGACCTGCTCGTCGAGGCGCCGCGCGGCGCGTGGCCGGGCAGCCTGCCGCCGCTCTACGAGGAGGACGAGCACTGGCTGGCGGAGCGCCGCGACGGTGTCGGCGAGGCGCTCCTCGACGCATACGCAGCTACCGCTGGGAGGAAGGAATGAACGGCAACGGCGACCCGGTCGTGATCGTCTCGGGGGCGCGCACAGCGATCGGCCGCTTCGGCGGCTCTCTGAAGGACGTCGACGCCTACGAGCTCGGCGCCGCCTGCATCGCGGAGGCGCTGCGCCGCGCCGCGCTCGACGCTGAGGAGGTGGACGAGGTCGTGATGGGCCAGGTCGGCCAGGTCGGCCCCGACGCCTACAACGCGCGCCGCTGCGCGCTCGCCGGCGGGATCCCGGCGACCGCGACGGCGATGAACGTCAACCGGCTCTGCAGCTCGGGCCTGCAGGCGATCGTCACCGGCGCGCAGCAGATCCTCACCGGGCTCGCCGACGTGGTCGTCGCCGGTGGCGACGAGTCGATGAGCCGGCAGCCCTTCCTCGACTACCAGGCCCGCAACGGCTGGAGGCTCGGCGGTCACGAGCTCGTCGACGGCACGCTCTCGCTCGTCACCGACCCCTGGGGCAAGTACGCGATGGGCGTGACGGCCGAGAACGTCGCCGAGCGCTACGGCGTCTCGCGGGAGGAGCAGGACCGCTTCGCCCTGCTCAGCCAGCAGCGCGCGAGCGCCGCGGTCGAGCGGGGCGACCTCACGGCCGAGATCGTTCCGATCGACGTGCCGAAGGGCGAGCCGTTCGCCCGCGACGAGCATCTCCGGCCGGACACCACGCTCGACAGCCTCGCCGCACTCCCTCCGGCCTTCCGCAGGGACGGCGGCACCGTCACCGCGGGCAACTCCTCGG
>Ga0315281_10005721_pt1 | contig 17772 bp, 16 predicted proteins | sample YL17G07_0_MG_FD_204540 | JGI IMG/M metagenome (GOLD analysis project Ga0315281, IMG submission 204540) | Sediment microbial communities from Yellowstone Lake, YNP, Wyoming, USA - YL17G07_0 | ecosystem: Environmental > Aquatic > Freshwater > Lake > Sediment | place: USA: Wyoming | collected...
GTCCGCGCCGGTCGAAACCGGACTGGCGCACCATGACGCGGTCGCCGTGCAGCACCTTGCGCATCTCGCGAGGGCTTAGATAAAGATCGCCATCGCCCTCATCGGGAACGACAAAACCGTAGCCATCCGGATGCGCCTCGACCCGCCCCGCGACCAAGTCGAGCTTGCGCGCGACCAGAATGGCGCCTTTGCGATTGCGCAGGATCTGCCCGGCGCGCTCCATCGCCCCGAGGCGGCGTGTGAAAGCCTCGCCCTCGGTCGGCTGAATGCCCAGCGCGCGCGCCAAATCGGCCTCGGCAAGAGGTACGCCGGCCACCGCCAGCGTCTCCAGTATGAATTCCCGGCTCGGGATCGGGGACTCGTAACGAGCCGCCTCACGCTCCAGGAAAGGATCGTTGCCGCGCTCGCCACTGGCTTTTTTCTGTCCGCGGGGCTTTTTCATAGACCCAAGTTCCTATAGAATTCGCAGTCCGCGCCCAGATGGCGGAATTGGTAGACGCACCAGGTTCAGGTCCTGGCGGTGGCAACACTGTGGGGGTTCGAGTCCCTTTCTGGGCACCAACTTCAACGAGACCGGTATTTTATACCCCGGCTCTCGCGGGGTTATGGTTTTTTAGGCCGCTTGTTCAGCGGCGCCGACGGCGAGGAGCCGCGTGAAAGCACCTTCTTTCGCGTACACGAAGCCAGGGTCGATCGGCGAGGTCTTCGATCTGCTCGATCGGCATGGCGACGAAGCGAAGCTGCTTGCGGGCGGACAAAGCCTGCTCGCCACCCTCAACATGCGGCTGTCCTCCCCCGCGCTCCTTATCGACATAGGAAACCTGCCGGGCCTTTCGGGCGTCACGATGTCCGGCGGACGCCTGCGCATCGGCGCGCTCACGACACACCGCACACTGGAATGCTCGCCCGAGATCGCCGCTCATGCGCCGCTGCTGGCGCAGGCGGCGCCGCATATCGCGCATGTGGCGATACGCAATCTGGGCACGATAGGCGGCAGCATCGCCCTGGCCGATCCTGCCGCCGAGTGGCCCGCCTGCTGCGTCGCGCTGGACGCGGAATTCATCTTGTCTGCCCGCGGCGCGGAACGCCGGGTCAAGGCGCGCGAATTTTTCCGCGGGCTCTACGATACGGCGCTGGGACGAGCGGAACTTCTGACTGCCATCGAAGTGCCGGTGCTCGGTCCCGACTACCGCTCATGCTTCCTCGAACTGGCACGCCGACACGGCGATTACGCCATCACAGGCATCGCCGCTGTCGCCCGAGTACGCGACCGGCAACTGTCGGATGTGCGCCTGGCCTTCCTCGGCGTGGGTTCGGTCCCCGTCCTCGCACGCGGTGCGATGGCCGCAGTCGAGGGAAAGGCAATGGGTCCCGACCGGGTCGCGGCGGCGCAGGCGGCGCTCGCAGCCGACCTCGATCCGGTCGCCGATCTCACCAACTCCGCCGCAACCAAGCTGCATCTGTCCCGCGTGCTCCTCGGTCGGGCGCTGGCGGCACTGGCAGGTTAGGAGAAGCACCGTGGACCACGGCATCGAAACAACGATCATCGTCAATGGAACGGCGACCACGCGCCGAATAGCGCCGCGGACCCACCTGATCGATTTCCTGCGCGAGGAACTGGGGCTCACCGGGTCCCACATCGGCTGCGAACACGGCGTCTGCGGTGCCTGCACCGTGCGAGTGGACGGGCGCATCGTGCGCGGCTGCCTGATGCTCGCCGTGCAGGCCAACGGGTGCAAGGTGGATACCATCGAAGGCCTGTCCGATTCGGGCGAACTCGCCCCGCTGCAACGCGCATTCCATGAACACAACGCCCTGCAGTGCGGTTTCTGCACCCCCGGCATGCTGCTCGCCGCGCAGGACCTGTTGCACCACAAACCGCAGGCCAATCGCGAGGAAATCCGCACCCACCTGTCGGGAAACTATTGCCGCTGCACCGGCTATCACGCGATCGTCGATGCGGTTGAAGAAGTGCTGGCCTCGCGCCGCGCCGGAGCGGCGAAATGAACGCGCGCGCCGAACTGCCGCTGCACGCCCCCAATACGAAGACCGACCGCGGCTACATCGGCAAGAGCGAGCCTCGCCCCAACGCCAAGCGCCTGCTGCAGGGCCGCGGCACTTATGTGGACGACCTGCGCTTCCCGCGGCTGGCGCATGTCGTCTTCTTCCGCAGCCCATATGCGCACGCGCGGATCAAGCGCCTGGATCTCTCCAAGGCCGCCTCGCAGCCGGGCGTGGTCGCGGTATTCGACGGCCGAGCCGTGGCCCGCTACTGCACGCCCTGGGTAGGAGTGCTCGGACATCTCAACGGCATCAAGTCGCCGCCGCAGCACGCCATCGCCATCGAGCGCGCCTGCTGGCAGGGCGAGGCGGTGGCGGCTATCGTCGCCGAATCCCGAACCCAGGCCGAGGACGCGCTGCAGCACGTCGAAGCGGAGTGGGAAGAACTGCCGGTGGTCACCGACATGGAAGCGGCGCTCGCCGGCGAGCCGGTGATCCATCCCGACCTGGGCGACAACATCTGTTTCAGCCGCGAACTGGTGACTCCGGGCTTCGACGATGTCTGGAAAACAGCCGACCTGGTCGTCGAGGAGACTTTCGAATTCGGCCGCCATACCGGCGTGTGCCTGGAGGGACGTTCGATTCTCGCCGACTACAACGTCGCCGAACACACGCTGACGGTCTATCACTCGACCCAGGCGCCGCACATGATGCAGGACATTTTCTCGCGCCATCTCGACATCCCTGAGTCGAACGTGCGCGTGATCTGCAAGGACGTCGGCGGGTCGTTCGGCATCAAGGTCCACGTATATCCCGACGAAATGGCGACCGCGGCGATCTCGGTGATGCTGCGCCGGCCGGTGAAGTTCGTCGCCGACCGGTTGGAATCCTTCCTCACCGACATTCATGCGCGCGAGCACAAGGCCACGGTGCGGCTCGCCTGCACCAAGGAAGGCGACATCCTCGCCTTCGATCTCGATGACCTCACCGCCATCGGCCCGTACTCCGTTTATCCGCGCACCAGCGGCATCGAGGGCAACCAGGTCGTCAACCTGACCGGCGGGCCTTACAAGCACCAGCAATATCGCGCCAAATTGAACGTGGTGTTCACCAACAAGAACGTCACCTGCCAGTACCGCGCTGTCGGACATCCGATCGCCGTCGCGCTCACCGAGGGCATCGTCGATCTCGCCGCGCAGAAACTCGGCATGGACCCGGCCGAGTTCCGGCGCAGGAACCTCATCGCCGACGATGCGTATCCGTACACCTTTCCCTCGGGAATCAAGTTCGAGAAGCTCTCGCATCACCAGTGCCTGGACAAACTGCTTGCGCTGATGGACTACAAGGGCCTGCGCGCGGAGCAGGCGGCGCTGCGCAAAAAGGGCGTCTATCGCGGCATCGGCCTGGCAGCGATGATCGAAGTGACCAACCCCTCGCCCGCCTTCTACGGCGTCGGCGGCGCGCGCATCTCGGCGCAGGACGGCGCCACGCTGCGGCTCGACCCGACCGGGATGATCAACGTCCTGTGCAGCGTCACCGAGCAGGGCCAGGGAACCGAGGGCATATTCGCGCAGATCGCCGCCAGCGTGCTCGGGGTCACCATGGACCGCGTGCGCCTGCTCACCGGCGACACCGGCGTCACGCCCTACGGCGGCGGCACCTGGGCCTCGCGGGGCGCGGGCATCGGCGGCGAAGCGGTGCTGCAGGCCGGCAAGGCGCTGCGCTCGAACATCCTCGATGTCGCCGCCGCCATACTCAACGAGGACAAGGCGCTGCTCGACATCGTCAACAACGAGGTGATCGACAAGCTGACCCGGGCCTCGAAGCTCACGCTCACCGAACTCGGGCGCATCGCCTACTTCCGCCCGGACACGCTGCCGATGAAATTCCAATCGGAGCTGACTGTCACGCGCCACTACACGCCACGCGAGTACGGCTTCGTGTTCACCAACGGCATCCAGGCCTCGCTGGTCGAAGTGGATATCGAAACCGGTTTCGTGAAGCTGCTCAAGCACTGGTGCGTGGAGGATTGCGGCACCGTGATCAACCCGATGCTGGTCGATGAACAGATCCGCGGCGGCATCGTGCAGGGGATAGGCGCGGCGCTGTTCGAGGAGTGCCTCTACAGCGCCGAGGGGCAGTTGATGAACGGCAGCATGGCCGATTACCTGGTGCCGATGGCAGGCGAGATGCCCGACATCGTGGTCGGCCACGTCGAAACGCCGACCAAGACCTCGGAACTCGGCGCCAAGGGCGCGGGCGAAGCCGGCACGGCCGGTGCGCCGGGGGCGGTGAGCAATGCTATTAACGATGCCCTGGCTCCGCTCAATGCGCGGGTCACCGCGCAGCCGTTCACGCCTGAACGCATCCTGCAGGCGCTCGGTAAAGCGTAGCCTTATCGGGCGCCGCTCAGCCGAACTACGCGCGCGCTTCCTTCAGCCGGTCAGGCCTCCAAATCTTCGGGCGGCACTGCCGTTTCGCGCATGGCCGACTCCGGCGTACGGCAGCGAGCCGCGGCCTCGCGCTCGGCCGGTGTGCTGAATTCCGTCTTCATGCAGGCGCCCAGGCGCCTGGCGTGCGCCACCATGGACACGCCAAACCCAAGCCGTTCCTGTTCGTAGCGCAACAGCGCGGCATCGATATCGCCGCCGCACGAAGCCAGCGCGCGCATGAGAGCCACGGCGTCGCCGGCCGCCTTGGTCACGCCCATCCCGCAATGCGGACGGGCGACGAATGCCGCATCGCCGAGTAAAACGACACGGCCGAACGCGAGCCGCGCCGATTCGAGATCGAATATCGGCTGAAAGAATGGCCCTTCGCTCAGCCGCACGACCTCGGCAAACTGGGGCGCGAGCGTCCGCTCCGCGTCGGCGCGCATCGCGGCGATGACCTCGTCGCGAATGAGATGGGGCGGGACAGACATCTCATGGCGCCGTCCGGTGCGATCGGTGAGCAGATCGCCGAGTTCACTGCCTTCTCCAGCAGGCCGGTACCAGACGAAGTTATAGCGCCGATGACCGGGTACGGTGCTGTCGTCGGCGCCGGCGACCGGATAGGCCAGCATCTGCTCGCCCGACGGCAGGCAGAAACCGAAACGCGCAAACAACAGGCGATGCGTCTCTGTGCTAAGTGCCGCCTCCTCCGCAAGCCCGCGCCAGGCGACGTAGCCGGCGTACTGCGGCCGGGCCTGCGGCAGAAACTGCGCGCGCATGGTGGAACGTATGCCGTCGGCCCCCAGCACCAGTTCGCCTTCGGCGCGCTCGCCGCCGGCGAAACATGCGGTGGCGGTGCCCGCACCCTGCTCGATATGCTCGAGCGAGCGGCCGAACAGATAGCGTTCCTGAGGAAAAGCTTCTTTGAGCAGATGGTACAAGCGGCCCCAGGCAGTGAGGATCTGCGGCACGCGCATCTCGCCGATCACCGCACCGTCGCAGTCCAGCGTGACCCTATCGTCCACCTCGACGCCCAGCGTCGCATCGACCTTGACGCCGGCCAGCGTAAGCGCGTCGCGCAATTCCGGATGCGTGATGATGCCGGCGCCGCGCCCGGAAAGCTCCTCGCCGGCGCGCTCGTACACGCGCACATCCCAGCCGGCCCGGTGCAGCAGGTTGGCTGCGAACAGCCCGCCCAGCGAGCCGCCGACGACGACCGCCCTGCGCTCGCGTGCCTCAGTCACCGCAGCAGCCGCAGCGTTCCAGCCGTCAAGACGCGACGGGTTCTGTGGGGTAATTGAGTTCGATCACGACGCCGTTCGGATCGTCGAGAAACACCTGATGCAAACCGAGGTTCGGCACGGTGCGCTCGCGATAAGGCACGGCCAGTTTCTTCAGCCGCGAGAGCATTTCATTCAGGTCGGTCGCCGCGAAGGCGATGTGGTCGACCGACCCCGTGCCCTGCAGGGACGAAAGATCGCGGTCGCCGAGGTATTGCTTCAACCCCTCGGGATCGTTCGGATCGATGCCGACGATATGCACCACGGCATTGTCGTAAGAACCATGGTCGCCGTTGTAGAGCCACACGCCGGGAAACGGAAACGGCGGACGCGGCCCCACCGTGAAGCCCATGGCCTGCGTGTAGAACTTTTCGCAGGCGCCGAGATCCGTGCTCCGGATCGCGAAATGGCTCATTTTGCTGATCGACATGTTGCTCTCCAAAAACCGGTCTCGACTGATTTTCTCTCATGTAACAACGATGGGTGCGGACACGCACCCGGCCGCTACTTGAACGGATGACGCCTCACGATCGTCTCTTCGCGATCGGGACCGGTGGAAATCATGTCCACCGGCACGCCGCAGATCGCCTCGATACGCTCCATATAGGCGCGCGCGTTCGGCGGCAGCTTCTCATAGCGATTCACGCCGACGGTGCTCTCTTTCCATCCCGGCAGGCTCTCGTATTCTGGCTTGCAGCGCGCGGTGTCCTCAGCTCCCGAGGGCAGCAGGTCGGTGAATACGCCGTCGATCCTGTAGCCGATGCACACCTTCACTTCCGCCATGCCGTCCAGCACATCGAGCTTGGTCACGCACAGGCCGGTGACGCCGTTGATCTGGATCGAGCGCTTGAGCGCCGCGGCGTCGAACCATCCGCAACGCCGCGGCCTGCCCGTGGTGGCGCCGAACTCCTTGCCGCGCGCGCGCAGCAGCTCGCCGGTGCTGTCCTCGAGTTCGGTCGGAAACGGCCCGCTGCCCACGCGCGTCGTGTAGGCTTTGGTGATACCGAGCACGTAATGCAGCAGGCTCGGGCCCACGCCCGCGCCAGCGGCCGCCGCGCCGGCAACGCAGTTGGACGAAGTCACGAAGGGATAGGTGCCATGGTCAACGTCGAGCAGCGTGCCCTGCGCGCCCTCGAACAGCAGACTCTTCCCCGCCTTGCTCGCCTCGTACAGCGCGCGCGGCACATCGGTCACCAGCGGGGCAAGCCGCTCTTTCAGCGCGAACGCTTCGTCGCGGGTGCGTTCGAACTCGACCGGCTGTGCGCCCAGGTATTTGGTGAGCACGAAGTTATGGTAGTCGAGGAGCTCGCGCAGCTTCTCGGCGAAGCGCTCAGGCACCATCAGGTCGCGCACCCGGATCGCCCGCCGCGCCACCTTGTCTTCGTAGGCCGGGCCGATGCCGCGTCCGGTGGTGCCGATCTTGCCCGCGCCCTTGGCCGCTTCGCGCGCGATGTCCAGCGCTGCATGGCAGGGCAGGATCAGCGGGCAGGCCTCTGAGATGCGCAGGCGGGACTTGACGTCGACGCCGACGCCCTCGAGTTCGTCGATTTCATCCATCAGCGCCTGCGGCGACAGCACCACGCCGTTGCCGACGTAGCAGGTGACCCCCGCACGCAGGACGCCGGAGGGCACCAGGTGCAGCACTGTTTTCTTCCCGGCGATGACGAGCGTGTGGCCGGCGTTGTGGCCGCCCTGGAAACGCACAACACCCTGCGCATGGTCGGTCAGCCAATCGACCACCTTGCCTTTGCCCTCGTCACCCCATTGGGTGCCGATCACGACTACATTTTTTGCCATTTCAGTCCAGTTTCCTTAACTTCCACTCACCGCCCACGAGCGCGAGTTCACGGTCGCACGCTCCCGCCTTGCAGCCGTCGTGTCCGGGCAGTTCGACTACGACTATCTGTCCTGTTGCACGCAGGCGTTCGATCTCTGCCGCGAGTTTCGGATCGGCGGAATACAGCGCGCGCACCGCCCCGGTCACAGGCGCAGCCGGCACGAGCTGGGCCAGATCGCGCAGGCACATCGAGAAACCCGTCGCCGGCCTGGCGCGACCGAACGCTTTGCCCACTTCGTCGTAGCGTCCGCCCAGAGCCACCGCGTTCGGCGAGCCGGGCGCGTAGGCCGCGAACACGACGCCGGAGTGGTAGTGGTAGCCGCGCAGGTCCGCAAGGTCTATGGAAACTGCCAGAGCATTGTCCTGCGACAGCCGTCTCAGATCCTCCAGTGCCGCCAGAATTTCCGGATGCCGCGGCAGTACGGCGGCGGCGCGTTCCAGCACCGATGCATTGCCGTAGAGCCCGGGGAGCGCGCGCAGCGCCTCCCGGGTGGCACTGTCCAGGCCGGCCGTAATGGCTTCGAGCTGAGGCACGTCCTTCGTCTCGAGCGCCTCGTGGAGTTGCATCTCGAGTTCCGCATCCACGCTGCCGTGCCGGCACAGCGCGCGGAACACCGCCACGTGGCCGAGGTCCAGGCGTGCGCCGGTGATGCCGCTGGTGGTGAGCGCGCGCAGCAGCATCCCCTGTATCTCGAGATCGCTCTCGATGCCGGCATGACCGTAAATCTCGGCGCCGATCTGCAGCGGCTCGCGGGTGGAATTCAGTCCCCGGGGCCGGGTGTGCAGCACCGGGCCGCAGTAGCACAATCGAGTGACGCTTTCGCGGTTGAGCAGATGCGCATCGATGCGCGCCACCTGCGGCGTGATGTCGGCGCGCACGCCCATCATGCGTCCGGAGAGCTGATCGACGAGCTTGAAGGTGCGCAGGTCGAGATCGTGTCCGGTGCCGGTGAGCAGCGACTCGAGGTATTCCAGCATGGGCGGCATCACCAGCTGGTAGCCGTGCACGCGAAACAGCTCGAGCAGCGCGCCGCGCAAGGACTCCACCCGCGCCGCCTCGGGCGGCAGGATGTCCTCGATGTATTCGGGCAGCAGCCAGTTGCGCACGGCTATCTGACGAAATACAGGAGCATCAGCCCGAGCAGCATCGACGACATCCCGAAGAAACGGATCTGCCCGTCGCTGAACTGGATGATGCGCCGGAAAGTCTCGCGCCACACCGCAGGCACGAGAAACGGCAGGACGCCCTCGATCACCAACATGAGCGCTAGCGCCATGAGGAACGTCGTTCCCACAGTTACTTGCTGCCCTTGCCCGGACTTTTCAGATACTTGAAAAACTCCGAATTGGGCTCGAGCACCAGCACGTCGCTCTTGTTCTTGAAGCCGGCGCGGTAAGCTTCCAGGCTGCGATAGAAAGCGTAAAACTCCGGATTCTCGCTGAAAGCCTTGCCGTAGATGGCGGTGGCCTTGCGATCCCCGTCGCCCTTGACGCGCTGCGCTTCCCGGTAGGCCTCGGCGATGATCACCTCGCGCGCGCGTTCGCCTTCGGCGCGGATCTTCTCGGCAGCGGAGAACCCCTGCGAACGCAGCTCGGCGGCGACGCTCTTGCGCTCGGCCTCCATGCGCCGGTACACCGACTCGCTCACCTCTTGCGGCAATTCGACGCGTTTCAGGCGCACGTCGACGATGACGACGCCGATTTTCTTGGCGTCCTCGTCGACGCTGTTGCGCACCACGCGCATGATCTCCTCGCGCTCGCCGGACACCACGTCGTGGACTGTGCGTTTGCCGAACTCCTCGCGCAGCGCCGAATTGATCGTCTGGGCGAGCCGCGTCTGGGCGCGGGCCTCGTCGCCCTGCACGCTGATGTAGTACTGCTTGATATCCTCGATCCGCCATTTGACGAACGAGTCGACGAGGACGTTTTTCTTCTCCGAGGTGATGAAGCGCTCGGTCTCCGGCGTGTCCAGCGTAAGAATGCGGTTATCGAGAAAACGCACGTTCTGGATCAGCGGCAGCTTGAAATGCAGCCCCGGCTGGGCAATGACTTCGCGGATCTCGCCGAGTTGGAACACGATGGCGCGCTCGCGCTGGTCGACGGTGAACATCGACAGGCTAGCTATCACCAGCAACGCGAAGACGCCGATCAGGTAGGGAACCATACGGTTGTTCATGGCCGTCCCTCCCGTTCCCGCGGACGCAGGGTATCGCGCGAACGCGCACCCGACTCAGGCGGCGGGACGACGTCGCTTTGCTGCGGGCGTGCTGCCACCGCCGGCGCCTCCGGCAGCACCGCAGCCCCGGACATCTGGATGATCTTGTCCAGCGGCAGGTACAGCATGTTCGATCCGGCTTTGGCGTCGATCATGATCTTGGAGGTGGAGGACAGAATCTGCTGCATGGTGTCCAGATACATGCGCTCACGCGTTACCGCCGGTGCTTTGCTGTATTCGACCAGGATCTGCTTGAACCGGGCGGCCTCGCCCTCGGCGTTGGCGACCACGCGCTGGCCGTAGCCGTTGGCCTCCTCGAACAGGCGTGAAGCGGTGCCGCGCGCCTTCGGAACGATGTCGTTGTAGTAGGCCTGGCCTTCGTTCTTCTGGCGCTCCAGATCCTGCTTGGCGCGCACCGCATCGTCGAAGGCCGCCTGCACCTGCTCCGGCGGCTGCGCGTTCTGCATCGTCACTTTGCTCACGACGATGCCGGTCTTGTAGCGATCCAGAAGCTCCTGCATCGCCTTCTGCGACTGGACCGCGATCTGCTCGCGTCCCTCGTAGAGAACGAAGTCCATCTTGCTCTTGCCGACGATCTCGCGGAACGCGGTCTCCGCCGCCTGCATCACGGTGTCCTCGGGGCGGCGGTTGTTGAACAGGTAATCCATCGGGTCCTTGAGGATGTACTGGACCGCGAACTGGATGTCGATGATGTTCTCGTCATCGGTCAGCATCAGCGATTCGCGCAGGACCTTGGTCTTGACGTTATTGCGGTAGCCGATCTCGACCGTGCGCACGCCGGAGAGGTCGACGATTTCGTGCGACTGCAAGGGGTAGGGCAGCCGCCAGCGCAGGCCTGCATTGGTGACCTCGGAGAATTTGCCGAAAGTGAGAACCACGCCGCGCTGGCCTTCGACCACGATGTAGAACCCGCTGGCGAGCCAGACGACAAGAATCAGACCGATCAGGAGGCCGATCCCGCCGCCCACCTGCTTGAAACTCGGCGGCTCGCTGGGTGTGCCGGCACCGCCGCCGCCCTTGCGGCCGAACAGGCCATTCAGTTTCTGGTTGAAGTTGCGCCACAACTCGTCGAGGTCGGGTGGACCATCGCTGCCCGGGCGCTTCCCCCATTGCGGGTCATTTAGAGACATACGTATGTATTCAGGCTTCTGTAGTCGTTTGAGATTCCGGATGCGCCGCCGGGTTCTTCACAGCGGCGGCCTCGATCAGGGCCAAGCGCAGGTAATCCAGACCCTCGCCCGTCACAGCACTGAGACGAACACGGCAAATCTTACCATATTCGTCCCGGTCCACACCGGATGGCAATGCGTTCAGATCGATCTTGTTCCAGACCAGAATCTGGGGAATGTCGGCGGCCCCGATCTCCCCCAGCACCTGGTTCACCTGCTCGACCTGCGCATCCCGGGAGGGGCTCGAGGTGTCGACGACGTGCAGCAGCAGGTCGGCGTGTATCGTTTCCTCGAGCGTGGCCCGAAACGCCTCGACCAGCGTATGCGGCAGGTCGCGGATGAAGCCGACCGTATCCGACACCACCAGATTGCCCGCCTCCGGCAGATAGACGCGGCGCGTGGTCGTGTCCAGCGTGGCGAAAAGCTGGTCGGCGGCGTAGGCGCCGGCGTGCGTGAGGGCGTTGAACAGGGTCGACTTGCCGGCGTTGGTGTAGCCCACCAGCGACACCGACAACACCTGGCCGCGCACGCGGGCGCGCCGCTGGACCTCGCGCGTGCGCTTCAGGCGCACGAGTTTTTCCTTGAGTCCCTTCATGCGCTTGGCGATGAGGCGCCGGTCCACTTCGATCTGCTTCTCGCCCATGCCGCCGAGCGTGCCGCGACCGCCGCGCTGGCGCTCCAGATGCGTCCAGCCCTTCACAATCCGGGTCGCCGCGTACTCCAGCTGTGCCAGTTCGACCTGCAGCTTGCCCTCGTGGCTACGGGCGCGCTGGCCGAAGATCTCCAGGATCAGGCTGACGCGGTCCATGACCCGGCAGCCTAACGTCGTCTCCAGGTTGCGTTGCTGGGCCGGCGAGAGTTCATGGTTGAAGATGACGAGCGTGACGCCATGCTCGGTGAGCGCCGCGCGGATCTCCTCGACCTTGCCGGAACCGGCGAAATGCTTGGGATCGGGGCGATCGCGCCGGCCGCGAATGACGGCGCAGCATTCGATGCCGGCGCTCTTGGCGAGCAATTTGAGTTCTTCGAGGGTTTCGGCGACATCGCTGGCGCCAAAATCGACACTGACCAGCACCGCTCTGGCACCGACGGATGCACGATCGAACATCGCGCCGGACTAGGAATTTCGTGCCGGATCAGCCGCCCAACGCCCTACCCGGGTACGGTGCGGCGCACCGCGTGCATCAGCTGTCTGAGGGATGCTCAAGGGGAATGGTGACCGCTCGCGCCGGCACCACGGTGGAAATCGCATGTTTATAGACCATCTGGGTAACGCTGTTCTTCAGCAGCACGACATACTGGTCGAACGATTCGACCTGCCCCTGAAGCTTGATCCCGTTGACCAGATAAATCGACACGGGAATATGCTCCTTGCGAAGCGTATTCAGGAACGGATCCTGCAACAACTGTCCCTTACTGCTCATGGGTTAGCCCCCCGAGTCATTATTTTCAAGTTACTACTCTAATCGAATTTCCGCGCCAATGCCAGAATGTCCCCATATCTCAAGCGCGTTTCTTGGCATAGGGGTTGCGGCCGGTGCGGAATTCGATGCGCAGCGGCGTGCCTTCCAGCTCGAATACCGCGCGAAACCTCGCCTCGAGATAGCGGCGATAGGTTTCAGGCACCGCGTCGAGTGCATTGCCGTGGATCACGATCACCGGCGGATTCATGCCGCCCTGGTGCGCGTAGCGCAGCTTGGGCCGGATCGGGCCGCGGCGCGGCGGCGCCTGCTGCTCCACCGCCGCCTGCAACTCGCGCGTCAGGCGCGGCGTAGGAAGCTTGGTGAACGCGGCAGCGTAGGCGCGATCGACCGATGCGAACAGCGGGCGCACGCCATCGCCCTGCAGCGCCGAGATATAGTGAAAGCGTGCGAACGAGAGAAACTTTATCTTGCGCGCGATGCCGCGCTTGACCTGCTCGCGCGCGTATTCGTCGATGCCGTCCCACTTGTTCACCGCCACCACGAGCGCCCGCCCGCGCTCCAGGATGAACCCTGCGATATGCGCGTCCTGCTCGGAAATGTCCTGCTGCGCGTCGAGCAGCAGCACCACCACATTGGCGTCGTCGATCGACTGCAGCGTCTTCACCACCGAAAACTTTTCCACGGTCTCGAACACGTTGCCGCGGCGGCGCAGCCCGGCGGTGTCGATCAGCGTGTACTTGCGCCCGCCGTAGGAAAACTCGACATAGATGCTGTCGCGCGTGGTGCCCGGCTGATCGAAGGCAATGACGCGCTGTTCGCCGACCAGGGTATTGACCAGCGTCGACTTGCCGACGTTGGGGCGGCCGACGATCGCAATCTTCGGCACGTCGCTCTCGGCCGGGAGCATCTCGCTCTCGGCTGGGAAGCGATCGAGCGCCGACTCGATCAGATCGTGCACACCCTCGCCGTGCGCGGCCGAGATCGCCAGGGGTTCACCCAGCCCGAGTTCGTGAAACTCCGCCGTGGCGATGGCCGAATTCTTGCCCTCGGATTTGTTGACCGCCACCCACACCGGCCGGTTCAGGCGGCGCAGTTCCTCGGCGATGCGCTGGTCCTGCGGCGTCACGCCCTCGCGCGCGTCGGTGAGGAAAATGACGACATCGGCCTCGGCCAGCGCCGACTGCGTCTGCTTCGCCATTTCCGCGAGCACGCCCTCCTTCGCCGCCGGTTCCAGACCGCCGGTGTCAACCACCAGGAAAGGCTTGTCGCCCATGCGCCCGGCGCCGTAGTGCCGATCGCGGGTCAGCCCCGGCACATCGTGCACCAGGGCGTCGCGCGTGCGCGTCAAGCGGTTGAACAGGGTCGACTTGCCGACGTTGGGTCGTCCGACCAGAACAATAGTGGGTTTCAATTTATTGCGTGCTCAGGGCAAACAGCCCGCCGCTGCGCGTCTGCACGAGAATACCCGTTGCCAGCAACACGGGAGCCGAGTCGATCGGGCTGCCGTCGGTGGCCGCGCGGCTGACAAAATCGCCGCTCTCCCGGGCAAGGAAATGCACGTAGCCCTGCACATCCCCGACTACGACCTCGCGGCCGAACGACAGCGGCGCCGTCAGCACCCGCCGCGACAACTTGTCCTGGGTCCATACGCTGGTCCCGCTCGATCGATCGAGCGCATGCAGGCTGCCCTTCTCGTCACCGACGAACACGTAGCGCGCATCGGCGCTGAGGCCGGAGGTGCTGGACATCGCGCGCGCCCACAAGACGTTTCCGTTCACTGCGTCAAAACAGGTGACACGCCCCTGATAGGCGACCGCGCATACCTCGCGCCCCGACACCCACGGCAAGCCCACGACATCGGTGACGCGCTCCAGTTCGGTCGCGCCGCGCGGCAGCGACACCGTCGCCTCCCAGCGCACGCCGCCGTTGGAGAGTTCGATCGCCGCCAGCTTGCCTCCGGCAAAGCCTGCCAGGGCCAGTTCGCCGGCGAGCGTTACGCCCGCGGTGCTGCGTACCGTGAGCGACGGCGTCGAACGCTGATAGACCCAGCGCCGCTTGCCGTCTCTCGCATCCAACCCGAACAGGCGGGAATCCGCGCTGCGCACGATGACCAGTTCGCCCGCCACGGCCGGCGGGGCGAGCACTTCGCTCGATACCCGCGCGCGCCAGCGCAGCTTGCCGTCGGCAGCGTCCAACGCGATGACTTCCCCTTGCGCGGTTCCTACCACGGCAAGCGAACCGTCGGCCCCGACACCACCGGAGAGCCGCCGGCCGGCGCTCACACGCCAGACCGGCTTGCCGGTGCCGGCATCCAACCGCGCCACCGTCCCGTCCTCTGCCGCCACAAAAACAGCATCGGCCACGACTGCTGGCGAAAAAATCGCGCCCCCGGCCGCGCCGATATTCGCCTGCCAGAGCACGCGCACGGCAGAGGTGCCCGACAGCACCGGCAGCTCCGCCATCTTCAGCTTTGCGTCCGTGGAACTGAACCAGTCCATCGGGTTCCAGCTCATGCTCGAGCAGCTCGCGAGCGCGAGCGCGAACAAGGGCAGCAGGCCGCGCATGACTTTCATCGTTCTCATCCCTCTTCCCCGAGCGCGTCGAGCTTCAGCCGCAGCGCCTCGCGCAGCGCCGGTTCGCTCGCCTTCTCGATCGCCGCCTTGTACGCCGAGCGCGCATCGGCGGGTTTCTTCTGTGCCAACAGAATATCGCCGCGCATCGATGAAAACAGCGCCTCAAAACCCGCTGCGGGTTTGGCATCGACGAGTTTCAGCGCCTCATCGTGCGCGTTCTCGTCCAGCAGCACCACAGCCAGCCGCAGTTGCGCGACCGCCTGCACTTCCTCCCGCGGAGCCTTGTCGATGACCCATTGCAGCTGCGCGCGCGCCGTTTTCAGGTTGCCCGCCTGATAATGCGCTTTGGCCGACACCAGCGCGGCCAGAGAAGCGTACGCGGTGCCCGAGTATTTCTCCAGGATCGTGCCGGCTGCGTCGCCGGCGGCCTTCGTATCGCCCATGCGCGACGCTTGCTGCAGCGTCTCATAGACCGCGGCCGCTTCCAGCGACTGGGAGCGCTGGTACCAGGTCCAGCCGTTCCAACCGGCGTACGCGAGCAGCACCGCCGTGATCGTGCCGAGCACGAGGTTGCCGTACTGTTTCCACCACGCCTTGAGCTCGGCCAGTTGTTCCTGCTCTTGAAGATCGTATGCAGCCATCAGATTTCGCTTTCCTCTGGATAAAGAATTTCGGTGATCGCATCGGGCAGGGCATCGAGTTTGACCCGAATCTGCTGCTGCGCCTCGCGCATCGACTTGACGCTCGCCTCGCCGGCACGCGCTTCATCGTCGCCGAGGATAACCGCAATCGGAGCGCCGCTCGCATCGGCTTTTTTCATCTGTGACTTGAAGCTGCCGCCGCCGCAGTGCTGCAGCACCGCGAACCCGTGGCCGCGCAAGGACTCGGCGACACGGAAAGCGAGCCGCGCCGCCTCTGTGCCCTGGTTGACCAGATAGACATCCGGCGCCTGCGGCGGCAGAGGCTGGTCTTCGATCAGCGAGAGCAGCCGCTCGATCCCCATCCCCCAGCCGCACGCCGGGGCGGGCTTGCCGCCGATCTGATCGAACAGGCCGTCGTAGCGGCCGCCGGCGCAGACGGTTCCCTGCGCCCCCATTTTATCGGTGACCCACTCGAACACCGTGAGATTGTAATAATCGAGCCCGCGCACCAGGCGCGGGTTGATGCTGTAGGCGATGCCCGCGTCCTTGAGAATCCGCTGCACGCCCTCGAAGTGCGCCAGCGACTCCGCACCGAGGCAATCGAGCAGGCGCGGTGCCCCGGCAATCACGCCGGCCATCGCCGGATTCTTGCTGTCGAGCACCCGCAGCGGATTGGTGTGCATGCGCCGGCGTGTATCCTCGTCGAGCGCGCTTTCGTGCGCCTTCAGGTAGTCGACCAGCGCGCCGCGGTAGACGCCGCGTTCCTCGGACGAACCCAGCGAGTTCAACTCCAGGCGCACGCCCTCCAGCCCGAGGTCCTCCCACAGCCGCGCGCACATCAGCAGCATTTCGGCATCGATGTCCGGCCCATGGAATCCGAGCGCCTCCGCGCCAACCTGATGGAATTGGCGGTAGCGTCCCTTCTGCGGCCGTTCGTGGCGGTACATCGGGCCCAGGTAGTACAAGCGCTGCGGGCCGTTGTAGAGCAGGCTGTGCTCGATCGCGGCGCGCACCGTCGAGGCGGTGGCCTCCGGGCGCAGCGTCAGCTGTTCGCCGTTCAATCCGTCGACGAAGCTGTACATCTCCTTCTCGACGATGTCGGTCGCCTCGCCGATGGCGCGCCGGAACAGCCCGGTCTGCTCCAGGATCGGGGTGCGGACATTGCGATAGCCGTAGCCGCGCAGCCAGGAGCGCAGCATCTCCTCGAGGCTCTCCCAGCGATCCGCCTCCTCGGGCAGGATGTCGTTCATCCCGCGGACTGCCTGAATGGGTTCGCTCATGATCGTCCGGATCGGCGCATCGTCAAACGACCGCCTTCATGGGAACTGTCGCGCGACGCAGCCGCCCACCGTCGCCGTAGCGGGTGCTGACGTAGTCCTCGACCAGCTTCTGGAATTCCTCGGCGATCGTCTCGCCCTTGAGCGTCACGGTCTTCTCGCCGTCGACATAGACCGGCGCCACCGGCCGCTCCCCCGCCCCGGGCAGGCTGATGCCGATGTTGGCCTGCCGCGATTCGCCCGGTCCGTTGACCACGCACCCCATCACCGCGACGTGCATGTCCTCCACGCCGGGGTAGCGCTCGCGCCAAAGGGGCATCTGAACGCGCAGATAGGACTGTATCTTTGCGGCCAGCTCCTGGAAAGTGGTACTGCTGGTACGTCCGCATCCGGGACAGGCGATCACCATCGGCGCAAACGCGCGCAGCCCCATGGTCTGCAGAATCTCCTGCGCCACGACCACCTCGCGCGTTCTATCCCCGCCGGGCTCCGGCGTGAGCGAAATGCGGATGGTGTCGCCGATGCCCTCCTGCAGCAGCACCGACAGCGCTGCAGTCGAGGCGACGATGCCCTTGGAACCCATGCCGGCCTCGGTGAGACCCAGGTGCAGCGGGTAGTCGCAACGGCGCGAGAGTTCACGGTATACAGCGACCAGATCCTGCACCCCGCTCACCTTGCAGGAAAGCACGATGCTCTCGCCGGAGAGCCCGAGCTCCTCCGCGCGCGCCGCCGATTCCAGCGCCGAGACGATCAGCGCCTCCCGCATCACGGCCTCCGCCGGGAGCGGCTGCGCGCTCCTGGCGTTCTCATCCATCAGCCGCGCGAGCAGATCCTGGTCCAGACTGCCCCAGTTGACGCCGATTCGAACCGGTTTTCCGTAACGGCAGGCGAACTCGATCATC
>Ga0315281_10005722_pt1 | contig 17768 bp, 18 predicted proteins | sample YL17G07_0_MG_FD_204540 | JGI IMG/M metagenome (GOLD analysis project Ga0315281, IMG submission 204540) | Sediment microbial communities from Yellowstone Lake, YNP, Wyoming, USA - YL17G07_0 | ecosystem: Environmental > Aquatic > Freshwater > Lake > Sediment | place: USA: Wyoming | collected...
GCCTCTGCCAGCAACTTAAGCGGGTTGGGAGGGGGGTTTGGGGGGAGGGCAGGGACCTCAGGTCCCTGGCCCTCCCCCCAAAGCGGCCTTTGCTGCCTCTCTAATCCGGCGGTATTCCTGGGTATAGATGGGCAGGTCCCGGTCCGCGAGCACGCCGATGGTGATTTTGCCTGCCAGTTCCTCCGGGGTCATGGTTTTGGCCTTTTCCACCCTGACGGCCATGGCTTTCTGGGCCCGCATCATTTCCACCGGGCCGCCCAGCTTATTTTTCAGGCCGAACTGGGTGTGGCAGTGGCTGATGACCTCCACCACCGCGAAGCCCCGTTTCTTGATGGCGTCTTCCATCAACTGGTGCAGGAGCTCCGCGTGGTAGACTGTGCCCCGGCCCACCCAGGCGGCCCCTGCGGTCACCGCCAACTCCGCGATGGAGAAGGGGTGCTCGATGTGGCCGTAAAGGGAAGTGGTGGTAAGGGCCCCGTAGGGGGTGGTGGGGGAGTACTGCCCCCCGGTCATGCCGTAGACGTTGTTGTTGATGATGATGGCCGTGAGATTCAAATTGCGCCGGGCCGCGTGGATGAAGTGGTTGCCGCCGATGGCGGTGGCGTCGCCGTCGCCCATGACCACGATGACCTGGAGTCGGGGATTGGCCAGCTTGATGCCGGTGGCGAAGGTCAGGGCCCGGCCGTGTGTGGTGTGCAGGGTGTTGAAGTCCGTATAGACGCTCATGCGCCCGGAGCAGCCGATGCCGGAGACCAGGACGATTTCGTCCTTGGTGTAGTCGGTGTGGTCAATGGCCCGGATCAGGGCCCCCAACACGATGCCGTTGCCGCACCCCGGGCACCAGACGTGGGGGAACTTTTTTTCGGGGCGCAGGTACTTGTGGATGAGTTTGGTGATGACTTCGGGCATTTTGAACTCTCAGCTTTCAGCGGTCAGCTATCAGCTTTTCGTTTTCTGTTTTCTGTTTTCTGTTTTCTGTTTTCTGTTTTCGGTACTGCAAAAATCCGTTTATTCAAACTGAAAACTGAAAACTTCTTCACATTTTCAGACATAGGGCGGCCCATGGCCGCCGATTCGGCGTGCACGGCACGCCCTATTTAATCTGATTTTCTTGATGTTGCTTTTGTATTTGTAAATTCGCATCCATAGATGTTTTAGCTTCCAGAATTAATTCTGCAAAATGCACAACTCCTATCATATTCCCCCTGTTATCCCAGTTAAACTTAGCAACTCCATGGCTCTCTAAACCCCGGGCAAGGGTATTAACCATTGTCCTAAGCTTTTCTGCCTCCCGGCGCAAACTTCGAGCTGAAAAATAAAAAAATGGGAAACCGGCCAATAAACTGGCCAAGACCCCCAAAATAAAGCTATTCCAATCCATTACTTTCCCAGAAAAATATTGGGCGGCCCATCGCCACCGATTCGGCGTGCACGGCACGCCCTATTTTGAAAACCGAAAACCTCTTCACATCTTCAACAACCGCGCCACAATCTCCTCCGGCTTAATCAGCTCCCCGTCAATCCGGTTCAGGGTCTCCACCCGGGCCATTCCCTGGTTCACCCGTTTTACTTCCCGGGCCATCTGGCCCATATTCAGCTCCGGCACCAGCACCGCCCGGACTTGCCGCAAATGAGGTTCGATGAGGCGCCGGGGGAAGGGCCACAGGGTGACAAGCTTCAGCAGCCCGGCCTTGAGGCCCCGCTCCCGGGCCTCCAAAACCGCCCGTCGGGCGGCGCGAGCCACGGAGCCGTAAGCGATGACCAGTAATTCCGCGTCCGCGGTCAACTCCTCTGCCACCATCTGAATATCGGCGAAGTGCTGGGTGATCTTGCGGAAGAGGCGATTCATAAAGGGCGCGATCTCGTCAGGGCGCTCGGTGGGAAAGCCGTGCACGTCGTGGATGAGCCCGGTGACGTGGTAGCGGTAGCCGTCGCCGAAGATACCCATGGGCGGCACCCCGCTGGCCGTGTCGGCGTAGGGCACGTACCATTCCGGCGGCATGGGAGGGCGGGGCCGGTCCTCCACCTCCACCTCCGGGGGCCGAGGCAGGACCACCTTCTCCCGGGTGTGGGCCACCACTTCGTCCAGCAGCAGGATCACCGGAGTGCGGTATTTCTCCGATAGGTTGAAGGCCTTGACCGTCAGGTCGAAGCAGTCCCGGGTGGTGGCGGCGGCCAGGACGATGATGGGGTGGTCGCCGTGGGTGCCCCAGCGGGCCTGCTGCACGTCCCCCTGGCTGACGTGGGTGGGCAGCCCGGTGGAGGGGCCGCCCCGCATGACGTTGACGATGACGCAGGGCACCTCGGCCACGCAGGCAAAGCCCAGGTTTTCCTGCATCAGGGAGAAGCCGGGGCCGCTGGTGGCGGTCATGGCCTTAACTCCGGCCAGGGAGGCGCCGATGACCGCGCCCAGGGAGGCGATCTCGTCCTCCATCTGGATGAAGGTGCCGTCCACCGCGGGCAGGCGCCAGGACATGGCCTCGCTGATCTCCGTGGCCGGGGTGATGGGGTAGCCGGCGAAGAACCGGCAGCCGGCGGCCAGGGCCCCTTCCACCACGGCCTCGTTGCCTTGCAGTAATTGAGGTTGTCCGGTGGTCATGGTATCCATAGCTTTTAGTTCAAAGTTCGAAGTTCAAAGTTCAAGGTTATTTTCACACCAACTTTGAACCTTGAACTTTGAACCTTGAACCAAATCTGTTCATTCTCAGTCCGCTTCTTCGGGTTTGGGCTCCTTGGCTTCCAGTTCCCGGACGCAGATGGCGAAATCCGGGCAGTGCAGCTCACACCAGCGGCAGCCGGTGCAGCGGTCGGACCTCTCCACCACCGGGCTGCCCTCGGCGTCCAGGCTGAGGCAGCCCCGGGGGCAGAAGGCGGCGCAGATGCCGCAGGACTTGCACCAGTCCTTGAAGATGTCGATCTCGTATTCCGGATGCGGCTTCTCGGGCTGGTCTCCCCCGCCTTCGCCCTGGTCTTGCAATTCCTTTTCAGCCACGTCCTGGTCCATCACTGACTCGCTCATCGCCTCATGGGGCCGACTGAAAGATTCAGCATATTGCATGCTTCGCTAACGCATATTAAGTAAAGAGCGCCGGGCTTGCAATGGTCATTTAGCCTAACCCCGGATTTCTGCGAGTAAATTGCTCGCCCTGAGTGATTTCGTCCCAGATTGCCCTCAAACAAGTACATATTCTGGGTGACAGCCCTCTGCCCCCGCCAATTATTTCTCCGCCAGCATCTGCAGAAAGATGTGGGCCGCGTACAGGAAGGCCAGGGCAAAAGCGCCGATGCTCATCAAGCGCAGCGCCTTCTTTTGGGGCCGGTACACCATTTCCGCCATGGCAATTCCGGTCATGACCATGGCCATGACCCCGGTGCCGGCGTGTTGCCGGGAGACCATCTCCAGCATGGGCCCCTGCAGATAGAGCAATTCCATCAGCCCCAGCAGGGCCAGGTTCACCAGGTTGCTGCCGAAGAGGTTGCCCACCGCCAGGTCCACCGCGCCCAGGCGCAGGGCCGCCATGGTCACCGCCAGCTCGGGCAGGGAGGTGGCCGCGGCCACGAAGATGGTCCCTACCATGGACTGCTGCCAGCCCATGAGTTGGGCGAGGCTGGCGGCCACCCGGGGCATGAAGACGCCGGCCGCCACCACCACCGCGGCATTCAGTCCGAACTTCAGGGCCGCGGTGTTAAGGGTGATGTGGCCGTAAAGCAGTTTCTCTTCGTGCTCGGCCAGGTACGCAGCCCTTTCCCGCCGCTGATAGCGGAAAACGGAGCGCATGGCCAACAGATAACAGAGCAACAGCACCGGAGCGCTGAAGCCCACGTGGGCCAGAGTAATATAGACAAAAGGTTTGGGGGCCATCACCCCCATGACCGCCACTCCCAACATCACCACCCCGAAGGAGCCGGCCAGAATATGGCCCCGATGGGCCACGGTGAGCACCGGACCCGGCGGGTGCAGCAGGTCCACGATGGCCAGGATCAGGAGATTGAAGACGCAGCTACCCAGCAGATCGCCCACGGCAATATCGGGGGCCTTCACCCAGACGACGGCGCTGACTCCGGTGGCCATCTCCGGCAGGGAGGTGACCGCGGCCAGCACCACCAGGCCCAGCCAGGTGCGCCCCATGCCGGTTTTCTCCGCCAGGACGTCGCCGTACCTGGTCAACCGGGCGCCCGAGAAGGTGATGGCCCCGGAAATTAGGAAAAACTGCAGCCAGAAGTTCCCCAAGACATCCAAAAATTTACCCCCGGCGGCGCTTCAAGAAATTGCGCAGCAGGTTTATGCCCTCGGTGGTCAGAATGGACTCCGGATGAAACTGCACCCCATATACGGCGTATTCCTGATGGCGCAACCCCATGATCTCCCCCACCGCGGTCTGGGCCGAGACCTGGAGGCAGGCCGGCAGGGTCTCCCGCTCCACGATGAGGGAATGGTAGCGGGTGGCCTCGAAGGGAGAAGGGATGCCGTGGAACAGGTCCTTGCCGTCGTGGTAGATGAGGGAGGTCTTGCCGTGCATGAGGCGCGCCGCCCGGATGACCCGGCCGCCGAAGGCCGCGCCCATGGCCTGGTGCCCCAGGCACACCCCCAGGATGGGGATGCGCCCGGCAAAGCGCAGGATGGAAGCCACCGAGATGCCGGCCTCGCTGGGAGAGCAGGGGCCCGGCGAGATGACCAGCCGGCTGGGCTGGACCGCCTCCAGCCCCTCCAGATCAACCTGGTCGTTACGAAACACCCGCACCTCCTCCCCCAACTGGCCGAAGTACTGCACCAGGTTGTAGGTGAAGGAATCGTAGTTGTCGATCATTACCAGCATGAAAACCTCTTTTTAGCTTCCAGCTTTCAGCGCTCAGCTTCCAGCTTAAAAAAACCTATTGAAAGCCGAGAGCTGGCTCCCTTACGTCATGAACACCTCTTAATTTTCACCCCCACCCCAGCCCTTCCCCCTCAAGGGGAAGGGGGTGAGGTAAGGATTCTATTTATGACGGTCTGATTAATAATATAAATCTCCCATCTGTTTTTGCAGGAGGGGGTTTGGGGGAACCTTACTTTTGAAAAAAAGTAGGGTTCCCCCAAACAAATCCTACATCAAGCCCTCCTCCGCCCGGTCCAGGGCCCGCATCAGGGCGAGCCCCTTGTTCACCGTCTCCTGGTACTCCCGGGCCGGGTCCGAGTCCGCCACGATGCCGGCTCCCACCTGGAGGTAAACCTGGCCCTGGTGGATGGTGAAGCTGCGGATGGTGATGCAGAAATCCAGGTTGCCGCCGAAGCTGAGGTAGCCCACGGCCCCGGCGTAAGGCCCCCGGCGGGTGGGCTCCAGCTCTTCGATGATCTCCATGGCCCGCACCTTGGGGGCCCCGGTGACGGTGCCGGCGGGGAAGGTGGACTTGAGCAGGTCCAGGCCGTCCCTCCCTTCGGCCAGGACCCCCTCCACCTGGGAGACGATGTGCATGACGTGGGAATAGCGCTCCACGTTGAACAACTCCGGCACCCGGACGCTGCCGATCTGGGCCACCCGGCCCACGTCATTGCGCCCCAGGTCCACCAGCATGAGGTGTTCGGCCCGCTCCTTGGGGTCGGCCAGCAACTCGGCTTCCAGTTCCTGGTCGGCCGCTTCCGTGGCTCCCCGGGGCCGAGTGCCGGCAATGGGGCGGTAGATGATCCGGCCGTCCTCCAGGCGCACCAGGATTTCCGGCGAGGCTCCCACCAGCTTCAGGTCGCCCTGATCCAGGTAAAACATGTAAGGGGAAGGGTTGATGGAGCGCAGGGCCCGGTACAGGTCAAAGGGATCGTGGCGTAACGGGGTGGAAAAGCACTGGGACAGCACCACCTGGATGACGTCCCCCGCGGCGATGTACTCCTTGGCCTGCCGCACCATCTCTTCGAAGCGTTCCTGGGTGAGGTTGGCAGCCAGGGGCGGTGGGGCTGAAGGCGGCAGTCCCTCGGGCAGCGGCACCGGCAGGCGCAAGCGCCCGCTGAGGACGCTGATGGCCGCCACCGCCCGGTCGTACTGAGCCTTTAGGGGGGCCTCGGGGTCCAGGTGCACCAGGGCCACAATCTTGATGGTCTGGCGCAGGTTGTCGAAGATCAGGAGATTGTCGGCCAGGAGCAAGCGGGCTTCGGGCATGGCGATGGGCGGCGTCAACTCCGGCAACCGCTCGATGTAGCGCACCATGTCATACCCCAGGTAGCCCACCAGGCCGCCCCAGAAGCGGGGCAGCCCCGGGGTGGCAACCGCCGCGAAGCCGGCCAGCAAGCCTCGTAGATGTTCAAAGGGGTCCACCCCGGGGTCCAGGGTGGTGAGAAGGCCCTGCCGCCGGATGGTGGTGGCCCCACCCCTGACCTCCAGGGTCAGCGACGGATTGAGGCCCAGGAAGCTGAAGCGCCCCCACTTCTCGCCGCCCTCCACGCTTTCCAGGAGATAAGACCAGCCTTCGCCGCGCAACTTCTTGTAGGCCGACACCGGGGTTTCCAGGTCCCCGAGGATCTCCCGGTACACCGGGATCAGGTTGCCCTGCCGGGCCATGTCGCTGAACGTGGCAAAATCCGGATAAACCATGCGCGGCTCCGTGAACCAATGAATGAATTTTATATCCTGGAGGCTGGCCAGGGACCTGCGGCCCCTGGCCGCCCCAAAATCTGCGATTTTGGGTATCTGGGGGAGGGGGCTAAGGGCAAGAAGCCCTTACCCCCTCCCCCAGACCCCCACCCCCAATCCCTTAAGGGTTGGGTGCAGGGGCGACCCGCTGGGTCGCCCCTTAGCACCAATTTAAAGCCATCGATTATTATTCTGTAGGGACATGATTCATCACGCCCGAAAAAAGGCGACTTTTCTTGCCGTAGGGGCACGGCGTGCCGTGCCCAAAAGTCCCAGGTGGCACAGGCATCTTGCCTGTGCTCGTTCCACCATATCACAAAACTTAAAAAGCCGTGTACCCGGTGGGGCCACGGCTTTGATGCGCCGAAAAAACCGGGGCCCCTCTCGTGAGGGGCCCCTGAATTATCACACCTGCCGGTGAACGCACCTCACGAGTCCGCCATCACGCGCCACCAGCACCAGTTGTTAACCCTGCTAGTCATAGAGGATATATATCCCATTGGCTTTTCCAGGTCAATATATTTTGTGACCATCAACCCTTTAGACAATGCAGTAACTTCCCATGCAAGACCCCATTGCTGGCCAGGATATTGGGCGAGTAAATATCATACTCGCCGCCGTCGAAAGTGGTGAGGCGGCCGCCGGCTTCAGTGATGAGGAGCAGGCCGGCGGCGGTGTCCCAGGGCTTCAGGTTTTCTTCAAAGAAGCCGTCCAGGCGGCCGCAGGCCACGTAGCACATGTCCAGGGCCGCGGACCCGGCCCGGCGCACCCCCTGGACCGCCCCCAGAACCCGTCCCAGGCGGGCCGTGGTCTCCGGTAAGCGCTTCCGGATGTCGTAAGGGAAACCCGTGGCCACCAGGGCCCGCTCCAGGCGGTCGGTCCGGGAGACCCGGATGGGCTGGCCGTTCAGGAGGGCGCCCTGCCCCTTTTGCGCCTCGAAAAGTTCGTCCCGCAGGGGTTCATAAACCACCCCGTATAAAAGTTTGCCTTCCGCCTCAAAGGCAATGGACACGCAAAACATGGGAAAGCCGTGGGCAAAGTTGACGGTGCCGTCCAGGGGGTCGATGATCCAGCGGCAGCGCGGCGGGTCTGTTTCCCAGGCGAGGCCGGCCCCAGGCTCTGCCGGCGCCGGTCCGCCCCCTTCCCTCTGCCGCTCCTCCGCCAGGAAGTCGTGGTCCGGAAAGGCCTGGCGGATGATGGCCACGATGGTTTCCTGGGCCTGATAATCCGTCTCCGTCACCGGATCGATGGCCCCCTTCAAGGTCACCCGCTGGGGCTTGTGGTAATTCTGGCGCATGACCGCCCCTGCGGCCAGCGCGGCCTGGCGCCCGATGAGGGCCACTTTTCCCAGCATCAGATTCACCCTCCCGGCCCTGATGCGACCCAGGCCCAGGGCCCCAGAAAATGTCAGGAAACTGGCAAGAGCCCTGCCTGCCGCGCCCCCGGGCTTAATTTTAAAACTAAGTTAATCATTATCCGGCTCTAAGTGAAGGCGCGCCCCCGGATCCGGCAAAAATTAAAGGAGTCTCATCCCCTGCCGCCGGTTTCCCCGGGATTTGAAAAATTACTTTTGGTTATGAGCGGGGAAGCCTATTGCCCAGGAAAGTTAAGGCGGCCAATTCCCCGGGAATTTTTCGGCAATTGCTCCTAGTCTTGCTCCCGGGGAATTTGCAGCAGCTGGAAGCCGGTTTGCGGGTCCCGGCGCCGCCGGGCTGCGGTCCCCAGGATCTCCAGGATCACCACTTCCCCCACCAGCCAGACGCCCACCCCGGCCCGGGTGCAGCCCACCGTGGCCCCGCCTTCCCGGCCGGTGGCGGCGTGCAGGTGCAGTACCGGGTCCCCGGCCTCGTTCTGGAACAGGGTACCCACCGCCAGGACTTCCTGGATGCCGGTTAGGGCGTAAACCATGGGCACGATGGCCTCCCCCCGGCCGGCCTCCGGCCCCACCACCAGGCGGCTGCCATCCTGGGCGCCGCCCAGGTACATGACCATGGCCCCTCCGATGCGGTGCTCCCGAGCAAAAGTCTCGATGGCGCCGGGCAGACGCTCCCCTTCATCCAGCCGCACCACAAAGACGCGGCCCAGCTTGCCTTCGCCGTATTGCATAACGCCCTCCGGGTTGTATGGTTTTCGGTTGCCGGTTTTCGGTTTCCGGAAACACCATCCTGAACCAAAGACGTCCATTTACCGGTTCCCAAGCTCCTGCCTGGGAACGAAAGCGGCAGAGCTAACCTCCCGCCCCCTTAGTCACTTCTTCTTGCCCTTGGATTTTCGTCCTTTTTTCAGGGGAGGGTTGGCGACCCCGGCTGGCAACGGCTTGAGGGGGGTAAACAGCGACACGGTCAAGAGTCCCATGATGAAGCCCCCCAGGTGGGCCATCCAGGCCACGGTGCCGCCCTGGCGCAGGCCGTAAAACTGCAGCGCCAGCCACAGGCCCAGCCAGACAAAGGCTGGGACGTAGGCGAATTCCGGCTTCAACCGCCAGAACACCACGCTGAGGATGGGAGACTTGGGTAGCCGCACCAGGTATCCCCCCAGCACCCCGGCGATGGCGCCGCTGGCCCCGATGAGGGGGACGGCCAGGCGGGAGGAGGCCATGACGTGGAAAAGACCGGCAAAGAAACCGCAAAAGAGATAAAAGGCCAGGAAGCGCCACGGCCCCAGGTCGTCTTCCAGGGCCTCGCCGAACACCCACAGGAACCACATGTTGCCGATGAGATGAACCCAGCCGGCGTGCAGGAACAGGGAACTGAACATGGTGGGAATGAGCCAAACGGCCTGGTAAGAACTGAGGAGCTTGGGCTGGCTCAACTTGGAGGCCACCGCCCCCTTCTGCCAGAAGAGATCGTTGGCCGCCTGGGGGCCGATGTAGATCTGGTAGAGATAGACCGCCAGGTTCAGGGCGATGAGCCCCAGGGTGACCCAGGGCCACCGGTGCCGAGCCGCCGCCCCGCGTATCGGGATCATGTGTCTCTCCGGGTAGAGTTTTTGGGGAGGGGGCCAGGGGCAGAAGGCCACTTACAATCCCTCCCCAAACCCCTCCCCCAACCCCTTATAGGGGGTTGGGAAGGGAGTTTGAAGTGAAGGTGGGGAATTGCTTTCCCCCGGCCCTCCCCTCAAACCCAGCGCATTGTACTCCACCTCCCCCGCCCTGTCCATAGGCAGGCGCCGGCGGAGTTGACAAGGAAAGGAGTTTCTAATAAATAAAAGGCATGGCGCTTCCGATGAAGAAAGTATATATCCGGACCTTCGGCTGCCAGATGAACGTGGCCGACTCGGAGTTGATGGCCCAGATACTGGCGGACGATTACGTCCTGACGGATCGGGCCCAGGAGGCCGATCTGTACCTCATCAACACCTGCGCCATTCGCAAGAAGTCCGAGGAAAAAGTCCGGAGTTTACTGGGCAGCCTCAAGGTTTTGAAAAAAAGGCGGCCCCAACTCATCCTGGGCGTGGGAGGTTGCGTGGCCCAGCAGGAAGGAGCGCGCCTGTTGGCCACGGCCCCGCATCTGGACCTGGTGTTCGGCACCCAGGGCCTCTACCGCCTGCCCCAGGCGGTGCGACGGGCGGTCCGGGGAGAGCGGCCGGTGGAACTGGCGCTGGACCAGTGCTTCCCGCCCCTGCGGCGGCAGTGGCCCGCCGCCTCGGTCCAGGCCCTGGTTACCATCATGCAGGGCTGCAACAACTTCTGCACCTTCTGCGTGGTGCCCTACGTGCGGGGCCGGGAAATGAGCCGGGAGCCCGCGGCCATCCTGGCGGAGGTCTCTGATTTCCTGGCCGCGGGTGGAAAAGAGGTAACCCTGCTGGGCCAGAACGTCAACTCCTACGGCCGGGGGCTGCCGGAGCCGGTCACTTTTCCCCAGCTTCTATCCCGCATCGCCGCGTTGCCCGGTTTGCTGCGCCTGCGCTTCGCCACCTCGCACCCCCGGGACCTCTCCCGGGAGCTGATCTCCGCCTTTGGCGAACTGCCGGCTCTCTGCGAGCACCTGCATCTGCCGGTGCAGGCGGGGGCCAACCGGATTCTTAAGGCCATGAACCGGGGCTACACCCGGGAGGAATATCTGGAAAAGGTCTCCTGGCTGAGAACAGCCTGTCCCGGCATCGCCCTCTCCACCGATCTGATCGTGGGATTTCCCGGGGAGACGGAGTCGGACTTCGGCCAAACCCTGGACCTCATGCGGGAGGCCGGGTTTGACCAGGCGTTCTCTTTCAAATATTCACCCCGGCCCCAGACCCGGGCCGCCGCCCTGCCGGAGCAACTGCCGGAAGAAGTGAAGGCGGAGCGCCTGGCCCGCTTGCAAAGCCTTCAGGATGAGCTTACCTTAAAGGCGAACCTTCGCCTGGTGGGTCAGGTGCATGAGGTCCTGGTGGAGGGCTGGAGCCGCCGCCGCCCGGAGCAGCTCTGCGGCCGCCTCCGCACCAACCAGGTGGTGAACTTTGACGGCCCCCCCGAGTTGGTGGGGCGGCCGGTGCTGCTCGAGCTCACCGCAGCTCACCCCCATTCCCTGAAAGCCAGGTGGTTGGCAAATATATCGTTAACGCCGCAACCGATGGCGGATTGCCTCCCGGCATCCTCCAAGGAGGTATCATGTTGAGAGAAATGACCGTCTCCGGACTGACCATCGACCCCTTTACCAACAGCCCCATCATGATTTTAAAGGATGTGGAATCCGACAAGGCGGTCCCCATCTGGATCGGGTTGCTGGAGGCGACGGCCATTGCCAGCGAGCTGGAAAATATCAAGTTCTCCCGTCCCATGACCCATGACCTGCTGAAAAACATCATGGACCTCATGAAGACCCAGATAACCAAGGTCGAGGTCTGCGATCTGCGGGACAATACCTACTTCGCTCTCATCTATCTCGTGCGGGACGGGCAGGAAATCACCATCGACGCCCGGCCCAGTGACGCCATCGCCCTGGCCCTGCGCACCAAGGCCCCCATCTTCGTGGCGGATGTGGTGATTCAGAAGGCCCGGCGGGTAGATCTGTCTGCCAAAGAGGCCATCACCACCGAAGACGCCAAAAAGTGGACCGAAATCCTGGAAAGCCTGGACCCCGAAGATTTCGGCAAGTACAAGATGTAAAACAGTTTTGAGTTTCGAGTTTTTAGTTTTTAGTTAATAAAAAGAAACCATAACCCTCACGCTCCCCTATCACCCCGCCTCCCAGCCATCCGTAAGAGTGGCAAAATGATTCTTTTGACTCTGGCTATCCCCTTAGGAACATGGTATAAAAAGCCATTATCATTATTTCCGTTTATTTTTTTTACCGAAAACCGAAAACCGAAAACCGAAAACGGTCTTTATGATCGACCTGCACACCCATTCCCTGTTCAGCGACGGTGAGCTTATTCCGGCGGAGTTGTGGCGCCGGGCCCAGGTGAAGGGCTACCGCTATCTGGGCATCACCGACCACGTGGACGGCTCCAATTTCGAGGTGGTGTTCGCCCGGCTGAAGGCCGCGGCCCACAGCCTCAACCGGGGGGAGCCCCCTTACCTCATCCCCGGCCTGGAGTTCACCCACCTGCCCCCGGCCCTCATCGGCCCCCTGACCAACCAGGCCCGGGCCCTGGGGGTGCCGCTGATCATCGTCCACGGCGAGACCCTGGCGGAGCCGGTGGCCCCGGGGACCAATCGGGCCGCCATCGAGAGTGACATTGACATCCTGTCCCACCCCGGCCTCATCTCCCTGGAGGAAGCAGCCCTGGCCCGGGAGCGGGGCATCTTCCTGGAACTGACGTCCCGTAAAGGCCACTCCCTGACCAACGGCCACGTGGCCCGCACCGCCCTGGAAGTGGGCACCTCCCTGGTCCTCAACTCCGACGCCCACAGCCCCGGGGACCTCATTTCCCGGCGGGAGGCCGAACTAATCGCCCGGGGCGCGGGCCTGCGGAACACCGCCATCGAGACCCTATTCGCCGACGCCGAAGCCCTGGCGAAACGCCTGGCGGGACTGTAGGGAGACAGAGAAGGATAAAGAAATTTGGGGGAACCCTGCTTTTTTTCAAAAGCAAGGTTCCCCCAAACCCCCTCCTGCAAAAACATAAAATTATGTCCGGTGCAGGCGTGGCCGAAAGCCACGACTGCACCGGACAAAAAGTCACCAAATTATTACTCGGAGCGAAAAACCAATTGCCCTTTCTGAACCGTAGGGGCACGGCGGGCCGTGCCCTCAAACCGAGCCAAGGCAATTTCTTTAATGCTCCGAGTAATAATTCATCTGAAAACCCGGGAGGCCTGGGTTTGCCGGCAGCCAGCCCCATCATTTGGCTCAAGCGCTTGGGACTGAACATCCTGGAGTTCTTTCTGCCCCGCCTCTGCCTGTTCTGCGGCGCCGGGGTGGGGGAAGAGGCGGCCCAGGCGCTCTGCCCGGAGTGCGAAAGCGAAATTGAGTGGGTGGCCAGCCCCCTGTGCACCTGCTGCGGGGTGGTCTTTGCCGCCAAAGACGGCGGCGACCGCCTCTGCGGCATATGTACGACGGACCCGCCCCCCTTCGCCCGGGCCCGGGCCGCGGCCCTCTACGACGGGCCGGTGGCCGCGGCGGTCAAGCGCTTCAAGTTCGGGCGCCAGATGGCGTATCTGCCGCTGATGCAAAGCTGGCTGCTGGCGCCCCCTTGCCGGGAGCTGGCGGCCGCCGCCGACCTGGTGGTCCCCGTGCCCCTGCACCCCCGGCGCCTCAAGGCCCGGGGCTTCAACCAGGCGTGGCTGTTGGCCCAGGCCTTTCCGGAGGCTCCCCTGGCCCGGGAGACCCTGGTGCGGCGGCGTCACACCGTGCCCCAGGTGGGCCTCAACCCCAGGGAGCGCCGCGACAACGTCCAGGAGGCCTTTGCGGTGCCGGACCCGGCCCTGGTCCAGGGCAAAAACGTCTTGCTGGTGGACGACCTCTTCACCACCGGGGCCACGGCCAGGGAGTGCGCCCGGGTGCTGCGCCGGGCCGGGGCCCGCCGGGTGGAGGTGCTCACCGTGGCCCGGGTGCGCCATGAATGATTCACCACAGAGACCCAGAGGGCACCAAGAAAGACCGCGCTGAAAAATCACCGCGCCGGGTCGGCACCATTATTTTTCTCTGTGTTCCCCGGCTCTTTGTGGTAAAAGAATCCCGGAGCTTTCCATGACTGAATGCAACACCGCCCACAAGCTGGCGGACCGGGAGGGCGCGGCCCGCTGGGTCCGGGGCCTCCAGGCGCAGGGGCAGAAGGTGGTCTTCACCAACGGCTGCTTCGACCTGCTGCACCCGGGCCACGTGGCGTACCTGGAGCAGGCCCGCTCCCTGGGGGATGGACTCATCGTGGGGGTGAACACCGACGCCTCGGTGAGGCGCCTGCTCAAGGGCGCCGGGCGCCCCGTCACTCCGGAAGGCGACCGGGCCCGGGTGCTGGCCGCCCTGACCTGCGTGGATAAGGTGGTGCTCTTCGGGGAGGACACCCCCCTGGAGCTGATCACCGCGCTGCAGCCGGACGTGCTGGTGAAAGGCGGCGACTACGCCCTGCACGAGATCGTGGGCCGGGAAGTGGTTGAGAACCGGGGCGGCCGGGTCTTGGCCCTGCCCCTGGTGCCGGGCTATGCCACTACCACGCTCATCCAGCGTATCCGGACCGGAAGTTAAAGCGAGATAGGCAGGCGATCTCCGCCATCCTTCCCCTGGCCGCGCCAATCCATCACCTCACGATAAATTCCCATCAAGGATTTGATATCGATACGTTATCGAAATCTTAAGAAAATTCATGCTATTGGCAAGTTATCCTCTATTTTCATATAAGCCTTTTAACTGCACGAGTCAGTTGCTACGCCCCAAGTTATCACGGGCAAGTGTCCGGTGGCCACCGCTTTTCTCCTGACGCCCCACTACCGATCAGTGCTGGCTCTGAGTCCTTAAGCTCTACAGCAGGAGATATCTTGGTTCTGGGGGTGTGGTATGCTCAAATTTATGAAAAATTGACTTTTGCCGATTTATTAATTGACACCGTTCGGGATGGCGCCTGGGATTATGCCATTTGCAAATTTTTAAGGGAGCCTCTTAAAATTAATATCTGCATAACTAACTATTATATAAAGATAATCATATCGAATTGCGACTTTAAAAACTGCGCACAATGTGGGACTTCAGTCAAGGGAACCTGACTAAGGCCCTGGAAGAGCCACCCCATCAACCAGCCAAGGAGGTCTTTATGAAGAAACCTGAGTCAACGAAGAATGTTTTGTCTCGGCGGGCTTTTATGAAGTCAATGGCCGCCGGAGGAGGGGCACTGGTTTTATTGGGCACGATGGTGAATTCTCTTAGAGCGAGCGACCTCGAGGTCTTTACTGAACCAAAACCAAAGAGTGCCAAAGGAAATGAACCGATTGGCGAGTGCAAATGTGGTAATGCTTATAACTGTGGGGGCAGTGGTGGATAATTGAGCAAATTCAATTAATGTCAATAGAGGAGGGTCATCCTATAGGCTGGACTCTGGCCAATTGGCGGGGCAGACCGTCAAGGGTTATGAAGCCCTGTCTGCGCTGGTAACCTGCCTGGGATCTTTTTCACTGAAGCCTCACATTGTGCCCCAGTTTTTAAACTCGCGATTCGATATGATTATATCCATATACCATCAATATTCTGTGTTTCGACTTTCATTTCTCTTTCCATCAAAAGGCCCTGGCCCTGAAGCTGGTGGCCCAAGAGCCAGCCTATGGGATTAAGGCCCTCCATGTATGGGTGCCTGAGTAGTAACCTCCCAAATGATCTCGTTATCACCAATCTTTTTAGCGAGTTATCCAGATGAAAAAGATCCACAAAAGTAGAATCGATTAGCTTAATTTAAATTTATTGTGGAGCAAATAATGAATATTTTAAATAAAAGGCCTGTTGTTTTGAAGGATATTTTCGTGAAAATCGACAATAATAAAGTATTATTAATTGATTCAAAAAGAGCTAACTGGGTTGTAGTTTCCCAGCCATTGGCAGAGATTGTTTTAACTTGTGATGGCAGTAAAAATATAGATGAGATTATTAATGATTTAAATATGAAGTATAACACAGAATTTTCCCAGAAATTATTGTCTTGTTTTAAAAAATTATATAGCCTTAATTTTTTCTATGATAATGATAGAAATATAACAGAACAGTCGAAGACATTAGATAGCGTATACTTTAATTTGACAAAGAATTGTAATTTGAAGTGCATTTATTGTTATGCTAATGCCGGGAAAGATGCCATAAAAGACATAAAAGAACAGTCTTTGCGATTCTGGGTAAGAACCATTGACCAACTATGCGGTCTAAATAATAAAGCAACTATAAATTTCACAGGTGGAGAACCTACTATATATAAATATTTCTGGAATATAGTTGAATATGCTAAAAGCAGAGGTTTTAAATTGACATTAATCAGTAATGGTTCAAATAGTCAAGCTATAGATATTCAAAAGTATATTGATTATTTTAGTTCTATTGAAGTAAGCATAGATTCACTCAGAGAAGATGTGAATAGTTTAACTCGCGGGAAAGGTTCTTTATCTCCTGCGCAAACTTTTATTGATGTCCTTATACAAAATGGTATGAAATTGACTATAATGGTTGTGGTATCAAAATATAATAAAAGATATCTTTATGAAATTAATGATAAGTATAAATCTTCTGCTATTATAAGATATCAGCCTATGTATAATATGGGCAGAGGAGATAAATTAATAAGTATAAGCATTACTGCAAAGGAATATTATTCTATCTTGAAATCACAAAATATCGAAAGGATGAAGGGAGATATTGGATATAAAAGAAATATGAAATATATATGGTGTGGCATGGGAAAAAATGTTTTGAGTATAGAGGCAAATGGGAATGTATATCCATGCCAATTATTGCATCACGAGAATTTTAAGTTAGGAGATTTACATAACCAATCATTAGAAGAAATATGGTTAAATTCTCCTTACAGACATCATTCTGTGGACATGATTGAAGGATGTAAAATTTGTAAATTAAAACATATTTGTAGTGCTCCATGCAGAGCAAGGGCATTTTATGTTCTTGGAAGTATTTATAAACAAGATCCACTATGCCCTGGTTTCATAAAAAAGAGCATATATGATAATCTCTTTGAGATTTAATCAGAAAAGGCTAAACGATCTTCACAAAAACCAGGAGAAGCAGATGGAAGAGAATAAAGTAATTAGGGGTTTTGCTGACCGGCTCGGCTATTCCGAAGTTGAAGCAAGTCATTATTACAGCTTCCGGCCGAAAAGGCGCGGTTTGAATACGAGGGCGCGGTATATTGGGATGGCAGAGTTGTTTAAACTATCTCTGATACTTTTCCTGTCGTTGATGCCGATTATTGCTTCGGCAGCCGAGGGGAAACGCGGCATTACCGAACTGGCGGTTATTCCGCTCCATCCAGGAGTGAACACGGTGGAGCGTTTCGCGTCCGATGACCGTCCGGCAATCATTGTTAAGGGATGGCGTGAAAATTGGAACGCCCATAGCTACAATTTTTTTCTTGTCTTGATGCCATCAGCGATCGGCAAAACCGACTGGAACGTGGTCGACATCGTTTCCGACGAGCGGCACCCAAATGACTTTATCCGTGATTACCCGCATACCGAAGATGATTTTGTCAGGAGTGTTCGCTTTGCACGCGGAAAGCTTAATGGCGTGCCGGCAACACTGCTGATTACTGCGGCACGGCAGACGGGGAGTAGGCCTATCCCCGACCCATCCATCGTCATCTTTGAGGTCTATAAGCTTGAACAAAACAATGAAATTGGGACCACGCGCGATATCTTTAAGCGAGTTCTGAAGTGGAAGTCAGATACGAAATATTCTAACTCCGACGTGGCTCTCCAAAAGGAACTGGGGCTTCCATGACAAAATAATGTCGAAGGTCAATAAGCGATAAATGAGTTAGCGAGGTTAATAGAATGAAAAGATACGTTATATTGGCCATTATCGTATCGTCCCTGGCTTTTCCCTACGATCCAAAAATAGTACAGGGTGAAGAAATGAAAAAACACAATGATCAAACTGTTGCTGCTTGCTCCAAGAGCAGTAAGAGAATCGTCTTAAAGGTAAACCTCAAGAACGAAAAGTTTGTGCAGGATGAGGTTGATAAAGGGCATCAGCCATGGAGGCTGAATGCAGTCGATGTTGCATATGCCACTCTAGCTTCGATGGATAAGAATGTAACATA
>Ga0315281_10005723_pt1 | contig 17768 bp, 16 predicted proteins | sample YL17G07_0_MG_FD_204540 | JGI IMG/M metagenome (GOLD analysis project Ga0315281, IMG submission 204540) | Sediment microbial communities from Yellowstone Lake, YNP, Wyoming, USA - YL17G07_0 | ecosystem: Environmental > Aquatic > Freshwater > Lake > Sediment | place: USA: Wyoming | collected...
TTCGCCTCGTGATTCGGGAACCGGCCGTCGATGTCGAAGCACAGCCTCGTCGTCTTGCACGGCAGCCGATCGAACAGTCTCGGCGCGACGAGGCCGCCCATGCCGCTGCCGGCGTCGAGGACGACGTTGAACGGCTTGATCACCGAGACGTCGATGAACGACATGACATGTTCGACATAGGCGTCGAGCACTTTCTTCGTCGTCACCGCCCCGCGTCGCGCGGCCGGCGGGGGCAGCGTGTCGTCCGCGATCATCTGACGGATTTCCGCGAGGCCTTCCTCGCCGCTCAGCGGCCACGCATCCTTGCGGACCATCTTCATGCCGTTGTACTGCTTCGGGTTGTGCGACGCCGTGATCTGGACGCCGCCGTCGAGGCCGTCCGTGGCGACGGCGAAGTACATCATGTCGGTCGCCATCATCCCGTAGTCGACGACATCCGCCCCCTGCGACGTGGCGCCGTCGATGAACGCGTCGGCGACTGTCGGTGACGACAGGCGCATGTCACGGCTGACGGCAATCCGCTTCGCCCCGAGGTAGCCGACAAACGCCGCGCCGATCGCCCGCGCTGCGTCTTCGTTCACCTCGTCCGGGTACACGCCTCGGACGTCGTACGCTTTGAAGATCCCCGGAACCAGATTCATATAGCTTTCAGCTTTCAGCTCTCAGCTCTCCGTGCTGTCTGATAGCTGACAGCTGAGAGCGTGTCTAGAGCCGGCTGTAGTCGGTGATCACGGACTTGTCGCCGAGGACGACCCCGTCTTCGACGAGCGCGTTGCGGCCGATGTGGCAGTGGCGGCCGAGAATCGACCGGCGGACCACCGCCTCCTGGCTGATGCGGCTGTTCGCCCAGACGATCGCGTTGTCGAGGACCGCGTGCTCTTCGACATGGCAGTGGCGGCCGACGACGCTGTAGGGGCCGATCCGTGCACCAGTCTTGACGACCGCGCCTTCGTCGATGAAGCAGGGGCCTTCAACGATCGCGCCTGGTTCGACACGCGCGTCGGGCGACACCCACGCGGCGCCGGGATGAGCCGCGAAGGGCAGGGCGCGATGGCCGATGTACCGGGCGTCCATGATGTCGCGGTGCACCTGAATGTACTTCTCCGGCGTGCCGATATCGATCCAGTAGCCGCGGTAGACGTAGGCGACGAACGTCTCCTGGCGCTCGATCAGCGACGGGAAGAAGCTGCGCTCGATCGACCAAGGTGTGTCCTTGGGAATGCGATCGAACGTGTCCGGCTCGAGGATGTAGATGCCCGCGTTGATCGTGTCGCTGGTGATTTCGTCGGCGTTCGGCTTCTCGAGGAAGCGCCTGATGTGACCGCGCTCGTCGGTTTCCACGAGGCCGTACGCGCTGGGATTGTCCACCGGCGTCAGCACGATGGTGGCCTTGGCCTTGCGCTCGCGGTGCAGGGCGATGACCGCCGCGAGGTCCACCTGCGTCAGCACATCCCCGTTGAAGACGACGATCGATCCGCGCAGGGATTCGCCGGCGTAGCGCACGGCGCCGGCGGTTCCGAGCGGCGCCGGCTCCACCACGTAGCGGATCGACAGCCCCGAGTCACCGCCGTCGCCGAAGACTTCCTCGATGCGCCGCGGCTGATAGTTAAGGCTGAGGATCACCTCGTCGATCTCCGGCACCTGCTTGAGGAGATCGAGCTGGTAATGGAGAAACGGCCGGTCGAAAATCGGCACGATCGGCTTGGGTGTGTGAACGGTGAGCGGGCGCAGGCGCGTGCCTTTGCCTCCCGCGAGCAGAATCGCCTTCATGACAACCACCGATGTTATCATGTGAGACCGGGCTGCTGATGAACCTCCCGAATTCGCTCACCGTCACGCGCATCTTCCTCGTGCCGCTGCTCGTGGTGGTGCTGCTGACGAAGTTCGAGGGCCACCAGATCTTCGGCGTGCCGAAGGACATCGTCGGCGCGCTGATCTTCGGGCTGGCCTCGCTCACGGACTGGGCCGACGGGTATCTCGCCAGGCGCCGCAAGCAGATCACGCCGCTCGGCCAGGTGATCGACCCGCTGGCCGACAAACTCCTCATCTCGGCCGCGCTCATCTCGCTGGTGCAGATGGACCTGGCGCAGTCGTGGATGGTCGCGGTGATCATCGGCCGCGAGTTCGCCGTCACCACGCTGCGCAGCATCGCGTACGCGCGAGGCGTGGCGATGCCGGCGTCGCCGCTTGGCAAGGTCAAGATGGTGGCGCAGGTTGTGGCGATTCTGGCGCTGATCCTGGCGCACGGCCAGACGTGGCCGTTCTATCTGATCGGGCAGGCCGCGCTGTGGGTGGTGGTGGTCACCGCGCTCGTGTCGGGGGCCGACTACTTCCGCCGCTTCAACGACATCCTCAGCCCGCGCGCCGCCGACTTCCGCGTGCCTGACAAAAACAGAAAAGCTGGGTAACCGTCACGACGATCGACGCAGAACACGCGGAACACGCAGAGCAAGAAATCTCTCCTGCGAGTTCTGCGATTTCTGCGTTGATCGTCGTCACTTCCGTAGCGCGATGTAGTCGCCGCTGTACACGGCATCGCGCGAGCTGGTGATCCGCGTGAGCGCTCTGGCGTTGGCGGTGGCAATGACGACGCCTTCGCCGATGCTGGTGAGCGGCAGACCGCCGATGCCGACGTCGCGGTAGATCGCAAAGCGCGCGCCGGCCGTCAACCCCTGGTTCTCGCCCCAGTCGATCAGCACGAAGTCCCCAGGGCCGACGGTCGTCCGATCCTCGTTGCCGACGACGACATGGCCGAGCGTGGTGAAGTCTGGCGCTCCGGGCGTCTCGTCACGGTCGGCGTCCGCCGGCAGCACCGGTACGACGAATGGCTCGAGGTAGTCGGTCTTCACCATCCCGCCGCAGGCATGGTCCACTGTGGCGATCGCGGTCGATTCGTTGACGGCGACCACGCGGACCCAGCCGAGCGTCTTGGCGCCGCGTCCGCGCTGGCTCGCGCCGAAGTGGATTGCCCGGCGGACGAAGAACTGCTGACCGAGCACCACGCCGGCCGAGGTGCCGCCGCCGATGACGAGCAGGTCGCGGTCGCCGAACAGGCTGCGCGGCACCGCGTCCTGGGACCCGATGATCCGCAGCGCGGTCGCCGTCGCGTTGTCGCCGCCGGCGGTCGGCGGTGCGCACGCCACGGCCATCTGAAGCGGCGACAGTATGTCGCCGGCCTGGGCAAAGGCGGCAGTCGTCGCGCACGCCACGAACAACAGCGCCACGAGGACGAGGTGGGATCGTCGCATGCTTAGCCTCCGGGGTTCTTGCTTTGCGCCAGCGTCTTGAGGTCGGTGATTCGCTTCTGCGCCAGGACCAGGTGCTGGCTCTGCTCGAACTCCTGCACGAGGCGCTCGAGGTAGGGGAGCGCCTCGGGTTCCCTCTTTACCTGCACGAGCGACTCCGCGAGGTAGAAGTAGACGCTGTCGCGGCCGGTGAAACCGGGATCGTCCTTGAGCACAGATTTGAATCGATCGATCGCACCCGGATACCACTTCTGGCGGTAGTAGAAATACCCGACCTGATAGTCGGCCTCGCTCAGGCGATCGCGTGTTTCACGCACCCGCGCCTGCGCGTCCGGCATCAGGCTGCTGTTGGGATACCGGGCGACGAACGCCTCGAATTCCTTCAGTGCGGCCCGCGTCTCCGTCTGGTCGCGTTGCGCCAGTCTCATCTGGCGGAAGTGCCCCATGCCAAGCTTGTACTGGGCGTAGTCGGCGCGCCCGTTCGTCGGGTAGAACGACAGGAACTCGGTAAACTCGTTGATCGCGAGGACGAACGATTCCGACGTGCCTTCGCCGAGGTACGTATCGCCGATGCCGAGCTTCGCGTCGGGACGATACGGGCTGGCTGTGTACGTCTCCGTGACCTGCTTGAAGAACTCGCGCGCGGACAGCCACTTCTTCTTGCTGAGCGAGTCGGTCCCTTTGTCGAAGAGGAACTTGTCCGGTTCCGTGGTGCCCGCCGGGAGGGTGCCGCGCGGGCCGGAGGCGCACGCGCCCGCGGCGGCCAGCGCCGCGACGGCCGCGCACAACCGCAGGCCCGACTTGAGACGATGACCGAGGTGCTCGTGAATCACAATATTCCAGTCAGCCACTGATACTCGGCCGCGAGACCCTCTTCGAGTCCGACGGTGGGTGCATAGCCCAGGTCCGCACGCGCAAGGGACGTGTCGGCGTAGGTGTGCCGCATGTCGCCTTTCTGCACCGGATCGACGGTCACGAGAGGTCGGCGCCCGGCGATACGCTCGATCAGGGCGAGCGCGTCGTTCACCGAGACCCGCGATCCGCCTCCGATATTGTACACGCGCCCGGGAACGCCCCGCGTCGCGGCGAGCACGTTGGCGCTGACGGCGTCGGAGATGAACGTGAAGTCGCGCGTCTGGTCCCCGTCGCCGTAGACGGCGATGGGCTCGCCGAGGATCGTCGCGCGCAGGAACTTGTGGAACCCCATGTCGGGCCGCTGCCGGGGGCCGTAGACGGTGAAATAGCGCAGCGAGACCGCGGGGACGCCGTAGTTGGCGAAGTAGAGGTAGCAGAGCTGCTCGGCTGCCAGCTTCGACACGCCGTACGGCGAGACCGGCTGCGGCAGCGCGTCCTCACGCATCGGCATGGCCACGCGATCGCCGTACACCGACGAGCTCGAGGAATAGACCAGCCGTTCGAGCGCCGGCATGCCGCACGCCGCTTCGAGCAGGACCTGCGTCGCCTCGATGTTGTTCACGGTGTAGATCTCGAAGTCGCGGCCCCAGCTCTTGCGCACACCGGCCTGGGCCGCCAGGTGGAACACGTGCGTGCGGTCGCTGAGCAACGCCGGCAGATCGACGTCCTGGATTCGCGATTCGAGAAATCTGAACCGCGGATGCGCCAGCGCGCCGCGGAGATTACGCTCCTTGATCGGCCGAGGGTAGTAGTCCGTGAAGCAGTCGATGCCGATGACGTCCGCTTCGTCTGCGAGCAGTCGATCCACGAGGGTCGAGCCGATGAAGCCGGCGGCGCCGGTGACGAGCGCCTTCACGACAGCACGTCCCGCACGCGCTCCGGCAGCCGGCAGGGGCGTCCGTGGCGATCGAGCGTCGCGTGCACGGTCGTGCCGGTGGCCAGCGTGGCGGCGTCGGCCGGCCGCACGATCTCGTAGGTGAATTCCACCCGCACCGGCGACAGCATCGCGCCCGTCGTCCGGACCTCGATCTCGTCGTCGTACTTCGCGGATTCGCGATAGGCACAGTGTGCTTCGATCACGGGCAGTGCGAACCCCTCGGTTTCCATCTCGCGGTAATTCCACCCGGACTCGCGGAGCAGATCGGTCCGGCCCACCTCGAACCACACGAAGTAGTTCGCGTAATACACCACCCCCATCTTGTCGGTTTCGGCGTAGCGCACGCGCACACGGGAGATGGCTTGAGGGGAACTCACGATACGGCCGGCGCAACGGCGCCGAGCGCGGCGGCTTTGAGCTCGCGGGTGGCGCGCTCCGGATCAGGGGTGTTGAACAGGGCCGAGCCGGCGACAATGATGCGCGCGCCGGCGGCGACGACGCGGACAATATTGTGCTGATCCACGCCGCCGTCGATTTCGATCGGCGCCGGGTTGCCGACCGCGTCGAGCAGGGCCCGCACCTCACGGATCTTAGACTCGCTGCGCGGGATGAACGTCTGTCCGCCGAAACCGGGATTCACGGACATGACCACGACGAAATCCACGTCGGCGGCAACCTCCTGGAGTGCGACGATCGGGGTCGCCGGGTTGATCGCGACACCGGCCATCACGCCCAGCGTCTTGATGGCGTGCACCGTGCGGTGCAGGTGCCGCAATGCCTCCACGTGGACGGAGATCATGGCGGCGCCCGCCTCGGCAAACGCGTCGATGTAGCGATCCGGATCCTCGATCATGAGGTGCACGTCGAGTGGCACCCTGGCGATCCGCTTCAGCGACTTGACGACCGGCACGCCGATCGTGATGTTCGGCACGAAGTGCCCGTCCATGACGTCGACGTGAATCAGGTCCGCGCCCCCGCGTTCCACCGCGGCCACCGCCTCGCCCAGCCTGGCGAAATCAGCCGACAGAATCGACGGCGCGATGCGCACGCTCAACGGCTGACCTCGAGGGAAATCGGTTCGCCCGGCGCAATCTGGAAGCCGGCCTGCGGGCTCTGCCGGATGACGACGCCGGCGGCGACGCCGGGATAGGGATTCGATCCGACCACCGCGACGCGGAAATTGCGGGTCCGCAGGATATCGGCGGCGCGGTCACCGTTCACGCCGATCAGATCGGGCATCACATAGCTGGCGCCGCGCTCGCCGCGGTTGATCAGCAGCGCCACGCGGCCTGCCGGGCTCCTGGCGGCCGGCGTCTGGGCGACGACCACGTCGGGGGCGAAATTCTGTGAGCGCATCTCGGCCATGTCGGACACCGTGAGGCCGTCCTGCGTCAGGCGCAGTTGCGCCGTGCGCTCGGTTTCGCCGATTAAGAGAGGCATGGTCGCGGATCGCTGGCCGGCACTCAGCCAGATTTTGACGCTGCGCTGGCGGCGGGCCACCGATCCTGCCGCCGGTTCCTGGGTGATGACGCGCCCCGCGCCGACCTTCGGATCCGGACGCCGGCTCTCGTCCACCTTCATGCCGAGCCCGAGGCTCGCCGCGAGCGCCGTCGCTTCGTTCGCCGTGCGGTTCGTGAAATTCGGCACCTGCACCTCGCGTGCCCGCAGCGCAAGGCGCATGGACGCGGCGGCAAACAGGACGTAGGTCGCCAGCAGTGCGCCGGCGAGGAGGACGAATTTTCCGGCGCTCCAGACGCGCGTCCTCAGGGCCATTAAGGGGATGATCGTACTACAGCTTACGGCAGACCTAAAGGTCCGCCCTACGTGAGGCAGGCCATTCAGGCCTCCGTCTCGGCTCCGCGAAGTCGTGGGGCAGGCCTTCAGGCCTGCCGTCTCCGTTCGAACACGGCGCCGAAGAACGCTTCGAGGCCGTGCAGGTGAGGCTGGGTGCGAAGGTGGCCGCGGTGGTCGATCAGCCCCTCGGCCAGCCGCGAGGTTGCCAGTCCGGCGTGCAGCGAGGCAAAGCCCGGCGTGGACGCCAGAAACACGTCGGCGACCCTTTCGTTTTCTTCGGGCTCGCTCGAGCAGGTCGCGTACACGAGGCGCCCGCCAGGCGCCACCTGCTCCGCGGCATGCCGGAGCATCGTCAACGCGGCGGCGGCCAGCGTCGGCAGATCGCTCTCGCGTCGGCGCCAGCGGATGTCCGGGTCGCGGCGCAAAGTGCCGAGGCCCGAGCAGGGCGCATCCACCAGCACGCAATCGAACGCGGATCGAAAGGGAAGCGGCTGGAGCAGATCGGCCTGCACGACCCGCACGTTGCCGGCGCCACTGGCAGCCACGGTCCGCCGGAGCAGGTCGACGCGGCGGTCGCGAACGTCGCAGGCAATCAGGAGTCCGCGGCCCTCCATCAGGGCGGCGATCGCCGTCGTCTTGCCGCCGGGCGAGGCGCACGTGTCGAGCACGCGCGCCAGCGGCCGATCGCCGGCCAGCAGTGTGACAAGCTGCGACGCCTCGTCCTGCACGACGAACCAGCCCTGTTCCTGCCCGCTCCCTCGCTCGTCGACGTGCTCGGGGCGTCCCGGCGCTTTCGAGGGGCGCAGCGGATGCCCCTCGTCGACGACGACGCCGTCGGGTGCGTAGGCGGTCGGATGAACCTGGATCCCGTCGGCCGCCAGCCGCTCGGTGAGCGCCTCGCGCGTGAGCTGCAGGCGGTTTGCGCGCAGCGTGACGGAGCCTGGCGTGTTGTTGAACCGCATCCACGTCTCCGCCGCCACGAATCCAAGCCGTGCGTACCAGCGATCGGCGAGCCAGCGCGGGTGCGACAGCGTGATGCTGAAGTAGCTCAGCGCGGCGTCGCGGTCGGTTGGATCGGATGGGCGCAGCGGCAGCGGGAGTGAGGCGCGCCGCCTCGAGAGCGTCCGCAGTACGGCGTTGACGAAACCGCTGGCGCTCCGCTTGCCCGCGCGCTTCGCCAAGTCGACCGCATCGTCGACGACCGCGGCCGCGGGGACCCGCGTCAAGTGAAGCAGTTGGTACGCGCTGAGGCGCAGGATCTCGACGATTTCCGGGTCGAGCCGGTCGATCGCGCGCTTGGAGAAATCAGCGATCAGGTGATCGAGCGCGGCACGTTGCCGCTGGACGCCGCTGGCGATCTCGGCGGCCAGCCCGCGATCGCGGTCGTCGTGCAGGCTGCCGCGCGCGGTGGCGATCGCGGTGGGCAAATCGGCCCTGCCGGCGGAGATGGCGCAGAGGATCTCGTACGCCGCGACGCGCGCAGGCGCGATCATGGCGAGGCCGTGAAGCGATCGCCGGCGGTGAAGCGGTGGCCGGCCAGAAACTCGCGCACGCCCATCGGACGTTTGCCTTCGGCCTGAATCTCGACGAGGAGCAGGTGGCCTTCACCGGTCGCGACGACCAGGCGATCGCCGTTCGCCTCGAGGATTGTGCCGGGCAGGTCCGGCGGGTTCACAAGGGCAGGCGGACCCGCCGGCTCGACCGTCGATCGCCGCAGAATGAACCGCCTGCCCTGAAGAAACGTGAACGCGTGCGGCCACGGGTGCAGCCCGCGGATCAGGTTGTGCACGCGGATCGCCGGCCAACTCCAGTCGATCACGCCATCGCGCTTCGTCAGCCGGTGCGCGTAGGTGGCCGCCGCCTCGTCCTGCGGCCACTCCTGACTCTTCCCGCGGGCGATCTGATCGACGACCGCCACGAGGAGACGCGATCCGAGGCGCGCGAGGTCGCGTTCGGCGCAGTCGCTCGTCTCGTTGGGTCCAATCGCGTGGTGGACCTTCGCGATCATGCCCCCCGCATCGAGCGCCTTCACGACGCGCATGATCGTGACACCTGTCGTCTGCTCGCCGGCGATGATCGCGCGATGCACCGGCGCCGCGCCACGGTATCGCGGCAGCAGCGACGCGTGAACGTTGATCATGCCGAGGCGCGGCGTCGCCAGGACGGCATCCGTCAAAATCTTCCCGTAGGCGGCGACGACTCCCAGGTCCGCTCGCCAGGCCGAGAGCCTGTCGAGAAACGCGGGGTCCTTCATGCGGTCCGGCTGCAGCAGCGCCAGGCCCGCGGCGAGCGCGCGTGCCTTGACCGGCGCGTCAGATACTTTCTGTCCGCGGCCGCGCGGCTTATCGGGCTGCGTCACGACGCCGACCACCGTGTGTGGCGCGGCGACGAGCAACGCGTCGAGTGTCGGCACCGCGAACGCCGGCGTGCCGAAGAAGACGATGCGCAGCGGAGGCATCGTCTCGATCGGGAGGCGCGTTTCAGCCTGCGTCGCGGTGGTCACCATTTGCCGGCCCGTGTCAGCTTGTGGATCTTGCGGACGATCATGTCGCGCTTGATGCCGCGCAGTTTATCGACGAACAGCGTGCCGTCGAGGTGATCCATCTCGTGTTGAAACGCGCGGGCGAGCAGACCGATGCCTTCGTGCTGCCGCGGCTCGCCGTGCCGGTCGAGCCCTTTCACCACCACGCGAGTGGGGCGTACCACGGTCGCGTTGAATCCCGGGACGCTCAGGCAGCCTTCTTCCTCCAGCTGCACGCCGTCGCGTTCGACGAACTCCGGGTTGATCATGACGATCAGCCCGTCCGGATCGCGTCCGACCGAAATGTCGACGACGAACATGCGGAGCGCCACGCCGACCTGCGGCGCCGCCAGTCCCACCCCTGGCGCGGCATACATCGTTTCGATCAGGTCGTCGACAAGTCGATCGATGTCCGGCGTCATGGCGTCCACCACCCGCGCCGTCCCGTGGAGCACGGAGTCGCCGTATTTGAGAATCGGTCGAATCATGAGGGCATCGGACAGCGACGACGATCAACGCAGAACACGCTGAACTCGCAGAGCACAATCATTCCTCTGGAAACCCGTTCACGACCCGCTTGATGCCATCGTGAACCAGCCATTTGACGTTGAAGTTGATGAGCAATCCTACTTTACATTTTGAGAAGCGCAGATGAGAGAGCAGCTGCGCGGCATGAACACGCTCGAATCGCTCTACGGATTTCACCTCAACGACAACCACATCCCCTACGAGGAGGTCGAGCCGATAGCCGCAGTCCAGCGTCTGCCCGCGATACACAACTGGCAGAGGCTTCTGCCGTTCGACGGACAGCCTGCGGGTGATCAGTTCGTAGGCCAGGCAGGCCTCGTAGGCGGATTCGAGCATGCCCGGGCCGAGTTCGTGGTGGACGGCGATCGCCGCACTGATGATCGCCTCCGTCAGTGTGTTCAGTTGGTCCTTCTCAGACATGCTCCGCGCTCATGCAATTTACGGGGCATCCCTGGCGAGGCGAGGTCGCTGCCACTTCGCTGATCGACGTGGCAAGAATTGAAACTGTTTCGGTCTGCGAGTTCGGCGAGTTCTGCGTTGTTCGTCGTGACAGGTGATTAGGGCCGCACGAAACGGGCGGCTGTTCGGGTGCGGAAGGCCTGCCAGTTGGCGACGAGTTCCTCGATCGAGTCGCCGCCGAATTTTTCGAGGACGGCGTCCGCGAGCACGATCGCGACCATCGCTTCGCCGACGACGGCGGCGGCGGGAACGGCGCAGACGTCGCTGCGTTCGATCGCTGCGGGGCTGACGGTCATCGTCGTCAAGTCGACTGAGCGAAGCGGTTTCATCAGCGTCGAGATCGGCTTCATATACGCCGTCACGCGGAGATCCTGGCCGTTGGTCACGCCGCCTTCGAGGCCGCCGGCGTTGTTGGTTGGCCGCAAGAGGGGGATCGGCGTGTCGGGGTCCGCGTCGGGGTCCGGCAGGATTTCGTCGTGGACGCGCGAGCCGGGGACGTCGGCGACGGCCGGGCCGCGCCCGATGCCGACCCCCTTGATGGCCTGAATCGACATCAGCGCCTGCGCCAGCCGGCCGTCGAGCTTGCGGTCCCAGTGCACATAGCTGCCGAGGCCCGGCGGGACGCCGTGCGCGATCACCTCGAAGGCGCCGCCCATCGTGTCGCCGGCCTCGCGCGCGCGGTCGATCTCGGCGATCATCTGCTGCTCGACAACGGCGTCGGCGCAGTGGAGCGGCGCATCGTCGGCAATCGTGCGCACCTGATCGAACGTGACCGCAAGTGGATCGGCCAGCGCCGCCGAGCCGATCCGCACGACGTGGCTGACGATCTCCGTGCCGACGTGGCGCAGCAGTTGACGGGCGATGGCGCCGACCGCGACACGTGCGGCGGTTTCACGCGCGCTCGCACGCTCGAGGACGTTGCGCATGTCCTCGTGCCCGTACTTCACGAAGCCGGCCAGATCGGCGTGACCCGGACGCGGCCTCGTCACCGGCGGCCGGTCGACGCCCGCCGCCTCCGCCGGCATCTCCGGCTGCGCATGCATCGTGCGCTGCCAGTTCTCCCAGTCCTTGTTCGGAATCAGCAGACAGATCGGACCGCCGGTGGTCAGGCCGTGGCGGACGCCGCTGAGCGGCTCCGCGCGGTCCGACTCGATCAGCATCCGGCGTCCACGGCCGTAACCGGCTTGACGCCGGCGCAAGTCGGACGTGAGGGCCTCCATGTCAATCGCGAGACCGGCAGGCACGCCTTCGATGATGGTGACGAGAGCCTTGCCGTGCGACTCGCCGGCCGTCAGAAAACGCAGCATGCGGGGTTCATTCTATCTGAAATATTTGCCGCCTTTTGACGGCGATCCCGCGATTGGCGGCAGCGTCCCCGCGGGCCATGTTCTTGCACCGTCGTCGGCTGTGCAGCTTGTGGCGGATCGTTTTGCGGTGCACGGCGACGGGCGCGCGTTCGATCTCGCGACCGGCGCGCGGGTCACGCTGACGATCGGCAGCGCGGGCGGCGTGGCGGAACAGATGCGATGGACCGAGCGCTGCGGTGTCCTGCGAGCGCTGCGCCATCGCGCGATGGCGCCGCTCGTCGACTTCGGTCTCGTCGGCGAGTCGTCGCGGTTCGAGGCGTGGGGATGCGGAGGCGTGCGGGGCGGCCGCGAAGACGCTGAGTCGCGGCACGCGATCGCGACGCGGTGGCTGCGCGCGTGTGGGTTGTCGGGTGGCGGGCTGTCGCCGGACGCGGTCCGTTCCGGGACGGACGGCGGCGGGGTGTGGGTTCCCGATGCGGGCAGTGGCTACCCAAGCGAAGAAAAACCGGAGCTGGGCGAATGGCGGATCGCGGATTGCGGATTGCGGATCGTCGAGCGGCCGGCGCTGTCGGCGCTGGCGGAAATGTTCCACATGGCCGGCGGAGCTCGCCCGCACGTCGCGGGGCTGTGGGGACCGCACGGCGCGGGCAAGCGGGTGCTCGTTGGCGAGTTGGCGCGGATCGCCAGGTCCAGTGGATTCGTGCCGGTGGCGGCGCGCCTGATCGATTCGCGTCAGGCCGGGTTGTGGCGCGGTCGCAGCCTGTTCGTGATCGCCGAGGGCGCGGAGGCATGCGTCTGGTCGGCCTTTCTGAGCGCCGCGTTGCGGGATGCCCAGCCGCACGTGCTCCTCCTGGTGGGCGAGGACGAATGCCGGTCGATTAGCGGCGTCTTTGTGCGGAGCCTGTCTGTGGATGCGTTGGCATCCGCGATCCGGCCGCAGCCGTTGAGTGCGCGTTTCGAGCAAGCCGTCTGTCGGGCCGCCGAGCGTGCGCACGGGTGGCCTGGGCGTTTCGCGCGGTTGCTGTGGCCTGGACCTGGTGATGTGGAAGTGGCTGAACGGGCAACCCGTCGCTCGGTCCTGCCGCGCGTTGCCGAACAGCCGGCCGTGTACGGCGGCGACCAGGCGGCTGACGATCTGTTCGGCACCGAGCCGCTGTCGTGTGCGTGGCCGGCGCCGGGCGAACTGGCCGCGCTTCGTCGGAAGAAAGACCACGCGATCGCGGATCTGGTGCGCGGGCGACACGCGCCCGGGATTCGTCAACTGCGCCAGACGGTGGGCGGCCTGGCGCGCCGGGGCGCCTGGAGCGACGCGGCCAGCGGCGCGCTCGCGCTGGCCGGCTCGCTGCTGCAGCGTGGGCGCACACGCGAGTCGCAGGCGGCCATCGGCGAGGGCCGCGACTACGCGACGCGCGCCGGCGAGGAGGTGCGGCTCGTCGATCTCGGGGTCCTGAGCGGCGAGGCATGGATCGATCTGGGCCGCCTCGACGAGGCCGACAGCGTGCTCGGCGCCGCGCTGGCCGCGGCGCGCGCGCTGCAGGATCCGGAGCGTGTGGCCGTCGCCTCCTGTGCGTTGGCGCGTGGATCGTACTGGCGCGGCCACTACGCCGACGCCGAGGCCGTTCTGGCCGCGGCGCCCGACCCTCAGGCGCTTTGCGTTCGGCGCAGCCTCCTCGCGTCGCGCATCGCCGTTGGCCAAGGCGATCTCAACCGCGCGATGTCGCTGCTGGCCGGCGTCTCGGAACTGCCGGCCGCCGGCCACGACGCTGCCACACACGCCGCCGTCGCCTGCGTGACCGCCTTCGTCCACCTCTCCGTGGGCGACCTGTGTGCGGCAGAGCGCGATCTGTCGGAGACGCTGGTCCTGGCGCGCGCCGCCCGCGATCCCCTGCGTGCGGCTCGCGCGCGCCTGCTCGGTGCCGAGGTCGAGCGGCGACGCGGCCGTCCGGTGGCGGCGCTCGGCCAACTCCAGCGGTTGCGGCGTGTCATGGCGTCGACGCCGCCCACCGTGCGCGCGCGCTGGGACGTCGCGATGGCGCTGTCGGCGCCGGACGCCGACGCGCGTGACGTGGTCGCGAGACACGTGCAGCGGTCCGGCCTCGGCGCGCTCGCGCTGTACGTCGACGCGCCGCGCCGCGCAGGGATCGATGGCGCCGGAGCCGGACCGTTCGCCGACGAGGTGGTGGCGATCCTGCGCGTGTGTCAAACGGCCGCCGACGAGGCTGGGTTGCTGAAGGACGTCTGCGTGCGTCTCCGGCAGTATCTCCACGCGGCGGCGGTCGCGTTCGTGGCGGTTCACGGGGAACGCGGCGACATCGTCGCCTCGGACGGGGCGCGGATCGCCACGGACATCGCTGAACGGGCCGCATCCGCCGGGATCACGATCGCGCCCCACCGCCATCACGATCGAATCGAGGCCGCCGCGCCGATCCAGTACGGCGGAACGCCGATTGGCGCGCTCTGCGCCCGATGGACGATCGGCACAACCTACGACACGTCGCGCGCCGGCTCGGTGCTGACGATGAGCGCGGCGGCCGCGGCGCCGATGCTCGCGGCCGTGATGACGCGGCGGGCGCACGCTGTGGCCGGCCCGGGTGAACTCCTCGGCGTCACGCCGGCGATCGTCGAGCTGCGCGCAAGCGTCGAACGCGCGGCTGCCGCGCCGTTCTCCGTCTTCATCGCCGGCGAGAGCGGCAGCGGCAAGGAGCTCGTCGCCCGCGCCGTGCACCGCGGAAGCGCCCGTCGTCACAAACCGTTCTGCACGCTGAATTGCGCGGCGTTGCCGGACGATCTGGTCGAGGCGGAGCTGTTCGGCCACGCGCGCGGCGCGTTCACCGGAGCGGTCGCCGATCGCGCGGGCGTGTTCGAGGAGGCGCACGGCGGCACGCTGTTTCTCGACGAAGTCGGCGAGCTCACGCTGCGTGCGCAGGCGAAAGTGCTGCGCGTCATCCAGGAAGGGGAGCTGCGGCGTGTCGGCGAGAACGTGTCGCGGCGTGTCGACGTGCGCATCGTGTCGGCCACCAACCGCTCACTGCAGCAGGACGTGGAAAGTGGCCGGTTCCGGCTGGACCTGCTGTATCGGCTCGACGTGGTGCACATCGCCGTACCGCCGCTGCGGGAGCGGCGCGAGGACGTCGCCGTGCTGGCCGAACACGTCTGGCGTGACGCGACGACGCGCGTGGGCAGCCGTGCCTCGCTCGGCGCCGCCACGATCGCCGCGCTGGCGCGCTATGATTGGCCGGGCAACGTGCGCGAGCTGCAGAACGTGCTGGCGTCGCTGGCCGTGCGCAGCCCGAAGCGCGGCGTGGTCCCGCCGTCCGCGCTGCCGCCGCTGTTTGCCGACGGCGGGCCCGGGGAGGCGTGGACGCTCGACGAGGCCAGGCGCACGTTCGAGCTCCGTTTCGTTCGCGCCGCGCTGGTGCGGAGCGGAGGGCATCGGGGACGGGCGGCCGCCGAGCTTGGTGTGACGCGGCAAGGATTGACGAAGCTTATGACCCGCCTCGGAATCGCCCGGTGACGCGTTTTCTCGTTCGCCGCCTGCTGCTGACGATCCCGGTCCTGCTGGGTGTGGCCACGCTTGTGTTCTCGCTGATTCACCTCGTGCCCGGCGATCCGGTGCAGGCGATGCTCGGCGACAGCGCGACACCGCAGGACATGGCGGAACTCCGCGGCCGGCTCGGCTTCGACCGGCCGCTCTACGTGCAGTACGCCGCGTTCCTCACAGGCGTCGGCACCCTCAACCTGGGCACGTCGCTGCGCACGAACCAGCCGGTGACGAGAGCCATCGCCGAGCGGCTGCCGGCCACCTTCGAGCTGGCGTTCTCCGCGATGCTGGTGGCGACCGTCATCGCCATCCCGCTGGGGATCATCGCGGCGGTCTGGGCGGGCACGCGGGTCGATCACGCGGCGACCACGCTGGCGCTGCTGGGGATTTCGATTCCGAATTTCTGGCTCGGGCCGCTGATGGCCATCGTGTTCTCCGTCACGCTCGGCTGGCTCCCGGTTTCCGGGCGGGGCACCGCGGCGCATCTGGTGCTGCCGGCGATCACGCTGGGCGCGCCGCTGGCGGCGGTGCTCGCCCGCATGACGCGTGCAAGCGTCATCGAAGAACTGCGCGAGCTCTACGTGCTGGCCGCGCGGGCAAGGGGGGCGTCACGCGCGCGTGCGGTCCTGCGTCACGCGTTTCGCAACAGCCTGATCCCGATCGTCACCGTCCTCGGGCTCCAGTTCGGCGCGGTGCTGACCGGCGCCGTCATCACCGAAACGATTTTCGCGTGGCCCGGCGTCGGACGTCTGCTGATCCAGTCGATCAGCTTCCGCGACTATCCGCTGGTGCAGGGCTGCATTCTGCTGATTGCCGTCACCTATGTCGGCATGAACCTGCTCACCGACGTCGTGTATGGATTCCTCGATCCCCGGATCCGCGTCGAGTGACATGCTGAGGGCCGGCGCCGCCATTGTGCTGCTCACGGCGCTGGCCGCCATCCTCGGCCCGATGCTGACACGGTTCGACCCGGCCGCACAGGATCTCGCGCTCCGGCTGGCCGGACCCAGCCTCGCGCATCCGTTCGGTCTCGACGAGCTCGGCCGCGACATCCTCGCGCGCGTGCTGGCCGGCGCGCGCATTTCGTTGATCGTCGGCCTGACGGTCGTCTCGGTGTCCGCCTCGGTCGGCACGCTCCTGGGCGCGATGGCGGGCTACTTCGGCGGCGCGATCGACGAGGTGATCAGCCGGATGGTCGACGTGCTGCTGGCATTTCCGGGACTGCTGCTCGCGATTGCGCTCGTCGCCGTCCTGGGACCGAGCCTGGGCCACGTGCTGTTCGCGCTGACGCTCATCGGCTGGGTCGGCTACGCGCGGCTCGTGCGCGGCCAGGTGCTGCGTGCCCGCGAGTTCGAGTACGTGCAGGCCGCGCGCGCGGCGGGCGCGAGGACGCCGCGCATTCTCTGGACGCACGTCGTGCCGACGGCGCTGCCGGCGGTCGTGGTGCAGGCGACGCTCGGCATGGCGGGCGCGATCATCGGCGAGGCGGCGCTCAGTTTCCTCGGCCTCGGCGTGCAGCCGCCGACGCCCAGCTGGGGGACGATGCTGAACGGCGGACGCGCGCACCTGCTCGACGCGCCCCACCTGACCATCTTCCCAGGGCTGGCGATTGCACTGCTGGTGCTCGGGCTCAACTTTCTGGGAGACGGCCTGCGGGACGCGACCGACCCGAAGAGTCACTAATTTGGAATTTCGAATTTGGAAGTTGGAATTCGGACACGCATTCCAAATTCCAGATTCCTAATTCCTAATTCAGCGAACGCGGCGGGCGAGCGCGAGGAGCGTGGGGTTCTTCGGGTCCTTTTCGAGCCCGCGCGCGAGCGTGGCCTGTGCCGCCTCGCGATCTCCGGCGCGGAGTTGCGCATCGGCGAGCGCGGCCATCAGACGGACATCGTTCGGGTTCGACGACACCGCCTGGGTCAGCCATCGGACGGCCGTCTGCGGTTCGTTCACACGCAGCGAGAGCGCCGCGATCCGCGTGGCCCGTTGCACGAAGTCCGCGTCGTTGGACGTGAGGCCGCTGTACTGAATCAGCGCCTGACGGGCGGCGGCCAGGTGGTTCTGCTTTTCGGCCGTCGAGGCGTAGAGCACGAAGGCTGACGGATCGATCGGGAAACGCGTCGTCGCCTGCTGGAGCGCTCGCTCGGCGCCGTCGACGTCGCCTTCCTGCAGCAAGGCGCGGCCGTACAGCGTGAGCGTGTCGCTCGTGGCCGCGGGGCTCGATGCCACACGTTCCAGCGCCTCGCGCGCCTTGCTCAGGAAGGCGCGATCGTCGCGCGGCCGTTCGAGCCACACCTTGCCGAGCGCGCGGTAGATCTCGGGCTCGTTCGGATGGCGATCGAGGGCGCTGCCCAGCGTCAGCACCGCCATGTCCCAGTGACCGGCGCGCGCGTGCGCGAGGCCGATGGCCACCTGCCGCGCCACATGATCGCGATCGAGACCGGCGATCATCTGCAACTGTTCCAGCGCGTCGCCGTGTCGGTCGAGCGAGCCGTAGAGATCGGCGAGTTCTTCGCGTGCCGGAATCATCCCGGGTGCGAGCGTGACCGCCTGCTCGAGCGCTCGGAGTGCGTCGGGCACG
>Ga0315281_10005724_pt1 | contig 17767 bp, 20 predicted proteins | sample YL17G07_0_MG_FD_204540 | JGI IMG/M metagenome (GOLD analysis project Ga0315281, IMG submission 204540) | Sediment microbial communities from Yellowstone Lake, YNP, Wyoming, USA - YL17G07_0 | ecosystem: Environmental > Aquatic > Freshwater > Lake > Sediment | place: USA: Wyoming | collected...
CTGCCAGCCGCCATGACCACGATGTCCGCGTCGCGCGTGAATCGAGCGATGTCGGGCGTGCCCGTGTGGCAGATGGTCACGGTCGCGTTGGCGCCCTTCGCCTTGTTGCTCAGCAGGACCGCCAGCGGCCGCCCCACCAGCGTCGAACGCCCGACCACCACGACGTGCTTGCCGGCCGGGTCGTTGCCCGTGCGCGCCAGCAACTGCAGCACGCCGTTCGGGGTGCACGGCAGCGCGCCGCTCGTTTCACCGCGCAGCAGGCGCCCCAGGTTCACGGGGTGCAGCCCGTCGGCGTCCTTTACGGCGTCCATCGCGTCGATCACCTTCCGCTCGTCGACGTGTGCCGGCAGCGGCAACTGCGGCAGGATCGCGTGGAAGCGCGCGTCGCCGTTGAGATTCGCGACGAGCGAGAGCAGTTCGTCCTGGGTGGTCTCCGTGGGAAGGCGGAACGTCTCGGAAAAGATGCCGGCCTCAGCGCAGTCCGCGACCTTCCCCGATACGTAGCTGACGGAGCCCGGGTCGTCACCAACAAGAATGGCCGCGAGGCCTGCCGTCACTCCCCGGGCCGCGAGCGCCGCCGCTCGCCGTGCCACCCCGGCGCGGATGTCGGCAGCAATGGCCGTCCCGTCGATGAGCTGTGCGGTCATGGGAGAAGCCTAGCGGACACCGAACTTGCGGTCGCCCGCGTGTGCGCCGTCGGCCCAGCGCCAAGTGGCGGCGTCCCGTACCATCTCATGCCGTGGCCACGAAGTTCGCCCACGGCGTCGACATCATCGAAATCGACCGCGTCGCCGACGTGATCGCCCGGCACGGCGACCGCTTCCTCAACCGCGTCTACACCCCGGACGAAATCGCCCACTGCCGTGGCCGCGTCCACGAGCTCGCCGCCCGCTTCGCCGCCAAGGAGGCCGTGATGAAGGCCCTTGGCACCGGCATCCGCGGCGTCGGCTGGCGCGACATTGAGGTCCTCCCCAACCGCCGTGGCAAGCCGCTGGTGTTTCTCTACGGCCGTGGCGCCGCGCGTGCCGCCCGCATCGAGCTGCGCGGGCTCGAAGTCAGCATGACCCACTCCAAGGAGTACGCCATCGCCTCCGTCGTGGGCGAGCGCGCGCTCCAGGAAATCGAAGACACCCCGCGCCGGGGCGACAGCGCCCTTCGCCTCATCCGCGAGAAGGGCCTGCGATGAAGCTCGTCACCAGCGCCGAGATGCGTCAGCTCGAAGCCGCGGCCGTTGCGGCCGGCGTCTCCGAAAGCCAGCTCATGGAGGAGGCCGGCCTCGCCGTCGCCCAGGAAGTCTGGATGACCCTCGGCACCCTCGAAGGCCGCCGCATTCTCGTCCTCGTTGGCCCGGGCAACAACGGTGGCGACGGCATTGTCGCGGCCCGCCACCTCGCCGAGTGGGGCTCAGAGGTCGTGGTCTACGTGCCCCGCAAGCGCCGCGACGAAACCCTTCTCGCCGGCATCGCCGACACGCAGATAACGATTGTCGCTGGCGAAGACGACCCCGGCGCCGCTCGTCTCGAAGAACTCCTGCGCGCCACCGACATGGTCGTCGACGCACTGCTCGGCATCGGCCAGCGGCGCCCGCTCGACCCCGCCGAGCCGCTCTCGGTCGCCCTCGTGAAGCTCAAGGAAGCCCGCGCCGGCTACCAACCGCCGAAATTGGTGGCCGTCGACCTCCCGACCGGGGTCAACGCCGACTCCGGCGCCGTCGACCCGCTCACCGTCCCGCCCGACCTGACCGTCACCTTCGGCCTGCCCAAGGTGGGCATGTACCAGTCGCCTGCCAGCGGCATCCTCGGCCGCGTTCAGGTCATCGAGGTTGGCATCCCGAAGGCGGCGCAGGATGCGGTCCAGCTCGAATTGCTCACGTCGCGCTGGGTGCGCACCGCTCTCCCGGCCCGCCCGGAAGACGCCAACAAGGGCACGTTCGGGCGCGTCCTCGTCGTGGGTGGATCCCGGCGTTACGTGGGCGCTCCGTTGCTCGCCGCCTCGGCCGCATACCGCGCGGGGGCCGGGCTCGTGACCCTCGCCTGCCCGTCCAGCCTCCAGCCCGTGCTCGCCGGGTCGCTTGCGGAAGCGACCTGGCTCCCCCAGGAGGTCAGCGCCACCGGCGGCCTGCCGGGCGAGGCCGCGCTCGCCCTCCGCAGCGAGTGGCGCTTCTTCGACGCGGTCGTTCTCGGCCCCGGGCTCGGCAACGACGACGACACGCGCGCCTTCGTCTGGGCGGTGCTCCCCGACATCGCCGCCGACGTGCAGCACGGTGTCGTCGTCGACGCCGACGCCCTCAACGCTCTCGCCGCCATGCCCGACGCACCTGAACGTGTGCCCGCGTCCGCCGTGCTCACGCCGCACCCCGGAGAGATGGCCCGACTCATGACGACGACCGCCGCGGACGTCCAGTCGCGCCGCCTCGACATTGCGCGACAGGCCGCGTCGCGCTTTGGCTGCACGGTTGTGCTCAAGGGGGCCCATTCGGTGGTCGCCGCCGCCGACGGCCGTGCCTCGCTCAGCCCGTTCGCGAACCCGCTGCTCGCCACCGCCGGCAGCGGCGACGTGCTGGCCGGGATGATCGGTGGCTTCCTCGCGCAGGGCCTGGAGACGTTCGAGGCCGCCTGTCTCGGCACTTACCTCCACGGCGCCGTCGGCGAATCCCTGCGGGAGGAGTACGGCGAAAGCGGCCTGCTCGCGGGCGAGCTGGCCGGTCGCCTCCCACGCGTGATGAAGGAGTTGCGCGCACCCTGATGCTATACTGCGAGGCAACCTTAGCGTTTGTGGAGCTGGCCGCTTGAGCAGGCGGGTCGTCGTAACGGGTCTCGGGATGATCACTCCGCTCGGCCACAACGCCTGCGACACCTGGGAAGCGCTCGTTGCAGCGCGCTCCGGCACCGGGCGAATCACTCTCTTCGACCCCACCGGCTACGACTCTCAGGTTGCCGCCGAGGTCAAGGATTTCGACCCGGCCCGCTACATGGACCGCAAGGAAGCCCGCCGCGCGGACCGCTTCACCCAGTTCACGTTCGTCGCGGCAAACGAGGCCTTGAAGCAGAGCGGCTACACGATCGGCGAAAACGACGGCACCCGTGTGGCTGTCGTGGTCGGCACCGCTATCGGTGGCATCACGACGCTGTTGGCCGAATACGACGTCTTGCGCGAGAAGGGTCCCGGCCGTGTCAGCCCCTTCGTCGTCCCGATGATGCTGCCCGACATGGCGAGCGGCCAGCTCAGCATCAAGCTGGGTGCGAAAGCGGTGAACTACAGCCTCGTGAGTGCCTGCGCGAGCGGCGCGGACAGCATCGGCGAGGCGGCGAACATCATCCGCCGTGGCGACGCCGACGTCGCGCTCGCCGGCGGCGCTGAGGCTGCAATCACGCCACTCGCGATGGCCGGCTTTGCCGCTGCCCGCGCGCTCACGACCTCCAACGGCGACCCGGAGGGCTGCTCCCGCCCCTTCGACGCCCGCCGCGACGGCTTCGTCATGGCCGAAGGCGCCGGGGTGCTCGTGCTCGAAGCGGAAGAGCACGCCCGTGCCCGCGGCGCGAACGTCCTCGCCGAACTCGCCGGCTATGGCGCCACCAGCGACGCCTTCCACATCACGCAGCCCGACCAGAACGGCGAGGGCGCGGCCCGCGCCATGCGCATCGCTCTCGCGCATGCTGGCCTCGAGCCGGACGACATCCACTACCTGAACGCCCACGGCACGTCCACGCCGCTGAACGACCGCCTCGAGACCCTCGCGATTAAGAAGGTCTTCGGCGAGTACGCCTACGAGCTCCCGGTCAGCTCCACCAAATCCATGCTCGGGCACATGCTTGGTGCAGCGGGCGCCGTCGAGGCTGCCATCTCCGTGCTCGCCATCCAGCACGGCATCCTGCCGCCGACCGCCAACTACCGGGAGCCTGACCCAGCCTGCGACCTCGACTACGTGCCCAACGTCGCCCGTTCGGCTTCCGTGGAGGCGGTCATGAGCAACTCACTCGGGTTCGGCGGCCACAACGCGAGCCTCGTCTTCCGGCGCTGGCAGCCCGGGCTATGACGACGCTCACGCTCGGCCGTCCCTCCGCCCGCTGGCGGTTGCGCGACCCCTACGCCGCACAAAAGGGCATCGAACGCTTCCCTCCAATTGTCGCCACGGTCCTTGCCGCGCGCGGCATCACCACCCGCGCGCAGGCGGACGTCTTCTACAAGCCGCACCTCGCGCCCGCGCACGACCCGCTCCTCTTGCCCGGCATGCTCGAAGCGATTGCACGCGTGCAGCTCGCAATTGCAGAGCGCCAGACGATAGCCCTCTACGGCGACTTCGACGTCGATGGCGTCACCTCCATCGCCGTCCTCCACACCGGCCTGCGCCCGCTCGGCGCGCGCACCGTCAACTACATCCCGGACCGCTTCGAAGAGGGCTACGGCCTCAACAAGGCCGCCGTCCGCAAGCTCCGCGACGGCGGCGCTTCGCTCCTCGTCACCGCCGACTGCGGCATCAGCTCGGTGGAAGAAGTCGCCCTCGCCAACGAGCTCGGCCTCGACGTCATCATCCTCGACCATCACACCGTCCCCGAGGAAATGCCCGCGGCCCTCGCGGCCGTCAACCCCAAGCGCCTCGACTCGCCCTATCCCTTCGACGAGCTCGCCGCTGTGGGGGTTGCCTACCGCTTCCTCCAGGTGCTCTACGAGGCCTGCGGCCGCACACTCGACGAGACGGACTTCCTCGACCTCGTTGCCCTCGGCACCGTCGTCGACGTGGCCCCGCTCGCCGACGAGAACCGCCAGATCGTCACCCAGGGGCTCGCCCTCATGCGGCGGGGCCTTCGTCCCGGGCTCGATGCCCTGGCGTCGGTCGCGGGCACGCACCCGGAGCGTTTCGACGCCGAGACGCTCGGCTTCGCCCTCGGGCCTCGCATGAACGCCGCCGGCCGGCTGAAGCACGCGAACATCGCCCTCGACCTCATGCTCGCGCAAACCGCTGCCGAGGCGCGCCCGCTGGCAGAGCAACTCGACCTGCTCAACCGTGAGCGTCAGCGCCAGACCGTCGAGGCCTGCGCCCTCGCCGAGGAACTGTGCGGCTCCTCCGACGACCCGCTCGTCATGATCGGCAGCGACCGCATCCACGCCGGCATCGTCGGTCTCGTGGCCGCACGACTTGCCGACCGGCGCCACCGCCCGGTAATCGTCTACGAACGCGGGCCGGAGCACAGCCGCGCCAGTGCCCGCAGCATCCCGGCCTTCGACATCGTGCGCGCCATCCGCAAGGAGAAAGAACTCCTCGTGCGCCACGGCGGCCATCGTGCCGCCGCCGGCTTCACCGTCCGGAACGAACATGTCGACCTGCTGCGCGAGCGGCTCGTCAACACCGCCGCCGAGGTACTGCAGGGCGACCAGCTCCGCCGCGTCTTCGAAGTCGACGCCGAGACGCCGCTCTCCGGGCTCAACGGCACGGAAGTCAAGGGCCTCATGCGCTTCGAGCCCTGCGGCCAGGGCAACCGCCGGCCCGTGCTGCTCAGTCGCGGGGTCCGTCTGGCGAACGCGCGCCTCGTGGGCGCCGACAAGGACCACATCTCCATGGTCGTGCGCGAAGGGGCCCTCACCTGGCCCGCAATCGCCTTCCGCCAGGGCGGCGCGGAAATCCCCGAAACGGCCGACGTCGTCTACTCGCTCTCCCGCGAGTTCGGCAGCGAGCGCGTCAAGCTGGAAGTACTCGACTTCGCTCCGGCGGCGGAGCGCCGCCCGCTCGAGCTGACCCCTTGAGTGCCGAGGTCGCCCTCTCGCCTGACGCAACTCGCGCCCTCGGGGAGGCTGAGAACTTCTGCCGGGGGGCCAACGTTGCCATCGCCGCCGCCGAGCATGTGCTCGCCGGCGCGCTCCTCGTGCTCCACACGGACGGGCGCGCCAGCCTGCCGGGCAAGGACGAACTCGAAGCCGCCCTGGTCGCCGTCCACGGCACCGGCAGCGAAGCCCTCACGAGCGCGGTGATGTTCGGGTCAGCGGCGCGTGCCGCCCTCAACGGCATCGTCGTCGCCGTCCGCGCGGCCGGTGGCACGGTCGTCGACGCGCGCATCATTGCCGCTGGCTGCGTCGAATCCGGCGAGGTCAACCCCATGTTCTTCAGCGCGCTCGGCGCAACCCGCCAGGTGCTTCTCGCCGCTCTCGTTTAGCCGCCGCTACGCCTCCACGCCGGCAGCGCGCAGAGCCTCCAGCAGCCCGGCCGCTCCGTCAAACACGTGCGCCGTCATTCCTGCGGCGCTGGCGGCCTCGACGTTGTGCGCCAGGTCGTCCGTGAAGAAGCACCGTTCGATCGCCACGCCGATGCGCTCCGCCGCCACCCGGAAGATCCGCGGGTCAGGCTTCGCGAGCCGCACCGTGGCCGAGTTAACGATGTCGTCGAAGAGATGGTCGATGGAGTAGTGGTCCCTAAGCTCCGCTTCGAGCCCGGGCGCAGCGTTCGAAAGCAGGCCAACGCGGTAGCGTGGGCGCAACCGTCCCAGCAGGTCGATCATCCCCGCGTTGAATGCCGGCGGCTTGCCGGCGAGCGCGGACCCTTGCGGGCGCGTCTGCGCAAAGGCGGCCATTGCCAGCGCGGCGGCCGTGGTCCCGGCCGTGGCTTCGAGCCGCCCCTCGGCGGCCGCCAGCCACCCTGCCTCCGTTCCTTCGCCGACCCGCAGCCGCAGCCACGCTGGGTTGTCGAGGTAGATAGCCCGCCAGATGAAGCCCTGCGGGAGGCCATGCGCCTCTTCGATGGGTGTGAAGGGCGAGTTCGCCCCGTCCGCCGGGCTCCCCGGCACGATCACGCCGCCGAAGTCGAAGATGACGGCGGCGATCGTCACGAGGGAGTCGTGGCGAGCCGGATCCCCTCGCCCTCGAGCGCCGCCCGCAGCGCGCCCGCGTCCTGGAAGTGGTGCGCCCGTATGCCCAGGCGCGCCGCAGCCGTCACGTTCACTTCCGTGTCGTCAACGAAGAAGCACTCTTCGGCCAGCAGTCCGACCCGCTCCAGCGTGATCTCGAACGCCCGCGCGTCGGGCTTCGCCACGCCGATGGTCGCGGAGCTGATGAGCGGGTCGAACAGGTGGGCGACGCGGAACTGGTCTCGCAGGCGCTCCTCCATCCCGGGCGAGGCGTTGCTCAGCATCGCTACGCGCACCTGCCCCTGCAGCGCATGCACGATGTCCAGCACGCCCGGCATGAACGTCGGCTGGTAGAACGAGCCGTACCAGCGGTCCCAGACGCGCGACGCGACCTCCGTCGAGCCCACATGGCTGCGGATGCCCTCCCTGCAGGCGGCGACGTAGTCGGGGTACGTCATTGCGCCGACCTCTGCCGCCTTCCAGAGCTCTCCGCCGTAGAACAACTGCAGCAGCGTGCCGGGCACGATGCCGAACTCGCCCTCGATACCGGCCAGCACCGGGCCCATCGCCTGCGAAACGACGCCACCGAAGTCAAAAATCACAGCCTTGAGCGGGTTCATGCTGAACGCTCCCACGTCTCGAATGGCGTGCCGCCGAACACGGTCTCGCCTCCCGGCGAGCGTGCGGGCCGCCAGCTTCAACGGCAAGCTGACAGGCCAGGTGGCCTACACGACCTTCGTGAGCAGGCTGCGCTCGCCGCGCTCCACCAGGTCCGTCATGCGCGCGAAGAACTTGCGGAACGTCTCCGTGCCAAAGAAAGCCTCCAGCTTCTTTTGCGCGTCCGCGTAGGCCTCGATGTTCGCGTGCTCCTCATCCCAGATGACCGTGAACATACTGCCCGTCACGTCGGTGTAGACGTGGTTCGCGGCAATCCCCATCGACTTTCCTTCAGGGCTCGCGATCAACTCGCGGATGAGGGCGACAAGTGCGTCTCCCTGTCCGAACTTCGCATAAAAGGTTTGGCGGTTGACGATCACGGCTCGCAGCTCCTCGCGTGGCCGGTTGGGCCTGCCACGGTGGCCCCCAGTATACGGCGCGGCCTCGACTCCTGGGATCAGCCGCCCGGTCGCCGTGCGTAAGGTGGATGTGCGTACAATAGCGGCGTGGACGGATTCGAAATCGAGGAACTTGATGGCCTGCGCTCACCCGTCGTGATCATGGGCTTCACCGGCTGGAGCGACACCGGGACCGTCACCGTTGACACGGTCAGCCGCCTGGTTGACGCCTACTCGGCGCGCCGTTTCCTCACCGTCGACCCCGAGGGCTACTACGTCTTCACCGAGACCCGGCCCACCGTCCGGCTCGACGCGAGCGGCATGCGCGAGTTGCAGTGGCCCAAGAACGAAGCCTTCGCCGCCCGCCTGCCTGATGCCGCACACGACATCGTGGTCGTCCGCGGTGTCGAGCCCAACCTGCGCTGGCGCACCTTCGCCACCACCCTCTCCGCTGCCCTTGCGAAGCTTTCCCCGTCGCTCGTCTGCACCCTCGTGGCTCGCCCTGCGGCGACTCCACACACGCGCCCCATCCCCGTGACCGGCTCCTCCGCAGATCCCGCCCTCGCGGCCCGATTTGGCCTCGGACGCTCCCTCTACCAGGGGCCCACGGGCATCCTCGGCGTCATCCACGACGCCCTGCGGAACCACGATGTCCCGCTCATCAGCCTCGCCGCCAGCGTCCCGCACTACCTCAACGTCGAAGAGAACCCGCCCGCCACGGCCGCCCTCTTGCGCGCGCTCGAGCCCGTCCTCGGCCTTGCGCCCCCGCTCGGCGACCTCGACGCCGAAGGTGAACGCTTCATCGAGCGCGTCGACGAAGCCTCCAGCGGCGACGACCAGATTACCGCCTACGTCCGCACCCTCGAAGAGCACTACGGCGAGCCCGACGAAGAAGACGAAAGCGGCCATGAAGGACTCCCCTCGGCGGACGACATCCTCCGCGACGTCGAGGACCTGCTCCGTGGGGGAAAGGACTCCTGAGCCTGGAGGCGCAATCATGTCGGTCAACACACTGGTCTGGAAGCTCGCATCCCCCTACGACGCGTACGTCTCGCACGTGGCCCGGCTGAACGAGGCAGTGGAGCGCATCCGCTTCCTCTCCGACCGCGCACTTGGCTACGAGGCCGGCTTGCAGAGCTCCATGCGCATGGTGGTCGGGCCCGCCGACGCCGGCGCCCGCGCGGCGCGCTTCCGCGAGCGGCTCGCCTCTGCCGCGGAGACCATGAGCGATGAGCAGTTCGAAGAATTCGTTGCCATGCTTGGCGGCGGCGAGGCGGCTGAGGTCGAATCGGACCGCGCCCAGGCCGTCTCCCGGCTCGGCCACATGACGCGCGGCCTGGAGGAGTATTTCGCCATCGCCGGCCGCGAGCTCTCCACGCTCGAAAAGCGCGGATACAACCCCTCGCGGCCCGACGTCAACCGCCAGCTCCGCGAGAACCACCTGCCTCCCACAGGCCTTGCCGACTACCGCCACATGCTGCACGAGCTCGGCGCGCGCGTGGGACAGAAGCCCTCGCGCAACTGATGGAGCGCCAGCCCGGCGGCAGGCCGGAGGCGTCCCGGCTCGTGTATTCGACCGATGGCGGGCGCGTCCGCCAGCCCTTGACGCCCCACAACCGCCGCCTCGACGCGCCAGTCACGACCCCTCCCGGGGCGCCGCCCGAAGACGGAGTCGTGCGCATCCAGCGCGACCGCAAGGGGCGCGGCGGCAAGGTGGCGACCACCATCACCGGCCTCCCCGGCGACGACGCCTCGCTCGACGCGCTGCTCAAGCGCCTCAAGCAGCTCTGCGGCGCCGGCGGCAGCCGCGAAGGGCGCTTGCTCGTTGTCCAGGGCGACCATCGTGACCGGCTGCTCGCCGAGATGACCGCGCTTGGCTACCGGGCGAAGCTCGCCGGAGGCTGAGCGCTCCCTCACTGGCCCCGCCACATTGAGTTCCCCGGCGGGCGCGTTAGAGTGTGCGCGGCCAGTCCGGAGGTGCGTGATGGAGTTTCGGTTCTCACCGGGGGCGCGGGCCTTCGAAGCAGAGGTGAAAGCGTTTCTCGACGACGCGTGGGGACCCGAGATGCGCCGGGCCGCCCTCGACCATGACGACGGCTACCAGCAGGAGCGCGAGTTTCGCCGCAAGCTCGCGGCCAAAGCCTGGCTCACCATGTCCTGGCCCGCCGAATGGGGTGGGCACCGCCGGCCCTACGAGGAGCAGTATCTGTTCCAGGAGGCGCTGAACTACGTCGGCGCCCCGCACGCCACGGTGGCCGTGCAGCAGGTCGGCCCGACCCTCATGCAGTTCGGCACCGACCAGCAGAAGGAGCGCTTCCTCCCGCCCATCGCCCGCGGCGAAGTGGAGTTTGCGCTCGGCTACACCGAACCGGATTCCGGCACCGACCTCGCCTCCCTCCAGCTGCGCGCCGTCCGCGACGGCGACGACTACGTGATGAACGGCATCAAACGGTTCACGAGCGCTGCCCACCGGGCGGAGTACGTCTGGCTCGCCGCACGCACCGACCCGGATGCGCCCAAGCACCGCGGGATCTCCATGTTCCTCGTCGACCTCAAGACGCCCGGGATCACCGTCAAGCCCATCTGGACCCTCGGTGGGTACCGCACGAACGAGGTCTACTGGGCCGACGTCCGCGTCCCCGCCGAGGCCCTCGTCGGCGAGGAGAACCGCGGCTGGTACTACGCCGCCCACGCGCTCGACTTCGAACGCATCAGCATCTTCACCGTCGCCGGCGTGCGCGCCGTGTTCGACGCCCTGCTCGGCTGGGCGCGGGAGCGCGGCTCGGGCGGGCGCCGTCCCTTCGACGAACCCCGCACCCGCACCACGCTCGCCGGGTTCAAGGTCGAGATAGAGGTCCTCCAGCAGCTCTCACACCGCATCCTCGGCATGGTCACGCGCGGCCAGCACCCGAACTACGAAGCAAGCATCGTCAAGATCTTCAGCACCGAGCTGATGCAACGCCTGGAGAACGCAGGCACGTTGCTCATGGGCCCGTACGGCCAGCTCACACCGGGTGAGCCGCGCGCGCCCCTCGGGGGTCGCATCGAGCAGGGCTACCGCTCTGCTGTCATGCCCACGTTCGGCGCGGGCTCGAACGAAGTCATGCGCAACATCATCGCGACGCGCGGCTTCGGTCTCCCGCGGGCGTAGCTCAGCCCGCTTCGCCCGTTTCGAACGACTGGAGTCGCCGCACCGCCAGCACCGCTGCCACGAGCGCCACGACCGCCATCAGTATCACCGCGGCCGTCCCGTCGAGTTGGGACTTGAACACTTTCTCGTTCACGCCCGCAGCCAGGTCGGCCACTCCGAGCGTGTACTGCCGCACGCTGAACACGCGCGTCCCCGTGAACAGCCGCGTGACCACGGCCTCCCACACGAACACGTAGATCAACCCCGTGATGAAGGCCCGGCTCGTCACCACGCTGAGCAGCACGAAAATGCACGAGTAGACGAACGCCCCGGCCGCGATCGCCACGCTGAAGCCGGCGAGGATGCGGCCGGACTCCGGAGCGCCCTGGAGCGCGACCAGCGCCGCCACCACCGCGCTCACGACCACGAAGGCGGAAGTCACCGCCCACGCGACCAGCAGCTTCGCCGCGAGGATGCGCCAGCGCGGGATCGGCTTCGAGAGCAGGTACACCGCCGTGCCGTCCTCGATCTCCGAGCCGAGTGCCGCCGTGCCGAACACGAGCGCCGCCAGTGGCAGCAGCGTGCCCACCACGATCTGAGCCAGCAACCGCGTCGCCGTCCACCCCGCCGGGTCGCGGTCGCCCCGGAAGGCGAAGAGCAATGCGAGCCCCACGGGCAGCACGGCGAAGAGAGACAGCACGATCGTGCGCCGTTTGCCCAGCAACTGGCGCAGGGTCAGCATCGCGATCGTCGTGATCACCGGTTCACCAGGTAGGAGAACACGCTCTCCAGCGATTCGTCCGTGGGCAGCAGTTCGAACAGCGTCACGCCCGAGCGCCGCGCAACCCGCGGCAGGGCGAGAGTCACGGCAGCGAAATCCGACGACCGCACGCGCAGCCGCTCGCCGTCGAGCTCGACCCCGAACACCGCCGGGTCGGCCACCAGCGCGGCGGCCAGGCAGCGGTTGTCCGAAGAGCGCACCGTGAACGTGTGGGGACGGTCTGTCATGAGCCGCCGGATCTCGCGGAAGTCGCCTGAAGCGGCCAGCCGCCCCGCGACCACGACGAGCACGTTCTCCGCGAGCCGCTCGACCTCCTCCAGGATGTGTGACGAGAAAACGATCGTGCGGCCCTCGCCCGCCATGCGCCGGAGCGTGTCCATCATGTGCAGCCGCTGGCGCGGGTCCGCCCCGTTGAACGGCTCGTCGAGCAGCAGGATTTGCGGGTCATGCACGATCGCGGCGGCCACCTTCATGCGCTGCTTCATGCCTTTCGAATAACCGCCCGTCGCGCGGTCTTGCGCGTCCACGAGGTCGACTTCGGCGATCGCTCTCGCGGCCGCGGCATCGGGGTCGGGCAGGCGATGGAGTTGCGCCGCCAGCCGCACGAACTGCAGCCCGGTGAGGAACGAGTAGACCGACTCCCGCTCCGGCACCAGCCCGACGAACCGGTAGATCTCCGGGTTGTGCCACGCCGGCTGGCCGAGCACCCGCAACTCCCCGCTCGACGGTCGCAGAAAGCCGGAGAGCATGTGCAGCAGCGTGCTCTTCCCGGCGCCGTTCGGGCCCAGCAGTCCGGTGATGCCCGCGCCCACCGAGAACGTGATCCCGTTGACCGCGACGACGTTGCCGTACCAGCGCGACACGTTCCGCACCTCGATCGCCGGACGCTCCGGGGGATCGGGCGCCACCGAGCCGCCGTCCGCCGTCACGCGGCCAGCCTTGCGAAGCGCCGCAGGAGGATCGCCGTCGAAACGGCGGCCGCGCCCGCGAGCACCGCCGCGTAGAGCGCACCCGGCAGGTCGTAGCGCCCGATGGATTCGTCCGCGTTGGGTGCGGCGTTGAAAATCCAGAGCGTGGCGCCACGCAGGACGTCAAACGGGCTGATCAGGATCCCGTACCGCCCGGCAGTGCTCGCCACCACGTCGCCCACCACGGAACTGATCACGAAGAACGCGATCACCCCACCCGTGGCGTAGGCGCGCCGCGGGGTCTGCGACGCTATCGCCATCGCCACGGACGACATCACCGCCGAAACGAAGAGCGCGCTGCCGACGATCGACGGGACCTGCGTCCAGTTGTCTCTCAGATAGCCGAAAGCGTCGTCGCCGGTGAACGTGTTCCCGACGAACAGGATGGTCTCCGGCCCGAGCGTGAGCATCAGCATGGCAGTCGTCAGTGCCGCCAGCTTCGCCAGCGCGTAGTCGCTCCGTTCCAGGGCACGCGAGAAGTAGAGCGAGAGCGTGCGGTTGCGCTGGTCGCGGCCCACCAGCTCCGGCGCGACCGCCGCCCCGAACAGCGCCAGCAGGATCTGGATGTAGACGTAGTAGTCCTCGAGCTTGATCACGTCGATCTCACGTGTGCTCGCGGCGGCGATGCCGAGCTGCGTGACGGCCGGCAACGTGGCGAGGAGCGTGAGCGCGATCGGGACGATCTTCGCCGCCGGACGCCGCCCAAGCCCGAACGCAGCCCGCAGACTCTGGAAGTACACCGCCCCAACGGCGTGCCGCCGCCCGAGCCGCGCGCCCTCGTAATGGCGGTAGCCGAGGTCGTAGATGCTCCCCGCTACCTCAGGCGACTGCGGCATCCCTCGCCTCCGGCGCGTCCCGGAACAGCTCTTCCAGGCTCTGGCGCCGCTGTTCGATCCGGACGAGGCCAAGATTCAGGTCCACGGCCGCGTCCCGGATCAGGTCATAGGGGCGCTCGTCTTCGAGGGCCACCAGCACCAGGTGTCCCTCTTCGCGGACGTGCAGGCCAGCGTCTCGCAGTCTGCGGGAGAGCGGCGCGGCGTCGCCTTCGACCTCCACGGCGAGCACGCCCGTGCGCCCCGTGAACGACGCGATCGGCGCCGACCGCATGAGCCGTCCTTCCTCGATCACGACAAGATGGTCGCAAACGCGTTCGATCTCCCCGAGCAGATGCGACGACATGATGATCGAGAGGCCGAACTCCGTGCCCGTGCGCCGCACCAGGTCCAGCATTTCGTCCCGCCCGGCGGGGTCGAGCCCGTTCGTCGGCTCGTCCAGCAGCAGCAGGCGCGGGTCGTGCACGAGCGCCTGGGCGAGCTTCACCCGCTGCTTCATCCCGGTCGAGTAGCCACGCATCTCGCGGTACCGCTCTTCGAACAGGCCGACATGGCGGAGCGTCTCGGCCGTGCGTTCGCGTGCCGCACCCCTCGGGAGCCCGCTCACCTGCGCCATGTGCGCCACGAACTCCGTCGCCACCATGTCGAGCGGCAGGCAGTCGTGCTCCGGCATGTAGCCCACGTACTGGCGAATTTCCACGCCGCGCGTCGCCACGTCCAGGCCGAAGAGCCTGGCCTCGCCGCTCGTTGGGGCGAGCAGGCCAAGCAGGATCTTGAGGAGCGTGCTCTTGCCCGCGCCGTTCGCGCCCACGAGCCCGATGATCCCGGGCTCCAGCACCAGGTCCAGGCCGTCGAGCGCGATGACACTGCCGTAGCGCTTCGTGAGGGCCCGTGTTTCGAGCAGCTCCATGCCGCCCATGCTACGTCATTGAGCCGGTCAGGCGGGCAGGCCCTCCAGCCACTGGAGCAGCAGCGCATTGAACTCCGCCGGCCGCTCCTGGTGCAGGAAGTGGCCCGAGCCTTCCCAGGCGACCGCGTGCGAGTACGGGTGCTTGAATTGCGCTCGCTCCCAGTCAGCAACCGCCGCAGGGTTCGCATTGCCCGCGCGGAAGCAGAGCGCCGGGCACGTCACCTTCGCCAGGTATGCCTCCGACTGGGGCGTGTAGGCGAACTGTTCGGGCACACTCGCGATCCCCTCGAAGGCCTTCTTCAGCACATGCGCCGGCACCGCCTCCAGCCGCCGGGCATGATGCGTGCGCAGGTGCAGCGGCGAAGATGGTGGGTAAAACGTGTTCAGGAAGAACCCCCTGGCTACCGCATGCCCCGCCGGCGAGCCGAGCCCGGCCACGAGGTCCGTCACCATGCCGCTCATCTCCGGCGCAAAGCCGTACGCCGAGTCGACGGGAACGACGGCCCGCACGAGCTCCGGGTGCTCCACAGCCAGCGCCACAACCGTCGCGCCGCCCATCGAGTGGCCGGCCGCGACCACAGGCCCGGTCCCCAGTTGCTTCAGCAGCCGCGCAAGGTCGTTGGCGTAGCCGCGCGGCGTGTACCCCTCGGCTGGCGCGCTCGAATGGCCGTGGCCGCGTAAGTCGACGGCGATCACGCGGTACTTCTCCACGAGCGCCGGTATCTGGTAGTCCCAGTCGTGCGAGTCGCAGGTGTAGCCGTGGACCAGCAGCACGGGCTGTCCGGCCCCCTCGTCCGTGTAGAACAGGGTCACGTCGCCGAGGTCAGCGAAAGCCATGAGGACGCTCCGGCCGCAAATCAGCGGGCGCGGAAACCATAGCGGCAGGCGCGGCGCCCTTCAACCAGTCGAGGGAGACAGCCTCAGGGTTGCGCGGCTACCGGCTCCGGCGGTGCTTCGTCTTTCTTCGAAGCGCGCTCCATATGCTCGAGCCCCGTCATGCTGAAGCCGAGGTCTCCCAACTCGCACAGGAAGCTGCAGTAGGTGAGGCGCAGGGCGCTGGAAGACTTCGTGGGCATGTAGCTCAGGTTGCAGCGATGGCAGCGCGGCAACGAAACCAGCTCGGCGTTCCGGGCAGGCGCGGGCGTTTGCGGCATCTCGTCGCCGGGTGCGCCGGTCACTGTGCTCATGCGTCCACCCTCCAGCCTGTACCGCAGTATAGGGTGCGGTTCCCCTTATATGCTTGTACGTCGCCCCGGCCCGGTTCGGCACTGCGCGCGATCAGTTCATGTCATATTGCCATCAGTCCTACCCCGCACCGTGCGCGCGCGAAACCGCTCTGGGCCTGGCCTCTCGAGCCGCGGACATGGCCGCGTCCGCCCGGGGGCTGGCCGGGAGCGCTGATCTGGCCGATCTTCAGAGCGGATGCGCCGTCAACTTCGCCGCCTGCTCGGTCTCCCGAAAGCCGCACAGATTCTCGTTGTGGCCGCCGTGGTCACTGCTGTGCTCACCGTTGCCGCAGCCGCGCGCGAGCCGTCGAAGCCCCACCGCTCCGCCTCTGCTGACGTTGAGTCCATTGCCACGCCGCCCGGCGCCCCGCGCGAGCCTGCCACCGCCTCGCGCGACATGGTCGAAGAAGAGCGCCTCCTCGAAGGGGCCATCCGCGCAGGGCTCGACGCCGGTGCACCCGCCGCCACGGCGAGCCGCTTCAGCATGCCCCTCCAGGCATGGTCGATGGTCACCGACCGCTTCGGCGCGCCGCGCAGCGCTGGCTTCGTCCACGGCGGCATCGACCTCGCACTCGACGGCATGCACCACTCACCCGTCTACGCAGCCTGCGACGGCACAGTCGCCGACACCAGCTACTCCGGCGCCTATGGCAACCACGTCGTCATTGACTGCGGCGACGGCTGGAGCACCCTCTACGGGCACCTCAGCGAGGTGAAGGTCACAGTGGGTCAGCCCGTCGTGCGCGGCACCGTCGCCGGAGTCTCGGGGTCGACCGGCTACTCCACGGGCGAGCACTTGCACTTCGAAATTCGCTGGAACGGGACGCCGGTGAACCCCGAGTCCTACCTCGACTTCCACATTGCGCCCGGCACGCCGCTCTCGAACGGGCCCATATTCTTCGGAAGTGGGGAAGCCGACGCCACCGCAACCCCGCCACCCGGCGACACGCCCACAGTGACGCGCACTCCTACGAAGACGCCTACGGCCACCAACACGCCGACGCCAACGGCCACGCCCACCTGGACGCCCACACCGCCCCCGCCAACGTCGACGAGGACGCCCACACCAAGGCCAGTGATCCGCTACTGACGCGGCCCTGGGCGCCGCTCAACCAGGGAGCGCGCCGCATTTTACGAACGTTTTACTCCGCTATGCCGCCCCCATGCGTTAGGCTCGCGGCATCCGGGTGCATGTACTCCGGCCGGTTGCTACGGTAGCGTCACCGTGCCGGCCCGGGTCCTGGCTGCACGGGGAGGGACACCATGAGCCTGGTCAAGCACAAGTCGCTCGCACTCGTCGTCGCTTCGATGGGCCTCGCAGCCGTCCTGGGCGGATCGCTCGGGCTCGCCGCTGCGGGCGTCAAGCAGCCGCTCAGCGCGGGCTTCAACCTCGTCGGCGGCCCGCTCGGCAGCGGCGCCAGCGACCCGGGCGTCGCGCCCGACCAGTTCGTCGCCTGCCTGCCCGCCGGCTCCTGGAACGCCGTCTACATTTGGGACGGCTCTGCCCAGCAGTGGCAGCACTACTTCAACACCGGCGTCACCGGCATCCCTGCCTACGTGAACGGTGTCAGCTCGGGCGGCATCAACATCATCCCCCGCTTTGCCGGCGTCGTGATGATCATGAACCAGGCCGTCAGCAACCCCCGTCTCAAGGACACGAACAACGAGAGTTGCGGCTGAGACGGCCTCCCGGCCCCGCCGGCGCTCGTGACCCCCTCACTCGAGGGGGTTTTCGTTTGCCCCCGGCCTCGCCGGTACAATGAATCCTCCAGGGAGGGCCCTCGCCGCATGACCGTCGCCATCCGCATCCCCCGCGATCACTTCGACGCCATGGTCGCTCACGCCCTCGCAGACGCCCCGGTCGAATGTTGTGGCCTGCTTGGCGCCAGGGACGGCGTGGTGGTCGCCGTACACGCGGCGAGGAACGTCGAAGCAAGCCCCTACCGCTTCAAGATCGACCCCCTCGAAACCCGCCGCATCTCAGACGAGATGGACGACGGCGGCTACCAGCTGGCCGGCGACCACCAC
>Ga0315281_10005725_pt1 | contig 17766 bp, 10 predicted proteins | sample YL17G07_0_MG_FD_204540 | JGI IMG/M metagenome (GOLD analysis project Ga0315281, IMG submission 204540) | Sediment microbial communities from Yellowstone Lake, YNP, Wyoming, USA - YL17G07_0 | ecosystem: Environmental > Aquatic > Freshwater > Lake > Sediment | place: USA: Wyoming | collected...
TTCCCTCCTCCGACTGAAGATAATCCCCATATCTTAAATAGACAGGGTCTATTTGCGAATAGTCTAAGTTAACACTAACGGGGGTAAAAGTTGTTGGGGTACTGGTAAATTCATTGGTCTTGTTATCTGACTCGTATACGGTCAAAAACCCGAATTTAGCCGCCTCTTTGATTCTTCCGGAAGAGCCAGCGATCAAATCTTTAAGTTCGTTAACAAAAAGAAGCTTTTGATCTCCGGCAGGATAAACAACAGACTCATCAAGAAGTAAGTATTTTACTTCAAATTTCTTTAGGGTATTTTCAAAAGATGTCAAATCTTGATTGTAAAGCGCAAAAGAAATCTGGTTTTGGTAAGTCTCATTGTAAGAACTCCAGACGTTAAAAGCCCTATCTAAAATCGGCTGTTTCGTTCCGTACCAAAGAAACCCGCTCCCGTCATATCCCCAACTATGGAAATTCCAGCCCCAAAAGTTAAAAAAAGGAAAAAAAGCAATTCTTCCCTCCTGGGGTTGATCTTTAAACCAGGAAAAAAGTTGTTTATATTCTACCGGAAGATTAACTCTCATCCTGTCGGAAACTAACTTCCCGTCAAAAACAGGTCTGACTGTTCTTACAATGATAGAAAGTAGGGCAAATATTAGCAAAGGAATCAAAACTTTAAACTTCCCTTTTAAACGATTACTAAACCAAAAAATAAAGGATCCTAAACCTAAAGCATAAACTAGAGCCAAAGCTACCGACCATTTGGTAAAAACATTTCTGAAGATATCCGAAAAAAGCGGAATTTTGTCAGAAAGAAATCGATAGATTTGACCGAACGGAGGGTTTGTTGTTGCCAACATTGTGTAGCCAATTATTAAAAGCGAAAGTCCGGAAAATTTTCGGCCAAGAATCAATCCGGCCAACACAATACCGAAGATTATTTTTGTATAGATCTCAATGTTTGAAGCGCTTAAATAATCCATCCAATCTTTGAAAAGATAATCATATTTACCATCTTTACCGAAATCAAAATAATCAAACCAATAACCTTTGAGTGAGGCAATGTCGGAAAAACTCCCCCTGGCCTCATTCATTAATTGTGTTTCCGGGGTAGCGATTGAGTTTATTTTTGCCAATGCCGGAATATAAGAACCCGTAAAACTAAAATACAAAACCGGCAGCAGCCAAAAAGCATTGACGGCAAATGTAACAAAAGCTAACTTAATAGATCTTAGTATTCCAGTTTTCTTCAGTTTGAGAATTGTTTCGATGGCAAAAACAGAAAGAAATATCACATAAACTACAAACAGTGTTTGTACATAAAAAGCTCCGCTAGCAAGAAACGACACAATAAAATAGGCAAGAAGTTTTTTCTTTCCGCCTTTTTTTAGATAATTCAAGGCAAAGAACAAAAGCCAGGGGAAAAACCCGTAAAATGAAACAAAAGTTTCGAAAGGAACAAAAAAGTATTGAACCGTCGCCAAATTTAAAAGATAAAAAACGGCTCCGACAAATCCTCCCGCTCGGGAACTAACACTTTTAACCAAAAAATAAACTCCTAAAGGACCTATTGAGAGCATTAAAAAAGTCCAAAAATACCTAAGAAAACCGGTTGGAATAAAAATTGAAACCAACCATAAAAAAAGTTGCCTTGGCAAATCCGCGGCATGAGCCATACCCCCCAAAAGCCCAACTCCCTGATATTCCTGCCAGGCGGCATTTAAGGAGCGAATAATATTTAGTTTAAAATCAAATTCCGGGTGCAAATTGTCCCAACCCGAAAGCCAGGTACCGGGTGCATAATTCTTATAGGAGATAAAGGCAACGGTGGCAAGAAGGATAAAGACAAAAAAAATATCTAACCCGTTATGCCTTAGCCGATTGATAAGTTTTTTTGTAAAAATCATGGATTTTTTGTGTTTTAACGGAATTTGCATCCAAACTAATTCTAACACTCTTTAGACTAAACCTTCTTATTCCCCTGACATAGGCATAGACCGGATAAATCCAGGAATTTGGCATCAAACCAACAAAAACCGTCTGAAGTAGAGTTGTTATTACCCCCTTAAAAGTTGGTATATATCCATATTTTAATATGGCGATAAGCCTGGTTTTTAAAGTCAAATAAAATGTTTTTTTAGGATTAATAAGTGAAGTATTGTGATTGTGCATTCTGTATTTCAAAACAGTATCTTTTAAATTTCTAACTTTTCCGAACTTAAAGAGTTTAAAAAGCAGTTCTAATTCCTCAGCTGAAGAATAATTTTCGTCATACCAAACAAAACCGGCCGGGAGCAGGTTAGTATTAACCATTAAAGTTGGCTGCTGAAGCGGAACATTTGAAAAAATCATGTTTCTTATCTGTTTATCTTCTGTAGGAAATCTTTTTTTACCTATTCCCACCCCGTCTCTATCAATCAATTCACACTGCCCACCAACTGCTACGACATCTTTATGTGCAAGTAAAAATTTTACCTGCTTTCCAATCCTTGTCGGAGTTGCGATATCATCTGCATCCATTCGGGCAACAAATTGTCCTCTTGTGTGGAAAACTCCCAATGAGGCAGATCTTACCACGCCTAAGTTAGTTTTCGTACTTATCACTTTTATCCTTTTTTCTTTAGACTTATAAAAAGAAAGAATTTTAGAAGTTCCATCACAAGAAGCATCATTTACAATAACAAACTCAAAATTCTTGTAAGTTTGAGAAAGAATCGACTCAATTGCTTCCTCCAAAAAAGAACCGGCATTGTAAACCGGCATAACAACAGAAACTAAAGGACTATCTTTCATACAGATCTATAAATCCTCAAAACAAATTAAGAACTTATTAGATCTGACAAGCTCTTCAATAACCTTGGGGGTTAAGGGGTGTGCTTGTCAGTCGTGTATCGAGGCGGTTATTATGGTGTGGGCAAAAAAGGCAATGAACCTCCATGTAGTCGATCGCTATCAACCGGAATCTTGTAAGTTCCCGAGCAGATCGGCTCAACCCAAAAAGGGTTTGGAAATGTGGTGGTCAAAGCCCAACGCTCGGCCACAGCTTGTGCAACCCTTGCGCAAAATTCGTTTTGCGCATCAGATGCCGCTATCATGGCCATGAACCCATCGACAATGGTCATCTTAACAACGAACATTCCCTCGGGGATTGTGCCGTAGACACCACCACTACGAGATAAGGCGACTGTTTCGTCAGTTTCCAAATCCTTAACCTTGATATCAGCAGCAACCGCACCAAAGACCAGCTCCGAGCCAGGTTTGACCTCAATGTTCTCTATTGTCTGGGTCTTACCTACTGCCGATTGGTTGTAGTAGAGCTTAACGTTCGGGTAAAGACCCGGCAGCTCTTCCCAACCGTTGATAGTAAGTTGCTCATTCCAGTCAATCTCATTAACCACCAGTGGCGTTACCGTTACGGGCCGCTCAACAAACTGGAAATCGCTGTCAGTAGCCGTCGCACCAGGCACGGGCTGCATCGGTAGGGCAGTTAGCACCATCACCGGGGTTAGTGGGAGTCTTGTCTGAGCTAGATTCGCGTTTAACAACCTCCCTAACTCGTCTGGCGTTGGCGACATTTCCGCTGGCGCCATCAATGCCTGCGATAACAACTCGCAGGCCGTGAGGTTTAACCCCACAACAACTAAAACAATCACAAACAACATTTTATTCATTTTTGCACCTCCAAGTGCATTTCTTTTTATTTTCTGGCCAGAAAACAAAACAATTTGAGTTGCTGAGAAAACTATTGCTTTCTTTCTCCCGTCTCAACTTCGGGAATCTGAAAACTAAATAACGAAGTGACTAAAATACTTAAGCCTCGTGTTAGTTCGCAGAATTCCGAAGTCGAAAACAAGTTAGCCAGAAAACGTCTCGCCTCGATATGTAAAAGAACTAAACCTATCAAATCACCAAAGCAAATTTTGATGATCTGAATAAGTTATGCAAATTCTTAAATTTGCGAACTGAACTTTTTAGACAGCTTATAAGTTAGTAAAGAGGCCAAAAGAAGACCGGCTCCCAAGACTAGGGGGTCAACATCACCTAAATCAGTTTCCACAACTTCGTGCTTGGCTCCGCAAACAACTCCCCCACCATAAACGGAGGTACAAACCTGCTCTTGAGCCAAAGAAAAGTGAGGCGAAAATAAAGCCACCCCATAAACTGCCAGACTAATTAATAGCTTTTTAAACATATTCTTATACCCGGAATTAACTTAGGGCAGAAGTTTACTATAAGATGCTTTTAATGTCAACTACGACAGAGTATTGTGATTATTGAGGACAATTACAGCTTTTGACTGTCAGAAATCTTAAGTCGATTAAAATCACCATCTTTGCTTGAACTTACCGATTTTAACTAAATCTCCAGAAGCTTGGCGTATTTGAAAATCCTTACGGGAGAATTTAATGCTTCGCAACTGTAAAGTATCAGGCTTGCCGAATAATCGGTTATTTCTTCCCCCTTACTCTCCGCGTAAACCTCATATACATATTTTCTTTGGCGCCAAATAATCTCAACTATATCCCCCACTTTGAGTTTAGGAAGGTTATAAAAAGAATTTTTCAACCTGTATGGGATACTCCAGACCAAGTATCCATAACGATGGGCAGCCAAAATCGTCGGTTTGGAACGATCATATGGGGTACCAAAATCACTTACACGCCAAACCCCTTTTTTCAAAGCCGATTCAAAATTATCGGCTGTTGCTTCCCAGATCGGAGTATCTATTTTTATTGAAGGAATCTTAATTCTATTTTCAAAGGAAAGTTTAGGATCATAACCGGGTTGGTAAATTTCGGCAGTCGGAGGTTGATTTTCAATTTTCGATTGCACCAAAAAAGGTTTTCCTAATAATTCCGAAACTCTTTTGGCTCCACCCGAACGGATTTCATAAAAAACTGAAGGGAGGAAAGAAACAACAATTAAAATGATACCTAAAATTGCCAAAAATTTCGCCATCTTGGCCAAAAATCTCGAAATCAGGTTAGAAAAAGGTGCCTTTTCAGAATGGTAGGCATGGTAGACTTCATAATGCATTACTTTAAAGTATATCTCAAACAAAAAATCGCGTACCTGTTACTTTCCCTAGGAAGGGGTAGATCACCTGCCCTATAATCCACCCCTCCCTAAGACCAGCAACATCGTACGCGATCATCAGCAAAAAGGGACTTGACAACCCTATATGAAAATGACTAGTCTAATTGTGATTTGTCTTGTAGATCACTGGGTTTTCCTGTCCTCAAGATAAATCAAATCTAAAGGGCATCTCTACTCGTGGAGAGTCCCCGTGAGATAGTCACTCATTTCATGGGGGAACCCAACGATAGCGATGCTCTTTTTTTGTGAATTTTTTACAATCTGTCATCAAACAAATTCACAAAACCCATCTAAGGCCGCGGCTTGAGGCGTGTACGAACAGTATGAAAAGCCGAAAGCCAAGACCAGGTGGGTCACATCCTTTATATTTTAATGTTCTAGTGAAAATATTATCATTACTTGTCAACACTGTCAAACCCTATAGCAATATTAAGTATGAAAATCATTCCCCCTATAATATAACCATAATAGAAAATCCGTTCAACTTTCGTATCTTATTCGGTAAGAAAAATAATTGTGGATAAGTTGTGTGTATTATTTTTTATGTATATAATTCCCCAAAATATGGAGGCTTTTAATTATCATCATCTTTTTATAAGAGCAGTTACACCTTCAACAATGTTATTATCGGAGCCTCTGGACTAGCTAGTAACCCAATAGTCGACGAAAACGCGGTTCTAAAAATAGGGGAAAGATTATTTTTAACTGAAGATCGGAAAATTTGAAGCTGGGTTATTTAAGAAGCCTCTTAATCGCTTCGCCAACATATCTAAACTCTTTTGAACTAATTGGAGTCGTAAATCCCATTCTCCTTGCTTCCTTAACTCTTTTTTCTTGAGCCACGACTTCACGAACCTCTCCCAAGAGCCCAACTTCCCCTATGGCTACACCGCTCTTTTCCACAGGTTTATCAAAAAAGGCTGAAGCAATAGAAAGACCAATGGCCAAGTCGGCCGCAGGTTCTGTTACTTTTATTCCCCCGGCCACGTTAACAAAAACATCATACTCATACAAAGCAAGTCCACAGCGACGAATAAGTACCGCCAAAAGAAGCTCTAAGCGTCTTGAATCAATTCCTTGCGCTACTCTCTTGGGGAAAGCCATTCTTGTAGGCACAACCAAACTTTGAACTTCTACCAAAAAGGGTCTGGTTCCTTGAAGAACTGATGAAACTACGCTTCCCGGAACCTGCTTCCTATTTGAGGTTAAAAATAACTTCTCAGAATTTGTTTGCGAAATTAATCCCTTATCCTCCATCTGAAAAATACCCACCTCATCGGTTGGTCCAAAACGGTTCTTAACAGCACGAAGTAGCCTTAGGGTAAGAGTTTTATCGCCTTCAAACCATAAAACGGTATCTACGATATGCGCTAAAACTGCGGGTCCCGCTACAGTTCCCTCTTTGGTTACATGCCCAACTAAAAACAACGGAATATTGTTCTCTTTAGCAATTTTTAAAAGCCTGAAGGCACATTCTCTAACCTGTCCAACCGAACCTGCAAGACCGGAAAGATCGGAGGTGGTCATTGTCTGAATTGAGTCGACTATTACTCCTTTTAAGTTTCCCTTAAAAGAAGATATTGACTCTACTACCGAATCTGCATCTGTGTCTTCCGAAATACTAATCGTGCTTTTCTTTATTCCCAGTCTATTGGCCCTTACCTTAATCTGCCCCACTGACTCTTCCCCACTAACGTAGAGCATGTCGCCCAGCTTATCCGCAAGCTGCAGCAATATAGTAGATTTTCCTATCCCGGGCTCTCCTGCAACCAATACAACCTGACCGGGAACTAAACCCCCACCTAAAACTCGATCCAATTCGGAAATTTTGGTTGAAATTCGTGAAGTATTTTTTAATGGAATTGAATTTAGTGATATTGTTTTGGCAGAAGTTGTTCCTATACCTCTTCCTTTTCCTTTTTCACTTCTCGCTGTCGAAATAATTGTCTCCACCAAACTGTTCCAGTTTCCACACTCCGGGCACCTTCCGGACCAGCCAACTTGTGAATAGCCACACTGTTGGCATACATATTGGGAATGGGTTTTTGTCATAACTAATAAATCAGCTAACTCAATTTACTGATACACTGAAACCCCTATTCAGTCAAGCAGTCCAATAGTATAGCGGTAAGGTGGCTTATTTTTGATGGAGTCCTGGGGCTTACTTATACCCTACTGGTTTCGAAGTTAAGACCAAACCTAGGGACATTTTTTTGGATTTTGTATCAATATCTTGCACATAACAATTTACTTCTTGGCCTTCTGTTAATTTAACTGTGGGAGGAATTTTGGTCATATGGATAAGGCCCTCTATTCCCGGTTCTACTTCAATAAAAGCTCCAAAATCGGTGAACCTTACAACTCTCCCTTTAACCTTTGATTCAGCCTTATATTTTTTCTCCACTTCTTTCCATGGATCATCTTTGGCCTGCTTAATTGATAAGGCCAGTTTTCCGTCATTCTTGCCAATAACTTTTACCTTTACTTTGTCTCCCTTATTAACCACATCCGAAACTCTTTCTACCCTTCCCCAGGAGAGCTCGGATATATGTACCAACCCCTCGATACTTACCATCTTCTTACCCTTTCCTGCCATTATTTTTACAAAACAACCAAAATTTGCAACCGTCGTAACTTCACCTTCATAAACTTCGCCATCTTTTACACCCGACATAACTTCCTTTGCGCTTTTGATATCTTCTGCATCGGAAATTTCCTTCTCCGAAAGGACAAGTTTATTTGAAAACCGGTCAACTTCCAATACAATCGCCTTGAAATACTTTCCAACCAAACTCTGAGGATTTTTTGATACCTCTTTACCCAATTGTGTTGTGGGAATAAAACCGGATAGACCTTCTGCTTCAACCGCCACACCGGAAGGATTAACTCCCTTTCCAAAAACGGCAATTTCTTCTTTAGACTGTTTTGCTTTTTCAACTTTTTCCCAGGAAGAATCAAACATGGCTTGTCTTAAAGAGAGAATTACATTCCCCTCCCTTGATTCGGATATTAATACCGAGGCAACAACTTCATCTCCAACTTTCAATCTTTTAATATAATCTTTCGCCTCTACAAAAGCTTTCTCCGCCACTATTCCCTCGCTTTTGCCACCGATATCCAGCACCAGAGTTTTAGGGGTTTTAGCAACCACTTTGGCTCTAATTTTCTGTCCTGTTGAAAATGATAAAAGCGGCTTACCTGCATTCGCCAATAGATCAGCCATAGTCAAAGCTGCCCCTTGTTTTACTCGGGGTGAGGAAGATTTTTTAGTTGAAGTCTTTGAATTCACCTATCATGACCGCCTTTCTTTTAAGTTAAGCGTATTATACAGCGTGAATGTAAGGGTAACAATAAGAAATTTCCTCGGGCTACTTATAAGAGATTTGCATTTATTTCTTAAATTAAGTAGCCCGGAACCGGAACAATGATGAAAATGGTCATTTCTTATTCTTTCTTAGTTTAATTTTCAGGAAAAGACCTTTGTATGACAATACCTCCACAAGGGTATACATTATCCCCAAAATTATTATGGTGATAATGAAAGCCTTTCCAAATTCTCCAAAGGCCTTGTAGCTAACGATTACCACCATTAGCAATAAAGCAGCCAAAAAAATCCAGTCCAATAACTTCCTTATCCTACCCGCCTTACCCACTTCTTCCTCCTTTTTGATTTGAAAGAGCCTTTGTTTTGGTCACAGGAATACCTCCTTCCACCAAATCAAAGAGCAAAAAAATTGTGTAGCAAATTCAACACAATCCCACACTGCGTGCGATTGGCCAGATTTTACATCGGAAGAGATTAAAAAGCAAAACACATTGAAGCACTAAAAAAGGTCTGGCGATGAGATATTTTCGCGGTCAGTTGCCCGACAACTATCGTCTCCGCTGAGGCGTTTTACTTTCCTGTTCGGAATGGGAAGGAGTAGTTCCACCTCGCACTAATCACCAGACCTTTTTCAGCAAACCAAATGGTTTGTCAATATTTACTTGCAATGTGATTTTGCAAAACAAAATCTTTCATTGTTCTTTCAAAACTGAAGAGAAAGGTCTCAGATACCAAACAGTACCTAAAATGTTTTCTTTAACCAATTCGTACTGGTAAGCTTAACGCCTTACGGCGCTTCCACTCCCAGCCGATCAACCTGGTATTCTTCCAGGGGTTTTTCCCCGCCAGAGGCGGGAACGAGTCCTAATCTTAGGGGGGGCTTCCCACTTAGATGCTTTCAGCGGTTATCCCTTAGGAATGTAGCTACCCGGCGTTGCTACTGACGTAACAACCGGCACACCAGGGATTCCTCCCTCCTGGTCCTCTCGTACTGAGGAGAGCTCCCTTCAAGACTCGAACGATTCCACCGGATAGAGTCCGACATAATTGTTACACAAAATTGTGGCTAGCCAATTTTTGATTCTTGCTAGCTCCCTATATCGCTATAGGGGTCCGACCATATCTTGTACATCCAGGTAAACCGAACGTACTCTGGCATATGGCCTGTGAGGATTCCCTTTGATTTCTCTCAGGGTCTTTCCTGCTGATTGACTCCACTGATCAGATTTTCACCACTTCTGGTACTATCAGATACTCGAGTTATTCCAGCATACAGCCAGATTTATATCTATTAATTTGTTTTAATTTGGACAATAAAGACTAAATAAAACAGCCTCTTTACTTCAAAAAGTCGTAATAGCGAGACAGCTTAGACAGACTATATATATCCCATAGTCTTACTGTCTCACGACGTTCTGACATACAATTCTTCTATTTCTAGAAGGTATGGACTATATCATATCCCAAAAATGGGACCCGGCGTATTATTCCAAAATAATTGGAATCCAAGGTAAATAACCTTGAGTCTCTACGGGGTTACAAAGAAATTTTGTACTGCATCGAAGGCAGTATGTACGGCAAAATAAGATCACGAAAGCCTGGAAAACTTTTCGCTGTAATATACAAGCGAAAAAGTCTTTTTCCTTTAGATAAACCAGCAGAGGACAATCTTACAACAATTGAAAAGTTTTTCTTCAGTACTTCGATCAACCTACGCTGATCGCCTACCGGAAAACTTTCTGTATGCAAAAATGCTCCTCTACCATATGGTTTACGACTTCCGTCATCCATATACCACACAGCAAGTGATAATGGAGAAATAAGAACTGATTGAATCTGACTAGGTATAATTTTCCTACCTTTCGGATAGAAAAGATTGTAATACTTCGTCATTTCAGGATGACTTATAGTGCTAAATCTCCAAGAAGCAAGTTGTTTTTCTTTCTTTTTGTAGTATTGACGAACCTCTTTTCGAGGTTTAGTTAAAACCCAACTTCGAAAGAAATTGTACTTCCAGAAAACATAATCTTTCTGTTTCTCACCATGAGAAACTGTTAGAAATGCTTCCTTCTTCAGAATACGGATATTTCCGTCTCCCAAAATAGTACCAATTAAAATATCTTGCTGATCTTTAGATAAAGCCAACAGATTCTTATACTCCACCAATTTCTTGCCAGACAAATTCTTTGAACTTCCCACGGTATTACCTTCTTATTTTCAAGTTAACCAAAATTAACCCGAATTACAAGTAGGGTTTCACCGTTATAAGCCGATTTTCTCTCTAGAGATTTCTCAACTAGAGGGGCTCATAGCGCTTTCTCGCGCTAACCCAGCTCACGTACTACTTTAATGGGCGAACAGACCAACCCTTGGCACCTTCTCCAGCGCCAGGATGTAATGAGCCGACATCGAGGTAGCGAACCGCGCCGTCGCTATGGACGCTCGGGCGCGACTACTCTGTTATCCCCGGGGTAGCTTTTATCCGTTAAGCTCCGTGTCACCCACGCGACATCGGAGGATCACTAAGACCTACTTTCGTACCTGCGCGGCCCGTCGGCCTTGCAGTCAAGCTGGCTTAAACCTTTATGCTTTCCCTACGGTTTCCATTCGTAGTAAGCCAACCTTTGTACCCCTGCGTTACACTTTAGCAGGGTACCGCCCCAGTAAAACTGCCCATCTAGCACTTTTCCCTTCCGAGTATTCATCGGAATTGGGTTAGCTCCACATTTCTCAACGGGAGGTATCACACTGTCCCATGTTCATATAATTGAACATGGTCCCTCCTATTCTTGACAATCAAAAAATATGGAAGCGATGCTAAACTACAGTAAAGCTCCACGGGGTCTTTTTGTCCTGGTGGAATTAGGCCGCGTCTTCACAGCCATCGCAATTTCGCCGAGTGAATGTTTAAGACAGTTATTAGCTCGTGACGCCATTCGTGCAGGTCGGAACTTCGTAATTCTCTTGTATTACTACAAGTACTGACTATATCTTCAGTTTAGAAAATTCTAAACTGGTCGGCGTGTTATGGATGTCAAAAGGCATCCATCTCCCCCGTAAGATAATTTTCTATCTCGTGGGGTCAGTCGATACGGGGACCTATTAAATAATTTTATATCTAACGGGTCTTCCCACGGTATTACCCTACCACATCCGAATAATCCAAAGATAATCCGAACGTCAATTGGGCTTCACCGTTATAAGCCAACTTTTAATCGGGCTTGTACTCTTACCCGACAAGGGACTTCGCTCAAAACTTTTGAGTTTTGGACTATATCTTGTACATTCATTCAATTGAAGGTACTCCAGCGTATAGTCTCTGAGGATTCCCTTCGATTTCTCTCAGGGCCTTTCCTGCTGATTGACTCCACTGATCAGATTTTTACCTTTTTAAGGTACTGTCAGATACTCGAGTGTTCCCAGCATATAGCTAGATTTTACTACGGCAGTTTTTTATAGTCCCTACCGTAGAACAGTTCATTTTGTTACAAGGACGATTGAATACGTCGCTCATGGTCGCCCATGAGATCGGACTATATCATTCCTCTTTCGAGGATTCGACGTATAGTCTCTGAGGATTCCTATTCAGGAAAAATATCTTTAATTCCATATTTTCTGGTTCTTCCTCTTCCTTCGTTTAATTTTTCTCTTAAACTCAATATCTGTTTTAAACCAGGTAGATTTCTATGTTCGCCTTTCTCCATCAAAAACGCAATTTCACAAAAAATTGCAAAATTGGTCTTTTTAGATTCAGAAACAATTGGAAATCTTTTAAAATATGGAATAACTTTCCGGATAATATCTTCTGGCCTTGTGACATCATAAGAGTGAAGATTATCAGACTTTCTGGTCTTGATAATTCCACACCCAAGTTCATTCTTTAATAAATAAAGAATTGAAGGATTTTTTTGAGAAACATTAAAGCTCATTACTACTTGCCAACTAACTTTGTAGTCAGTTTTCTTTCGTAAGGAAACATTAAAACTTCCCTCTCCCTCGACAAAACCTGCAAGAAAATATCCTAAATTTTCTCCTGAAAGGCCTTTCCTGCTGATAGTCCGCACTGATCGCATTTTTACCATTTTACATGGTAGCGTCAGATACTTCAACCGTTTGTACGGCACGGAGTTTCCAGCATTTGGTCGAATTTTGCGTCGTTATACGACGGTGGGATTTTAACCCACATAACTACAATGTTGTTTATAGTTACTGCTGCCGTTTACTGGAGCTTTAGTTCAGGGCCGTTACCTTGCGATAATAACCCCTCCCTTTAACTTACCAGCACTGGGCAGGCGTCAGCCCGTATACAGTGTCTTTCGACTTCGCACGGACCTGTGTTTTTGATAAACAGTCGGCTAATACACTTTAGTTGCAGCCTCGCTTGCGCGAGGCAACCCATCTTCCTAAGTTACGGGTAGTTTTATTGCCGAGTTCCTTAAACATCCTTCTCTCGCTCGCCTTAGTCTTCTCGACCAACCCACCTGTGTCGGTTTGCGGTACGGCTTAATCTAAATCTCGCTGCGAGAATTTTCTTGCAAATTGAAATAATCAGAATTGTCAGCCTCACAGCCAACTCTGCATTGCTGCTCAATTAATCATATCAAGCGGATTTTCCTGCTGATACTACTTAACAGCTTACACCAGACTTCATGTACTGGCTCTAACATTCCAATTCAGTCAACCCCCAGCTACTTTATGCAAAGCACAAAGTCTTGCGATTTAAACTAAATAGCAGAATTTTAACTGCTTATCCATCGGCTACGCCATTTTGGCCTCACCTTAGGTACCGATTAACCCGTCGTGGACGAACCTAGCGACGGAAACCTTGGGTATTCGGCGGACAGGATTCTCACCTGTCTTGTGCGCTACTCATACCGGCATTCTCACTCCCATATGCTCCACCAGATCTTACAATCTGACTTCACTGCGTATGGGACGCTCCCCTACCACTCTCGCCTCACGGCGGAATCTTTAGCTTCGGCACTATCTTTAATCCTCGATAAATCTTCGGCGCTCCTTTCCGTCGACCAGTGAGCTGTTACGCTTTCTTTAAAGGGTGGCTGCTTCTGAGCCAACCTCCTGGCTGTCTGAGAAAAGAAACTTCCTTTTAAACTTAAGATAGATTTAGAGGCCTTAGCTGAAAGTCTGGGATGTTACCCTTTCGCCGCATCAGCTTAGCCCGATGCGACTGTCTAGTACGTTTATACATATTGTTATTCGGAGTTCGGTTGAATAAAGTTGCTTGCGCTCCCTTACCCATTCGGTGCTCTACCACCAATATGCCATGATACGTACCACGGTCCCTATAGACCTTTCGGGGAGAACCAGCTATCTCCAGGTTCGATAGGTATATTGCCACTAACCACAAGTCATCCCATGTTATTGCAACAACAACGGGTTCGGGCCTCCCCCCGCCTTTCGGTGGGGCTCACCCTGCTCATGGTTAGCTCACCTGGTTTCGGGTCATACACGAAGTGCAAAATCGCCCTATTAAGACTCGCTTTCGCTACGCCTCCCCCCGCTTAGCGGGGTTAAACAAATGCACTTAATGTATACTCGCCGGTTCATTCTTCAATAGGCACGAGATCACTCCGTAAACGGAGCTCTCTCGGATTGTTCGCAAACAGTTTCAGTTTCTATTTCATTGGGTGTCTCACCCTTCTTTTCACCTTTCCCTCACGGTACTAGTTCACTATCGGTCCGCATCCTTATTTAGCCTTGGAGGATGGTTCCACCAGCTTCCCAGAGAGACACGTGCTCCCTGGTACTTGGGAAATTCCTAGAGCCTTTTGTGATTTCGCGTACAAGACTTTCACTTCCTATGGTCAACCATTCCAGATTGTTCTGCTATCACTCAAGGTCTCATGTTGGACTCCCGCAACCGGCCATTTAATAACATTGCTGCTATTAAAAAGCCTTTAGGCTGTTTCGCTTTCGCTCACCGCTACTGACGAAATCTCGTTTGATTTATTTTCCTCCGGGTACTTGGATGTTTCGGTTCCCCGGGTTTCCTCAACTGCAGCTATACCCCGACAAGTCGGGATTTTTACCGCAGAGTTCCCGCCAAAGGCGAGAGGGTTTCCCCATTCGGACACCGCCGGATCAAAGCTTCGTGACAGCTCCCCGGCGAGTATCGCCGTCATGTGCGTCCTTCTTCGGAGGATGCGACCAAGGCATCCACTGTCTGCGTTTGTGAAAACTTATGCTACGTTCATATAATTGAACATAGCGGCCTTTCTCTTCAGATTTAAAAGAACAAATGTTAAATCCGCAATCCACAAAATTTGTGTGTGCTTAAAATAGTTACTAGACAGTCCCGCCTCTTAGCGGAACTCTCTACTAACTACTTAAGAGCCTGTCACACTAATTACAAAATTATGTAGTGGACCCAGAGGGACTCGAACCCTCAACCTCTACATTGCAAATGTAGCGCGCTAGCCAGTTGCGCCATAGGCCCCCGGCTCAACTTTTCCATTTTGACTATGTAACTACCCTCCTTCACCAAAGGCTTCGGAAGGTTTATCAGCTATTTTCTAACTTTGAAAGGTAAACAAAAAACCGGCCTTTAAAGCCGGTCACTACAAAAAGCGTATCTTCCCTTACCCACGCAAAAGGCCGCGTGCTTGTTTGAAAAATTTATTTCCGCTTTTCATCAATTAACCTTAAACCCTTAAAGGTAATTGTGATTGTACAAGGGAGAAAGCGGAGAGTCAATAGCGCAGTTTTTACTAGGGTTTATTGTACCCATGTGTTTTGCCCCAAAACGGACCCCATGCCCCCATTAGGCCTATTATTACCTTACTTGGAAGGGAACTAATGATACCCTCTCCGAGATCGGTGCATCACAGATCTGTTTATCTCGTTGTTTACCCCAGCCCTATATTCCGCTTGACACAATGCCAGCTTTTCAAGACTACAAGACACTTGACCAGGGTCCTCATATGTCACGCCAGGGTCACAAGGAGCCGCAAACACATGATGAGCCCCCTCTTTGGGGCTAAGCTTTTTTTCTATCACATATAAGCAGCGATCACACAACAAGCGGTCACACGACATAAAAAATATTTTACCATAAAAGCAAACAATTATCGATATTATAGGATTAATTGTCTTTGGAACTTATTTATGGTAAATTATTGAGACAACTCAAGGCAGCAGAGATATATAAAATTTGTAGTGCAACAAGGGCGCGTGGCTTAAGTGGCAGGGCACATTCCTAATGGCAAGCGCTCTTTTAAAGAAAGATGGGTGAATGGCTCAGTGGTAGAGCGTCGTCCTGATAAGACGAAGGTCGAAGGTTCGATCCCTTCTTCACCCACTTTTTCCCCCACCAAAACTATTCCTCCCTGGGCTATGTTTTTTATTTTTCCATCCGATATAATGAATAGATATATGTCAGAGCTTACCACCCTACTTCTAAAACTTCCCAGAAATACCGAGGTTACCCCCGAAGCGGCACAAACTTTTCTGGCGGCTTTGACTCAAATTAATTCCGTTTCTTTCTTACAAAAACTTGCAGGTACTAAGCCCCAATCCTTATCTCTTGAGATTGCCCTTGTTAACCAGCAAATAAGATTCCAAATTACCTGTGATAGCGCGCTTGTTTCTTTTATTCAAAACCAACTCCAATCAAATTATCCCCTGGTTATTATTGAAAAAACACAAGATCCGTTATCCCAACCAACAAATCAAAACCTATATATCACAACCTTAAAATTAAGGAAAGGTAATTATTATCCCATCGCCACTTTCGCAAACTTCACAGACGTTGACCCCTTGTCTTCCGTTCTTTCCGTTCTTTCAAAATCCGATCCCGACCAGGTTGCCCTAATCCAAATTGCACTTGAGTCAACCGGAAACTCATGGCAGTCAAAAGGCGAATCCTACGCCGAACATGGAGCCAAAAATGAGGATGGCTCCTACTCCCCAAGATCGGATCAAACAATAATTAAAGAGAAAATAAATTACCCAGGTTTTAAAGTAACTATCCGCTTAACTTCCGACACGAAGGAAACCCTTAAAGAGTTGGTTTCTGCATTCGGAGTTTTTGCAAGAGCCGATGGAAACTCTTTCTCGACAAGAAAACCATCGCTTTTTTCAAAAACAGCGCCTTATGTCAATCTATTAAAAAGAAAGGTTACAGAAAATGAAGTATTAAATATTGTTGAACTGGCAACTATTTGGCACTTGCCGTCCGACAAAATTAAGACCCCGACAATTGCCTGGGGAACTTCGGTTCTTTCCGAACCGCCGGATAACCTCCCTACTGCCCTAAATGTCAGCGAAGAAGAAAAACAGCAAATTAATTTTTTCGGTAGAACAATATTCAAAAACCGCGACGTTATTTTTGGAATAAAAGATAAAGACCGAAGGCGCCATGTTTGGACAATAGGAAAAACGGGAACCGGTAAATCAACCCTTCTTATAAATATGGCTATCGATGATATGAAGAAAGGAAGGGGTTTAGCCTATATCGATCCGCACGGAGACGCGTGTGAGATACTTCTTGACTACATTCCAAAGTCAAGAATAAATGATGTTGTTTACTTTAACCCCGCCGATAAGGATTATCCAATCGTAATTAACCCTCTTGAGGTTACAAACCGGGAAGAGGCAGAAATTGTAACGTCGGGATTAATGGCCATCTTTACCAAAGTTTGGGAAAACGTCTGGTCGGCAAGAATGGAATACATCTTAAGAAATTCTTTTTTGACTATGGCTCAGGCCGGAAATGCAACATTAGAGGATGTATTAAGGCTTTTGGTTGACAAAAACATGAGAGCAAGGGTTTTAGATGTTGTAAAAGATCCCAGCTTAGTTCAATTCTGGAAAGAAGAATACGAAAAGATGCCGGATAGGCTACAAAAAGAAGCCATATCCCCCATTCAAAATAAAGTCGGTCAGTTTGTGACCTCCCCCATGATAAGAAGAATAATAGGTAGCCCCAAAAGTTCCGTTTCTGTTGATGATATTATGAACGGAGGAAAAATATTTATAGCTAATCTTTCTCAAGGACGGCTGGGAGAGGACAACTCGGCACTATTGGGTGCCACAATTATTACTAAAATCCAAATTTCGGCTATGAGAAGGGTGGATACTCCGGAAGAATCTCGAAAAGACTTTTACCTTTATGTTGATGAGTTTCAGAACTTCGCTACGGCATCTTTTATTAAAATCCTTTCCGAGGCAAGAAAGTATCACCTTGACCTTACTCTCGCAAACCAATATATGGCACAAATCCCCGAGGAAGTGCAAAAAGCAATCTTGGGAAATGCCGGAAGTATTGTCTCATTCTCATCGGGAGCATCCGACGCCGAAATTCTGTTTAAAGAATATGCTGAGGTTTTTTCCCAAAATGATTTG
>Ga0315281_10005726_pt1 | contig 17761 bp, 17 predicted proteins | sample YL17G07_0_MG_FD_204540 | JGI IMG/M metagenome (GOLD analysis project Ga0315281, IMG submission 204540) | Sediment microbial communities from Yellowstone Lake, YNP, Wyoming, USA - YL17G07_0 | ecosystem: Environmental > Aquatic > Freshwater > Lake > Sediment | place: USA: Wyoming | collected...
TGTGATCGTCAAGCACGCCAACCCGTGTGGTGTAGCCATCGCCGACAGCGCACTGAATGCCTACAAGTTGGCCTATGCGACCGACACCATTTCCGCGTTCGGCGGCATCATCGCCTTCAACCGCGAGTTGGATGCAGACAGCGCAACGCAGATCACCGCCAACCAGTTCGTCGAACTCATCATCGCGCCTTCCGCTTCCGAAGCCGCGCTGAAAGTCACTGCCGCCAAGCAGAACGTGCGCGTGCTCACCGTGCCGCTGTCCAATGCGCACAACCAGTTCGATTTCAAACGTGTCAGCGGCGGCCTGCTGGTGCAGACACCGGATGCGCTCAATGTGCAGGCATCACAACTCAAGGTTGTCAGCAAAGCGCAACCGAGCGCGGAACAGCTGCAAGACCTGCTGTTCGCCTGGCGTGTGGCGAAATACGTGAAGTCCAACGCCATCGTGTTCTGCAAGAATGGCCAGACGCTGGGTGTCGGCGCGGGACAGATGAGCCGCGTGGACAGCACACGTATCGCCAACCTCAAGGCGCAGAACGCAGGATTGTCGTTGCAAAATTCCGTGGTGTCGTCGGATGCCTTCTTCCCGTTCCGCGACGGCATCGACGTGCTGGCGCAGGCCGGTGCCAAGGCCGTGATCCAGCCGGGCGGCTCGATGCGCGACGAAGAGGTCATTGCGGCAGCGGACGAGCATGGGCTGGCGATGGTGTTCACGGGCTATCGTCACTTTAGACATTAATAAGCTCGTAGCTTGTAGCTCGTAGCTTGTAGCCAAAACGCGCCCGCGCAGCGGGCACAACCAGCTACCCGCTACCAGCTACCCGCTACCAGCTGGGAGAGCCTTATGAAAATCCTGGTCATCGGTTCCGGCGGTCGCGAGCACGCTTTGGCATGGCATCTGGCGCAGGGCGCAAAGGTGCAGAAGGTCTACGTCGCGCCGGGCAATGCCGGCACGGCGCTGGAAGACGGCGTGGAGAACGTTGCCATCACTGCCATCCCCGACCTGATCGCCTTCGTGCAGCGCGAGAACATCGAACTCACCGTGGTCGGCCCCGAAGCGCCGCTGGCGGCGGGTGTGGTGGACGCGTTCCGCGCGGCTGGGCTGAAAATCTTCGGCCCCACCCAAGCTGCCGCGCAATTGGAATCCTCCAAGGATTTCGCCAAGCGCTTCATGACGCGCCACAATATCCCCACCGCCTTCTTCGAGACCTTCAGCGAGATTGCTCCAGCCAAAGCCTACGTTGAAAAACATGGCGCGCCCATCGTCATCAAGGCCGACGGCCTCGCGGCGGGCAAGGGTGTGGTCGTCGCGATGAGCAAGGACGAGGCGTTCACTGCCATCGACATGATGCTTGCCCAAGATAAAATTTCTGGCAACAAACTCGGCGATGCGGGAGCAAGAGTCGTCATTGAAGAATTCCTCGCGGGCGAGGAAGCCAGCTTCATCGTGATGGCCGACGGCAAGCATGTGCTGGCGATGGCGACCAGCCAGGACCATAAACGTTTACTGGATGGCGACAACGGCCCCAACACCGGCGGCATGGGCGCGTATTCGCCAGCCCCCGTGGTCACGCCGGAGATCCATGCGAAAGTGCTGCGCGAAGTCATCCAGCCGGTGATGCGCGGCATGGAATCCGAGGGTGTCACCTACACCGGCTTTCTCTACGCCGGGCTGATGATCTCGCCGGACGGCGGCATCAAGGTGCTGGAATTCAACTGCCGCATGGGCGACCCGGAGACGCAGCCGATCATGTTGCGCCTCAAGAGCGACTTCGCCGCCATCGTCGAACACGCCATCAACGGCACGCTGGACAAGGTGGAAGCCGAATGGGACAGGCGCACCGCATTGGGTGTCGTCATGGCCGCCGCGAACTACCCCGACACCCCGCGCAAGGGCGATGTCATCGAAGGCTTGCCCAAGCAACTTGAAGACGCGCATGTGTTCCACGCCGGCACCACCATGCAGGACGGCAAGGTCGTCACCAACGGCGGACGCGTGCTGTGCGTCGTCGCGCTCGGCGATATGGTGAAGCACGCGCAAAAACGCGCCTACGAGATCGCCGACACCATCCGCTTCGATGGTAGCCAGATGCGCCGCGACATCGGCTATCGCGCCATCGGCAGGAAGTAAAATCAGGCGGTCACGGCCTGTGACCACCTTGTGATCCAGGAAAACGCGGATTTATCCGGATTTGTCGTGCGTCAATAATGCGGCGGTCTTTCATTCGCGGGTATGCCTTCATTCCCGGTTTCTGACATCGAACGGATTTGTCTTGCGAGCGCTTCGCAGACCGCTTCAAGCCGCTCCAGCCTCTGTTGCTGCTGATAGACCGTTTTGTTCAGTTCGTCGATCTGGTCTTCCTGGAAGGTGAGCTTTGCCTCAAGGTTGATCAAGCGTTCTTCATTCATGGTGTGGCCCTGAAAGTTTGTCGGCTGGTTTGGGGTGAATTGTAGCGCGGTACGCCCGGCTGCAATTTCGGTATGATTGTCCGCTGTTATACAAGTACCTACCTGTGCAGGCCTACTGCGACAGACTCACAATACGCTATAAACCATGCCACTAGTGCTGCATCTTCCATCCCGTTCTCTCGCCGCCCACCTCAAGCGCGGCGGCGTGATTGCCTATCCGACCGAATCCTGCTACGGACTCGGTTGCGATCCGGGCAATCGCCGTGCGGTGCAGCGCATCCTCAAGCTGAAACAGCGTCCGCAACGCAAGGGGCTGATCCTGATTGCTGCGCATTACCATCAGGTCGCGCGCTATCTGCACCCGCTCGATGCGGAGGGGCAAGCAAAGCTGCAACACGACGGCGCGCGGGCGGTGACGTATCTGCTACCGGTCAAATCTTCCTGCCCGCGCTGGCTGCGTGGCGAACACGACACGCTGGCGGTGCGCCTGACCGCGCATCCGTTCGCCAGACAGCTGTGCCGCAGCGCGGGCAGCGCGCTGGTCTCGACCAGCGCCAACCGCAGCGGGCAACGTCCGGCGAGAACCTATGCCGAATGCAAGCGATTGTTCGGTAACAGCGTGTGGGTGTTGCGCGGGCGGGTGGGGAAGCGCAAGCAGCCTTCGACGATACGGGCGTGGCTCGACGATAGAATCATCCGCAAATAATTTATTAACCCGTCATTCCGGCGCAGGCCGGAATCCAGCGTTGTTATCAAACATGCAGTTGGTTTTTGTCTCCGCGATGCGGAGAGGTTTTTAATCAACTGGATTCCGGCCTGCGCCGGAATGACGTGGCCACCGGAGGAAAAATGGATAGCAACGCCGTCAAAAAATACCTGCTCGAACTGCAAGAGCTGATCGTCGAACGCATGGAGCAGGTGGACGGCGGCAGGTTCCTGCGCGATGAATGGCAGCGCGATGCCGGGAACGGTGGCGGCCGGGTCTGCATCATCGAGGACGGCGATGTGCTGGAGCGCGGTGGTGTGGCGTTCTCGCATGTGACGGGCGATCGCCTGCCCGCCTCGGCTACGGCGCACCGCCCCGAGCTGGCCGGATGCAACTGGGAGGCGATGGGCGTGTCGCTGGTGATGCATCCGCGCAATCCTTACGCGCCGAGTTCGCACATGAACGTGCGCTTGTTCATGGCGACGAAGCCCGATGGCGAAAAGGTGTTCTGGTTCGGCGGCGGCATGGACCTCACGCCGTATTACGGTTTCGAGGAAGATGCGGTGCACTTCCACCAGGTCTGCAAGAACGCGCTCGCACCGTTCGATCCTGCGCTGCATCCGCGCTTCAAGAAGTGGTGCGACGAGTATTTTTTCCTCAAGCACCGCAACGAGCCGCGCGGCGTGGGCGGCATCTTTTTCGACGATATGAGCGAGCCGGATTTCGCTACTTGTTTCGCCATCCAGCAGAGTGTGGGCGACCATTATCTGTCGGCTTATGTGCCGATCCTGGAGAAGCGCAAGGACACGCCTTACGGCGAACGCGAGCGCGACTTCCAGCTTTACCGGCGCGGGCGCTATGTCGAGTTCAATCTGGTGTGCGACCGCGGCACCCTGTTCGGCCTGCAATCGGGCGGACGCACCGAGGTCATCCTGCTGTCGATGCCGCCGCTGGTGAAATGGCGCTATGACTGGTATCCGGAGAAGGGCACTCCCGAGATGGAGCTGTATGAGAAATTCCTCGTGCCGAAAGACTGGGTGTAACAAGGTGTTGGAAAACGTAGCTTTTCAACACCCTGGTAAGCGCTATGTTTTTTTCTTCAGTACGATCCCGCGTATCCAGCCGCCCAGCAGCAGCGGCGTGTCGCTGACCATCTCCAACCCGGGTACGGTACGCAATACCTCTTCGAACACAACGTCGGTGCGAGTGACGATGCGGCGCATCAGCGGGTTGAGCATGCGGCGCAGCCAGGCTCGTTCGTTCGGGCGCAGGAACTTGTCTAGCAGGACGATGGTGCCGCCGGGTTTCAGCACGCGCACCGCTTCCGTGAGGCAGTGTTGCGGTTCCGGCACCACGGCTGTGATGAGGTGCAGCACCACATGATCGAAGCTTGCCTCCGCAAATGGCAGCGACATGCTGTCTCCGAGCACGAAATCGATCTCCATGTCTGCGCTACGCGGTATGGCGCGGCGCAACATCGCGGCATTGAAATCGAGCGCGGTGTAGCGGTGAAGGAGCGGCAAAAGCGGCAAATCCAGCCCGGTGCCGATGCCGCTCAACAGCACGCGCCCCGCCATATCCTTTGGCAAGGCGCTCAATGAACGTTTGCGTGCTGCACGCATCGGGCGTTCAATAACCCAATCGTAAATTGGCGCAAGCAGGCTGTAGCTCGCTCGCAGCGCCGGGTTTTTGCGATGGGGTTGATCGGTGTTTTTCATGATCCTAAAAAACGCAGTTGATGATGAATATTCTTTTCATTCATGGTGTTGCATTGCTTCTGTAGGTGCGAATTCATTCGCACATAACCGCTTGTTCGTGCGAATGAATTCGCACCTACACACACCTAAACTGCGTTTTTCAGGATGATGCCGGTATGGCGAAATTCGCGACGACGATAATGTGGGGTGTGCTCCACATGCCGTTAACAGCTGGTAGGCGGAAGGTACCCGGCGAGCTTATTGTTTGCAATGCAATTCTGAATTGCGGACGGGCGCGTTTGGCAATAGCTTTTGAAACTACCGGGAATAGTTCGTGAGCCGGGGAGCCTACTCTTGAACCCAAGCCTGCGCTTCGGAGTAATCGGTGAATGCGCGTATGTCGGCATCGATGAACAGGCGCGATAACCAGGCATGCCAAGTGAGCCATTGATCGTCCGTGACGACAGCAATTTTATTGAAATCGTGGTTGTGTTCGCGGTTGAAAAACTTGATCTCTTCCCAGACAACGTCAACGGTATAGCCGATCATCGCGCGCAGGTCGAATATCAGATTGACCGTGCCGGATGAGTTCAGTTTGTAGAGTGATTGGTCTTCGAATGCCTTGAAGTCGGCAATGGTGAATTCGCCGAGAACAGCAGCATTGATGAGGTTTTCGGTTTGTTCGATGGTGATCATTTTCTCTGGTATGGTGTGTTGAAAATGGATGCTTCTGAAGTGTGCTTAAGCTTATCACATTGCGGGCTGTTTCCGCGCTGAATGCTGCGCGCATAAAAAAACCCGCCGAAGCGGGATTTTCCACTGTAAAGGCAAGCTGAATTACTTGAGCTTGGTTTCCTTGTACATGACGTGTTTACGCACTTTCGGGTCGAATTTTTTCATTTCGAGCTTTTCCGGCGTAGTGCGTTTGTTCTTGGTTGTGGTGTAAAAATGGCCGGTGCCGGCGCTGGATTCAAGTTTGATTTTTTCACGCATTTGCCAGCCCCTTAAACGTTTACGCCATCAGCGCGGATTTTAAACAGCACCGCGTCGATACCGTTCTTGTCGATAGTGCGCAGCGCCGCATTGGTCAGACGCAGGCTGACCCAACGATTCTCGCTCTCAACCCAGAAGCGGCGGCGTTGCAGGTTAGGCAAAAAACGACGCTTCGTTTTGTTATTCGCATGGGAAACATTGTTCCCGACCATGGGGCCTTTTCCCGTTACTTGACAGACACGTGCCATAGCTCTACTCCAACCGATTTTCAAAAGAGGGCGGATTCTACCGAAGGAATCAGGAATGTTCAACCTGAATTTGTGGCGGGGGTCGAACCGCCAGTATTAGCGGTGCAGCAACAATTCCAGCACAAATTTGCTGCCGAGATAAGCCAATACCAGAAATCCAAAGCCACTGACCGTCCAACGCACCGCAATGCGGCCACGCCAGCCGTAGAAATGATGTCCCCACAGCAACACCGCGAATACACACCATGAAACAAAGCCGAACAACACTTTGTGGCTGAACTGAAATGCTTTGCCGAATATTTCTTCCGAGAACAGTACGCCGGATGCGAGTGTCACGGTCAGCAATACGAAACCGATGCCGATCATACGAAACAGCAAGGTTTCCATGGTCAGCAGCGGTGGCAGGCTGCGCAGGATGCGCGGTAATTTGGCGTGATGCAGGCGTTTTTCCACCTGCGAGATCAGTACCGCGTGCAGCATGGCGATGGTGAATAAGCTGTAGGCCAGCATTGCGGCAGTAATATGTGTTTTAAAAGCAAGCAAACCGGTGTTTTCCAGCTGGTGCGCCGATGGGAAAAACTCCGGTAATAACACAACCAGCGCGGCCAAAGGCAATACCAGCGCCTGCAATCCACCAATAGGGTAGAAAAAACGCGCCCCCCAGTAAACCAGCAACGTCAGCCACAAGATCAGCGACAATGCGTTCAGCACGCCAAGATTGAAGCCGCCCCCGGAAAAAATATCCTGAACCAGCAAATAACCGTGCAAGGCCAACGGAGCCAACACCAGATGGCCAATCGCACCACGGCTTAGCACATCACCCTCGCCACGCACCTGCGCGCGCCAGAAATAGGCTGCAAGCACGCCATAAGCGGCAAAAGCAAACAATGAAATGAGAATGTTGGGCATTTTTGTCAGAATGTTTTAGACTTCGCGGATTCTACACCAACTCTCGAAAATCACTCATGCTGGACAACCTTACGCAACGCCTTTCCGGTGTCATTAAAAACCTGCGCGGCCAGGCGCGCCTCACCGAGAACAACATTCAGGATGCCTTGCGCGAGGTGCGCATGGCGCTGCTCGAGGCCGATGTTGCGCTGCCGGTGGTCAAGGATTTCATCGCTCAAGTCAAACAAGCCGCGCTCGGGCAGGAGGTCATCGGCAACCTGAATCCGGGTCAGGCGCTGGTCGGCGTGGTGCATCGCGAACTTGCCCGGTTGATGGGCGAGCACAACGATGCGCTCAACCTCGCCGCCACACCTCCTGCTGTGATCCTGATGGCCGGGTTGCAGGGCGCGGGCAAAACCACCACCAGCGGCAAGCTTGCCAAATTGCTGCGTGACCAGCAGAAAAAGAAGGTGCTGCTGGTCAGCTGTGACGTGTATCGGCCCGCCGCCATCGAGCAATTGCGCATCTTGGCGCAGCAACTGGAGATTGATTTCTTCGCCTCCGACATCAGCCAGAAACCGCAAGACATTGCGCTGGCCGCGCTGGATTATGCGAAGAAGCATTACCACGACGTGCTGATTGTCGACACCGCCGGGCGGCTCGCAATTGATGAAGCGATGATGGCGGAAATCCAGCAATTACACGCCGCGCTCAAGCCGATCGAAACACTGTTCGTGGTCGATGCGATGACCGGGCAGGACGCGGTGAATACCGCCAAGGCATTCGGCGATGCGTTGCCGCTGACCGGGGTGATCCTCACCAAGCTGGACGGTGATGCGCGCGGCGGCGCGGCGCTGTCGGTGCGCCAGATCACCGGCAAGCCGATCAAATTTGTCGGCGTGAGCGAAAAACCCAATGGCCTCGAAGCTTTCCACCCCGAGCGCATGGCCTCGCGCGTGCTCGGCATGGGCGACGTGTTGTCATTGCTCGAAGAAGCGCAGCGCGGAGCCGATCATGCCGAAGCCGAAAAACTCGCCAAGAAAGTGCAGAGCGGCAAAGGTTTCGACCTCAACGATTTCAAGATGCAAATCGTGCAGATGCGCAAAATGGGCGGCATGTCCGCGCTGATGGACAAGTTGCCCGCGCAACTCAGCCAGGCTGCGGCCAGTACCAAGGTGGACGACAAACAAATCAACCGCATCGAGGGCATCATCAACTCGATGACCGCGCTCGAACGCAGCAAGCCGGAACTCATCAAGGCCTCGCGCAAGCGCCGCATTGCCACGGGTGCAGGGGTGCAGGTGATGCACGTCAACCAGTTGCTCAACCAGTTCGAACAGACCCAGAAAATGATGAAGATGCTCGGCAAGGGCGGCAACATGGCCAAAATGATGCGCGGCATGGCGGGAAAGTTGCCGGGGATGGGGCGTTGACAAACCAGGCAGGAATTAGCGTAACAGCGGTTTACAGGGCAGCCCCGGGCGATGCATGCCGTGATAGAGTATCGTTGCATAACGAATCGTGAGGGGGCATGGTGGAACGCACATTGTTATTGGTCGACGATGAGGAAGATATCGGTGCCGCCCTGTCGCGCCTGTTTAGGCGTGACGGCTACAGGGTACTGCGCGCGGGCAGCGGCAAGGAAGGTATGGAAATTCTGGCGCAGCACGAGGTCGGTGTCATCATCTCGGATCAGCGCATGCCCGAAATGTCCGGTGTCGAGTTCCTGACCCAGGTAAAAGAGTTATACCCGCAAACGATACGCATCATATTGAGCGGTTACGCCGATCTCGATTCGGTGATAGACGCCATCAATCGCGGCGCCATATACAAGTTCTTCATCAAGCCTTGGGATAATGAAGCGTTGCGCGCCGAGGTACTGGAAGCGTTCAGGCATCATGAACTGGCGCGGGAAAAAGCGCATCTGGTGCAGGAAATTCAGGCCGCAAACGACTTGCTCGCACAGGTCAATCTAGAATTGGCGGCAGTGGTGGAACACAAGGACAGCCAGATCGAACATATCGCACATTACGATTCCCTGACTAATCTGCCCAACCGTTTGTTGTTCATCGACCGTCTGGCTCAGGAGCTGGCGCGTGCCGACCGTGAAAATCGCCTGGTGGCAGTCTTGTCTGCCGATCTGGACCGGTTCAAGCAGGTCAACGATTCATTCGGCCATCCTGTTGGCGACCAATTGCTGCAGGCCGTGGCGGGCAGGCTGACAAGCCATGTGCGCGCGGGCGATACCGTGGCACGCATTGCGGGCAACGAATTCGGGGTAGTGCTGACCGGCTTGAAGGCGGCACACGATGCAGGCGAAGCGGTACAGAAAATTCTCGATTCGTTTGCGCAGAATCCCATATCGATAGGCGACAGCGAGATTTTCGTCACGCTCAGCGTGGGAATCTGTGTTTATCCGTTCGACGGGGTGGACACGACGACTTTGCTGAAGAATGCGGATGCGGCGCTGCACCATGCCAAGAATGAAGGGCGCAACAATTTCCAGTATTACGCCGGTCAGATGAATGCTTCGGCATGGCAGCGCCTGAAGCTGGAAACCGAGTTGCGCCATGCGCTGGAGCGTGGAGAGTTCGTGCTCCATTATCAGCCGCAGGTCAATCTGGACAGCGGAAAAATAATCGGTATGGAAGCCTTGGTGCGCTGGCAAAGCGCGGAACGCGGCCTGGTCGCTCCCGGCGAGTTCATCCCGTTGCTGGAAGAGACCGGCCTGATTCTGCCGGTGGGGGAGTGGGTTTTACGTGAGGCTTGCAAACAGGCGCGCATATGGCAATTGGCCGGCTTTGCGGATATCCATATTGCGGTCAATTTATCGACGCTGCAATTCAGGCAGCCGGATTTTGCCGGCGTGGTTATAGGCATACTGAAAGAGAACAATCTGGACCCTGCCTTGAGGACAATCGAGCTGGAGTTGACGGAAAGCCTGCTGATGCATAACGTGGCGGGGACGATCGATACCCTGAATAAACTGCACGAAACGGGCATACAGTTTTCCATCGACGATTTCGGTACCGGCTATTCGAGCCTGAGTTATCTGAAGCGGTTTCCGATCAGCTGCCTCAAGATCGACCAGTCCTTCGTGCGCGACCTGTCCAGCGATCGCAACGACGAGGCGATTGTGGGCGCCATCATCGCGCTGGGGCACAGTCTGGGATTGAACATCATTGCGGAGGGCGTGGAAACCATGATGCAATTGGAGCAACTGCGCAAGATGGGGTGCGATGAAATACAGGGCTACTTGTTCAGCCGCCCGGTGCCTGCCGGGGAAATGACGCACTTGCTGCAAAGCGGGTGCATCCCGCATTTGCCGCTGGAGGCATGATGGAACGCGTATTGTTGCTGGTCGACGACGAGGAGAATATTACCTCCGCCCTCGTGCGCCTGCTGCGCCGGGATGGCTACCGCATCCTGCGTGCCAACAGCGGCAAGGCGGGGCTGGAACTGCTGGCGCAGAACGAGGTCGGGGTGATCATTTCCGACCAGCGCATGCCGGGAATGACCGGGACGGAGTTTTTGAGCAGGGTGAAAGAGATTTACCCGGATACCGTGCGCATCGTTTTGAGCGGTTACACCGAGCTCAACTCGGTGACCGATGCCATCAACCGCGGCGCAGTCTACAAATTTCTCACCAAACCGTGGGAAGATGATCTGCTGCAAGCCAACGTGGAAGAGGCATTCCAGCGTTACGAAATGAAAATGGAAAATGCGCGGCTGGCGCGCGAGCTGCAGAAGGCTAACCAGGAATTGCTGTGCGTTAACCACGAGCTTGAGCTGCGCATAGAGGAGAAAACCTGCGAAGCCGTGCGCAACCTGAATATCCTTCAAGTGTCGCAGGAAGTGCTGGAACACCTGCCGGTGGCGGTTATCGGTATCGGCGACGACGGCGTGATCGCCATCGCCAACCGGGTGGCGCATCGCCTGTTTTCGGCGGAAGGCACCCGGCCATTGTTGGGCGAAGCGGCAGGCGATGTCCTTCCGGCGGAATTGCTGAACTGCATTTCGGGCGGAGAGTGCCGCAAGCTTGAAGAGAAACAGCCATACCGGCTGGCCAATGGAAAACTGGCCGATTGCTGGTGCTGCCCGATGGGCGAATCCTCGCCATCGAAGGGCGCAGTGCTCGTCATCAATGCCGATATGTAAGACGGATGCCTCCATGTTTCAGAACAGGCAAGAAAGATAATATGCCCGCCACAACGGACAAGCGCCAAATTTTCGACAAGCTGCATCAGCTGCCCGCGATGCCCCAGGTGGTGCGCGAGGTAATGGCCAGTTTCAAAAATCCCAATGTGGGCAGTGCAATCATGGCGAAAAAGATCGCACATGACCAAGGGTTGAGCGCAAGGGTGCTGCGGGTGGCGAACTCTTCGTTTTATGGCTTGGCGCGCGAGGTCGGTTCGATGCAGGAAGCGGTCACGGTGCTGGGGTTCGACACGGTCCGCTCGCTGGTGGTGTTGGCAGGGGCAACATTTGCTTTTCCGCCATCTGCGAACACCTTGTTCGACCGCCAGACCTACTGGATAAACAGTTTCCGGGTGGCGACCTATACAGAAGCGCTGGCGCAATGCCTTGGCGGTGCGTGGCAGATGTCGTTTACCGCCGGTTTGTTCCACGATGTCGGTCAACTCGTGTTGAGTATCTGCATCCCGGAAAAATTTTCCGGGTTACTGGAGCAACAGAAGAGTTCCGGGTTGAGCCTGATCGAGATCGAACAGGCGGCGCTGGGTTTTGACCATGCCGAGATCGGTGCGGAAATGGCCAGGCGCTGGAACTTTCCGCCGGAAATCGAGCATGCCATCCATTATTGGCGCACACCGGAGCATGAGCCGTTCGAACAGACCAATGCCATAGTCTATGTGGCCGTGCTGCTCGAAAGTGGGTTGAGAGGGGATGACTTGATGGCTCGCCTGCCGGAAACGCTATGTGATCGTTTGCAGATAAGTTGGGAACGCATCGAGGCTTGCCTGCCGCAGCCGGATCAGCTGGATGCCGTGGCCAACCTGATGTTGGGAACATAGGAAAAGACGAAGCCTATTGGGAACCTCTAGAAATTCGCGTACCCGCAAGTGGGGAAATGCGTTTTTCACAAGGCACATCATTCAAGCCGGAGGAATCACCCGCACTCGTCCTGCTGGCCATAGCGATTGCTGCTTTTGCCGCAGAAACATGGGTGATGGTGTTCCTTCAACATATTCCGGAGCAATCCATCAGTATCTGCTTCATTCAGGCTGTCTATTTGGGGTAATGCCATGCATTTTTCTGATCTGAAGATCAAGTGGAAGATCATCCTTGCCGCATGCCTGTTCATTCCGATATCGATCGGACTGGTCATTTATAGTTTTAACCAGATATATGCTCTTGAGACCAGGACAGCCCTCAATGGCTTGATGAATTTCACGGATGCCAAGCAGCAGGGAGTAATCCGCTTCATCGGAGCAAATGAGAAGCTGGCACGGCAACTGGCGTTGCTTGTTAATCAGGCATCGGCGGAGGTGACCGGGAATTACTTTGCTGAAATTGTCGCCACGGATACGTTCAGGCTCGAAGACCATCCGTTCAGGAAAGAAATCGAAGCGGGCCAGCGGCATATTCCGACCTGGCAGGTCTACCATGCCATCGACTATGTCGATAACGGCGCCATTGTAATCTCGTCGGATCCTTCCCGCGTAGGACACCGGATGGATCGGGTTCCCGATCTTCGGCACGGATATTCCGATGTATACATGGAAGGCGATGTGCCGGTTTTAACTTTTGGTGCGCCAAGCGGACATGGCATGGTGTACATCCATGCCGATGCCAGAATGCTTACCATCATCGTAAACGGCGAGATCGGCAATCTGGAGGGGGATATGGGCACTTTTTATCTGGCCGGCGTAGGCAAGACGTTTGACTACTATCTCGTGAACAAAGATAACCTCCTGATAACCGAATCGAGAGTCTTCCCTGATGCGCTCCTGAAGCGTCGCGGCAGCGAATTCCCCTGGAAGGCTACCCAACATGACCCGTCGCTGGGTATTGTCTGCAACGCACGGGGCGTTTATACCACCAATGCTGGGAGCGTCACCGGCTGTCACGAAGCAATGGGATTTTACCAAGGTGCCAGCGGCAAGCTCATGCTGGGGGCCTCAATGCCGTTCTATGATTCCGGATGGACGCTGGTAGTCGAACAGGAAGCGGATGAGTTGCTGATGCCCTTCAACTTGCTGCGCAATAGCATGTTCTGGTTCGTTGTCGCGGCAGGACTGAGCAGCTTTCTGGTCTTTATTACCATCGTCAACCGCTATATCTCCAATCCGCTCAGACGGCTCATGAGTTCCATCAGCACGGTGGAACAGACCGGCGATCTGTCGCATCAGGTGAATATAAGCGGCGATGATGAGGTTGGGCAGACAGCGCAGGCTTTCAATGCCATGGTGAGCACTTTGCATGCAGAGAAAGAGCGGCAAAGAGAACTCAACAAGGAGCTGAAGGAAAGCCATGATCAGTTGATGCAATCGGAGAAAATGGCTTCGATCGGCCAACTGGCGGCGGGCGTGGCGCACGAGATCAACAACCCGATCGGCTTCGTCTATTCCAACCTGGGTTCGCTGGAAAAGTATGTGCAGGACGTATTCAGCATGATAGACAGCTACGAGCAGGCGGAAGGCGCGATTACCGACGATGCGGTGCGCGCACGGCTCAAGGCAGCGCGGGAGAAACTGGACATCGCATTCCTCAAGGAAGACTTGAGCGCGTTGATGAGCGAGTCGAAGGACGGCATCACGCGGGTCAAGAACATCGTGCAAAACCTGAAGGACTTCTCGCATGTGGACACCACCGACGAATGGCATTTCGCCGACCTGCGCAAGGGGCTGGACAGCACGCTGAACATCGTCAACAACGAGATCAAATACAAGGCGGAGGTGGTCAGGGAATACGGCGACATTCCCGATGTGGAGTGTTTGCCGTCCCAGCTTAATCAGGTATTCATGAACCTACTGGTCAATGCGGCACACGCGATCGAAGAGCGCGGCACGATTACTATCCGCACCGGGCAACAGGGCGACGAGGTATGGGTGGAGGTGGCGGATACCGGCAAGGGCATCGCTCCGGAGAATCTGAAGCGCATCTTCGACCCGTTCTTTACTACCAAACCGGTGGGCAAGGGGACAGGGCTCGGCCTGTCGCTGTCCTTCGGCATCATGCGAAAACATAACGGCCGCATCGAGGTGCAAAGCGAGGTGGGCAAGGGCACCACCTTCAGGGTGTGGTTGCCCATTGCGCAGCCGCATGATGAGTAGGCACGGCCTACTCGAAAAAGTGTAACTATGGCTTCCAGGACAATTCGCGGAACAAAGTGTGAGCAATCGTTAGTGAAATCGGGACATGCATGAATGATACGCAACAAACCGCGCCGGATTTAAGCATGTTCAAGGAAGCGCTTGACCGGCACGCCATCGTCAGCGTGGCCGATGCGAGCGGCAAGATTACTTATGTGAACGACAAGTTCTGCCAGATCAGCCGCTACTCGCGGGATGAACTGATCGGGCAGAATCACCGCATCCGCGTTGAAGTCGGCCTGTCCGTCGATGCCATCCAGGCCACTCTCCGCGAGGCGAAGATGCGGGCGCTGGCCATCGCCGCCGCCGGCATGGCGCTGGCAGCCCTGTTTTCCTATTTTCTCGGCCTGTACCTGACGCGCAACCTCGATGCCCTCAAGGAGGGTGCCCGGCATCTGGCCGCCGGGGAACTCGGCTACCAGATCGACGCGCGCGGCAGCGACGAGCTGGCCCATACGGCACGCACCTTCAACGACATGTCGCTGAAAATGCACATGACCTCCGAGGAGCGCCGGCGCGTGGAAACGGAGCTGACCCATTACAAGGAGCACCTCGAACAGTTGGTGGTGGAACGCACCGGCGCGCTGACGCGGGCGAACGAGGAACTGAAGGCCACCAACCACCGGCTGGAAGACGCGCACAACCAGCTGCTGCAATCGGAGAAGATGGCCTCGATCGGCCAGCTGGCGGCGGGCGTGGCGCACGAGATCAACAACCCGATCGGTTACGTCTATTCCAACCTGGGTATGCTGGAAAAATACGTGCAGGACACTTTCGGCATGATCGATCTATATGAGCAGGCAGAGGGCGCGATCGCCGACCCGGAAGTGCGTAGCCGGTTACAGGAAGCCAGAAAAAAACTGGACTTCGCCTTTCTGAAAACGGATCTGCGCGCGTTGATGGACGAATCGAAGGACGGCATCACCCGCGTCAAAACGATCGTGCAAAATTTGAAAGACTTTTCACATGCGGGCAATGCCGACGAATGGAACTTTGCCGATCTGCGCAGCGGCCTGGACAGTACCCTGAGCATCGTCAACAACGAGATCAAATACAAGGCCGATGTGGTCAAGCAGTACGGGGAGATACCCGAAATAGAATGTCTGGCCTCGCAACTGAACCAGGTGTTCATGAACCTGCTGGTGAACGCCGCCCACGCCATCAAGGAGCGCGGCAGCATCACCATCCGCACCGGCAGAGAGGGAGATGAGGTCTGGGTGGACATCGCCGACACCGGGAACGGCATCGCCCCCGAGCATTTGCAAAAGATATTCGACCCGTTCTTCACCACCAAGCCGATCGGCAAGGGGACGGGCCTAGGGCTATCGCTGTCCTACGGAATCATCGAGAAGCACCACGGGCGGATCGAAGTGCAAAGCGAGGTAGGCAAGGGCACCACCTTCAGGGTGTGGTTGCCGGTACGGCAACCACAAGGCGATTAAACGGATGATCGTCCGCAGCGCGGGTTTGTATCCGGAAACGGCATTGGCCTTGCGTCATCAAATCGGGGCGACGGCTTAACAATCATGCTATCCAGCCTCGCTGAAACCGGCGAGAAACTCAAGATCGCAGCGACGACAGTGCCAAAGTTTTCTGCCGGTGCCACCTTCAAGCAGGCAGTCGCCAGCAAGGGTAAGGCCAAGAAGAAGTAAGCAGCCACGGGAACCCTCACAGGGCATACCGGCTAAAATAATCAACGAGCGTTGAGTTTTTCTTGTATTTATGGCCAATACAAGGCAAAATTCAACGCTCGTTTATCTTTATGGGGGCGTTATGGCACATAGAGAGGTTGCTATCTCCTCTGCCGCCGAGTTGGGAAAAATACTTCGTGCGGTTCGCAAGGAGTCCGGACTGACCCAACGCGATGCCGCAGCACTATGCAATGTCAGCCTGCCATTTCTCAATGGACTGGAGCAAGGGAAACCCACGGCCCAGATCGGGAAAGTCTTGTCCGTCTGTAGCCGCTTCGGTATTGGTGTCAGTCTGAAACTGCCGGGTGAAACGGCATGAGTGTTTTGATCGTCTCGGCTAATGGGGTGCCGGTCGGAACTCTGGAAGTCAAGAAAGGGCAGTGGAAATTCATCTACGCGACCGAGTGGAAGGACTATTCACTTTCGCCCAACTTTCCAATTGCCACCAAAAAATATGAAGACACCGCGAACGACAAGCCGGTCGAGTGGTTCTTCGAGAACCTGTTGCCAGAAGGCCGACTGCGGGATTTGATCGCCACTCGGGACAGGATAGATCCTCGCGATACCTGGGCGCTTCTGGTCAGACATGGACAGGACACAGCCGGGGCGCTGTCGCTGACCCCGGCAGGACTCGCGGCAGCGACCAAGGAAATACTGCTGCCACTTTCACAAGAGGCGCTACAGGAAAAGATCAAGGCTTCCAGGGCGCGCAATCTCCCCTTGATGGCATCATGGGACGAAATCCGCATGTCCCTGGCCGGCGCTCAGGAAAAACTGGGGCTGCGTATAGATGCCAATGGCGCGATGTTCCTGCCCGAAGGTTCTGCGCCATCAACTCATATCGTCAAACCGGAAAATGCCAGTGCGGATTTCCCATATTGCCCTGCGAATGAATTTTTCTGTATGCGTCTGGCTCATGAGCTGAAGGTTCCAGTGCCTGCGGTTGGATTGCTGCACCTCCCCGAAGCGCTTTATGTCATCGAGCGGTTTGACCGCGAGCCATTGGATGCGGGGGCTGACAATGCCTTCAGGCGGCTCCACCAGATAGACCTGTGCCAGGCGATGGGCGTGGCACCGTCAAAGAAATATGAGAGCGAAGGTGGACTGGGTTTGCGTCACCTGTTTGAAGTGCTTCGAGGCACCTTCATGGATCGTCCAGTCGTGGCCGCCAATGCCGTTGCCCAGTGGATTGCCTTCAACTATTTGATCGGCAATCTGGACGCACACGCGAAGAACATTGCCTTCCTGATGCGCGGCCAAAAAGCTGCGGTAGCGCCGTTCTACGACATGCTGTGCGTAGAGGCATATCTGCCGAGTCAGACCATGGCCATGTCCATCGCCGGAGAGAACAAGCCCGGTTGGGTGGAGGGGGCGCATTGGGATGCGATGTCATACGAGGCTGGTGTGGCGCCCCGACTCGTTCGCGGTGTCTTGTCGCGCATGAGCGAGGACTTGCCGGAAGCAATTTCCAAGGTGATCGGAGATGAACGGCTGTTGCCTGTCGAACGGGATTTCCTGCGGGAAAAAGTGCTTCCCGTCATCGAAGATCGACGAGGCTTCGTGGCTGATGCGCTCAAGACCCGGCAGTCTACAATCGGTGAGCTATTGGTAAAGCGGGAGTTTGATCCGTCGGTAGCGGAGCGGTTAGCCAAACTTTCGTGATGTGCAGTGCCATGTAAGAAGTTGGTAACTCCGAGTTGGCAGCAGAAATAAAATATGCGCTAACTCATTGATTTGGCGGAGAGGGGGGGATTCGAACCCCCGTTAGGGTATTACCCTAAACACGCTTTCCAGG
>Ga0315281_10005727_pt1 | contig 17760 bp, 9 predicted proteins | sample YL17G07_0_MG_FD_204540 | JGI IMG/M metagenome (GOLD analysis project Ga0315281, IMG submission 204540) | Sediment microbial communities from Yellowstone Lake, YNP, Wyoming, USA - YL17G07_0 | ecosystem: Environmental > Aquatic > Freshwater > Lake > Sediment | place: USA: Wyoming | collected...
ATTTGGCACGCCAGAGAAAGAGCAGGCCCGCGAGGATGTACGCCGCCGCGATGATCGTCAGAGTGGACGTCATCTGCCCGACGCTGAGCGTCCCATAACCGGTATCAAACAGGATGCGCTCACCGCCATACGTCAGTGCCCACAAGGAAGTACCGGCATTTTGCCGGCCCCCGGCACCCGCCATAATCAGCTCCGTCTGAATGGCCGGGTGCGTCCACATGTACCTCGTGAACGAGCCGCCGCTTCTGCTCATGACGCTCAGCAGTCCGGCCACGATCGGTCCAACCGCCCACAGCCCAATGATCAGGCCAAAGCTCGCCACGACGGCGGAGGTCGTGCGCGCGAAGCGCGAGCTGAAATACAGGCCGGCCCCCGTGACAAAGCACGTCAGCCAGGCCACCAGGATCGTCAGATGGAGGACCGCAATGGGATGGATGTAGCCGACCAAGACGAAAAAAACCACGTGTCCGGCGAGCAGGCCCCAGATGGGCAGGCAGCGTCGGAAGGCACTGACCGCCTTGCCGAACAGAATCTCCCAGTCGCTCAGCGGCGTCGCCAACAACAGCGACCACGACTGGGACTCCTTCTCCGTCGTGATGCGCGTCGCCGAGAAAAGCACGTTGATCATCACGCCCAGGAAGATAAAGAGCATGGCATAGGTCACATGGGCGAAATTCTCACCCAGGCCTCCCTGGATACCCGTGGGGATGTAGGTCAGTACCAGCGCGATGATCGTGATCGCGAGCCCGATGTAACTATTCCTGTTGTTCACCCCCTGGATGAAAGGCGCTCGCAGCTCCTTCCAAACCACGGGCGGCCCCTGCACGCGCTTGATGGGGGCGACGGGCGCCTCACGTCGGCGGCCCCTGGTCTTCGGCCCGGCCTGCACGAACTCGCCTGTGGCTTGTCGCAGCGCGACCTTCCGGACAACCCGGACCGCCCGGGCGAGAATAAGGGCTGAGAGCAGCAGCATGATGGCACAATGCACCGGCCAGAGAAACGGCGGCGTCAGGCCGGGTACAGCCATCCGGCCCGTTATCAGCCCCATAGCGTAGAACGGGTTCAGATGCATCAGCACCAGAGCGGGCACCGACGACAACAGCAATCCGACGCTCGGGAACAGATTCAGCCGCGGCAGGAAGACCCCCCATACCACGGCGATCAGGGCCGGCAGAACAAAATAGAAAGTGACCAGGGCGCACGCGGTCCGGACAATCACGCCGTACGCGCGCCGATTCTCGATGGAGAAGGACAGGCTCAGCGAGCCGGCGAGAAGCGCGGACGTCAGCGTGATACACAGGCTCGACAGCAGATAATCCCACGACACGCCGCCGAAGACGCGCACGATCGCCAGCATCGGCAAGCTGATCGCCGCCAGCAGAACAAGCTGCAGCAGCCGGCTCAGAACCTTGCCCATGACAATCTGAAAGCTGTTGATCGACGTCGTCATGAGCAGGCCGAGCGTGCGATGGTACACCTCGTCGCTGATCGCATTGCTGAGCATGATGATGGCCAGAAGCTGCATCGCGACGAACTGAAAGAGCACGATCGTCGTGGTGATCTGCTTGCCCGCCGCCGCCATCCGCGACTGCTGGACCGTGGCGTTTCCCTGGTACTCCACCACGCTGAGCCAGACGATGGCGACGAAAACGGTCAGCAGCGCGACGTAGAAGAAGCGCAGGGCGTAGCTCCTCCCGCGCCGGCTGGAGACGCGCAGCTCTTTCTCGAAGATCGGGCCCGTCAGCCAGGAAGCACGTTTCAGCAGCCGGAACGGATTGACTACATATGCAACAATCGTTCGACCTCCCGGTCAGAAAATGTCACGTCGCAGCCGCCGCGTGGCGGCGTGCAGACAAATCAGACCCGCGCCCGCATAGACCAGGCAAGGCAGCATCATCATCGCGAAGATTCCGGTCAGCCCGCGTCGAGCCGCCGCCCCGGAGGCGCCCGCGGACAGCAGAAAGAGTGGCCCGAAACTGCCGCAGCAGAAGAACTTCGGGGCAAAATACAAGGCGAGCGTCGACGCGACGGCCCCGGCGGTCGTCTTGAGCCTCACGCTGAGATATAGACCCACGCCCAACAAAAACAACACAATCCCCACCAGGTCCAGGCCGGCAAAGAGAAAGAACCCGGACTCGTCCAGGGGACCCAGCAGAGAGGCCAGCAGGTACAGCAGCAACAACGTGGCCAGCAGAGGCAGGTCCCGGCGAAACGCGCCCATGGCTTTGCCCTTGACGATCTGCTCGTCCTCCAGCGGCGTGGTCAACAGGATCGGCCAGGTGCGGGCTTCCTTCTCCCGGGTAAATGCACCGGCCGCCGAAATCCCCAGGCGAATGACCAACAGCAATTGCAGAACCTGGATCAGCAGGAAGAAAGGAACGCCGATCAAACCCTGCGGGAGCGTCATGCCGACGATAACGAGACACGGGATGAGGACCAGCAACCCCCCGCCGAACAGATACCGTCCTCGTGGGCGGAACACGGGCGTGCACAACTCCTTCCACACGACCGGCGGGCCCTTGACGCGACGAATCGGCCGCTCCGCCGACCTTCGTTTCCAGAGAGAGCGATCAGCCTTCGCGTGGCGCGCCCCGGCGGCCGGGGACTTGTCCGTGCGGGCGAGCATCGAGGCGAGAGTGATTCGGCGCACGCGCCAGAGGGACACACCCAGCACAACCGCCGCGGCGGCCAGGATGACCAGGCAATGCAGCGGCCAGAAGAGCGATCCGGCTGTGCTGCCCGGAGCGCTGAGCATCGCCTGGGTCCGGTTCGTCAAAGCGACCAGCGGATTCGTCAGAAACAGCACGGATGTGCCGACCGCCTTGTTGATGTAGCCCACCTGCGACAGCGACGTCAACACGCCTGCGAGCACGCCCCACACCACGAGATACCAAAGCGCCACGAGCACAATCGCCTCGTACGCGTGACGATGAGTGACGGAAGAGAACAGGCTCAGGGACCCGGCGAAAATCGCGGCGGTCAACGTGATGCACAGGCCCGAGATGACGTAATCCCAAGGCACGCCTCCGAAGACCCGGACGACCGCCAGCAGGGGCAGACTGATGGCCAGAAGCAGCACAAGCTGCAGGAGCCTGCTCGCCAGCTTCCCGACCACGATGTGCAAGCCGCTGATGGGCGTGACCAGGAGCGCGTCCAGGGTCCGCCGGCGAATCTCGCCGCTGATGGCATCGCTGAGCAAAACGGCGGCCAGAACCTGGCCGCTGACGAACTGAAACCAGATGATCGTCGCCACGATGTGCTTGCCGGCCTCACCCAGGCGCGAAGCCACCACCACCGTAGAACCGGCTCCGCCGACCTGCACGACAAAGAACCAGAAGCGGACAATCACGAGCATCAGCAGACACACGTACGCGCAGCGCAGGATGTAACTGGTGCGCTGCCGGCTGGCGACCCGCAGCTCCTTGTCGAAGATCGGGCCCGCCAGCCGCAAGGGGATGAAGAGTCGAAGGAAGTTGATGGTCAGCGTCGGCTGCATAATTGCCTGACATAGGTCCGATGAGTCCTACCAGTCCCATCCGTCCTATATTGCCTCGCAAATCAATGCACGATTCCCTTGGTCAGTTGCAGGAAGGCGTCGTCGAGCTTGAGCTGCTCCGGCTGGAGATAGACGAGGTCCACGCCGCCGGTGACGAGCGTGCGGGCGATGATGCCGTCGGTGCTCGCCCCTTCCCGGAAGGTCACCGACAGGTAATCACCCATGTTCTCCACCTGCTGAATCTGCGGCAGCACCGTCAACAGCTCGATTGCCCGGCTCGCCTCTCCGAGCACCTTGACGCGAACCTTGCTCTGGATGCCCAGCCGCGGGCGAATCTCCTCCATCGTCCCGCTGAACACAAGCTGGCCGTGCTCGACGATGCCAATGCGGTCGCAAATCTCCTCCAGCTCGCTCAGGATGTGGCTGGAGATCATAATCGTCTTGCCCATGCGTTTGAGTTCGCGGAGCAGCTCGCGCATCTCGATCCGGGCCCGGGGGTCGAGCCCGCTGGCCGGCTCGTCCAGAATCAGGACTTTCGGGTCGTGGATGAGCACGCGTGCCAGCCCGAGGCGCTGCTGCATGCCGCGCGACAGGCTGTCCACCAGGGCGCTTCGCTTCGACACCAGATCCGTCAGTTCGAGGACGCCATCGACAATGCTCTTTCGCTTGCGGTATTCGATGCCGAACGCCGCCGCGAAGAACTCCAGGTACTCGAATACCTTCAGGTCGTCATAGACCCCCATGAAGTCGGGCATGTACCCCACGCGCCGCCGGACCTCCTTGCCCTTTTTCGTGACGTCCAAGCCGTCGATGGACGCGGTGCCGCTCGTCGGCTCGAGCAGCGTCACGAGGATGCGCATCGTCGTCGTCTTGCCGGCCCCGTTGGGTCCGATGAAGCCGAAGATGTCGCCGGCCCCGATCTGCAGGTCGAGGTCGCTCACGGCCACGAGGTTCCCGAAGTTCTTCGTCAGCTTTTTGGTCTCAATCATGGACTCTCTCCGTCTGTAGTCTGGCCGAGACACAGAATCCTGCATCTCTACGGCGCCTCCGCATTGGGGTCGGTGGACTGGGGACTGCCCCGCACGAGCTGCCTTGCCAACTGGATGTGATTGATCCGGTAGGAACAATCCTTCACGCGGAACGGCACGGGGGCATCCTCGAAAGCCACGCACACGAGCGCCGCCCCAAAACGCAGATACGTATGCATGGCCAGCGTCCGGCTCAGAGTGCCCTCCGCAAAGAACGCGCTGTCCGCCGCACCGCCGAGCGGGCCGGGATACCGCGGGAACCCCGGCGCGATGGGCCCGAGGACGCGCAGCCGATTCCCGGGCTGACGAGCATAGGTATTGCCGTCCCGCCAGGGTTGGAAGGGACGGGTCCGCGCCTGGAATTGCTTCGCGGAATGGGCCGGGACCGGGCCCAGGTCGGCACAGGTATCCTCGAATACGACATAGCCCGCACGAATGGCGGCATCCGATCTGTTATCGATCTCAACGATCGCCTCGGCACCTTCGCGTTTGACCGTCGCGGCAAAAGGCATCTCCGGTGAAGACCACTCGCTCAGCAGCGACTGTACGGTCCAGATGTTGATCGGCACGGAGACCGGCAGATTGGCCCCATCCTGCTGCACGCAGTGGATTTGCCGCAGGGCGACCTCGCGCTGGAACCCATAGATTTCCTCCTGGCTGGGAGCGATGCCGGACCACCATTGGTTGGGCGCCAAGCCATCGAGACGATAATCGTCGCTGCGTGGGACAAACAGACCCGCGTAGCACGTGGTCCAGGCACAGTTGCTGTCCGCGATGCCGTCCATGACCGAGACGGCCCGCAGTTCCATGGCACCGCCGCGCAGCCATTGAACCCCGTAATAGGCCCCGACGGTGAAAATTAGAATCCAGCCGGCGCTCGTCAGCCACGTATAGGGCAGCCTGTCCAAGCGCTTGAGCAGCCAGTAATCGATGGGGCCGAGCAGGACCGCCAGCGACGACAGCGTCAGAATCACCCACCAGATACTGAGGGGCCGCATCTGCGGCAACAGATACAAATGCTCCATCACCTGATTGCTCGCGCCCTGGGCGATGCTGATCGTGTGACGACTGTCGTTCGGGTTGCGACCGCCGCGCGTATCATCGCCTGTTTCGGAAGTATCCGTGGTCAATTCGATGCTGCGTCCGCGTCCGACCACGACTCGCAGCCCTTGGGAACCCGCTGGACCCGGACTGCCCAACGACTGCGACCCGTCGTCCATGCAGGCGGCGATTTGCTGTACCCAGAACCGTGCCGTATGTCGGGTCTGCTCCTCACTCAACTCGGAAGGATTGAATCCCAATACGGCGATTCGTCCGAATCCTGCGTAACCCACCCCGTAGAGGTATCCGGCCTCGGACGCCCGGACTTTTTTCGTGAGGAGAGCTTGCGGCTCGGGAAAGAGCGGCCACGCCGTCACCGTCTCCGACCGGCTCGCGTCCAATCCCCATTCCGTCAGGACCGTCGCCGGGACCTGGACCTGCCTCGGCTCGCCGGTGCGGAAGGGGACCAGGTCACTCAACGGGCTATCCGCCGGCAGAGGATGCCGCCCCAGGACCAGAAGCACCGTCCCCCCGTTCGAGACCCACTCCCGAATGGCCTCCATCTGCTGGCGCTGGAAGAGCGTCCAGTCCGGGTCGTACAGCACGAGCAGGTCCAGGCTGACGAACCCCGTCCAGTCCCACGGCACCGCCCGCGGCACCTTGGATCCGAGGAAAACTCTCCCGTCCCCGCGGTCGGATGAGCACCGCGTGTCCCGAGGCAGCCGCAGCAGGCCGAACTGGCCCTGTCCGATCAGACCGATAAGCAAATCCTGCTCCTCGACCGAACGCAGCAGGCGATTCGTCACGGAGAAATCCCACAGGTTGTACGCATACTGCCACCGCGCTCGCCCCCGGTCGTCCCGGATGGTCAGCTCGCACTTGTCGGCGGCGAAGGCGAACTTGGTCACCAACGGCAGCGCCAGCGGGACATCGGGTGTCAAGACAAACGTGTGGACGATGTTCAGAGTGTTGAGCCCGTCCTGGCGGGCGGACACCGTCAAGGACCCGGCAAACGGCTCGGTCAGGTCGCTGCTGATGCCGATCTCAATCGGGGTCCATTCCATCGAGCGGTAATACCCATCCCAGCCGCAGAAGAAATCCACGTTGAACGCGGGTTTCCGGGCCCCCCGGACGCATGGCACCAGCATCAGGACGAGACAAGCAGCAATACGGATTCTGGACATCTGAAACTCTCGCCTCAGTAATAGTAGATTCCCACCGATACGGGCGACGGATGGCGGGCCTGGCCACCCCACGCGTTTCACGCCTTTCAAATGCGTATCTTGAGATTATACGCCAGCCACTCGAGGCAGACAAGCATCAGGGCCGCCAGAATGAGCCACGGCCATAACGGCACGTTGGCCCGCTGGACCGCCTGCTCCTCGGCGGCAACGGTCACGCTCGAGAATTGGATTTCCTGGCGGGGCTCGATGCGGCTTTCCTCGGCATCCAGCAGATTCACCGCGTAACAGCGCGTCGGCTGCTCCGGCGCCTCCACCGTGTAAAGGCCCACACGATACGTCCCCGCGAAACGGACCGCGCCGCCGGGGTCGGGCTTGAGCTCCACCTTCGAGGAGTCCGGCAGAGTCAACGTCAGGACCTTCTCCGGCGGCACGCTCTCCAGGGAGATCGGCTCGCCCACCGCAAGCTCATTTCGCGAGCCGCCGGCAGTCTGCGCCCCGAGGAAGCTCAAGGCATTGTAACAGAACAGGACGAAGCTCGGCTCGAACGGCCAGTTGCTCTGCAGAGCATCGAAGCTGACCAGCAGATACGCGCTGCCTTCCCGCCGCAGCCAGGCCACGGCGGGCGACTCGTTGAATTCGGCCAGCACCTCCGCGTCACGCGGCAGCTCCAGCAGGCGGCTTTTGGCGGCAAAGAGATTCGTCAGGTTCACGTATTGCAGTACGGGATGCTGGGAGCGCCAATCGACGACGACCTGGTTCTCGATCTCGCGCGGGCTGTTGACATCGATCCCCCTGGGCGGCGGTCCGAAGACCAGGTATCGGCATTGCGGCGGGTGGGCGGGGACGTGGTTGTCCAGCACAATCACATCGTACGGCCGCTGAACGGCAAAGACCGCCGGGTCCAGGGCGTCGAAACCCGCCGGCGAGCACGGGTCCAGCTTCCCAATCGGACAGGCCTGCAACGCCGACTCCAGCACGGGATTGCCCTGAGTGACCAGCAGGACCGACAGGCGCTTCGGCGGCTCCAGAACGCTCCAGGCCGCATCATCGCAGGCCAGCGCATCGGCTCCGAGCTGCCGCACCTCCAAGACGCCGGCCTCGCCATGTGTCAGAGAGAAGTTGACGGCCACCGCGCCGGGCTTGGCCGGCTTGTCGCCTGTACCCGCCTCGCGGGCCGGGATCGTGACGGTTCGAACGGCGCGAACATTGCCATTGACGGCCAACTGTACATCCCGGCTGACGGGCTCGGCGCCGTAGTTCACCAGGGAAGCAAAGACCTCCACCTGCTCCGGCTGCTCGTACGAGCGCCGCGCGTTCATGGCCGTAACGGCGACATTGTCCTGCGATTCGCCGATTTGATGGAAGGTCAGCTCGTCCGACGCGACCACAATGGTCTCCAGGTCGCCCAGCCGGCCGTCGCTGAACAGGACCAATCGCGCCGGCTCCTCGGCGGAGCGAATGTTGCCCTCCACACCGGGCGACTGCGCGAAGGCCCGCGCGACGGTGACGGCCTCGCCCAGTCGCGACACGCCGTCCCCCGGCTCAATGGCATCGACCGCCGCCGCGAGCTGGCGCTTGTCGGACGTGAAGTTGCACATCACCTTGGCGTGGCCATCGAAGGCAATCACCATCGCATGATCGGATTCGTCACGGAGCGAAACCGCCGAGCCGCTCCGCATCGATTCGATAAAGATTTTCGCCTGCTTCCTGGCCTCGTCCAGCCGGCTCGGCTTGACATCGGTCGCATTCATGCTCGCGGAGCGGTCGATCAGCAGGACGAATCGCTGCCCCGGCCCCTGCCTCAAAGCCAGCACCGGGCCCGCCAGACCCAGCAGGACGCCGGCTAACGCAAGCAATTGCAGCAGGAGCAGCAGATTGCGCCGGAGCCTCTGAAACGGCGCGTTGACCTGCAGATCCTGGACCGCACGCTTCCAGAGCAGTGTGCTCGAAACGAACACCTCGCGCCGTTTGAGCTTGAGGAAATACAGCAAGAGCAGCAGCGGCACCGCCACCGCCGCCGCGTACAACCCGATCAATGGTGTCAACCATTCCATGCCGTACTTGCCCTCACATCAGCGGAGCAGATGAATCCGCCGCAGGTAATTCAAAACCAGCGACTCGACGGAGTCGGCGGAATTCGCCCGGACGTAAACCGCGCCGCGGCTTGTGCAAAAGTTCCTGAGCTCATCGCAATAGGCCGCCAGATTCCGCTTGTAGTATTTCAGGAGCGCCGAGCTGATCGTGATTTCCGCCGCGTCCGCATCTTCGATGTCGAGCAGCTTCAGGTCACCGGCCAACTCCGGCGCAATCTCCTGCGGGGACAGCACCTGAATCACGTAGAGGTCGTACCGCGCGCCGATGAGCCGCCGCAGGGCGTTCTCGTAGCCCTGCTTGAAGAGAAAATCGGATATGACGATGGTCACACCGGACCCGATGCGGCTCGTCGCGATGTCCCGGCAGGCCTTCTCGAAATCCGAGAAGCCGTCACACTCGGCCGTCAAAAGCAGCTCGGCCATCTGCGGCAGGCAGCCGCGCCCCCGCACATTCGCCAATTGCACGCGTAGACCATCGCCAAACAGGCTGACCGTCAGCCGATTGTTGTTCACCAGGCTGATATAGCCCAGTGCGGCGGCCAGCCTCCTGGCAAAGAAGTCCTTCGACGGCTCGCCCACGCTCATGGAAGCGCTCGTGTCCGCGACAATGTGAATCGTCAGGTCCTGTTCTTCGAGGAAGAGCTTGAGAAAGAGCTGCTCCAGGCGGCCGTAGGCGTTCCAATCCACGAAGCGCAGGTCGTCCCCTACCACGTATGCCCGGTGATCCGCGAATTCCACGCTCTGGCCGCGCTGCTTCGATCGCCTCTCACCCTGCAGCTTGCCCTGCAGAATCTTGCGACTGAGCACATCGAGAGAGTCCAGCCGAGCCATGAACTTGGAGTCCAGAAGCTCGGTCAGCTTTCGTCCGGATGTTGTCGATTTGGCGGTCATAACGTCATTTCTCGTGTAGGGGCAGGCCCCCGTGCCTGCCCTGACGGTTCAGGGCAACCACAGGGTCGGGTTCGGGTCCCGGTTGCCCCTACGATGTCTCACGCACTCAGTTTCTGCTCCAGAGTCTTGGGCACCTTCTGGAGAATATCCTTCAACACATCGTCCGTCCGTATGCCCTCGGCCTGCCCCTCGAAGTTCAACAGGAGCCGATGCCGCAAAGCAGGCAGGACCGATTGCGTGATATCCTCGAAGCTCACGTGGTATCGCTCATCGAGCATCGCGCGGACCTTGCCGGCCAGCACGAGGGCCTGGACGCCGCGGGGCGACGAGCCGAAACGAACGAACCGGTTCACCATCTCGGTCGTGAACTCGCCTTCGAGATGGGTCGCGAGGACCAGCCGGATCGCGTAATCCTGCACGTGCTCCGCGACCACCAGGTGCCGGACGAGCTTCTGTGCCCATAGAATCTTCTCGGCATCCGCCACCGTCTCGGCCCGGGGCTCCTGCCCGGTCGTCGTCCGATCCAGGATGGCCTTGAGCTGCGCGCGGTTGCTGTAGGTCACCAGCAGCTTGAAGAAGAACCGGTCCAACTGGGCCTCGGGCAGCGGATACGTTCCTTCCTGCTCGATCGGGTTCTGGGTCGCCAGGACCATGAACGGCTCGGGCAGCCGGCGGACCTGGCCCCCGCTGGTCACGGAGTGCTCCTGCATCGCTTCGAGCATGGCCGATTGCGTCTTCGGCGTGGCGCGGTTGATCTCGTCCGCCAGAATGATCTGCCCGAAGATCGGGCCTTTCTGGTACTGGAACTCGCGCCGCCCGGTGGCCTGGTCCTCCATGACGATATTCGTGCCGACGATGTCCGCCGGCATCAGGTCCGGCGTGAATTGAATGCGCCGGAACTCCAGTGAGAACGCCGAGCTGAGCGTGCGCACCAGCAGCGTCTTACCCAGACCGGGGACGCCCTCCAGCAGCACGTGCCCGCCGCTGAACAGGCTGATCAGCACGTTATCGACGATCTCCTCCTGGCCCACGATCACCTTGCCGATCTCGCGGCGCAGCGACTCGAACATCCGGCGAAAATCCGCGCATTGTCGCTCCACTTCTTTCTCATTCATAGCCATCTTGGGATTCTCCTGGTTCGCACTCATCGGCGGCCCTCTCAGTCTTCACTCCGACCGGTCTTCCGGCGTTTGGCTTTCAAAAGCTGATCGATATGGGTACTTTCCGAAGGCGGCTTCTGCGCTTTCGGCTCTTCGGTCTTCGGTTTGGGCGTCTCCGCTTCCCGGACAGGCTCGGCCTTCAGAAGCTCGCCTTCGTACTTCTGCGCCCCTTCATAGCGTGTCGAGAAAACCCCCTCGGCCTGACGCGCAGACCATTGCTCGCGCAGCTTCTGTCTTCTGGCCTGGAGCCGGGAGAGCGTCTGATCCTCCTCCCGCCGGGCCGCGGAGGTCAGCCAGACCCGGACCCTTCGCAGAGCCGCCCGCGCATCGAACACGACCCGTCGGACCGCCACATCCAGCAGGAAGATCGCAATCCACACCAGCATGAGCGGCCGCAGAAGAGGCAGATGCGTCTCCGGGAACTTCAGGCCCGCATAGTCGTACAGATTCGCCTCGTTCGGGTCGGAAGACAGCCGCAGCACGCGACCGTCCGTCACCCGGCTGACTTCCTCCAGCAGAGGCGTGTTATCGGAAAGATCGCGAAACTCGGGCGCAAAGGGGACCGTGACGATGGCATTCGCCAGGCGAGTCCCCTCTTCCGGGCCGGTCTTGCGATATTGCAGGTTCACCACGTAACTGCCGGAAGCCGCAGCGCGGAACCGCGCCGAATATTGGCCCGGCCCGGTCTGCGTCAGTGGCAGCGGCTCCGCCTTCATCTCCGGCGTGACTACCTGCCCCTCGATTCCGGCAAACGGCGCGGGGCCGCCCCGCGTGTCCACCGCTTCGACGTTGACCGTCACCTCCTGGCCCTCCACGTCGGTGAAGATTTCGCAGTCGGCGGACTGGGTGGGCTTGCCCGCCCAGCGAACCACCTGCTCCCAGAACCGCACAAAGTCCGACCACGACAGCCAGCGGCCCGCCCAGCGGCTGTCGGCCGAACTGGTGAACGCCACGCACCGTCCCAATCCCGACTGGCACGTCGCCAGCAGCGGGTCCGCCTGATGAGTCGTCAACACGAGCTGACTGAGGCCTCCTTTCGGGCCCGTCAACACATAACCATCGAGCACCGGCAGCGGCGGCGTGACACCCTTGAGAATCTCACTCAATCCAAAAGCGACCTGCGGCGTAAAGGGCTCCTCGATAATCAAGGCACGCCGAACCACCTGCGCCTCCTTGATGAAAATCTGCGGCAGGGTCGCCGGATCGGTGACGTCGTAATACCGGCCGCCCGTGGCCGCGGCCATCCGCTGCAGGCTCTGCTTATCCATCGACGAATGGGGAAAGACGCAGACACCCGTGCAGGTGATCTTCGCGGCGGCAAGCTGATTCAGCAGCTCCGGCGTCGGCGCCCTCGGATCGCCGTCGCTGATGACAATCACGTGCTTCTGGGCGGCGTCGCACTTGACGAGCGAGTTGTAGGCCGTCAGCAGGTGGTCGTGCAGGCTCGGCATGTCGCCCATCTGCATCTGCTCGATCTTGGCGTTCACCTCATCCTTATTGCCGACCGGTCCCAGCGGATAGACCCAGTCCTTGGCGCCCTGCCAATCGTAGGACAGGATCCCCACCAGGTCCAGGCGGCTCAACGTGCCGACGGCGGACATGGCGACTTTCTTGCCCCAGTAGTTGCCCTGCGCCATCTCGCAGGCGTGCATGATCAGCACGAGCGCTCCCTTGGGCAGTTGCTTCTTTTGCGGCGGATCGAGATCGACCGGCAGAATCTCGGCTATCGGCGAGCCAATCCAGCCGCCCGCTCCGAAGGAGTTCGGCCCGCCGACCATGACCAGGCCGCCGCCGAGGTCGTTGACGTAGCGGCACAGCATCTCCTGCTGCGCGTAGGAGAGGCTCCCGCAATCGACGTTCACCAGGACAATGGCATCCGTATCCATCAGCATGGCCAGGTTGTCGGGCAAGTCGCCGACCGCGGCATAACGCACGTCCATGTCCGTCGTCTTGAGCGCCCGCATCAGCAGCTCCGAAGAGGTATTGTCGACGTCGATAACGAGGATGTGGCCGGGGCCGGCGACGTACGTGATCGCGCTGGCCCGATTGTTCTCGGCGATCCGGTCCTGCCGGGGGTCATCCGGCATGAAGACCGCCTCGAAGTTGTGCATGCCCCGCAGTCCAACAGGAAGGGAGACCGTCTTGACGTTGGTCCCCTCCTTCAGCTCGACCGGCACCGCTACCTCCGGCGAGTCCAGGGCCAAATCGACCGGCTTGCCGTTCAGCGTGAGCAGCAGCTTGCCGCGCACGTCCGCCGTGCTATTGAGAATGAACCGCAGCGAGATGGTCTGCCCGCTGCGGGCGCGGGGCGGCGCCGCCACCCGCCGGAAGAGCACCTCGCTCTCGTACCGGTACGGAAGCGGCAGCACATCGATGGGGATTTTGTTGGCCGCCGCCGTTTTGGCCGCTTCCTTCAGGTCGCCCTCCGTCTCGTTGCCCTCGCTAAGCAGAAGGATGCGGGTCGCCGTATCCGGTGGCGCGATCGCCATGGCCATCTCGATGCCGCCGGCCAGCCGGCTCTGCTGGCCGGTCAAGGTCGTGTTCCGCCGGCGAACGCTCGTGTCGGTGGAGGGCAGCTTGGAGATGCTCGCGGTTTCCGCCACGTCCACGATCGCAAGTTGATTCTCTCCCGCGCCCGCCACGGTGGCGCGCGACAGAAAGTCGAGGGCCGCCTCGCCCAGCTCGGCCGGGATGGACTGGCTGCGGTCGATCACGGCAATCACGGTTGCGCGGCGGCTCGTCCGGACCAGCATCGGCCGGGCCAGCAGGACAACCAATAGCAGCACGGCGAGCACGCGAAAGGCAACTGCCACGGCTCGGCGGCCCGATCCCAACGCCGCCAGATTCCGGCGCGCCAGCCAGACCATCGGCACGAGCACCAAGCCCGCCAGCAGCCACCAGGGCTGACCGAGATAGAAGCCATACGCATTCACAGTCACCGCACCAGAACTTGATCGCTACTTCATAGGTCCCATAAGTCCCATCGGTCCTATGGGTCCTATTCTCTTTTCTTCCTCACAGTTGCCACACTTGAATCCGGTTGTTGCCCGCATCGACGACGTAAGCCCGTCTCTGGGAGTCCACCGTCACGGCCCAGGGATACGCGAGCTGGCCCAACTGCCGGCCGGCCCGCCCGTACACCGCCAGAGACCGCCCTGACGGGCTGAATAACTGGATACGATTATTCCCAAATTCACACACCACAATCGTCCCATCGGCCAGCAGTGCCAGGCCGTATGGATAACGCAACCGGCCGGGACCACGGCCTGCCGAGCCGATATAGCTCAGCAAATGCCCGTCCAGATCATACACGGCAATCCGATGATTGCACGCATCCGCCACGTACAGGCGTTGCCGCGCTGCATCGACACAAAGCGACTCCGGCCGGGAGAATTGCCCATCCCCGGTGCCCGGCGAGCCGAAACTGAAGAGGAAACCGCCGTCGCTCGTGAACACGCTGACGCGGTCGTTGCCGCCGTACTCGCTGACGAAGATTCTGCCGTCCGGCGCGAACGCCACGTCGGTCGGGTAAATGAAGCAGCCGTCCTCCTGGCCGTATTTCCCGAATTCGCCGACGAGCTGTCCCTCGGGCGAGAAGATTGCGACGCGATGATAGTGCGTGTCCGCCACGAAAAGCCGCCCATCCTTATGCACGCTCATCCCCGTCGGCTTGCCGGCCTCGACCAGCGGCATCCGTGCCACGCTGAGATATTGCCCTTTCTGCGTGAACCGCTGAATCCGGCCGGTCTTGTCCACAACGACGACCGACCCGTCGCTATCGAGGTCGATCACCCGCGGGTACAGGAATTCGCCCGGCCCCTCGCCGGTCTTGCCGAAGGCGCTGATCACTTTCGGCTCCGCGTCTTTGCCGTCCTCGCCGCACCCGGCACAGATAAAGATGATGGAAAGAGCCAGCAGCAGGCTCATCGAATATCGAACACCCGTCTTCCGCAGCAGCAGCACCACCACGCCCGCCAGAACGATGAACAAAGACACCAGAACCAGACACGAGGCGATCACCTGCTGATCCCGGGCGTAATGCATCTGGTTGAGCAGTCTTTGCGCGAAGTTCGGCAGTCCCGCCGGAAGCAGAACCATCGTCGCCGGCAGCTCCGTGAAGCTGAACATCGTCGCCAGCAGGAACGTCCCCACGAGCACAGGCCACGTCCTCGGCAGATGGACATGCCACCAGGTACGAAGCGGCGAGGCCCCATCCAGGGATGCCATCTCCGTCAACTGCCGCCGGTCGGGATACTGCGTCAGCAACAGCAGAATCAGCGCCAGTCCGGCGAAGCGCGAGGCCTGCCCGGCCGAGACCGGCAGCCAGCTCTGCCGCAACGCCGCCGATGGATCGGAGAGGCCCAACAGCTTCAGCAGGGAGACGGCCAACAATGAAGCCGGCAGAAACATCGCAAGAAATATCGTGACTCGGACAACGACCGGTAAGGCCCTCCGGACCAAGCCCGCTGACTCGCCATGGGGCAGCCCACCCAGAGCCATCAGGCAGGCCATAAGAGCCGCCGCACACGCCGTCAGGAGCGACCACATCAAGTCATCGATGTGAAGCACCAGGAACTGGCGATAAGGCTGCAACGTCGTGACATTCGCTGCCAGCAGCACGATGGGCATGACCCAGGAGACCGCCAGCAACAGCACGAGTACGGTCCAGCCCCACGCCCTCGATCCCAGTGCCGCCGTCTTCATAGAGATGGCTGTCGGAGTCCATCCCTGCGAAGCTCGCGTCAACGCAACGGCCGCCAACACGGCTATCAGGGTAACCGGCCACGCCGCCCGGACGACCGGTGCCGCCGCGCCGGTAAGCTCGTAGAGCACGGCCACCTCGGTGCCGACCGTCTCCACACCCGCCAGATGAAAAGTGGCAAATTCCGACAAAGACAGTACGAAACACGCGCCGAACGCCAAAAGGATAGCCGGGCGAAGCAGCGGAAGTGTGATGCGGCGAAAGATTTGAAAGCCGCCGGCCTCCAGCACGGCACTATCCCAGATTCGGCTATCGATCCCCCGCCAGCCTTGAGCCAATACCAATGCGGCCAAAGGCCAATACCAGCCGATGAGCACGCCGGTCGAGGTCGCCGTGCCGACGAAGCGTGCCAGCTCCGGTTGCGAGGCGAGAATCCGGCCGAGATGCGTCGTCGGACTCAGGAGCAGCGTCCAAGCGTAATAGAGGACATACTGAGGCAATACCAGCGGCATGAGGAGCAAAAGCAAAAGCGCGGTGCTGTGCGAGCTCGATGTCCCCAGCAGTCTGCCCGGCAACCATCCCAACACGACCGCCGCAGCGGCGATAATCCCCGCGAGGAGACACGTGCGGGCCAACGAGGCGAATACCGGCCGGATGCTCTCGGGCTGCGCCTGGGACGACACGGCGTCAATCGCCAGGACCGTCAGCGGCAATACGATCACAACCAGCCAGAGAATCAGGCAGCCGGTCTTGGCAAGTCTGGTTGGAGTAACGACCGCACTCACTGAAGAATCTCCCGCGCCGCCGTAATCGCGATCGGCAAAAAGTCCGCCACACGCCCGTAGTCCACAGGCAAGGCATTCGGTATCACATACTCTTGGCAATTCGCCGCGGCATTCGGATGGACCGGGCTGTTGTGCGAATCGCTCTCCGCCAACAGCCGCTCCAGCTCTTCGCTGAGCAAAAAGCGCATCAACGTCTTCGCCGCTTCGGGGTGCGGCCCGCCCTTAATCAGTGCCGCCGTATTCGGGATCGCCAGGACGCCGTCACGACGCTGATCCAGGAAGTTCATCGCGACGGGCCAGCCGTTGCGCCGGCCGGCATAGATGTCGTCGGTATCGGTGAAGCAGATATCCGCCTGGCCGGTCGCGATCATGCGTACGGCCGTGCTGTTGCCGGAGACGATTCGCACGTCGTTATCTTTGAGGCGCCGTAGAATCTCTTTGGCGCGGTCGGGCCCGTAATGAGCGAACCAGCTCGCGACATCGCCGCCCGTCGTGCCGAACGCCGGCGCCGCCATGACCAGGCGCCCCTTCCACTTCGCCTCCAGCGCGTCCTCCAGCGACTTCGGCGCGTCCTGGGCCGATACCTTGTTCGTGTTGTACCCGATGACGCGGGCCCGCAGCGCAAAGCCGTACCAGTATCCATTCGGGTCGGCAAAGGGGGCCCGCCAGCCGGCGGTGGCATCCGAACGGTATGACGTCAGCAACCCGTCGCGAGCCAGCCGGATTGTGTGGAACACCTCACCCGACCAGAAGACATCCGCCGCCGGGGCACGCGATTGAGCCCGGATATTCTGAACCAGGCCGACGGTCTTGCTGGCTTCGGTGTCGTAACGGGCGAGGACCCTGATGCCGGTCTCCTTCTCGAACTGGGCAATGATGGGCTCCGCCACCGCCTGGTCCACCGAGCAATAAAGGACAACCTCCCGCTGATCGGGCCGCTTGTTGCATGATAGACCCGTCAACACGGAGCCAATCAAGAGGGCCAGCGCCAAGCCTCGTGTGCCATGAGGCAGCAGGTGCGAGGCGTTCGCCGCCTTCATTGACAATCGCGAATCGTAAATAATGAATCTCCCTACGGCTGCGGCTTGCGCTGCTCGAGCTGGCCGAAGTACTTCTTCATCGCGTCCTCGTACTTGCGCGGGATCTGGTTCTCGCTGATGGCCTCGGCGGCATTGGCCCGTCCCGCCTCCACGACCTCCGTGAAGTCACGCCGGGCCTCGCCCTTGATCTGCACATCCTTGAAGTACCAGCTCGCGATCACCGCTCCCTGGCCCGAGGCAGTGTTCGCCCGGGCAGGTTTCGTTCCGGTCTGACCCTCCGTGTCGCTCGACCGCGGGCCAAAGCCGGACCCTAGCCCACCCGAGCCCGGCCCCATCATTC
>Ga0315281_10005728_pt1 | contig 17758 bp, 17 predicted proteins | sample YL17G07_0_MG_FD_204540 | JGI IMG/M metagenome (GOLD analysis project Ga0315281, IMG submission 204540) | Sediment microbial communities from Yellowstone Lake, YNP, Wyoming, USA - YL17G07_0 | ecosystem: Environmental > Aquatic > Freshwater > Lake > Sediment | place: USA: Wyoming | collected...
TTTAAACGCACTCCCCTTCTTCTTGAAAATGTCATGGCCTATGAAAATCGCCGCTATAATGGAAACCTTTTGGACCTCTTCACCCTTCCCAGGAAGGGGGCCTTTACCCCTATTCATCTTGAATATTTTATCCAGCCTAAACATGTGAACATCATGAAGATCTCTGAATTGGAAAAGGTCTTCGACTTAGAGGTGAGGGACCTGATTCAACTGGATAACAAGAAGCTGGAAGGTTTCATCGAACACTTTAAGGAGAAGGATTGTAATCAGATCTCTTGCTCGAACTGCCGATATTGTGAAACCATTTTCGAAAAGGTGGCGGTGGTGAAGAAAGAGGAGGTGGAACAGGCTGCTCAAAAAGTCAGAAATTTTTCTGAAAAACTTATTTCCGGAGAGATTTTTGATATTCCTCGGTCTCATCTTTTTTTCCGCATCCCATGGGTTAAACCGTTGTTGAAATATTTTGCGAAACGGCAACTCACCACAAATTCCAAATGACAAATTCAAAATCCAAAATAAATTTAAATTCTAAAATCAAAATTACCTCCTCCTCAACCCATCCCCTTGGAGAATGTGTGGTAATGTCATTGCGAGGGAGTGAAACGACCGAAGCAATCTCAAAACCTATTGAAAATAAAGAGATTGCCACGCTCCCTCCTGTCGCTCGCAATGACAAGATGGGATTGCGACACAGTCTCTTAGTGGAGAGGGGAAGGTCGGTACGACTCGCAACCGAGGTGAGGGGAGAGGCTGAGATAAAGGGCCCCAGAGATGCGATTTTTACTGGTTGATCCACCCCATAAAATCTGGACCATTCTTCGAGCCTGGACCCCTTCACCGGGATGCCTCCAATTATTAGCCTATTTAGAAAGGGAACAATTCGATATCGAATATATGGATTGCACCCTTAACGAAAATCCCTGGAGGGATCTCGAAGAGAAGATTCAAAGAGAGAAGCCCGATGTCGTAGGCATCTCTGTTATCTGCACAGCCTTCGTCTATGACGGGATGAATGCTGCCCATCTGATTAAAGCAGCCAATCCTAAATCGATCATCATCATGGGAGGGGAACACCCGTCCTTTATGGCCGAAGAGACACTCAGGGATTGTTCTGCCATTGACTATATCTGTGCTGGAGAGGGAGAAGTCACTTTGACTGAATTTCTCCGTGCGGTTGAAAAGAAGGGAGATCTCTCAAAAGTCTTGGGCCTTGCCTATCTCAATGAAAAGGGAGATTTCGTCTATACCGGAGATCGGCCTTTCATCGAAGATCTCGATAGTCTTCCGATCCCTGCTTATCATCTTGCCAAGATGGATCATCCTTATGTGACGCTTCCCTCGGAAGGGAAAAGAGGGCTCGTGATCAATTTTTCAAGAGGGTGCCTCTGGGATTGCACTTTCTGCTCCGAATCAGCCTTTTATAAAAAGACCTGGAGGAGACGGAGTCCAAAACTGATCGCGGACGAACTCGAGCTCCTCAAAGAGAAATACAACCGGGATATCTTCTATGTCGGTGACAATACCTTCAATGTCAAACGCGAGCAAGGAATTGGTTTTATCGAGGAGATGCTCAAACGGAAGACAAATCAGCACTTCTGGTTACAATCCAGGGCAGACCTTATCATTCGGGACGAAGATCTGCTGGATGGCTTTCGGGAGGCCGGGGTCTACCAGTTCATGATGGGACTTGAATATCATTCGGATGCTGTGCTCAAGGATATTAAAAAGCACCACACGGTCGATCAGGCCATCAAGGCGATGGAACTTTTGAAAAAACATAAGCTCATGGTTATGGCAACGCTCCTGATCGGGCACTGGAATGAAACAGAAAAAGACCGTAACGACTTTTTTAAATTCTTTGGAAAGTATGTGGATCATTTCGGTCTTAACCTCATCACCCCCCTTCCAGGAACTCCATTCTTTTACCAAATGAAAGAACTGGGAAGAATCAAAGATTGGGATTATCGGAACTACGACTACCTCCATGCAGTCATGTCGGCGAAAGAAGTGGATGACCTGGAACAGTTAAACCTCATTTACCGGGACATCATGAGGCGTTACTATTGGCGACCCAGAGAGATGTTAAAGATATTTTCACACAATCCCATTTTGAGGCATCATCATCGATATTACATCACCAAAGTCGCTTTCAACATTATGATGCACGAGATCTTTGGGACACCCATCTGGGTGCAACCCAATTACGAGGAGTATAAAGATTATTTAGTGGAGAGGGGAGAGTCGCTTCCCAAAGAGTTGATGGCCTTGGCCAAGTAGTCAAACCATTCCTTCTGAAGTGCAATCCTCCTTCTGGGAATGAGGGCAACGGGGGCAAACCTCAAGGTGAAAGATTGCTCCGCTTGATCGCGGAAGGTGAGATTGAAGAGGACGGTATCCGTTCCATAATAATTATCGCGGGCGAGGAAGACCTTCTCCATTTTGGAGGGGAGGATTTCTAAATGGATTCTCTCGGCCCCCTTCCCTTCCGGAACTTCAAAGTGAAGTTTGCCTTCTCCGACCCACAACCGACCCTTCCTTCTCGATCTTTTAACCGGAAGCCCTCCATAGTAATAAGCGTTGCAAGATTTAGGTGCCATCATGATGAAATATAGCATGGAGGTCTTCCTTCAGCAATAGGAAGTGAACCCCGTTAGAAAGGGCGTGGCTTTGAACCCCGCGCTTAATAAGGAATGAACATTATTTCTTCATCCCAACCATAAAAGGTGGGGCTTTCTACGGGGTGAATAAAATAGAGAAAGGATTGAAGAATGAAAAAAGAAACTCAATCCAATTTTTCCAAAAAATTGAAAACAAAGAGGAAGGTTTTAGATCTCATCGATCAAAAATTATTAACCCTTCTCAATCACCGGCTTCGTATCACCCTGGAAATAGGGAAAATTAAAAAAGAGATGGGGAAAAAGATTTACGATCCAAAAAGGGAAAAAGAAGTTTTAGAAAAGTTAAAACAAAAAAATAAAGGTCCTTTAAAGGAAAAAGATTTTAAAAAAATATTTACGACGATCATGAAGGTATGCAGGAAGTCTCAAATTTAACACCCTTAACCCGCCAGTTTCAAAAATGAACACCTAAGAACCGGACAGGGTTACTTGAGAAGCCTTACAGCGGCATCCTTTAACAGAACGGCTAACAAGCTTCATATCCCTATAGAACTTCACCAAGAGTAACATCGACGATCACCCACAACTCTTCTAAACGACCGCATTGTAAGGCTTTGAAAGGAACCCTGTCCGGTGACCGCTATGCAACATCAGGATTACCTCACCCCGCGACTGGAATCATGATTTTTTCGACAGGTCCAGCACCCTGAAGTACTGCTTGAGCTGCTCGCTTTCCACTTTCCATGGCAGTGGGAACTCCACCCATGAAGATCGTTGAGAAAGCCTGATAGCCTGCCATATAGAGCCCCTGAATCGGTGTCCGCACCAATTCCCGGGCACGATAATCCGGCCGATCTTCATAATTCCATGACCAACCTGCCACAGCTCCCCCACTCCTGCCGCCCTGTTCTTCAAATGTGAGAGGAGTGGCTACGTCTGTGACTAAAACTGCTTTCTCCAAACCTGGAATTAAATGATCAGCTTCCTGGACCAGTGCTCCTCCCAATCGAATTTTGTAGTCCTGATATTCGCCAATTCTTTCCCTCCATCTGGGACGGAATCGAGTAAAATGGGAATGTTCAGCCTCGGTTCGAATGACAATTATCTCTGTCCCTTCGGGTCCAAGCATCCTATCATTCTTACTCAATAAACTAACTTCCAACTCCTGACCTGCAAGGTCTTCAGAATTAATTTCATCTGTGCCCCAATCCAGTTCCTCCGAAGAAGTTCCCTGACTTCGTCTATAGATCAGCCTGTCGGCGTCTTTGAAAGAAGAGAGATCGACTCTGTTCCCATCCACCCCCAAGCATACCTGTAAATTAGACCTGGTTTGTTTGGCATTGAGCACAGCCTGATTCCATTCATTAGGAATGGTTTTAGAATCTATCAGCTTGATAAATGTAATTTTATAGTCAGCATTAGAAATAATGGCGTCGGAATCAATCCTCATACCATCCTTTAATGTTACACCTAAAACCTTATTCTTCTCTACTCGAATCTCTTTTACCTCTGTTCCTAATCTAATTTCCCCGATACCTTGATGATTCTCTTGGTGTCCAATCACTGTCTGGACCAACCTCTCGCACAATGAACGTATCCCACCCACGGGATACCATATCCCCTCATTTGACATAAGCTCCCACATAGCAGAAAGCAGGGGAAGACTGCTGTAAGGCTCTTGAGTCCCTATGCTGCCGAGGACTCGACGGAGTCTCCAATCATTCACAAAACCTGAAAGATACTCCAGAGCTGACTTCTTCGCGGCTTTCTCAAGAATGGAGCGATTTGGATCAACATCAGGAAACTCGGTAGCAGAAACAATCTCCTCCACATCCTTAAAAAATTGTGTGATAGCTTTAGCCTCTGTGGGGAAAAGTTTTGTCAGTTCTTCAATCATTCTTGGGAATGGAAGCGAGAGAGGGATTTCCAGATCAAATGCTTTGATTCGATATTGGACTTGGGAAAGTTTAAGATCACCTCCATCCAACTCGCTGAGGGTGTCTTTAACAATCGAAGGAGTGCTGAAGCCAAGAGGACCCATGGGAAAGGTGAATCCCTTCCGCTGATACACATAAGCCGTGCCACCGGGATGAGGATCTCTTCCCAGGACTAAAACGCGCAACCCCGCTTGTACCAGTATGGCGGCGGCTGTAAGTCCCCCTATTCCTGCACCCACGACAATCACATCCCATCTGTCAGACATGATGAGAAAGATAGCACAGGCTTAAAGATTGGACAAGAAATGTTGAGGCTATTTATTGAAGGGTGATCATTTGAAAGGACTATTTAAGCTTGGGAAGTACACCTACTATCCTTCAATAGCAAGTTAATCTTGGAGTTGATGATTACCGAAGGAAATAAACAAAAAAGGCAGAGCCAATTCTGCCCCTCCCTCGCTCTTTAGCAACTTGTATCCTCCCCCTCGTGGACACATTTACAATTTTTCGCGCATCCGGAAAGAGGTTGACTCGAATTCCCATTTCATAACCTCCGATGACCGTTTCCAATAAATAATCTTCGAAATGGCCCTTGCTCTGTTATTAGATCCGGAACTCGATCAGGAAGGGTCCTCGGCGGCCGCAGGCAGCGCGGAACGCGTCGGCAAAGGTCTCCAGCGTCTCCACACGAACCGCTTCCACACCCATGCCACTGGCAAGCCCGACCCAATCGAGGTCAGGATGGCTAAGGTCGAAGAAGTTGTCTGAGGCGCATCCGGGTGTGGCGCCTGTTGCGCGCAGCTCGCCGTACAGGATCTTGTAGACTCGGTTCGCAAAGACCACGTTCAACACATCGAGCTTCTCGCGGGCCTGTGTCCACAGGGCCTGCAGTGTGTACATGCCAGCTCCATCGGCCTGAAGGCAGACGACCTTGCGATCAGAGCAGGCCACTGCAGCACCCGTGGCGCAAGGAAAGCCGTGGCCGATCGCACCGCCGGTGCTCTGAATCCAGTCATGGGGCGGGGCGTTGAACGTAGCAGGAAAGACTGCGCGGCCAGAAGTGACCGCATCATCGCAGACGATCGCGTTCTCGGGCAGAATCGCTGCAAGTGTCATCCCGAAGGCTTCAGAATCGAAAGGGCCGCTCGCGATGCGGGGCTTCGGCCCCTCCTCCTTAATCGGTACAATGCGCGGCGCGCCAATCTCGTCTGCAAGCCATTGCAACGCGGCCACAGCGTCTTGTTCGGGTCGCACGAGCGAGTGGATCGCACAGCCTTCTGGCACCATGAGGCTTGGTTTTCCGAGGTAAGCGAAAAACCCCACGGGTGGCTTCGCGCCGACGAGGATCACGTGCTTGAGCCCGGCAAATACCTGAAGGGCCATATCGACCACGAAGGGCATGCGGTCCACCGGCACACGGCCGCGACCGCGCGCCATGCGTGGTACATGCGTTGGTCCAAGCAGCTTCGCACCGGTCGCGTGTGAAATTCGGTGGGCAGCGACAAGGCCAGCCTCACGCAGGGCCTGCCCATTGAGGAATAACATGGCTGGTTCGCCCGAACAAAGGATCCGTGCCACTGTCCGGAGGACCTCCGGCGCCACCTGAGGCTGCGGTGCTACTGTAAGCGGCACAGCCGGGCCGCTCCCCTCGCCCCAGGCGACATCTGCCGGAACGACCAGCGTTGCGATCTGGCCCGGAGGCGTGCGCGCAGCCTGAACCGCTTCTGCGCCGTCAATGGCGACCTCCTGCGCAAAGCCGCTCGTCCTGACCCAGTACGACACCGGGCGTGCGAGCCCTTCGGTGTCCGCGGTTAGGGGCGGGTCGAATGGACGGTGGTAGGTGGCCTGGTCGCCGACGATATTCACCATCGGCGAATGTGCCCTACGTGCATTGTGAAGATTGGCGATCCCGTTGGCAAAGCCTGGTCCGCAGTGGAGCAGCGTCATCGCGGGTTTCTCCGCCATCCTCGCGTAACCGTCGGCGCAGCCCGTGACGACGGTCTCGGCCATACCGAGTACGCAACGCATTCCCTCCACCCTGTCAAGGGCAACGACGAACTGTACTTCGGTGGTGCCAGGATTGGCGAAGCAAACCTGGACACCAGAAGCGATTAGGGTGCGGATCAGACTTTCTGCACCGGTCACCCTATCCTCACTTTCACAGGAAAATTATTTAATTTTGAACCCTCTAGCATATTTTTTATACTGCCGCGATGTTTTCGCCTAAAAACCAGACCTTTCAGCCCCTTAAAAGGCCATTTTTGATGCCTAAATGGGTCAGCAATCGACTTTTTGCAGTATAATATACCGAAGCAATATAATAATCGAAAAAATTAACCAGCTTTCAGAATCAGGGTTATCATTTGTGAAATACATGTTGCACTATACAACTTTTTTTAAATTTTTAGAAATGAAGAGTACAAGGAAGAAGCCCTTGGTGAGGGTAAGCTACAATCTCCCGATTTCAAGGAAACACTTTATAATTATCAAATGAAGATCCCTCGACTCTCAACGTTTCTTCAACCACCACTGATGAGAAGATGGATCTAATGCTTTTTGTCTAAGCAGATGATCGGCCAGGACAATCGCCACCATCGCTTCACAGACTGAGTTGATTCGTGGGATGGGTGAGACATCGTGTCTTCCTTTGATTTTCAAAGCAACAGGTTTCATCGAAGAATCCACTGTCTTCTGTTCAAGATGAATCGAAGGAACAGGCTTGACAACTACTCGAAGCAGAAGATCATCTCCATTGGATATTCCTCCCAAAATTCCCCCAGCATCGTTCTTCTCGAATCCTCCTGGTCCTAAGGGGTCATTGCATTGGGATCCAAACATACGGGCCACTTCAAATCCAGCCCCTATCTCCACGCCTCGCACCGCACCAATGCTCATCAAGGCCTTAGCGAGATCGGCTTCTAATTTATCGAATACCGGTTCTCCCAATCCCGCAGGACAGCCTCGTACCAGAATTTCCACAATACCTCCTAATGTATCCCCTCGTTCCTTCGTCTCCTCGATCTTTCTTTCCATCGCAGCAGCGGCTTTCCGATCTGGACAACGCAAAACATTTCTTTCGATTTCTTCATAATCTCTCTTTTCTATTCGAATCCCCCCGAGCTCCACGGTGTAGGCTAAAACCTCCATCTTCTCTTTTTCCAGAATCTTCTTGGCCACTGCTCCTCCTGCCACCCTTCCAACGGTCTCCCTCGCTGAAGCCCTCCCTCCACCTCGATGATCACGGATGCCGTATTTTGCCTGGTAGGTAAAATCAGCCTGCCCGGGTCTAAAAATATCTCTGATTTCATCGTACGAAGTTGAATCCACATCTTCATTCCATAGGATGATCGAAATGGATGAACCGAGGGTCTTCCCTTCAAAGACTCCAGAAAGAATTTCAATTCGGTCTCTTTCCTTTCGTGGGCTTGATCCGATAGATTGACCGGGCCGTCTTTTTTCCATCTCTTTCTGAATATCTTTTTCAGAAATCTCAATCTGGGGTGGACAACCATCGATCACCACTCCCAGGGCTTTTCCGTGGGATTCTCCCCATGTGGTGACTCGAAAGAGCGTCCCGAATGAATTTCCTCCCATCTTAAATCCTCCCCATCTTTTCTTTAAGGACGGTTAAAACATTTTCAACAACCGCTTCCACATCCAGAGCCGAAGTATCGAATTGAATCTTCGCGGCTTTATCATAAAAAGGATTTCGGTAAGCGATCATTTCATCTAATTCCTCTACAGCTCCTTTTCCTGTGAGGGTCGGTCTCGAGGCAAAGGTCCGGGGATCCTGATTCATTCTTTTTCGAAGCACTTCTCGGTCTGCTTTCAGCCAGATGATGAGACCATTTCTCTCCAAATTGACAATATTATCAGGATCGAGTACAGCTCCCCCGCCCAGTGCGATGACTAAATTGTCCTCTTTTGAGATTTCTTCAATCATCCTCTTTTCCATGGCCCGGAAATAGTCCCAGCCACGAGACTTCACAATTTCATTAATCTGCCCTTCCTTAGATTCTATGAGATCATCCGTGTCCACAAACCGTCTCTGAAGTCGGTCAGCCAATCGCTTACCTACGACGGTTTTTCCGGCACATCGATATCCAATCAAGCCGATATTCATAAAACATTGAAGAAGGGTTCAAGCCTGCCTACCGCAGGCAGGGATTCGAGGGTTTATGGGTTCGAGTGTAATATCTGCCTTGACCCCTTGACCCCTAGAACCCTATTTATAGAGTTCTTGTAGCACCTCCCAAAATCCCGGGAAGGACTTATCCACGCATCGTTCTCCTTTAATCTTTACTCCAGGAATGGCAAGGCCCGCGATTGCAAAACTCATAGCGAGACGGTGATCATCATACGTCTCGATCTCTGCCCCATGGGGTTTTCCTCCTTCAATCTCCAACCCATTCTCTCCTTCTTTGACTCGAATACCCATCTTGCTCAGTTCCAAAGCCAGAGAATGAATGCGGTCTGATTCTTTAGAACGAAGGTGCCCGATATTCTGAATCACGGTCTTTCCTTGGGCAAAGGCAGCAATGACTGCCAGAGTTGGGACGAGATCAGGCATTTCGTTCATATCCATCTCAATCCCATGAATTTCTCTCCCCAGGACTTCTATCCAGTCTTTTCCTCGGGTCACACTGCATCCCATTCTTTCCAGTATTTTTAGAAATCCTATATCTCCTTGGAGTGTCACTGGATTGAGATTCTTAACTTTTACTCTCCCCCTGCAAACCGCTGCTGCCGAAAAAAAATAGGAGGCGCTTGAAGCATCCCCTTCAATCCGATATTTTTGTGGAAGATAGCGTTGTCCTGCCTTAACGAAAAAGGAACGGAACCTCTGGCTCTTTATCTCCACACCAAAGGCGGACATCACATCCTGAGTGATGTCAACATAGGGTTTGGAAGCTAAAGGACCTATCACGTCTATACTTACATCTTTCAGAGCATAGGGGGCCACCATCAGGAGGCCGGAAAGGAATTGGCTGCTTTCTTCGCCCTTGATCCTCACTGTACCTCCTTTAAGTCCCTGAGATTCTACGATCACTGGTGGACAGTCGTCTCCTTTTTGGGAATAGGCTTTGACCCCCAGCTCTCCCAAACCATTCAGCAGCTCGCCAACGGGCCGCTTTCTCATCCGTTCACTCCCGTCCAAGAGAGTGACTCCGTTCTTGAGAGCAGCCAGTGCTGTGAGAAATCTCATGGAGGCACCTGAATTCCCCACATCGATTCTGTCATCCGTTGCTTTAAACTTTCCTCCTTTTCCTTGGACACGAAACCGATCGCTCTCCCAAAAGACCTCCACTCCAAATTTTATCAGTGCCTGAACTGTATGCTCGGTATCTTCACATCGAAGGGCATGGATTAAAACAGATTCGCCATCGGCTAATGAAGAAAGGATAAGGGCACGGTGAGTATAGCTTTTTGATCCAGGGATGGTCACGACTCCATCACAATGACCAAGAGGCCTTATCTCAATCATCTTCTTTTCTTCTGCTGACCTCATCTTGGAAAAAATTCGGCCAAGATTGATTTAAATTCCAATGACCCAATACCTAAATATCTTTCGGTCATTGAAATTTGGTGCTTATTTGATTATTGGTATTTGGAATTTGGTTATTTTTCCAGTGCCTCCTACTTTAATGCCTTGTAAAGATCATTTCTCATCTGTTTGATTTCTGGCCTCTTCCCTGTCCAGATCATAAATTGGGCCACACCCTGCCGAACAAGCATCTCCAACCCATTGATCGTGAGACATCCCTTCTCTTTAGCCTCACGGAGGAGTTTCGTCTGCAAGGGCTCGTAGACAATGTCCATGACCATCATCCCTTTTCTCAACAACTTTTTTGGAAATGGAGTTTCTCTTTCTCGTGGAACCATTCCAAGAGAGGTCGCATTGATCACGACATCGGCTTCAAGTTCTCCTGCCTCCATCTTGACGAGAGAGGACATGGGTTTGAAATGACACTTCAGCTCTCTACTCAAGGCTTCACCCCGATCTCGCGAGCGATTGGCAATGATCAATTGACAGTCTCTTTTTTTTAGACCAAAACCAATGGCTCGGGCAGCACCCCCTGCCCCAAGAAGAACAACCTTCTTCCATCTCAGTTCCATCTTCTCTTCCAATGCTTCTAAAGCCCCATCGCAATCCGTGTTGTAACCGATGAGCCTTCCCCCTCGATGGACAATCGTGTTAACGGCTCCGATCTTTTTTGCCAACCCTTCGACCTTATCAAGAAAAGGAATCACTTCGGTCTTAAATGGATGGGTGACGCTCACTCCCCTCACCCCGAGTTCCCGGATCCCTCTTAAAGCTTCTTCAAGCTTCTTTACTTCAAAAGCCAGATAAACAGCATTCCAACCCAGTCTTTTAAAAGCTCCATTGTGAATCATGGGGCTCAAGCTGTGTCGGATCGGATTTCCGATAATTCCGTAAAGCTCCGTCCGTCCATCAATCATCTCATTTTCTCCCAGGTATCCTTTAACTCCCGGACGGTCAGTTGCCCTGGAGCAGAGACTCTGGTTCGATCAATCGAAGCGTATGTCCAGGCAGCTCCGAAGAAGGGAGAAAAGATGCGGCTGATCTTCCCCTTTTCTCCCATGCAGAAGGCAACGATCTTCTGCCTTCTTTCTCTGGCAAAAGGAATAAGCGATAGGATGCTGAGATTGTCTTCCCAGGACCTGGCAAAGGGAACGATCTTGATCACATCCGCTCCCAATTGAATCATTTGCCAAGAAATCCTTTGCAGTTCTTTTAGGGAAGGTGTTCTTCGAAAATCATGGAAGGAGAGGATGACCTGTGTCCCTCTTTTATCTCTGACTAAACCCTGAAGCAATGACCTTTCCGTTGCCAATTCCACATCAATATAATCTGCTCCCAAATGAATGGCTTCCTCTAAAACGCTCAATCTTTTTCTTTCCTCGCCTCTGTATTTACCCCCTTCTTCTTTTCTTCGATTGGTAATGATAAATGGTTTCTTCCGATCTTGAAGGAGAAGCGCCAGTCTTGCATTCCTTAAATAATCTACTCGAAGCTCAATCAGATCTGTCAATCGGTTAGCTTTTTTGATGGCGATCAGGGCTTTTCCCATAGTCGTCTCGACAATAGGAATACAAAGCTTTCCCAAGCTCTCACCTCTCTACAATAGTCTCATCAATCTGAACCCCGAAATGTCTTCCTCCTTTTTCACGGTAGACCAGGACCTCGCTCCCTTCCTGAAGGTCTATCAACGAAATGGCCTTTCCATCAGGTCGGATCAGTCGGATGGTCTCAGCATTTTGAAGGATCACTGAAATAGTTTCACCTTTCTCTTCAGCCTCTACCAAAACCAAGGGCCGCCTCTCCACCTTGGCCCTTCCCACCACGGCAGGATAGCTTTTGCCCTCAAAATTCACGATCATCACACGATCCCCTGTTCTGATTTCCGAGAGATATTTTGTCTGCCCATCCGCCATACGAATATAGGCATGGACAGGACCCGCATTCACCCGAAAGGGCCTTGTATTGACAAAGGGGTTCTCCACATTCTCAGAATGAATGAGGAAAAGGGCCTGACTGCTATTGCCCACAAGCATCCCTTCCCCTAAATCCATTGAAGAACAAGTATCCACACAGACCCGGTCTCCTGAGCTCAAAGGCTCGATACGCTTGACTCTGGCTGTTAGAAGCTCTAATTTTTCTTTTTTCTCTTTGAACATTAAGAGCATTTGCCGTACGGCATCAGGATCGGGATTGTTGATCACAACTCCCTCCACCCCTTTTTCAAGAATCCCCAGTGCTGTCCGTCCTTCCTGAGGATCCTGGATCTCCACGAAGATATTTCTCGTCTTACTCAATAGATTCTCGAGAGGGACGATGGTCCAGTCCACCCCTCTCACAACCACTTTTTTGGAGAGGGTCAGGTTAAAAATCTCTTCTTCGTCCTGTTTCTTCCGAATTTCCTTCACCACAACATCTCTCCCTAATACGACATCTCCATCTTCGGCTATCGTGGGGATGATCCCAATCTTTTTTACCTCTGATTGCATTCCTGGCGGAATCCAGAGGGCATCGGCCCCACCCTCCATGGCAGCCTGGGCCAATTCTAAACTCCACGGGATGACCTTCACCCAAACGATTTTCATTTCCCTTTAAGTTCCTTCAGACTTTCTTCGACCGTGAAGCCCTTGTGGACGATCTTGGAAATCGCTTTAACGATCTTCTCTGGATCCTTATGTTGAAAAACATTTCTTCCGATGGAGACCCCTGCCCCTCCTGCAGCGATCGCCCCTTTGACCATCTCCAAAATATCCTTGTCGGTCTCTACCTTCTCGCCTCCAGCAATTAATACCGGGACGGAACAACCTTCTACCACCTCTTGGAAGCTCTCCGAGGATCCCGTATAAGGGACCTTGATCATATCTGCTCCCAATTCTGCCCCCAATCGAGCCGCATGCTTTACCACCTTGACATCATATTCACTCTTCACTTTGGGGCCTCTGGTGTACATCATCGCTAAAAGGGGCATCCCCCATTCCATGGCCGCTTTGGCTGCGTAACTCAGATCTTTTAACATCATCTTCTCATCCTGGTCCCCAAGGTTCACGTGGATGGAGACTGCATCTGCTCCTAACTTGATGGCCTCTTCAACCGTGCACACCATCACCTTTGAATCTTTGTTGGGCGCCATTTCGGTACTTGCTGAGAGATGAAGGATCAAGCCCACATCCCTTCCTCTACCCATATGACCCGTTTCAACTAACCCCTTATGGAGGATGATAGCATTCGCTCCACCTTTCACGACGGCCTTAATCGTCTGTTGGATATTGATCAACCCGGCAATCGGCCCCTGAGTGACCCCATGATCCATAGGGACAATCACCGTCTTACCAGAATTTCGATTCATGATACGTTCCATCCGAATCTTCTTCCCGATCATGACTTCTCTCCTCCCTGATGATAAACAAAAATAGCCCTTATCTGATGGAAAACATAACACAGGTTTAGAGATTGGACAAGAACTCCCAAGCATTTCATCGAAGGGGTGTCAGTTTGTTATTCAGGGAAGGACGGAAGGGAGACACCCATGATAGATACAATATTGATCCATTTCTAAACCCATCTAACGGGATTGAGTCCCGACCGAATTCCCGACCCAAATTTGTTATTTTAGGGCGTATAAAATGGACTAACACTTCCATAAATTCTTGTTGACCACACCTGAGAAATTTAGTAAGTTTGTATCAAATATTCTTGTAGAGGTTCCAAATGAAAACCGAAGAAAAAGAAACCAAACCCCGTTATGGGATCGCTAATTTTGAAAGAAGAACATACCGCAGATTTCCAATTTCTCTCCCGGTAGAATACTATCGAGCCGACTCGCGAATTAATCAAAGTGGCCAGACTATCGATGCGAGCGAAGGCGGATTACAGATTCTTCTTCCAGAGCAGATAGAGATTGGTCAAAACCTGAAGATGAAGCTTTTTTTCTCTTCTGAGGCTAAATTGAATGCAATCGAAATGCTTGTTGAGGTAGTTTGGATTAACCCTCCATTGAGCGAAGGGGAACAACATTATCGATCTGGAGTGAGATTTATCAATATCTCTCCAGAAGATATGACTAAGTTGAAAAATTTATCGGCAAGTCTCTCATGATCTCCCCCACGGTCTGACAGACCGGAAGTTATTCCCACTCTCTTACTTTTCCCTATGGCTTTCTTCGTGAAAGCAACCCTGTAATCGACGGAAGCTTATGCATAAGAAAAGCCCTGATCAATGACCAGGGCTTTTCTTGTTATAATTGGTGGTCCCAAGGGGATTCGAACCCCTGTTACCGACGTGAGAGGCCAGTGTCCTAGGCCACTAGACGATGGGACCACTTTATTTAAATCCCAAAACTTCTTAGTTATTTAGTCACTGGGTAATTAGATCATTCAATGAGTAATAACTTATTGACCCAATAACTTTATTTTTTTGGTTATTCTAATTCTTTGTCTAAATTAACCCACACCCCATTAAAAATCAAGCACTAATTCATTAACTTCTAACCTTCTCGATTCTTCTTGTCTTCTAAATTTTGAAGATTTATACTACGGAATAATAAAAGCCTACCCAAGAATTTGACATTTGAGCTTTAGATTTTAACCCTATGATTCCCATTCGAGATGCCATTCGTTCAAAGAACTTCCCAGTCGTCAACTTCATTATCATTGGCCTAAATATTGTTGCTTTCTTATGGGAGCTCGTTCAGGGTTCCGATTTGAAAGAGGTCTTTTATCTCTATGGAATGGTACCCCTCCGATACCACGATCCAGGACTTTCTGCTCACTTTACAGGGTTCCAACAATATCTCCCATTTCTGACTTCCATGTTCCTTCATGGAGGATTCCTTCATATTATTATGAATATGTGGTTTCTCTATATCTTTGGGGACAATATTGAAGACAGGCTCGGCCACATTCGATATCTCGTCTTCTATCTTTTCTGCGGTGTGGCAGCTGGTTTGGTCCACCTCTTCACGAATTGGAATTCCAATATTCCTACCATCGGGGCGAGCGGAGCCGTTTCAGGTGTCATGGGAGCTTATCTCCTCCTTTATCCCCGTTCCAAGATCTTGACATTGATACCGATCTTTTTCTTTTTTCAATTTGTCGAGATTCCTGCCTTTATCTTCCTCTGGTTTTGGCTTCTCCTCCAATTATTTTCTGCAGGCCTCACCTCCAGCAATGTTGGAGGCATCGCCTTCTGGGCCCATATCGGTGGTTTTGTCGCTGGTCTCATTTTTATAAAAATATTTGATGTCATCCCAAGGACAGGTTTAAGTGATGGACTTCGACAATATACCGAACGGCAGAGAACTCATCGTATACAACCCCTCACTCCCCTTTCGATCCCGGATGAGTTGGATCTTCACGGGATCATCAGAATTACACCCAGGGAAGCACGCTTTGGAACGAAAAAGATGATCTCCATTCCTCAAGGATTAAGAAAGAGGACCCTCATGGTTACAATCCCTCCCGGTGTTGAGGAAGGAACGCGCTTACGTTTAAAGGGATTGGGCGGACAAGGTAAAGATGGCGAGCGAGGAGATCTTTTTTTGGATGTCCACCTGATCGATTAGCTTACTGACGAATAGATTTCGATCACTCTCTGGATTTCCCCCTTTTCCCCGGCACCATCCTGATTCTCCTGGGAGCTGCCCACCAGATACTCAGGCAAGAAAAAAAGGCACAGATGATCGTAATGATAAAAACAGGGACATAGCTTCCTATCTGGTCATAAAGAAAACCGGCAAACCATACGCCAAAGGCCCCTCCTATCCCTACAAAGATTATGAGTATCCCAAAGATACCTCCATAGCCCTGCCCCTCAAAAAAATCCGCTGTGATGAGAGGAGGGAGAGCCGTCTGAACAGCATATCCCATACCGAAGAAGATAGCATAAAAATAAGGGAGACTCGAGGAAGGCAATAGATTGAATAGGATAAGCCATAACATTCCGAGTATGGAGCAGATGATTCCCATCGTATAAGTAATCTCCCTCCCAATTTTATCTGACAATGTGCCCCAAAGGATCTTCCCGCCAAGACTGACAATGCCGATAATCCCCACGATATAAGAAGCCAGAAGGGCATCTAAACCACGATCCACAAAAAAAGCTACTTGATGTGCGAAGACTGACTGAATAATGAAACTCCCCAAGAAAAAGGAAAGCGCCAGAAGCCAGAAGGGTCTTGTCGCGATGGCTTTCTTTACCGTCCACGACTGTGAAGCCCATCCCTCGTTGACAACCAGAAGATCTTTTATGGTCTTTATGAAAATTCCTACTTCGATTTGATGAGACGCGGTTTGGGGAGGTTTTTTCAAAAAAAGAATCGCCATAGAAATAACAACGAGGGGAATGAAAACCGCCATGATTCGATAAGCCATCCGCCATCCTAATTGGATGATGAGATATTGGGCAGAGGGAACACAGATTAAAATTCCAATTCCTATTCCAGCAGAGATAATCCCAGTGGCTAATCCCCTCTTTTCTTTAAACCATTGTTGTATGATGGTGGTATGGGGCACCCAACCCGTAGCGCCCAAACCCACAGCGGTGATCAAACTGAAAAAGATGTAGAATTGCCACCAGGTCTGAGTGAAGCTGCATAGAGCGAGCCCTGCGCCTAAAATCAGTGCTCCCCCTAAAATTACTCTTCGGGGCTTAGCGGAAGACACCATGTTTCCGACAAAAGGACCAATAATTGCACTAAAAATGATAAATAAGGAGAAAGCGCCAGCACCGACGGAACGGCTCCAGCCAAATTCTTTTAAAAGGGCGACAAAGAAGACGGAGAAGGAATACCAGATTCCGTAGACAAGGGCGAGGGTGACGAAACTGGAACCAACGACGAACCAACCGGAAGGTGAAGGAATCTTATCTTTCATAGGAGACACCTATTATTTAAAAAATTATTGAAGGGAAAGCAAACGAAAAATCAAGTTGAAATCGTCATATAAAATTGTTACCTTTAAACCTGTCATTCTCTCAAATTTGAGTTGGGGTAAGGAAGAAGGGGGATTTTAAATGAAAGGTGAAGTTTCGAGATCAGAAAAAAGCGTTCTGTCACTTTTTTTTGAACCGCAAAGTGTGGCGGTCGTCGGATCGTTGAGAGAAGGTTATTTTGGCGGCTATGTGGTAGTAAAAACCTTATTGAATGCAGGTTTCGGAGGGAAAATATATCCGGTGAATCCTTCCTATCAAGAAGTTCTTGGATTGAAGGTCTATCCTTCCATCAATGAAATACCGGAGAAAATAGATTTGGTACTCATTATGATCAACCGACGATCTGTTCCCGATGTCATGAGAGAATGTGCTGGGAAAGGAATCAAGTCAGTGATTGTGGTGGCAGATGGTTTTGCAGAAAGGGATGAAGAGGGAGCCAAATTGCAAAATGAAATTTTAGAGATCGCCAGAGAGGCAGGCATCCGAATACTTGGGCCGAATACGGCAGGCGTTGTCAATTCAGCCAATGGCCTCATTCCCGATCCCTATGAACCAGGATATAAAAAAGTAAAACCAGGGGCCGTAGCGATCTGTGCTCAAACAGGGATGATTAATCCCCAGGCATTCCCCTACGCTGACCTTCACTACGGGGTGAGCAAAATATGTGATTACGGCAATAAATGTGATGTCGATGAGTGTGATCTGCTTGAATACCTTGAAAGCGATCCAGCGAC
>Ga0315281_10005729_pt1 | contig 17757 bp, 19 predicted proteins | sample YL17G07_0_MG_FD_204540 | JGI IMG/M metagenome (GOLD analysis project Ga0315281, IMG submission 204540) | Sediment microbial communities from Yellowstone Lake, YNP, Wyoming, USA - YL17G07_0 | ecosystem: Environmental > Aquatic > Freshwater > Lake > Sediment | place: USA: Wyoming | collected...
AGCTCTTGCGCCACGCGCTGGCGCGCCTGCTGCTGTCTGCGCGCGCCTACCACCGCGTGCTGCGGGTTGCGCGGACCATCGCCGATCTCGCTGGCGAAGCGGCCATCGGTGCCGCGCATATCGCAGAAGCGATTCAATACAGACGGCTGGATGCAAGTTTTTGAAGTTATATTCGTTCCCGATGGCCACCTACGCAATCGGCGATGTGCAGGGCTGCTACGACGAGCTGCGGGTTCTGCTTGATCGCGTGGGTTTCAATCGCGCGCACGACCGGCTCTGGTTTGTCGGGGATCTGGTCAACCGCGGCCCAAAGTCGCTGGAGGTACTGCGCTTCGTGAGGGCGCTCGGCGATCGGGCCGTGGTGGTGCTCGGCAATCACGATCTGCATCTGCTGACCCAGTACGAAGGCTTCGAGCGCAAACGCAAGGACGACACCTTCGACGACGTTCTCGGCGCCCCGGATGCGCGCGAACTCGTGGCTTGGGTGCGTACGCGGCCAATGATGCATCTGGAGGAAAATTTCGCGATGGTGCACGCGGGACTCCTGCCGCAGTGGACGATTCAATATGCGTTGTCATTGGGAAAAGAGGTGGAAGCGGCACTGCGTGGGTCCAACTACCGCGACTTCCTCGCCAACATGTACGGCAGCAAGCCGGAGCGCTGGGACGATACGCTTGCGGGCTGGGACCGGCTGCGCGTGATCGTGAATGCGATGACCCGTATGCGCTTTTGCACCCGCGAGGGCGAAATGGAATTCCACGCCAGGGGCGTGGCGCCGCCAGCGGGCTATTCTTCCTGGTATGAAACGCGATCCGGCGCCGAGCCGGTGATCGTGTTCGGCCACTGGTCGCAGCTCGGCCTCAAGCTCACCGAGCGCATTGCCGGGCTCGATTCGGGCTGCGTCTGGGGCGGCGCGCTTACCGCGCTGCGGCTGGAAGACCGATGGCTGGTGCAGGTGCCCTGCCCTGGCTATCAACCGGTGGGAGAATGACGAGTACCGGGAGAAAAGCATGAACGACTGCGTGTTTTGCAAGATCATTGCGGGCCAGATTCCCTCGACTCGTGTGCATGAAGACGAGCATACGCTCGCGTTCATGGACATCGGCCAGGTCAATCCAGGACATGTGCTGGTCGCGCTGAAGAAGCACGCGGATAACCTATACGCGCTGGATGATGTGCAGGCCGCGGCGGTGGCGCGAACGAGCGCGCGGGTAGCGCGCGCCATCCGCGACGCCTTCGCGCCGGCGGGACTATCGGTGTACCAGGCGAATGGCAAGGCGGCGGGGCAGACGGTGTTCCACTACCACGTGCATCTGTTGCCGCGGCACGAGGCCGATGGCATGGAACTCACCTGGCCGGTGAAGAATCCGCCGCGCGAAAAACTGGAAGGCTACGCGGAAAAAATTCGAAAGCAAATCGCTTAAAAAGGCGAAGAACCAAATGCTTTCCTGTAGCGCACCGATATTTCGTCGCGCGATGGGGTGTGGTTCTGCGCGCCGCGGTGGGCGATTTTGATCGAGCCCATGACCGAGGCGAGGCGCCCGGTGCTCGGCCAGTCCCAGCCGTGAGCGATGCCGTAGAGCAGGCCCGCGCGGTAGGCGTCGCCGCAGCCTGTGGGATCGAGCACGGCATCTGCCGCCACGCATGCGATCTCGTGGCGCTTGCCCCCGGCGAATATCACTGAGCCCTGTGCGCCCATGGTCAATACCAGCGCTTTCAGCTCGTGTGCGAGTTCTTCCAGCTTCTTTCCGGTTTTTTCCTCCAGCATCTTGCCTTCGTAATCGTTGACCGCGAGGTACGAGGCGAGCTTCACCATTTCCATCAATTCCTCGCCGGAGAACATCGGCAGGCCCTGGCCCGGGTCGAATACCAGCGGAATGCCCTGCGCGGCGCACTGGCGCGAATGCTGCAGCATGCCCTCTTTTCCGTCCGGGCCGACGATCGCCAGATTCGCGCCCAGTTCCACGCCGATCCGGTTCTCGTGCGAATGGTTCATTGCCCCGGGGTGAAAGGCGATGATCTGGTTGTTGTCCAGATCGGTAGTGATGAATGCCTGCGCCGTGAATTGTCCGGAGATGTGTTTCAGCAATCCGGCGCCGATGCCAAGCCGTTTGAGCCGCTCGAGATAGGGTGCGATGTCCTCGCCCACGGTGGCCATCAGCAGCGGATCGTCGTCCAGCAGCTTCAGGTTGTAAGCGATATTGCCTGCGGTGCCGCCGTACTCTCGCCGCATCTCGGGCGTGAGGAAGCACACGTTCAGGATATGCAGCTGGTCCGGCAACAAGTGGTTCCGGAATCGATCCGGAAACACCATGATCGTGTCGTATGCCATCGAGCCTGTAACCAGCGTCTTCAAGTGCAGCACTCCCTTATCATCGAAAGAACAGATACATGCGGTAGCCGATGGCGCGCAGGCCGCCGGTGTCGAAATACACGCGCAGCGCTGCGTCGGCGCCCGCGCCTATTCCCCGTGCGATCTGCTCCGCGCTTTGGCCCGCGAGATAGTCCACCGGCAAGAGTACGCGCCGCGCCACTGCCTCGTCGCGCTCGTCGGTCAGCGTGAGCTCGAGCGCGGGATACTCCTGCGCGTACTGCGCTTGGTTGCGCAGCACCGCGTTCAGCACGATCACGCTGTCGCGCCGGCCGTCGGCCTGCAGGTCGGAGGACTCGATCGACAATTGCTTTGGGCTGCGCAGGGGACGGAGTTCGCATTTGAGCGTTGCGCAAGCCGCTTCGAGGTACGGGCGTGTTTCGGGAATCTTCCCGGCGATGTCGCTCCGAAAAACGTACACCCCTTGCGCGAAAAGTGTCAGAAGCGCAAGAAACACCGCGAACGCCCAGGCGATCCGCCGCCGGGGCGGCACGATCTCGTCGAGGAACTCCGGCACCGGCGCATCTTCGTTCGCCGCTTCGCCCGCACCGCCGATCGGGCTCTTGCGCGACGCTTCGAACAGCGCAAGCTGCGGCGAGGGTTCAGTCTCGGTCTGAGTTCCCGGTTGGTCTTCTGCAACCAGGGCGGCCACGCCGTCGAATACATGGGTACATTTTCCGCAGCGTACCTTGCCGCCGCGCGCCGAAAGTTGAACGGGTTGTACGCGAAACGCGGTGCCGCAGTTTGGACAGCGCGTCGTGAGGTTCACCGGCGCGCTCCTTGGCGGCGTGCTGCGAGGATCACTTGCGCTTTCCTCCCACCAATGCCCACCCCTCCTCCGCCGCGATGAGGCCGGCGTCGAAATCCGGTGCGTAGGCGGCTGCGACTTCGGCGGCCTGCGACTCGAGGATGCCCGAGAGCACGATGCGCCCGCCTGCGCGCGTGCGCGCAGCGAGCAGCGGCTCGAGGGCGATGAGTGGACCGGCGAGGATGTTAGCTATGACCAAGTCGAAGGTTCCGGTGGGAATGGACTCCGGCGCCGCGACGCTCACGACGACGCCATTGTCGGCCGCGTTCACGACGGTGGATTCGAGCGCCTGCGGGTCGATATCGGTGGCGGCGATTTCGACTGCGCCGAGCTTGCCGGCGACGATTGCCAATATACCTGAGCCGCACCCGTAGTCCAGCACGCGCTCTCCGGCGTGAATGTTTCTTTCAAGATACTGCAGGACCAGCCGGGTGCTGACGTGGCTGCCGGTGCCGAAGGCCAGCCCTGGATCGAGCCGCACCACGATCGCTGCCGTGTCGGGTGGCGTATGCCAGCTCGGCACGATCCACAGGCGGTCGGCGATGCGAATCGGGCCGAACTGCGATTGCGAGCGCCGCACCCAGTCCTCGTCCTCCACCCGCGTGATGGCAAATGCGGGCGGCGCCAGTCCGGTCGCGCGAGCCGCGCCAGCGACGAGCGCGGCGGGGTTGGCGTCGGCGTTGATGAGCACAATTACGCGCATCTGCGACCCTGCCGGCTCGAGCGCGACGGATTCGGCGCCCGTCTCCAGCAATGCTTCGGAGAGTGTCTCGGCCTGTTCCGGGTCCAGCTCGAGCGCGATCGAGAGCCAGGCCACCGGGCTATTTCTTCTTCTTCGTCTCCTCGGCGAGCTTCTGCTCGAGGTAATGAATGGAGGTGCCGCCGCGCATGAAGCGCAGGTCGTGCAACAGTTCCAGGTGCAGTGGAATGTTGGTCTGGATACCTTCCACCGCCATCTCGGAGAGCGCGATGCGCATGCGCAGGATCGCCTGCTCGCGCGTGGCGCCGTAGGCGATCACCTTGCCGATCATTGAATCGTAGTTCGGTGGCACGGTGTAGCCGGCGTATACATGCGTATCCACACGGATACCCGGCCCGCCCGGCGGATGGTACGACGTGATCCGTCCCGGCGAGGGCGTGAAGCGGTAGGGATCTTCGGCATTGATGCGGCATTCGATGGCGTGGCCGCGCAACTCGACATCCTTCTGCCGGAACGGCAGTTTCTCGCCATTGGCGATGCGGATCTGCAACTGCACCAGGTCGAGGCCCGTAATCATCTCGGTCACCGGGTGCTCCACCTGCAAGCGCGTGTTCATTTCGATGAAATAGAACTCGCCGTTCTCGTACAGGAATTCGAAGGTGCCGGCGCCGCGGTAGCCGATCTTGCGGCAGGCCTCGGCGCAGCGCTCGCCAATCCGGTCGCGCTGCCTTGCCGAGAGCTCGGGCGCGGGCGCTTCCTCGATGACTTTCTGGTGGCGCCGCTGCATCGAGCAGTCGCGCTCGCCGAGGAATACCGCATTCTTGTGCTCATCGGCGAGCACCTGGATTTCAATGTGGCGCGGGTTCTCGAGAAATTTCTCGATGTACACGGCGCCGTTGCCGAACGCTGCGAGCGCCTCCTGGCGTGTGAGGTTGACCGCGTTGAGCAGCGCCGCTTCGGTGTGCACCACGCGCATGCCGCGCCCGCCGCCGCCGCCTGCGGCTTTGATGATTACGGGGTAGCCGACCTTGCGCGCGATTTTCACGATCTCGGCACCCTGCTCCGGCAGCGCGCCCTCCGATCCGGGCACCACCGGTACGCCCGCCTTGATCATCGCCTGCTTGGCGCTGACCTTGTCGCCCATCAGGCGGATGCTGTCCGGACGCGGGCCGATGAAGACGAAACCGCTCGCCTCCACTTTTTCCGCGAAATCGGCGTTCTCGGAGAGAAAGCCGTAGCCCGGATGGATCGCCTCGGCGTCGGTGACTTCGGCCGCGCTGATGATTGCCGGGATGTTCAGGTAGCTCGCCGACGCGGGCGCGGGGCCGATGCAGACCGACTCGTCGGCAAGTTTCACGTACTTCGCCTCGGTATCGGCTTCGGAATGGACCACCACCGTGTGGATGCCCAGTTCGCGGCAGGCGCGCTGGATGCGCAGCGCAATCTCGCCGCGATTGGCGATCAAGATCTTCTCGAACACCTATCTATCCAATTATGAAGAGCGCCTGGCCGTACTCGACCGGCTGGCCGTTCTCGACCAGGATCGCCTTGATGACGCCGGAGGCGTCGGCTTCGATCTCGTTCATCAGCTTCATTGCCTCGATGACGCAGACCGTCTCGCCGGCCTTGATCGTGGCGCCTACATCGACGAAGGGTTTCGCGTCCGGCGACGGCGCGCGGTAGAAGGTGCCCACCATCGGCGATTTGACGACGTGGCCGGTCGGCGCCGCCTCTGTGGCGGCCGCTGCCGAGGCGAGAGCTGCCGGCATAGCCGCACCCGCAGGGGCGGTAGCATTTGACGGCGCGGCGGCGGCAAGCGGGGTTACGCTAACCGCCCCGCCCCGCGCGATGCGGACTCGCTCCTCTCCCTCGGTGATCTCCAGTTCGGCGATGCCCGATTCCTGAACCAGGTCGATGAGCTTCTTCAGCTTGCGCAGATCCATGGTCTTCTCTCCCCCGGCGGGTGCTAGCCGCCGCTCGGACTATCGAGACTTCAATCGCGCGATGGCGTAGTCGAGTGCAAGGTCGTAGCCGCGGCTGCCCAGGCCGAGCACGCTGCCAACTGCGACCGCCGTGAAATGGGAATGCGCCCGCCATGGCTCGCGGGCATGGATGTTGGACAGGTGAATTTCGATGAACGGGATTTGCACTGCGGTCAGGGCGTCGCGCAGGGCGACGCTCGAGTAGGTGAAGCCGGCCGGGTTGATCAGGATGAAGCCAACCCCCTCGCCCCGCGCCTGCTGGACGCGATCGACCAGCAGGCCTTCATGGTTGGACTGGAAGCAGTCGAGTCTGACTCCGGCCACCTTGGCGGTAGCCATCAGGCGACCGTTGATGACTTCGAGCGTCTCGCGGCCGTAGAGCTCCGGCTCGCGCGTTCCGAGCAGGTTCAGATTCGGCCCATGCAATACCAGGATAGCTTTAGATTTTGGTTTTTTAGTCATGTTCGCAGCAGAAGCCGGCATTTTAGCCGAAATTGCACCGTCTTTCCCAACCCGGCCGAGCTCAAGCCCGGGCCAACGAATCTAGGATCCCGTCCAGATCGCCCCGGCTAAATGCCCCCAGCTTCCGGTGAACGACATGGCCCTGTCGGTTTGCGACGACAGTATAGGGCAGGCCGCCGGCGCTGTTGCCAAGCTTGCGCATCAGGTCCAGTCCCTCCGCTTCGGCCAGGAGGATCGGATAGGAGATCTTGATAGATACGGAAAATTCGCGGACTTTAGGGGCATTATCGACGGCGATACCAACAATTTCGACACCATCAGAGGCGTATTTTGCCCTGGTAGCCATGAGCATGGGAATTTCATCCCGGCAGGGGGCGCACCAGGTCGCCCAGAAATTGCACACGAGGATTCGGCCTTGCCACTCGCTCAGCCTGCGAGGCTGGCCGGCGAGATCGGCCAGGGTTGCGGAGCGCAGCGCGACGTCCCCTGCGCCGGCGTGTTCGCCCGCGTCGTCGTTGTTCGTCGATCGAAGCAGGATCGGCCCAAGCAGCAAGCCGGCCGCGCCTGCCGCGAGGCCGGCGGCGCCGAGGATCAGCGCCTCACGCCGGCCGGGTTTCATCTGCCGATTCGCCGGATGCGATGTCGACCAAGGCGAGTACTGCCGCGATTCCGGCGCGCACCGTCACCCGGCCGGCAAGGGTGGTTTTCAGCGCCGAGCGTTCATCGCGCGGGTCGAACACCGACAAGCGCAGCGGCACACTCTGCCATTCGAGCGAAATCACCGCTACAGCCCGCGCGCGATCGCCGGTATAGCGCCGCTCGTCGCTGGCTTCATAGGGGATATTGCGGTCGATGAGAAAAAGCTCGACTTCCTTGGTGCTTTCCGGGAACAGTTGTAGTTCGATTCCGGCGTAAGGCCCCGCGGTGCCTGCGAGTACAGGTCCGGTAAGGTAGGGTTTGAAGCGTTCCAGCGCGCGCATCGCCTCGAGTGCAAGCCTGCGCAGCTCGGCGACGCGCTGCGGATGTTCATCAGCCTGGTACAGCGCCAGGTAGGCGCGTAGTTCGGCCTCGATTTCGTCGTTACCGGGAAGTGCCTCCGTATTCGCCGCGCCCAACCCGCGCGCGGCTTTGCGCTTGGCGAGTGCGAAGTCGTTGACGCCATCCTCGGCCATAAGGCGGGCCGCCGCGGTCGCGATTCGCGCCCGCATGCCGTCTTGCCGCGCGCTGTTGCGGCTCATCGGTGATTTTCCATGGAGCGGTGGACGATGATAGCGCAGGGCTCGCGTACAATCGCCGCCTTCCCCCGTCCGGCAGCGTTCGCAGTGCATCTCCACATCCTCGGCGTCTGCGGCACCTTCATGGGCGGTGTCGCGGCCATTGCGAAACAGGCTGGATTTCGGGTTACCGGTTGCGACGCCAACGTCTATCCGCCTATGAGCGACCAGCTAAGCGCGCTCGGCATCGAATTGAACGACGGCTACGGCGCGGACCAGTTGCGCTTGGCGCCGGATCTGTGGGTGGTCGGCAATGTCGTGACCCGCGGTAACCCGCTGATGGAGGCAATCCTTAACCGCAACGACCGCTATCTGTCCGGCCCGCAGTGGCTTGCTGAGTATGTGCTGATATGTAAGTGGGTACTGGCTGTTGCTGGAACCCACGGCAAGACGACCACTTCTTCGATGCTGGCCTGGATCCTGACGTGCGCAGGCAAGAACCCCGGCTTCCTGATCGGGGGCATTGCCCCGGACCTGCAGGTTTCGGCCCGGTCGAGCACTTCCGAGTACTTCGTAATCGAAGCGGACGAGTACGACACCGCCTTCTTCGACAAGCGCTCCAAGTTCGTCCACTACCGGCCTAAAACTGCGATTTTGAACAATCTGGAGTTTGATCATGCTGACATCTTCGGCGATCTTGCAGAGATAGAGCAACAATTTCATCATTTTGTACGGACTGTGCCAGGGACCGGCCGAATTGTAGTGAACGGTCGCGATGCTGCTTTAAAACGCGTTCTTGAAAAAGGATGCTGGACCCCGCTGGAGGAGTTCGGTGTCGTGCGGGGTTGGGAGGCGGGCCACCCTGATGACCAGGGGGCCTTCGAAATCGCCTGGCAGGGCAGGGCAGTCGGCAGGCTCAAATGGGCGCTGCCCGGGGAGCACAACCGCCTGAACGCCATCGCCGCCATCGCGGCGGCGCGGCACGCTGGCGTGGGACCCGAGGCTGCGATCGAAGCACTCTCCAGGTTTAGCGGCGTGCGGCGTCGTCTGGAATTGAAGGGCAAGGTCCGGGGCGTCGCGGTGTATGACGATTTTGCCCATCACCCCACGGCGATCCGGGAGACTATCGCCGCGATGCGCCAGCGAAGCCGCGACGGCCGCATCCTCGCCGTGTTCGAGCCGCGTTCGAACACGCTCAAGAAGGGCGTCATGAAAAATGCGCTTCCCGGGAGCTTTGCGGGGGCCGATCGCGTCTATATCTACAGTACCGGCCTTTCCTGGGACGCCGGATCGGTGTTCGCGCCGCTCGGCGCCCGCGTCCGATGCGACGCGAACCTTGAGGCGTTGGTAGCGGCGATCGCCGCGGAAGCCCGGGACGGCGATCAGGTACTGGTGATGTCGAACGGCAGCTTCGGCGATATTCACCAGAAGCTTCTCAAGGCCCTCTGAACGCGATGCTCGTCTATCTGCACGGCTTCAACAGTTCGCCCGCCTCGCACAAGGCACAGGTGATGAAGAAGACCATGGAGGACAGGGGACAGGGACATCTCTACGCCTGTCCTGCGCTGCCCGATACGCCGCGCGACGCGATCCGCACGATCGAGTCTGCGATAGCCGGCCGCGATCCGGGCGCGGTTACATTTTTAGGCAGCTCGCTCGGTGGCTTTTACGCCACGTATCTGGCGGAAAAGCTGGGCTGCCGCGCGGTGCTCATCAATCCGGCGATCGCGCCGCACATCGGTCTCGAGACGTACCTTGGCACGCAGAAGAACCTGCATACCGGCGAGCCCTATGAATTGAGGCATGGGCATCTCGAAGGCTGGCGTACCCTGGTGGTCGAGCGCATCGACCCGGAGAAGTACCTCTTGCTGCTGGAAACCGGTGACGAAGTACTCGACTGGCGCGACGCAGCGCGCAAATACGAGGGCGCGCGCACGGTCTTACGTGACGGCGGCGACCACTCGTTGCAGAGTTTTCCCGAGCACATCGGGCGCATCCTCGCATTTGCCCGCATCGGCACCTGAGCATGAACGTACTGTACGAGGAGGAGGGCGAATACAAGGCCGGCGACGTGCTGTCGCAAAGCCCAGCCCACTATCAGGTCGAGAGCCCGCACGGCCGACGCACCAAGATCAAGGCCGCCAACGTGGTCCTCACTTTCGAGCGGCCCTCGGCCGGGGAACTGCTTGGCGAGGCGCGTAAATTCGCCGACGGTCTGGACACCGATTTCCTCTGGCAATGCCGCAAGGGGGCAGAGTTCGGCTTCCAGGACCTGGCGCGCGACTATGTCGGGCACGATCCGGCGCCAGTGGAGAGCGCCGGCGTGCTGCTCAAACTGCATTCGACGCCGATGTATTTCTACCGTCGCGGGCGCGGGCGCTTTCAGGCGGCGCCCGAGGACACGCTCAAGCTCGCGCTGGCCGGGGTGGAGAAAAAGAAGCGCCTGCAGGAGCAAGTCTCGCAGTGGGCGGCGCAGCTCTCGCGCTTCGAATGTCCGCACGAGATCGCGAGCCTGCGCGACGAACTGCTCTATGCGCCGGACCGTGCCAAACCCGAGACCAAGGCGCTGGAGCAGGCGTGCGCGCAGGTCGGCCTGACCGCGGCGCGCCTGTTCGAGCGCTGCGGTCTGCTCGCCGACAGCCACGAGTACCACCTCGGACGATTCGTGCACGAGTTCTATCCGAAAGGCACCGGCTTTCCCGCGCACGACGCGCCCGCGCCGACCGGCGGCCTGCCGCTCGCCGAGTGCGCGGCCTTCAGCCTGGACGACGTCGGGACCACGGAAATCGACGACGCGTTTTCGGTTACGCGCGTGGCGGACGACGAATTGCGCATCGGCATCCATATCGCCGCGCCGGGCCTTGCGTTTGCGCCCGGCTCGGCGCTGGATGCCATCGCCCGCGAGCGGCTCTCGACCGCCTACATGCCGGGACGGAAATTCACCATGCTTCCCGACGATGTGGTGGCACGCCTGTCGCTCGACGAAGGGCACGAGCGGCCGGCGATATCGCTTTACCTTAACGTAGGGGCGAAGGATTTCGCCCTGCGGGGCCGGCATACAAGACTGGAACGCGTGAAGGTGGCCGCCAACCTGCGCCATGCCGGACACGATGCGCTGAACGCCGCTTTCGAAGCGAGCGGGGCGAATCATGCCGGGATCGGGCTTGCCTTCGAGGCGGAGCTGCATACGCTATGGCAGCTGGCCCTGGCGCTCGAGAAACGCCGCGGCAAGCCGAGCGTCAACGCCGCCAATCTCGATTACGTTTTCCGCGTCGAGGACGGGCGCGTGTCGATCGAAGCGCGCAAGCGCGGCGCGCCGCTCGACAAGCTCGTGTCGGAACTCATGATCCTTGCCAACACCAGCTGGGGCGAGCAGCTTGCCGAGAAGGACATCGCCTGTATCTACCGCGTGCAGTCCTCGAGCAAGGTCAGACTGAGCGTGCACGCGGAAGCGCATGAAGGCCTGGGCGTGTCGTCCTATTCCTGGATGAGCTCGCCGCTGCGCCGTTATGTGGACCTCATCAACCAGTGGCAGCTGGTGGCGGGATTGCGCGGTCAGCGTCCGCCCTTTGCGCGCAATACCGAGGCGTTGCTTGCGGCGCTGCGTGCCTTCGAAGTGACTACCGCGGGCTACGACGAGCATCAGCGCGCGATGGAGCGCTACTGGTGCCTGCGCTGGATTGAGCAGGAGCGCCAGGCGCGGCAGGAACGCGTTGTCGAGCTCGAAGGCGTGGTGCTGCGTGAAAACCTGGTGCGCTTCGACCGCCTGCCGCTGGCGGTGCGCGTGCCCTCGCTGCCCGAGCTGGACCCCGGTACGCGCGTGCGGCTGGCGCTCGGGCCGCCCGACCTGATCGAGCGCACGGTGTCCTGTGCCTGGCGCGAGACGCTCGGCCAGGGAGCGCTCGATCAGGAAGCGCACGAGCAGAAGCCGCGCTAAGAGCCTAAAATGTCAGCAGAACTTCGCCGTCAGAGGTGATTTTGCGCGGCAACACTGCGAGCCTATTGCTGGATCCGCGTGAATACTGGAGCGGACTTGACCGCCAGTCCCGCGTGCTGGCGATATCGGTTGCGGTTTCCATCTTCCTGCATGCGATCCTGCTGACAATCCAGTTCCGCTTTCCGGACGCGCTGCGCTGGAAATCGGCCAGCCAGCCGCTTGAAGTGATCCTGGTGAACTCCAAGACGCGCGACAAACCCTCGCGCGCAAAGGCGCTCGCGCAAGCCAGCCTGGATGGTGGTGGCAACACCGACGAGCAGCAGCGCGCGACCAGCGTGGCGCCCGTCACCACTCCGCGCAATCCCGGACGCGATCTGGCCGAGACGCAGCGCCGCCAGCGCGAGCTGGAGGCGCAACAGCAAAAACTCCTGGCGCTCAACCGCAACCTGGGCGCGAAAGTGCCGACGGACTCGCAGCGCCAGGCATCGGAGGAGGCTTCGCCGGACGTTTCCGGGCGCGACATGGCGGAGCGTTCGCTCGCGATTCTCCATCTACAGGCCCAGATCGCGCGGCAGACGCAGGCCTACCAGGAGCGGCCGCGCAAGCGCTTCATCGGTGCCAACGCCAGGGAATACCGCTTCGCACAATACGAAGAAGACTGGCGCGCCAAGATCGAGCGGGTGGGAACGCTTAACTACCCAGCCGAAGCGCGCGGCAAGCTCTACGGCGTGCTGCGTCTCACGGTGACGATCCGCCCGGACGGCACGGTGGACGCCATCGATCTCGACCGCTCTTCCGGCCTCAAGGTGCTCGACCAGGCCGCGTTCCGCATTGTCCAGATGGCGGCGCCGTTCGCCGCCTTTCCAGCTGACATTCGCAGGGACACTGACCTGCTAGTGATCACGCGGACCTGGTTCTTCGCGCAAGGCGACAAGGTCTGGACGGAGTAGGTCATGGCCGATCGCTACGCGGTGATCGGAAACCCGGTGGCGCACTCGAAGTCGCCATGGATTCACACTGAGTTCGCCCGTCAGACGCGGCAGGACATCGAATACGCGCGCATTGAAGCGCCACTCGATGGTTTTGCGCGCACGGTGGATGCGTTCCGCGGCGGCGGCGGGCGCGGCGCCAATGTTACCTTGCCGTTCAAAGAACAGGCCTTTCTCTATTGCCGCGATGCGCTCACCGAAAGAGCGCGCGCGGCAGGCGTGGTGAATACCCTGATCTTCGAGCGACACGGCGCAGGCGATGAAATACGGGGCGACAATACGGACGGCGTGGGACTGCTGCGCGACATTACCGTCAACCTCGGGCGCGCGATAGAGGGCCGGCGCGTGCTGCTGATGGGAGCGGGCGGCGCCGCGCAGGGTGTTCTTGGCCCGTTGCTCGGTGCCGGCCCGCAGCGCCTGGTGATTGCGAATCGCACCGCGGGCAAAGCACGCTCGCTGGCGCAGCGCTTTGGTGCGGCGGCAGGCGGCGGCTACGGGGAGCTCGGCGGCGCGCAGTTCGATCTCCTGATCAATGCCACCTCGGCGGGTCTCGCGGATGAAGCGCCGTTGCTGCCGCCCGGCGCCTTCGCGCCGGGCGCCCTCGGCTACGACATGGTATACGGCCGCGACACGCCCTTTCTCGCGATGACGCGTGCCGCGGGCGCGGAGGCGCGTGACGGTGGCGGCATGCTCGTCGAACAGGCGGCGGAATCCTTCCTCCTTTGGCGCGGCATGCGCCCGGACACGGCGCCGGTACTCGCGGCGCTGCGCCAGCGCTGATGCCCCCCGCGACCGGCCGCGTGTTTCGCGCCACGCGCGCGGCCTGGAAGGTCTTTTGCTACGGCCTCGGGGCGCTGGTCCTGGTCGTGGCCGCGGTGCAGTGCTGGCTCTACGCGCACGTCCTGTGGTGGCGCGTATACCAACCCGCCAACACCGCGTTCATGGAAACGCGCGCTGAGCGCCTGCGCGAAAAGGATCCCAAGGCAACGCTGGCGCACCAGTGGGTGGACTACGAGAGGGTTTCGATGCAGCTCAAGCGCGCCGTGGTTGCCGCGGAGGATGCGAAATTCGTCGGCCACGAGGGCTTCGACTGGGAGGCGATCTCCAAGGCAATGGAGAAAAACGAGAGAAAGGGCAGGGTGGTGTCCGGGGCCTCGACCATCAGCCAGCAACTGGCAAAGAACCTGTTCCTTTCGGGCGAGCGCTCGTGGCTGCGCAAGGGCCAGGAAGCCGTGATCACGTGGATGCTGGAGTCGACGCTCAGCAAGCGCCGCATTCTGGAGCTCTATCTCAATTTCGCGGAGTGGGGTGAAGGGGTGTTCGGCGCCCAAGCCGCCGCCCGGCACCATTTCGGCGTCGACGCGGCGGCCCTGAACGCCTCGCAGGCGGCATTCCTGGCCGCGATCCTGCCCAGTCCGCGGCGCTACGCACCGGGACGCATCACGCCTTACGTCGCCGGCCGCGTCGAGACGCTCCTCAAGCGCATGCCGGCGGCGCAGATACCCTAGGCGGACCCGCCCGCATGAGCGAATTTCCGACGCGCCTCGAAGTCGAAGACCTGCAGCAGAACCTGCATGCGGTGCAGGAGAAGCTCGTGCACCGGCACGATCCCGCCGCGTTGCGTGTGGAGCTCGACAAGCTTCATCCTGCCGACCTTGCCTACATCCTCGAAGCCCTGCCGCTGGAGGAGCGGCTGGTGGTCTGGAACCTGGTCAAAGCCGAGCGCGAGGGCGAAATCCTTCTCGAGCTCTCGGACGCCGTGCGCGAGTCGCTCATCGCGACCATGGATTCCAAGGAGCTGGTGGCGGCAGCCGAAACCCTCGAGGCGGACGAGATCGCCGATCTCGCGCCGGATTTGCCCGATGGGGTGGTGCAGGATGTCATCCGGGCGCTGCCGCAGGAGGAACGGGTTCTGCTTCGTGCGGCGCTTTCCTACGACGAGGGTACCGTTGGCGCGCTGATGGACTTCGACCAGATCACGGTGCGCGAGGATGCGACGCTGGAAGCGGCGACGCGCACGCTGCGCAGTCTGGATGAGCTTCCGGCGCATACCGACCAGCTGTTCGTGGTGGATCGTGTGGAACGCCTGACCGGCACGCTACCTCTCGCACGGCTGATCGTCTCTGATCTTGCCCGAATGGTCGGCGAGGTCATGGTGCCGGAGAGCGTGAAACTGCGCCCCGAGGACCGCGCCGAGGACGCGGCGCAGGCCTTCGAGCGCTATGACCTTGCATCGGCGCCGGTCGTCGATCTGATCACCGGTCGCCTGGTCGGCCGCGTTACGGTAAACGCGGTCGTGGACCACATCCGCGAGAAGGGCGCCGAGACGCAGCTCGCCGAAGCGGGCCTGTCCAGGGAAGAAGACGTTTTCGCCTCGGTTTGGAATAGCTTCAAGAACCGCTGGGCCTGGCTGGCGGTGAACCTGGTGACGGCGTTCATCGCATCGCGCGTGATTGGCGCCTTCGAAGGCTCGATCGAGAAGCTGGTGGCGCTCGCCGCGCTGATGCCGATCGTCGCCGGCATCGGCGGCAACTCTGGCAACCAGACCATTACCATGATCGTGCGCGCGCTGGCGCTCGGCCAGATCCAGTCCGCGTACTGGACCAAGCTGATCGCCAAGGAACTCGGCGTGGCGACCTTGAACGGCGTGATCTGGGGCGGACTGCTCGGCTGCGCGACCTATCTGCTCTACGGCAGCGTCGCCCTGGGCGGCGTGATGGCACTCGCGATGCTGCTGAACCTGTTGCTCGCCGCCGGCATGGGCGTCGCGATTCCCGCCCTGCGCGCCCGGCTCGGACGCGATCCCGCGGTCGGCTCTTCGGTGCTGATTACCGCCTGCACAGATTCGGGAGGCTTCTTCATCTTCCTCGGCCTCGCGACCGTGTTCCTGTTATAGCGCGGCGAAAGCCTCGCGCGCGGCGGCGAGCGTCGCGTCGATTTCCGTAGCGCCGTGCGCCGCCGACACGAAACCGGTTTCGTAGGCGGATGGCGCGAGGTACACGTCGCGCTCGAGCATGCTGTGGAAGAATCTATTGAAGCGGTCCTTGTCGCATTGCATGACTTCCGCAAAACTGGTCGGAGGCGATGCGCGAAAATACAGCCCGAACATGCTGCCGACTGATTGCGCCGAGAAGACGACTTTTCCTTTCTTGGCTTCTGCGATGAGTCCGTCGACGAGTGCTCGCGTGGTGGCTTCGATCTTCGGTTGAAAATTTTTTTCTTCCACAAGCCTCAACGTCGCGATACCTGCAGCGACCGCTACAGGATTGCCCGAAAGCGTGCCGGCCTGGTAGACCGGGCCGAGCGGCGCGATCTTCTGCATGATTTCACGCTTGCCGCCGAAGGCGCCCACCGGCAGTCCGCCGCCGATCACTTTGCCCAGCGTCGTGAGGTCCGGCCGGATGCCATAGCGCGCCTGCGCGCCGCCGAGCGCGACGCGAAAGCCGGTCATTACTTCGTCGAAGATCAGTACCGCGCCATGCTGGCTGCAGTTCTTGCGCAGCGATTCCAGAAAGCCGGGCTTGGGCAGCACGAGATTCATGTTGCCCGCAACTGGTTCGACGATCACGCAGGCAATCTGGGTTCCCTTGTTCCTGAAAAGCTCTTCTACTTGGGCGGTATCGTTGAAATCGAGCACGAGAGTATGGGCGGCGGTCTCGGGCGGCACGCCGGCGGAGCTCGGGTTGCCGAAGGTGAGGGCGCCGGAGCCGGCTTTTACCAGCAGGCTGTCGGCGTGGCCGTGATAGCAGCCTTCGAATTTGACGATCAGGCTGCGCGCGGTATGCCCGCGCGCGAGGCGAATCGCGGACATCGTCGCTTCGGTGCCGGAGGACACCAGCCGCACCATCTCGATCGAGGGCACCAGCCGGCAAATCAGTTCGGCGAGCTCGATCTCGGCCTCGGTCGGCGCGCCGAAGGAGAGGGCCTTGGACGCCGCTGCCTGCACGGCTTCCACCACGTCCGGATGCGTATGGCCGAGCACCATCGGCCCCCAGGAGCCGAGATAGTCTATGTAACGTTTGCCGTCCGCGTCCCAGAGATATGCACCAGAGGCGCGTTCCATGAACGGCGGCGTGCCGCCGACGGCGCGAAACGCGCGCACCGGCGAATTCACGCCCGCGGGAATGCACTCGCGCGCGCGCACGAACAGGATGTCATTGCGTGACTTCATGCGGCCAGAGCTTACCGTAGCTTCGTGCCCGTTCGGCAATGTCGGGGGCATCGAACAGGTCCGAGATCACCGCCAGGCAGTCGGCGCCGGCGCCGAGCAGCTGCGGCGCGTTGCGCAGCGTGATGCCGCCGATCGCGACCAGCGGCACGCCGAGTGAACGCGCCTGGCCAAACAGCGTGAGCGGTGAGCGCACCGCCGCGGGTTTGGTCGAGGAGGGGAATACGCTGCCGAAAGCAACATAATCGGCGCCCGCGGCAACCGCGGCGCGGGCGGCGCGGAGCGAGTCGTAGCAGGAGGCGCCGAGCAGTCTGCCGCCGAGCTTTGCACGCGCGGCGGCGAGTTCGCCATCGTCGCGCCCGAGGTGCACGCCGTCGGCGCCAGATTCGAGCGCCAGCGCGACGTCGTCGTTGACGATGAACGCTACCCCCTGGCTGCGGCACATCGCCGCCAACGCTTTCGCCTCCTTGCGTCGCTGTTCGCTGCTCGCAAGCTTGCTGCGGTATTGCAGCGCCGCGATGCCTCCCTCGAGCGCGCGCGCGGCGCGCTGCAGAAGTACATCGCTGTCGGCGAAATCGGGCGTAATGGCGTAGAGGCCGCGAAGTTTCATTTTTCGGCACGGGTGGCGAAGAATCGGTCGGGAAGACTCTGGCCCTTGCCCGGACTGAAACCTGCCGCAAGCGATTGCCATGTGTAGCGCTGCGCTTTCTGCACCGCCTTCTCCAGCTCTACTCCCCTGGCGAGCAGGGCAGCGAGCGCGGCGGCGAGCGTGCAGCCGGAGCCGTGATAGCTCCCCGGAAGGCGCTGCCAGTGATCTTCGCGCACCAGGCCGCGCGCGTCGTAGAGCGTGTTGATCACCTCCGCACCGGCTTCGTGCGTGCCGGTCACGAGTACATATTTGCAGCCAAGATTTACAAGCGTGCGTGCGCATTCCGCGAGGTCTGCATCCGGCGCCGCGCCGGCCAGCCGGCGTGCCTCCAGACTGTTGGGCGTCAGCAGGGTCGTGCATGGCAGGAGCGCGCCGCGCAATACCTGCAGGGTTTCGGCATCCGCAAGCGCATCGCCCCGACCGGAGGCGAGCACTGGATCGAGCACCACGGGAGTGCGCGGATATTCGGCGAGGATC
>Ga0315281_10005730_pt1 | contig 17756 bp, 13 predicted proteins | sample YL17G07_0_MG_FD_204540 | JGI IMG/M metagenome (GOLD analysis project Ga0315281, IMG submission 204540) | Sediment microbial communities from Yellowstone Lake, YNP, Wyoming, USA - YL17G07_0 | ecosystem: Environmental > Aquatic > Freshwater > Lake > Sediment | place: USA: Wyoming | collected...
TTGTGGAAACTCGTTTTGCCCTGCCAGCTGGCAAGACTTTGGAATTGGATGGCAGTGTCGAAGCTCAGAAAGGATATGTCGCATGACGCGAGTTGCCTTCATCACCGGCGCGGGCAAAGGGATCGGGGAAGCGATTGCCAAGACCCTCGCGGGCGAGGGGTTTAAAGTGGGACTCTCCGCCCGGACGGACGCTGATCTCCAACGAGTGGCGGACGACATCCGCGCTCGCGGCGGGGAGGCGTTCTCCGCGGCGTGTGACGTGACCCAACCTGACTCCATCGTCCGCGCGGTCGCCGCCGTTCAGCAAGCCCTCGGCCCCATCACGATTCTCGTCAACAACGCCGGGCAGGCTGGGTCGCACAAATTCCTCGGCCACGACGACGCGCTCTGGCATCGCCTGATTGACGTGAATCTCAACTCCGTCTATCACGTCACCAAAGCCGTCGTGCCGCTGATGATCGAGGCCAAGTGGGGGCGCATCGTCAACATCGCCTCTATCGCTTCCAAAGTCGGCGGCAAATACATCGCCGCTTACACGGCCTCCAAGCACGGTGTGCTGGGCCTCACGCGCGCCCTCGCGGCTGAACTCGTCTCATATAACATTACCGTCAACGCTATCTGTCCCGGCTACGTGGACACGCCCATGACCGACTCCGGCATCGCCAACATCACCGCCAAGACCAAACTCTCCGAAGCCGAAGCCCGCGCGGCGCTCGAAAAACTCAGCCCACAGAACCGCCTGATTACGAGCGCAGAAGTGGCGCACGTGGTGAAGATGCTGGTGAGCGACGAAGCGCGCGGCATCACCGGGCAGGCGATCAATGTGGATGGCGGGATGGTGATGTATTAAGTGATTGGGCGATTGAGTGATTGCATGATTGTCCAATCACCCAATCTTTCAATCACACAATCACCCACTGGAGTACATCATGTACGATTTTGATTACGAAGTTGCTAACTCAATCGCCACCATCACCCTCAACCGCCCGGAAGTCCTCAACGCCCTCACGTTGGAGATTTATGCCCAACTGCGCGACCTGTTCGAGGTCCTGCGCTACGATGATAACGTGAAGGTCGTCGTTCTCACTGGCGCCGGGCGCGCCTTCTGCTCCGGCGGCGACGTGCACAAAATTATCGGCGAGGTGTTGGAGCGCGATATGCACGGACATCTGGAATTCTGCCGCATGACCGGGCATCTCATCCGCAATATGCGCCTGCTCACCAAGCCCGTCATCGCCGCCGTTAACGGCCTCGCGGCGGGCGCGGGCGCGGTCATGGCCCTCGCTTCCGATTTGCGCGTGGTGGCCGAAGACGCCAAGTTCGCGTTCCTCTTCACTCGCGTCGGCCTCACAGGCGCGGATATGGGCGCGGCCTGCCTGCTCCCGCGCGTTATCGGGCAGGGGCGCGCGCTAGAGTTGCTCCTGCTGGGTGACGATGTAGATGCTCACACCGCCGAGCGTTACGGCCTCGCCAATTGGGTCGTCCCCAAAGAGCAGGTCCTCCCCGTGGCCCGCGAACTCGCCGAGCGCCTCGCCGCCGGCCCGACATACTCGTTGGGCGTGACGAAGGCGATGGTGAACAATGAGTGGAATATGGATATAATCTCCGCGTTGGAAGCCGAAGCCCAGGCCCAAGCCTTGATGATGATGGGCGCCGACCACCGGGCGTTTTACGAGGCGTTCCGGGAAAAGAAGAAACCTGAGTTTAGAGGAAGGTAAAGATGCTGGATAAGACTCTTATCAATCCCCCCTCTCTCGCCAAACCCTCCGGCTACTCCAATGGTGTGCTCACCTCGGGTGGTCGCTTGCTCGCGCTCGCGGGGCAAACCGGGATGGACGCCACCGGCCAGATTGCCGCGCCGGGAGATTTAGTGGCGCAGTTCACGCAAGCGTTGGCTAATCACAAAGCCGTGCTGGACGAAGCGGGCGGGGCGATGACCGACATCGTGAAACTCACGCTCTTCGTCACCGACAAAAAAACGTATCGGGCCAACCTTAAGCCATTGGGGGAAGCCTATCGCGCGTTCTTCGGGCGCTACTATCCGGCCATGACATTGATAGAAGTAAAAAGTCTGTTCGATGATGCCGCGCTAGTAGAGGTTGAGGGATGGGCGGTGTTACCGGAGGCCGGAGAGTCGGAAACAAACTAAGCTTCGGGGAGAAAGCCATGCGCATCTTATTTGCTGAAGACAGCCACAACGTGCGGCGAGTGGTGACCGAGAGCCTCCGCCGCGCAGGGCACGAAATTCATGAGGCCACCACCGGCCCCCAGGCGTGGGCGTTGTGGGAGCGTCAACCGTTCCCGTGCCTCATCGCCGACGCGGCCCTGTCCGGCTTGGATGGGCTGGCGCTCACGCGCCGCATCCGCAGTGCGGGCAAGCCCGATTACACCTACATCATATTATTGAACACCGACAAGCCCGGTGTCCCCGACGGCCCCGACGACTACTACCTCGCCAAACCCCTCAACCCCGAAGAACTTGTAGTCCGCGTGCGCCTCGCCGAGCGCATCTTAAATTTGGAGCAACGCCTGAAAGAAGCTCTCGCCCGGCCAGGTGAACAATCACTGCACGATCAGCTGACCGGCCTCTACACCAAGAAACTTTTCGAGGAGCGCCTCGCCGAAGAGTTCGAGCGCGCCCAACGCTATCAGCGCGCCCTCACCCTGGTGCTGATGGACGTGGATCACTTCAAAGCCTACGCCGACGCCCACGGCCACGCGCAGGGCGACACGCTCTTGCGCGAACTCTCCAGCGTGCTGAGTTCCTCCGTGCGCCGCGCCGATTTCGTGGCTCGCTTCGGCGGCGAGGAATTTGCCATCCTCTTGCCGGAGACGGTGAAAAGTAGCGCCATGCCCCTCGCCGAAAACTTGCGCGAGACGGTGGGCGCGTATCCTTTCGCTCTCCGCGAAAGCCAGCCGAGCGGCGCGGTGACGATCAGTCTCGGCGTGGCCAACTTCCCCGACGACGCCACTGACACCGAGAGCCTGCTCAAAGCCGCCGACGCCGCGCTCTATCGCGCCAAACGCAAAGGTCGCAACCGCATCATGGCCGCCGCGTCTCTGCCGGATTTGGAATGAACTTTTCCCTGACTTCGGCTCAACTTGAAATCCAGGCGCGTGTCCGCGACTTCGCGCAAAACCACCTCGCGCCTCTGGCGCGGGCGATGGATGAGAACGGGGCGATGCCCCTGGCCATGGTGCGCGACCTCGCCGACCTCGGCCTGCTGGGGGGGCCGCTCCCGCGCGAGTCCGGCGGCTCGGCGTGGGACGCCGTTTCCCTGGCGTTGTGCTACGAAGAACTGGGTCGCGTAGATTCCTCGGTGCGCGGGTTCATGACCGTTCACACCAGCCTCGTGGCGCAATGCCTTCTCCAGTGGGGCACGGCGGCTCAACGCGAAAAACATCTCCCCCTGCTGGCCGCTGGACAGATCATCGGCTGTTACTGCCTCACCGAGCCCAACGCCGGTTCGGATGTCGCCAGCCTGGAAAGCACGGCCACGCCGGAGGGCGACGACTACATCCTCAACGGCGAAAAAATCTGGATCACCAACGGCGGTATCGCACACCTTGCCCTCGTCTTCGCCAACGCGGATAAAAGTCTCAAGCACAAAGGCCTTTGCGCCTTTCTCGTGCCGACGGACACGCCGGGGTTCAGGCGCGTGAAGATGGAAGGAAAAGAGTTGGGGCATCGCGCCTCCGACCACGCGCACATTTATTTCGAGAATCTGCGCGTGCCTAAATCTGCGCTGTTGGGCGCGGCGGGCGAAGGCTTTAAAGTGGCGATGTCGGCGCTCGACCACGGGCGGCTGGGGGTGGCGGCGGGCGCGCTGGGCGTGGGGCAGGCGTGCCTCGACGCGTGCGTTGCCTTCGCCAAAACTCGGCGGCAATTCGGCCAGCGGATTGGCAACTTCGAGATGATTCAGAGTACACTAGCCGACATGGCGGCCGATATTGAAGCCTCGCGCTGGCTCGTGTATCGCGCGGCGTGGCTCACAGATCAGGGCGTGCCGGCCACCCGCGAGACTTCCATAGCGAAGCTATTTGCCACCGAAGCGGCCGTGAAGGCGGCGAATGAAGCCGTGTTACTGCACGGCGGGCGCGGGTATTCCAATGAGTATCCGGTCGAGCGCTACTACCGCGACATCAAAGGCCTGCAAATTTACGAAGGCACGGCGCACATCCAGCGGATTGTGATTGCGCGGGAGTTGCTGGGCAAGGAAGGAGCCTGAAAAGTCATTAGCACCGGCTATGAAGCAAAAGACATTGAGATTGGCCCACATTTTTATCTGTCGCAGGGCGTGAAAGATGTCGTAGTGTTCGACCCGCATACTTTATTGGTCTTGCACGTCCGCCGGGATGGTGTGACGCGGCAAGTTTCGCCCGTAACCATAGATTTGGTGTGCGGCTGTCGTTGCGTGGTTTGAGCGCTTGTTTGGAGTTGGGTCATTGAGATTTGGGAGTTACTCACTTTGTCTGTCCGCGCTAAAACCCTCACCATCATCAGTCTCACCCTCCTGGGGCTGATTTTGATTTTGTATTTCACCGCCCGCGCCATTCTCCTCGACAGCTACACCCGCCTCGAAGAGCAGGACACGCGCCAGAACGTCGAACGCGCCCTCAACGCCCTCGCCGACGACACCACCACCCTCGCCCGCACCGCTCACGACTACTCCGTGTGGGACGACACCTACCAGTTCGCCGCCGACCACAATCAGACGTATCTCGACAACAACTTTCCTGAAGGCACCTTCACGAACAACCGGCTGAACCTCGCCGCATTGATTGACGAACGGGGGGCACTGCTTTTCGCGCAGGGTTTCGATTTGGCTGCCGGGCAATTTGCGCCCGCCCCGAAACTCTTCCTGGCTCTGGCTCCCGGCGATGCGCTGTTGCAACACGTTGCGGGGGACAGCGATAATGGCGCGCAAGGCGTAGTCCTGCTCCCGGAGGGGCCGATGCTGGTGGCCTCGCGCCCCATCCTCCTGAGCGACGACAGCGGGCCGACGCGCGGCTCTCTGCTCATGGGCCGCCACCTCGACGAAGCCGAGATCACGCGCCTCGCCGAATCCACCCGGCTCACCCTCAGCGTGTGGCGGCTGGATGGGACGCTTGCCGGGGAATTGCAAGCCGCGCGGGCCGCGCTCTCCGACGCCGCGCCCGTCGCCGTGAAACCGCTGGACGGGCAAACGGTCGTCGGGTACGCGCTCATCAAAGATGTCTATGCTCGGCCCGCGCTCATCCTGCGGGTGGAATTGCCGCGCAACATTTACCGGCAGGGACAGGACAGCCTGACGTATTTCGTCGGAGCCTTGTTTGTCGCCGGGTTGGTCATCGGCGTGGTGCTGGGCATTTTATTGGAGAGCATTGTGCTTCACCGGTTGGCCCGCTTGAGCACCGAAGTATCCCATATCGGAGTCAGCCACGATTTTGCCGAGCGCGTCACCTCACAGGGGCGCGACGAGTTGGGGCATCTTTCGGCCTCCATCAACGGGATGCTAACGGCGCTGGAACAATTAAACCGCCAACTCGAAATCGAGCAAGGCAAGTCGCAAGACCTACTGCTCAATGTTTTGCCGGAGACGATTGTCAAACGGTTGAAAGAAGGCGAAGAACACATTGCCGACCGTTACCTGGAAGGCACGGTGCTGTTCGCCGACCTCGTGGACTTCACTGAGATTTCATCGCGTATCTCGCCCGACGACGTGGTGACGCTGTTGAATGACGTGTTCTCGGCCTTCGACGAATTGGCCGACAAACTCCGGCTCGAAAAAATCAAGACCATCGGCGACGCTTATATGGTGGTGGGCGGCCTGCCCGTGCCGCGCGCCGACCACGCCGAGGCCGTGGCCGAGATGGCGCTGGAGATGCTGAAGGCGCTGGACAGCCTCGAGTCGGCGCGGGCTTTGCATTTGCGCGTGCGCATCGGCATCAACAGCGGGCCGGTCGTGGCGGGCGTGGTGGGCACGCGCAAATTCCTCTACGACCTGTGGGGCGACACGGTGAACACCGCCAGCCGCATGGAAAGCCACGGCCTCGCGGGCGGCATTCAAGTGACTGCCGCCACTTACGAAAAACTGCGCGACAAGTACGAGTTCAAGGAGCGCGGGATGGTGCTGGTGAAAGGGAAGGGGGAGATGGTGACGTATCTGCTCATTGGGCGCAAAGACGGACACGCGGGGTAACCCCCAAATTCTAAAGGCCAATCCAACGGGAACTATAAAACTCGGAGGCAAAGGAGACCATCTATGAAAGCCGCAGATCTGCCGCTCTATTACAACGCCGTCAACATTCTCGAACACAACCTCGCCGCGCGCGCCGACAAAGTGGCGCTGTATTCCGCCGAGCGCGAACTGACTTTCCGGCAAATGTCCAACGAGGTGAACCAGTTAGGCAACACGCTCAAACGGTTGGACGTGCGCTTGGGCGAGTACGTCGCCATTCTCTCGCTCGACTGCGCCGAGTGGGTGGCCGCGTATTTCGCCACGCTCAAAATTGGCGCCATCTCCGTGGGCATGAACACGCTCTCCAAGCCGCACGAACACGCCTACATTCTGCAGGACTGCCGCGCCCGGGTGCTTATCGTTCACCAAGCCTTGCTCCCGGCCATCGAGCCGATTCGCGCCGAGCTGGATTTCGTGAAACACATCATCGTCATCGGCGGTGGGGGGCAGGCGGGCGATCTGGATTATGCCACAGTGATTAAGCAGGAGTCCGCCGACCTCAGCGTCGCGCCCACCCACCGCGAGGACTTTTGCTCGCTCAATTACTCCAGCGGCACGACCGGCGAGCCGAAGGGCATTATCCACGCCCATAAGGACTTGCCCATCACCGCGCAATTGTGGGCCGTGAACGTGTTCGGGATCAAAGAGTCCGACCGGACGTTCGCCACCGCGAAGTTGTTCTTCACCTTCGGGACCGGCGGCAATCTTGTCTTCCCGTGGTTCGTCGGGGCCAGCGTCATCCTCATGGCCGGGCCGCCGCGTATCGCCGCCAACGTCCTCGATACTCTTCAACGCTTCAAACCCACCGTCCACTACAACGCGCCGACCGGCTATGCGGCCATTCTCGCCAACGAGGATTTTCTCAACAACAAATACGACTTGTCATCGCTCCGCATCTGCGTATCGGCGGGCGAATCGCTCCCGGCCTCCATCTGGCACGCGTGGAAAGAGCGCACCGGGCTGGATATTATTGACGGCATTGGCTCGACGGAGGTGTGGCACATCTTCATCTCCAATAAGCCCGGCGACATTCGTCCCGGCTCCAGCGGCAAGCCCGTGCCCGGCTACGAAGTGAAGATCGTGGACGAAGAGGGTAAAGAAGTGGCGCGCGGCGAGGTGGGCAACTTGCTGGTGAAGAGCGAGACGACCGCGCTGTTTTATTTGCACAAGTCGGAGCGGAGCCGCAAAACTTTTTTGGGCGAGTGGTTGTTCACGGGCGACAAGTATTCCGTGGACGAGGACGGCTACTACTGGCACGCAGGCCGCTCGGACGATATGTTGAAGGCGGGCGGCATCTGGGTCTCGCCGGTGGAGGTGGAGAGCGCCATCATCAGCCATCCGGCGGTGTTGGAGTGCGCGGTGGTGGGCCATCCCGATAGCGCGAACCTCATCAAGCCCAAAGCGTTCGTGGTGTTGAAAGAAGGGCAAGTCGCTTCAGAGGAGTTGAAGGCGGAGATCATCAATCACTGCAAAGAAAAGATCGCTGAGTATAAACGCCCGCGCTGGATCGAGTTCGTGCCGGAACTGCCGAAGACCGCGACGGGAAAGATTCAACGCTTCAAGATGCGGAATTAAAAATGAAAGGCGATGCGCTTGTGGTAGCCTCGCCTTTGCGTTATATTAGTTGCACAACCGGAAACGCGCGCCAAACCGCCAATTTTGGCCGAATTTGTCGGGTTTTGCGAGTTTCCGGCGGGAGTTCATCGTTCACCTTTCTTTCATTCACCCCAGGAGACCATCATGAGCGACCAGCACAAATACCAACTCGACGAAAGCAAACTGCCGAAGGCGTGGTACAACATCAACGCCGATATGCCGGTGCCACCCCAGCCGGTGTTGCATCCCGGCACGATGCAGCCGGTGACGCCTGACTTCCTGGGCGTGTTGTTCCCCATGAATATCATCATGCAGGAAATCAGTCCCGACCGGTGGATTGAAATTCCCGAACCGATCCGGGAGGTGTACAAACTCTGGCGGCCTACGCCCATGTATCGCGCGTTGCGGCTGGAGAAGATGCTCGACACCCCCGCGCACATTTATTACAAATACGAAGGCGTCAGCCCGGTCGGCTCCCACAAGCCTAACACGGCGGTGGCGCAGGCCTGGTTCAACAAAGAAGCCGGGACGAAAGCGCTCACCACCGAGACCGGCGCCGGGCAGTGGGGTAGCGCCCTGGCGATGGCCTGCAACTTCTTCGGAATTGATCTAGAAGTCTATATGGTGAAAATTTCGTATCACCAGAAACCCTATCGCCGCATCATCATGGAGAACTTCGGAGCCGATGTGTATGCCAGCCCGACCGATCGCACGCAGTACGGCAAATCGGTGTTGGCGCAAGATCCGAATTCGCCCGGCTCCCTCGGGATGGCCATTTCCGAAGCGGTGGAAGTGGCCGCGACGAGCGGCGGCACGAAGAAGTACAGCCTCGGCTCGGTGCTGGGCCACGTACTGATGCACCAGACCGTCATCGGCCTCGAGGCCTTGGAGCAGATGGAGATGGCGGGCGAGTATCCCGATATGGTCATCGGCTGCGCGGGCGGCGGCTCGAACTTCGCCGGGTTCACGTTCCCGTTCCTGCACCAGAACTTCACCAACGGCAAGAAGACGAAAGTGATCGCCGTCGAACCGGCGTCGTGCCCGACCATGACGCGCGGCAAATATACCTTTGACTTCGGCGACACGGCGGCGATGGCCCCCATCGTGAAGATGTACACGCTGGGGCACACGTTTGTGCCGCCGGGGATTCACGCGGGCGGCTTGCGCTACCACGGGATGTCCCCGATTGTGAGCGCGCTGGTGGAGCATGGCGACGTGGAAGCGCGGGCGGTCAAGCAACTCCCGACGTTTGAAGCGGCGGTGCAGTTCTCGAAGGCCGAAGGCATCATCCCCGCGCCGGAGAGCGCGCACGCGATTCGCGTGGCGATTGACGAAGCGTTGGAGTGCAAGAAGAATGGCCAGAAGAAAGTCATCGCGTTTAATCTGTCCGGGCACGGGCACTTCGACATGATGGCGTACGAAGCGTATCATCATGGCAAACTGGAAGACTACGAGTACCCGCAAGCGATGGTGGACGAGGCGATGACGCATTTGCCGCAGGTGAAGATGTAATTACAGCAAGAACTGGAGGGGACGACAGGAACTGACAGCGGCGCGTCTTATAGGAGACGCGCCGCTGTGTTTAATGGCGGAGGTTTGGTTATACTTTTACGCCACGCTAATTTCCAGCCACCATTCCTGCGTTCCATTCGGCGGCAGGGTGGCGTAGGCGTCCCAGTGGTTCACGGCGGTGTCGAGGGTGTCAGGCGCGCCGAGGCAGGGTTCGAGGCCAAGGTTGAAATAGGGCGCGGCCCCCGGCGCTCCGGCCCAGCCGCCGTAGTTGAGCCACAACCCGAGGTGCGTCACGCGGTCGGGGTCAAAGTCAAAGCGAAAGGTCGCGCCGTCGCTTGGGTCCGCGAGTTCCGCCCAGCCTTCGGCGAGGCGCGGGGAAAAAAGCTTCACCGCGAGGTTCGCCAGCGGGTCGGCCACGCTCAGGTCGCGCGCGGCCGCGCGGGTCAAGTCAATCACGTCGCCATGTTGGGCGGGGAAGTTCACGCCGCCGTGGACGCGCAGGTGCGGCGTCGGCAAATTTATTTTCATCCCCGGCTGGAGCGCGAAAAGCGGATGACTGCTCCACAGGAATGGCATGGGGAACGGGGCGCGGTTGATGGCGCGATAGTCGAAGCGCACGCGCCCGCCCCCCAGAAGCCGGATGTTTTTTTCGAGCCGATAAGGGAGGCGGATGCCATGCGCGGTGAGAAAGAGTTGGTCGCCGAGGACTTGCGTGCCCCAGGGGAGACTCCAGACTTCGCCGTGATCGGGGAGTGGCGTGCCGCGCCAGGGGCCGGAGGGGTACGCGCCCGCGCCGACGTTGGGGAAACATTCGTCGAAACCGCCTACGTCGAAGTCCCGGGCGTAGTTTGAGTCGTAAGTGGGGAGGCGATAGGCGAGGGCCGGGTTACGGAACAGCCACTCGCGCCCGCGCCGCAAGTCGTAAATCTCGGCGATTTTGCCGCCCCAGTGCGGGAGGATGGTGAGACGCACCGAGTCGTCGGCCAAGCGATAGGCGAGGAGATTTTCGTAAGCGGTTTCGGCAATCATGCAACTTGACTCCGAATAGGATGCGGGGGATTGTAGCCCCTGCGGTATAATTTTGCGAACTCGGAGGGGAGAACGCTGACCCTGGCACCGCCCGCAAGGGCAGGTGTGACCCTGACGAGACGCTGATGGCCGCTGATTTTTTAAAGAATCAGCGTCATCAGTTCTTTCCGCGCCATCAGCGTTCCCCAATGGGCTTGTGTGAGAGGAGACCTTCATGGCAGACAAACGCATCCACAATTTCTCGGCTGGCCCGGCGGTGATGCCCGTGCCGGTGCTGGAGCAACTGCAAGCAGAGTTGCTGAACTGGCACGGGAGCGGTATGTCGGTGATGGAGATGAGCCACCGCTCGAAACATTTCGAGTCCATCCTCAATAGCGCCGAAGCCGACTTGCGGACTCTGCTCAACCTCCCGGCGGATTACACGGTGTTGTTTCTGCAAGGCGGCGCGACGACGCAGTTTGCGATGGCGCCCATGAACTTGCTCGGCGGCGGGTCGGCGGATTACACCTACACCGGCGCGTGGGCCAAAGGCGCCATGAAGGAAGCGCAGAAGTTCGGCAAACCTCGCGCGGTTGGCTCCACCGAAGCGAGCAACTTTGACCGCGTGCCGACGCAAGTCGAACTGGACCTCGACCCGCAAGCCGCGTATCTGCACTTCACCTCCAACGAGACGATTCACGGGATTGAGTGGCCCGCTGAACCGCAAGCGCCCGCCGGCGTCCCGCTCGTGTGCGATGCCTCCTCAGACATCATGAGCCGCCCGCTGGACATGAGCAAGTACGGCTTGATGTACGCGGGCGCGCAGAAAAATCTGGGGCCGTCGGGCGTGACGGTTGTCATCCTCCGCAATGATTTAATGGAGCGTTCCCCGGCCACTCTGCCGCTCATGCTGAATTACAAGACAATGGCCGAGAACAAATCGCTCTACAACACGCCGCCCACGTTTGCCATTTACGCGGTGGGCCTCGTGCTCCGCTGGCTGGTAGAGTTGGGCGGCTTGCCGGAGATGGCCACGCGCAACGAAGCCAAAGCCAATTTGGTCTATCAGACGATTGACGCGAGCGGCGGCTTCTATCGCGGCCACGCGCAACCGGCCAGCCGCTCGCAGATGAACGTGACCTTCCGCTTGCCTACGCCGGAACTCGACGGCCAATTTGCCAAAGACGCGACCAAAGAAGGTCTTGACGGCCTCAAGGGCCACCGCTCCCTCGGCGGCCTGCGCGCCTCGCTCTACAACGCTTTGCCGCGCGAGTCCGTGGAAATGCTGACGCAGTTTATGCGCGAGTTTCAGCGCAAGAACGGCTAATTGAGTGCCTTGAGTTCCCGGAACTCAAAGCCAAGCAGGAACTGAAGGAATTTTTGCATGACACACAAAATCCTCGTCTCCGATGGCCTCGCCGAAGACGGTCTCGCGCTCCTGCGCGCCGTCGGCGAAGTGACCGTCAATTCTAAAATCACCGCCGCCGAACTGCTCGCCGCGCTCCCCGATTATCACGCCCTCGTCGTGCGCTCGCGCACCAAAGTGACGAAGCCAGTCGTCGAGGCCGGGAAAAATCTCAAAGTGGTGGGCCGCGCGGGCGTGGGCGTGGACAACATTGACGTGGCCGCCGCCGTCGCCCACGGCCTCGTCGTCGTCAACAGCCCCATGGCCGCTTCCATCTCTGTGGCCGAACACACGCTCGGCCTCATGCTCGCCCTCGCGCGCCTCATCCCCGCCGCCGACGCCTCGCTCAAGCAAGGCCAGTGGGAGAAGAGCGCGTTCATGGGCGGCGAGTTGAACGGCAAGACGCTCGGACTGCTCGGCCTCGGGCGCATTGGCGCGCTGGTGGCGAACCGCGCCCGCGCCTTTGGCATGGCTGTCTTCGCCTATGACCCGTACTTGAGCGAGACGCAAATCCGCGAGCGCAATGCGCACCCGGCCACCTTCGACGAAGTCATCGCGCAGGGCGATTACCTCTCCCTCCATCTGCCGCTCACCCAAGAGACGCGCGGGCTGATTGGCGCGAGTCAATTCACCAAGATGAAAAAAGGCGCGCGGCTGATTTGCGCGGCCCGGGGCGGCGTGATTGACGAAGACGCTCTGCGCGCCGCGCTGGACTCCGGCCAACTGGCGGGCGCAGCCCTCGACGTGTTCGCCGCCGAACCGCCCCCGCCCGGCTCGATTGCCGCGCACCCGAAGGTCGTCGCCACTCCGCACGTTGGCGCGCAGACCCGCGAAGCGCAAGCCCGCGCGGGCATCGCCATCGCCGAAGAAGTCGTCGCCGTGCTGGAGGGCAAAGAACCGCGCTGGCGAGTGACGAGTAACGAGTAGGGGGGTACAATAAAGGCATAGGGCCCGTAGCTCAATGGCAGAGCACGCGACTCATAATCGCTGGGTTGCAGGTTCGAGTCCTGCCGGGCCCACTTTGTTATGCCAATCCTAATCCAAGCCCTCGCGCTGGTCGGAGAACCGGGTAGTCTTTTTTTTCACCTCTTCCTGCTGTTCATCCTCGGCTGGGCGGCGCTAGCCACGACGATTAACGCGTGGCAACGGCGCGAAGCCGAAGCCAGCCGCCTCGCGGTCTTGGTCTGGAGCCTGTTCCTCCTGCGCTTGCTCAACTTCAGCGTGTTCATGCTCGGCGCGGCGGGAAAGCTCGACCCGCTCATTTCCATCCCGCCTGTCTCGCGCGCCCTCGCCGCCCTCACCACTGTCATCTTCATCCTGCTCCTCGCCTTCCCCGAACCCTCCGGCGTCGCCGACTTCGTCGCCATCGGCTTCACATTTCTCACGCCGGTCTTCGTGGGCCTCGCGTGGACTTACTGGGCCGCCGAGGTCAACGCCGGGGCCACGTTCTACAATGGCTCCGCGCAAGAGACCGCCTGGGAAATCGGGCAATTAATTTTTCTCTTCGCCGGGCTGGTGCTGGTGGGCGTTCGCCGCCGGGCCGAATGGCCGCTCGGCATCGGACTGATGACCGTCCTCTTCATTGGCCACATCATCCATTACCTCTTCCCGCTCGCCGGAACCAACGTCCCCGGCGCGGTGCGGCTGGCCGAGATTGTCGCTTATCCGCTCTTTGCCGTCATCATCTACTTCCGCGCCCGCCCGCCCGCACTCGAAGTGGAAGCCGAACTGCCTCCCTCGCGCCACACCTTTGTCGAGCCGCCCGCCGCGAAGGGCGACTGGATCGCGCAAAAACTCGAAGAGTCACAGCCGCTGTCTCCAGTGATTCTCCCGCCCGTCGCGCCGCCACCCGCCACCTCGGTAGAGAAGCCGCGCCCCCAACGGGTCGAGGCCACCCCGCCGATGAGTGCGCCTGTCGCCGAGATTCAGGTTGGGCCCTCGCCGCTATCGGAAACGCCGGCGCTCACTCCGGCCACTGTCGAGACTCCCCTCACCGGCATTTTCGCCACCGCTAATGTGGTTCATCCCGCCTCTCCCGAATTGGGTTGGACTCTGTCGCTGGCGACCAACATCTGTCCGCGCCTCGGGCTGGAATACGACTCCCACTCGCGGCACGGTTTTGCCTCCAACCTCAATGCCTGCTTCGCGGCGAACGGGGCCGAGATAGCCCTCGATTATCAGAACGCCTATTGCCTCACCGACGCGCACGGACGCTGTGCCATCTACACCGGGCAAATCAAATCGCCCAAAGTTCCCATCGGCGACCCGCAAGGTGGGCGGTTTCCCCGCGGCGAGGGCCTCCGCTGGGGGCGCATGGCGCTGACGCTCATCATTATTTTAATTGTCCTCGTGGGCGCGACGCTCGCGGGTCTCGTCATCTTCCGCAACCAGGTGGCGCACGTGGCCCCCGGCCTCGTCACCTTCGTGCCAGCGTTCCCGCTACGCACTGTCACCGCCACGCCCCGGCCCGGCCCCACCGCCCTCCCGCCGCAGATAGTGGCGATTAAAGTCACCGCTGGGCAAACCTTAACCGCGACGCTTTATCTGCCCGCGACGGGCCAACCCGCCCCGACGATTCTCCTCCTGCCCGACGCGGCGCGCGCGCCCGAAGATTGGACTCCCTTTGCGCGGTCACTGCAAACAGCGGGCTACGCGGCCCTCGCGCTGAACTGGCCCGGCCCGCCGCAATCTCCCCAACAACTGACGGATGCCGCGAAAGCCGCGTGGGCCTACCTCGCGGCGGATACGCGCGTGAACGTGGCGCGCGTGACCCTTATCGGTGCGGGCGTGGGCACAAATGTGGCGCTCACCGTCGCGGCCCAAATTACGCAAGCGCAGAGCCTGGTCTTGCTTTCGCCTGCGGCTAATTTTTCGGATTCCGCTGGGGAGGCCGGACTGATGACGGCTTACGGCAAACGGCCGGTGCTACTCGTGGTCGGCGCGGACGATACCGCCTCGGCGAGCAGGGCGCTTAAACTCGACGGCCTCGCCCTCGGCGATCACAAACTGCTCATCCGCGCCGGCGGCGGGAGCGGCGCGAAACTGATGGGGCAGGCCGATCTCATTGACGCGATTGTGCAATGGCTGAACCAACATCGGTAACGCAAGTTGCCAACTTGCGCTACTTTAGAAACCCGGTTTCCGGTTTTTTACGGTGCGCGAAACTTCACCCGCACTTCCCAATCCCGCGCCAACTCCAAATCCACGCGCCACACTGCCTCTTCTAAAACTCCCTCCGGCTCGCTTTCAATCAACTGCGCCCCCGGCGGCAACTGAAGGCTTAACTCAATAGGCATCGCCCGCGTGCCGGGTTGTTTCTGGATGCGCAAAGTGTAAGTGAACTCGTCGCCGTTCCGGGCCACTGCGCCGGGGGCAAGGGTGTAGGTGAACGCGGTAGTCAACGTGGTTTGGTAAGGGACGACGAAGAACGTGCCAAACGATTGCGCGCCGTTCTCGCCCGGTTCGAGACGCACCACGCCGGGCACCGGCTGGCGCGTAATCAGCCACTCGCCCGGCACGGCGTGCGGAGTCGCGGCGAGCAGGTTCGCGCCCTGTGGCACGTACACGCGCAGATAATCCCAATAACACCGCTGGATGGTGTCGCTGTAAGTGCCGAGCGGCGCGTAGTCCGGGTTGTGCTGGCAGGGCAAGTCACCGGAGGCCGGATTGGTATGCGTGAGCGTGAGGGCTCCCACTGGCGCGGCCGGGTCAGAGAGATTGATGGCGTACTGCGCTTGCTCTGCGATGACAGCGTTGACTTTGTTGTAACCGAGATTGGAATCCACCACCATCAGATAATCGCCCGGGCCGGGGCGGAGCGCGCCATCCCAGCCTGGCGCGCCCAGGACCTCCGGCGCGCCCGCGGCGAACCAGACGAGGGCGTGCCGCTCGGCGAGCGCGGCGAGCGCGGCCTGCCCCAAGTCAAGCCACGACACCTCGCCTATTTTGGCGAGGAGCGCGGCGGCCATTTGTTGGATGAAATCTTTGTGGTGCAACCACCACTCGTTGGTGGTGCCTTGCTCCTGCACGTTGGCCCACGCTACGTGGCGCATATAGTCGCGGACGTTGTCTGCGTCCACCGTCTCGCCGCTTGTCAGCGTCACCGGGCCGAGGGCGCGCAAGAAAATTTGCACCGCTTGTTGGTCGAGCGCCAGCACCCCGGCGAGGGGTTGGGCGGGGCGAACCACGTGATAGAGCGTCACCGCGCGCGCCGCCGAGGTGGGGAAATCCGGCGACCAGTTCGAGTCGCGCAAGACCCACCGGGGCAGGCCCATGTATTGACGCAAGGGGAGCGGCGGCTCGGGGTAGACGTGCGCTAAATCGTCCACGACTTGAAACGACGTCTCGATTTTAAGTCCGGCAATTTCGGCGTGGTCGAGCGTGACCGTGCCGACGGCGGTGATAAACCCGCCGGTGGCGCGCAGTTCATCTTCGTTCTGAAGCAGAAGCAGATAAGTGCGCGGCGCCTCCGCGCCGAGCAGAGCGGGGGCCTCGCTCAGTAGTGCGAGGCCGCTTTGCAGGCGCGACATCTGCGCGTCCACTTTGGCCACGAGGTCGCGGGTGCGCGGGGAAAGTGTATCGGGATCGAATTGCGCGCGGGCGGCGGCGGCCTCGACGAGCGCGGTTTGCGCGCGGGTGAAATAGGCGCGGCCCACGACGAGATACGCGATGGCTTGGGAGGGCGTGGGGTGCGCGCCTTCGCCCCACGCGGCGCGCATGAACGGGCTGAGACCGGTGTATGTGTCGTCGGCGGCGCTGACGAGGGCCGCGCCCCAATCGAGGAGTGGCTTAGCGGATTGTAAATCTGCGCCGTACTTGGGGAGCCAGCCGAGCAGGGGCGCGCTCCACGCCAGAGGTTGCGCCTCGTCCCGCAAGGCGCGGAGGTCGTGGCGCGCGGAGGCCAGAGTCGGCCCGGCGGCAATGAATCCATCGGGCGTGGGGTCAGCCGCGAGGGGCCGCAAAATCGCCAGTTCCCCGCGCACGGCTTGCGTCAAGAGAATGAGGCGGGCCACTTTCCAGAAAAATAAAATCGCCAGCGCGAAGCCGAGCGCTATGCCAAAGCGGCGGATTGGGCTAATCTTGGGAGACATGAAGAGGTCGCTGTTGATTGTCGCAGGCGTGCTGGCGGTGGCCTATGGGCTGACGCTGGCGCCGGGGCTGACGTGGGCCAACCGGGGCGACGATGGCGGCGATTTAATTGCGGCGGCGGCGACGTTAGGCGTGGCGCATCCGACCGGCTACCCCACGTATCTTCTGCTCGCGCATCTGTTTCAACAATTGCCGGTGAGTAATCTGGCGTTTCGCACCACGTTGCTCTCGGCGGCGAGCGCCGTGGGCGCGGCGTTGGCGGTGCAAGCGTTGCTGGCCCGCTGGCGCAATCCGGCGGCGGGTCTCGTCGGCGGCCTCGCGTTGGGTCTGTCGGCGCTCGTCTGGTCGCAAGCCGTCATCGCCGAAGTGTACACCCTGCACGCGCTGGGGCTGGCGCTCATTCTGCTGGCTATCGCGCGCCTCACCGATAAACAAACAGCGCTCACGCGCGCCGATGAGGCGCTCGCCCTCGTCGCCGGACTCGCGCTCGGCCATCACCTCACCACGCTCTTCATCCTCCCGGCGTATCTCGGCGCAATCATTTATCGCCGTCACTACCGGCTCTGGCTCGCCTTTAGCGCGGGCCTGGCGGTCTGGCTCTACATCCCTCTGCGCGCCGCCGCGCAACCGCCCGTCAATTGGGGGGAGGCGTCCACGCTCTCCGGTTGGTGGTGGGTCGTATCGGGCGCGCCGTATCACGCGTTGGCGTTTCACATTCCGCTGAATCAAATCGTGCTACGCATTCTTGCCAGCCTGCAATTTCTGCGAGCGCAATGGAACTGGCCGGGACTGGCGTTGGGCCTCGCGGGAATGTTCGTCCCCCTCCCGCGCTTCACCCGCGCCACGTTGTTCTGGCTCGCGCTCGTTTCATTCATCTTCGCCGCCGAGTATAACGCGGACGATTATTTTGTCCATCTGCTCCCGCT
>Ga0315281_10005731_pt1 | contig 17753 bp, 20 predicted proteins | sample YL17G07_0_MG_FD_204540 | JGI IMG/M metagenome (GOLD analysis project Ga0315281, IMG submission 204540) | Sediment microbial communities from Yellowstone Lake, YNP, Wyoming, USA - YL17G07_0 | ecosystem: Environmental > Aquatic > Freshwater > Lake > Sediment | place: USA: Wyoming | collected...
GCAGCACCAGCACCTTCGTCTACGGCCCCGAACACCAGCGCACCAGGCAAACGCGCAGCGACTTGCGTACCGTCATCTACGCCGGCGCGCAGGAGGTGGAAAACAACAACGGGGCGGTCACCGTCAAGACCTACTGGCCGTACGGCGCCGGCGTGGAGATCGACCGCCCCAACACCGCCACCGAACTGAGCTGGGTGCACGTGGACCGTCTCGGCAGCCCGGTCGCCTTGAGCGACGCCAGCGGCAACCTGCGGGAAAGGCTCGCCTACGACGCCTGGGGCAAGCGGCGCACGTTGAATGGCGTGCCCATTAACGGCACCGCTACCCCCAACAGCATCGATGGCCAAGTCGACAACCGCGGCTTCACCGGCCACGAGATGCTGGACCTGCTCGACCTCGTGCACATGAACGGGCGCGTGTACGACCCGTTCCTCGGCAAGTTCCTGTCCGCCGATCCGCTGGTGCAGGACCCGATGAACGGGCAGAGCTATAACCGCTACAGCTATGTGCTGAATAACCCGACTAACTTGACGGATCCGACGGGGTTCTCCTCTTCGTGTGAGGCGACGACGGGTTCGCGCCTGCCAGACTGCTCGGGAACAGGCGGCAGCTCCATGGTGTATATTTATGGCGACAACCGGCGGAGCAACAATAACGGAAAATCAGACTCTGCCCCTTCCGGAAAATCGGATGGAAAAGGTAACACCACGACGGACCCGAAGAATCCTGGTTTGGCAAAAAGTGCAGATTCCACTATTCAAATCCTCCATAATAAGTACGGCCACTGGTCTCCGCGAACTGAAGCTACCTCCGAGGAATACTATATCAATGGAATGAACAACACGGAGGAAGACGCAAAGCGAATTTCCGTAGTAGAGATGGAAAAAATGAAGAAATATGAGTTCGACCTGATCCATATTCCCACGCTTGGCTTCGCCCCAGATACATGGCGCGCCGTTCTGGACAAGATGGGCTTCACCACCGAGACAGCGAAAGAACTGGCTGGCATCATTCAAAAGGCCGATCCCGGTAACTGGTACGGTCACAGCTACGGCGGGGTGGCCTTCGCTGAGGCGGTGAGGTCGATTATGAAGGAGGGCGGCACGGTCCCCGCCGGTCAGTCCGTGACCTTCCTGGCCGGCGCCAACAATCGCTGGGTGACGGACAACATCATGCGCAACGCGGGCGTGACTGTGCGAGGGTATCCGGGCAGCTGGTTTGACCTGGTCCCGAATTTTATCGGACTGAACAGCCTCAATCCCATCCAGTTGGCGGTAAACATCCTGGTAAGCCCGTCTTTGTTTTTTCCGAGTATGAGCTTCCACTCCTATCCTCCTGTAAAGTAAGCCATGACCAATAGCCTTTTTTCCTTCCTGCTATGCTGCATCCCTTTTTTAGGAGCCGCTATGCCTCTTTTTGCCGCTCCTGCCCATCCCAGCGGCCCTGAGGATCGCACCTTTACCGAACGGACCATTTGGATTCAAGGAGAGGTAAAGGATATTTTTCTAACTATCTCTTATCCAAAGCCGGATGACATTGTCGACTGGACAAAGCAGGGGAGTTACGATGCCTCGGACTCTTTCCCCTTCCCGCTAACGTTGAGCTTTGAGTACAAGGGCCATTTTTGGCAGGGTGTTTTTGGTACGGTCGGATTTCAGGTGAAAATCAAAAAGGGAAAGGCAGATCTCATGCCTTGGAAGGATATGGACGCTTTATTGCAAGGGGTTCGCACTCATCAGATTGCTCGCAATCAGGTGACGAAGAACGACACTTCCAAAAGCCGCCAAGTATGGATGGAACCTGTTCTATCGCAGTTGAATGGCATCCCCTGCATCCAGCAGTATGTTCAGGTGGGCAGCAATCCAATGGGAGAGACGCACTACTACTTCCCTTTCGAGGAGGATCATGCGTTAGAGGTAGTGATTCTGATGGTGGATAACAGCGACCGCCCCGGCCTCACCAACAGCGATTGGCGTCCGCGAGCCGAAGCCTTTGCAAACCGGCTGTTGTCCACGGTTAAGGTTAGTGTGAAGCCTAAGGATTCACAGAAGTGATATGCAAGTAATGGGGATGAGCACCTTCAACTAGCCGCCACAATGGAGTAGAGGTCCTGAATCGAATCATGTCTTCTCATATATTCCCATTCCTCCGCTTCCACCTCTTGCGCCTGTATCGCGCGCAGCCTCGCGTTTTCATTGCGCTTGCGGCGTCGGGGCTGGCGCTGCTCCTGGCGATAGGGGTGTGGGTCGTGCAATGGCAAAAAGCGGACGAGGCGGAACAAGCCGAACAGGCCATGCGCCTGGCCGGCCTTCGCAAGGCGCTGCCAGGCGTCGCATTCGGGCCGGTTGCGAGGGCGCAGTTGCCGGCGTTCAACAGCGCTGAGCTTGTCAGTGCGCTGAATCAGGTTGCGGATGCCGCCAGGTTGCCCATCGACGAGGTGACGTTCACGCTCGACAACACAGCCAAGCAACCCTATTTGCGTTATCGGTTCACGTTGACGGCGGCGGCGAGTTATCCGGTTATCCGCCGCTTCGTGGATCGCTTTGGCCACGAATTGGCGCACGTCTCGCTCGACGCCATTGCCTGCACACGCGACAACGTTGCCAAACCAGGGTTGACGTGCGATCTCGCGTTTTACCGCAAGGCCTGACATGGATAAGGCGGAGAAGCGAAAAGGGGCCGTGCTCGATTTTTCTACCCGCAGGCGGCAATAATCTTGGGCAAGAATTGCCTGACCAAGAGCGGGGTGGTTCAACGCCCCCCTCTCCTACACGATTTCGTGCAACCCAGTTCCGCAGGTTCAACCAACCAGCGCCCACCTATCAAACGGTGGGCGTTTTTAACCGGAACGCTAAAATGCGGAATTGCCAGCCAAGATTCCTTGTCGAGAAGGTATACTTATTTGTCAAGGAGCGCTGTTCCGGCGAAGCCGGTACGGCACTCTGGTTCAAGCCGGTACGATCTGGATGAAGCAAGGCTTTCGCTGCAGTGAGACAAGCAGTCAACGGAGTATAGTTGCTGTTGGTTGGTGGAGAATGGAAAAGTTGCCATACTATATCCACTCCCGCTTTTGTCCAGGAAATATTGTCATGCCGATTATCTCCATGTTTTACGGGATTATCATTCGTCTTTATCTCATAGATAACAGGCATCACAACCTGCCGCATATCCATGCCAAGTATGCCGAGTTCGAGGCATCCATTGGAATTGGCGAGGGAGAGATTCTTTCCGGTGAGCTGCCGCGTAAACAATTGCGACTGGTACAGGCATGGATCGAACTGCATCGCGACGAATTGATTGCGGATTGGGAACTCGCGGTCAGCGGCGAGAAGCCCTACAAGATTGCACCTTTGTGAGGTAACTATGTACTGGGATGTCAAAGTCGTAAAGCCTTTGCCGGGCTATCGAATATATGTCGAAATCGCAGATGGTAGAAAAGGCATTTTCGATCTGAATCCATATCTCGACCGAGGTGTTTTTAGAGAGCTTCGCGATGTGAATTACTTTTCTCAAGTTGGCATTCAACTCGGTGCGGTTACCTGGCCAAATGAGCAGGACATTGCTCCCGAAACGCTGCTTGCAGAAATGCAGCCGATGGAACGAATTGACTCAATTGAAATTGGTGAGAACGGATAATTCGTGCTTCATCAACTTTGGCGAGGATACCCCGTGCATTTACTGTCGCGATAAGGGGCCATGGCCGCATTTTCCGGCCAAGAGCAGGGTGGATGAGTACGTTGCCTCGCCCAAGTAATTCCGGTAACACCGTCCGACTATTTAGCCAGCTAACGCCCGCCTTCATCCAGTGGGCGTTTTTACTGGGCACGTCTGGCGCGGAACAAAGGGGGCAGGTGTTCGCAAAATGCAACAATCCGATATACGCCGGAGTACATTCCAATCGATTGGGATCACAACTGCAATTGCGGGTGTAGGTTCCTGGGTAAGGAGGTGCACTTATATTTTAAGCAAACCGTTATCCGGCTGACGCTTGACGACTGAAGGAGCATAAACCTGTTAGCCATTCGCCTACCGGCGGACATCGAGGCCCGGCTTGAGAGTCTTGCCAAGCGCACCGGGCGCAGCAAATGGTCGAGCGCGACGACAAGGCCGACCCGAAGCTCGGCGCGCAAATCGCCGATGAACTCATCCACAAGGTAAAGGTGGTCGCGACGGTGGGCATTGTCAACACCGGCGTGGGGCTCTCATCAATCGAGAAATACCAGAACGCGAAAGTGCCGCTGGTGATCGCAGTATCGACGGGTACGGTGCTGACCAAAAGGTATGCGCCGCCCGCTGCGCCGGAGAATTACATTTTCCGCGTGTCGCCGCGCACGGACATCGAGACGGCGTTCCTTGTGAATCACATCGTGGATCGCGTCAACCTGACCAAAATCGCGATTCTCGCCGACGACACTCCTTACGGTGAATCGGGCAAGGTCGATCTGGAGAAGGCGCTTGCCGCGAGGAAGCTCAAGGCAGCGGCGATTGAGCGCTTCAAGATTGGAGCGACCGACATGAGTACTCAGCTCGCGCGTGCGCGCGCGGCGGGCGCCGAGGTGGTGGTGATGTACGGCATCGGCCCCGAACTGGCCGCGATCGCGCAAAGCAAAAGCGCGATGAAGTGGAATGCGCCGCTGTTCGCGGGATGGACAGCGTCGATGCAGAACTTTATCGACGCGGCAGGCAAGAGCGGCGAAGGCGTGATGATGCCGCAGACCTTCATTCAGGATAACGACAACTTCCGCCGCAGGTCGTTCGTGCTGTCGTATTTCGAGCAGAACGGCAGCGGCGTGATTCCCTCGCCGATGTCGGCTGCGCAAGGTTACGATGCGATGCGGTTGTTGAACAACGCGATGCAACTTTCACCCACGCTCGCGGGAGTGGATATCAAGAATGCGCTGGAAAATATGAACAATCGTGTGGAAGGGGTGATTACCGTGTATTCGAGGCCGTACACGCCGGATGATCATGACGCGGTAACGTCGAACATGCTGGTGATGGGTGTGGTGCACAACGGCAAGACGGACTTTGCGTTCAAGACAGACGCCAAACGCAGCTTCATGGTGGAGCGCAAGAAAAGTTTGTGAGACGGGAGACGGGAGGCGGGAGGCAGAAAATTATGGGCGTGTCATTCTGAGCAAGCGCAGCGCCGCGAAGAATCTGGTTCGGTTTTCGAGGTGCTCACATAGTTGCAGCATACGATTTTTACCAGATTCTTCGTCGCTGCGCTCCTCAGAATGACACTCTTGAAATATGATGCCTCTCGCCTTCTATCTCCCGTCTTCCTTCTCCCGCCTCCCAAACACTCAATACGCCCTTCTCACCAGGTGCGCTTCGTGCAGGATGGTGGTGGCGAGTTCCTCGATCGATTTGCTGGTCGAGTCGAGGAAAGGGATATCGGCATGGCGCATCAGCTTTTCGGCGGTTTCGACCTCGTGGCGGCAGTTGGCGAGCGCCGCGTAGGTGCTGTCGGGTTTGCGTTCGGTGCGAATGCGGTGCAAACGCTCCGGATCGATGGTCAGCCCCCACACTTTGTGCTTGATCGGCACCAGCACCGGCGGAAGGCGCAGGTGTTCGAGGTCTTCGGGTATGAGCGGGTAGTTGGCTGCCCGCATGCCGAATTGCAGCGCCATGTAAAGGCAGGTGGGTGTCTTGCCGCTGCGCGATACGCCGACTAGGATGATGTCGGCCTGTTCGAGATTGCGGTGCGTGACGCCGTCGTCGTGGGCGAGGGTGTAGTTGATCGATTCAATGCGGTGGTTGTAGTCCATCAGGTTGCCGGTGCTGTGCGAGCGCCCGATGGCGTGCGCCGACCTCACGCCCAGCTCGTTTTCAAGCGGCACGATGAAACGCTCGAAGACGTCGAGCACCAGGCCGTGGGCGTTGCGCATCGCCTCGCGTACCGCGTCATCGACGAGCGAGGTGAACACCAGCGGGCGTTTGCCCGATTCGTCGAAGGCGCGTTTGACCTGCAGGTGGGCCTGGTGTGCTTTTTCGACACTGTCGATGAAAGGCAGGGTCACGCGCTTGAGTTCGATGTTGTCGAACTGCGTGAGCAGCGAATTGCCCAGCATTTCAACGGTGATGCCGGTGCGATCCGACACGAAAAAAACCGTTCTGCGGTGCGGCATGATGATCCTCGTTTATGGGGCGCTCGGCTATAATAGCTTACCGCTATTTTTCAATCATTTTCCTCATAAAGGGAAAAGTTCATGACTTACATTCTCCCCCTCGCGCAACTGCGCATGACCGACGTGGCCAGCGTCGGCGGCAAGAACGCATCCCTCGGTGAACTTATCAGCCAGCTCGCGCAGGCGGGGGTGCGCGTGCCGGGCGGATTCGCCACGACCGCGCAGGCTTTCCGCGATTTTCTCGAGCACAACGGGCTTACGCAGAAAATCAAAGCGCTCCTGGAAAATCTTGACGTGGACAATCTCACCGCGCTCGCCAAGGGCGGCGCGCAGGTGCGCGAATGGGTGGCGAGTGCGCCGTTTCAGCCCAGGCTCGAGGAGGAAATTCGCGCTGCCTATGCCGCGCTGACCAGGGACGATCCCGCCAGCGGGGCGAGCTTTGCGGTGCGTTCGTCGGCGACCGCCGAAGATCTTCCCGACGCCTCGTTCGCCGGCCAGCAGGAAACCTTTCTCAACATTCACGGCATCGACAACGTGCTTGAGGCCGTGAAACACGTATTCGCATCGCTCTACAACGACCGCGCCATTTCCTATCGTGTGCACAAGAACTTCGTGCATGCCGATGTGGCGCTTTCCGCGGGCGTGCAGCGCATGGTGCGTTCCGACACGGGTGCGGCGGGGGTGATGTTCAGCCTCGACACCGAATCGGGATTCCGCGACGTGGTGTTCATCACCTCGAGTTACGGGCTCGGTGAAACCGTGGTGCAGGGCGCCGTCAACCCGGACGAGTTTTATGTGAGCAAGCTGTGTCTCGCCAACGGCAGGCCCGCGATATTGCGCCGCACGCTCGGCGCCAAGGCGATCAAAATGACTTTTACAGACGCCAATGCAGCCGGCAAATCGGTCGTGACCGGCCCGGTGAGCGAGGCCGATCGCAACCGTTTTTCGCTCAACGATGCCGATGTGCAGGAACTGGCGCGCTACGCGGTGGACATCGAGAAGCACTATGGATGCCCCATGGATATCGAGTGGGGCAAGGATGGCATGGATGGCAAGCTGTATGTGTTGCAGGCGCGCCCCGAGACGGTCAAATCGCTGGACAAGCATGCCAACAAGCTCTCGCGTTACCGCCTTAAAGGCAAGGGCGAGGTACTGACCTCGGGCCGCGCCATCGGCGGCAAGGTCGGGGTGGGGCGCGTGCGCGTCATCAGGGATGTGCGCGGTATCGGCAATGTCCAGGATGGGGATATTCTCGTCACCGACATGACCGACCCGAACTGGGAGCCGGTGATGAAGCGCGCTTCGGCCATCGTCACCAACCGCGGCGGGCGCACCTGCCACGCCGCCATCATCGCGCGCGAGCTGGGCGTGCCGGCCGTGGTCGGCTGCGAAAACGCCACCGAAGTGCTCAAGGAGGGCGATGAAGTCACCGTGGCGTGCTGCGAAGGCGATACCGGGCACATCTACCGCGGCCGGCTCGAATTCGAGTTGCAGGAAGTGTCGCTCGATAAAATGCCGCCGATTCCGGTCAAGATCGCCATGAATGTCGGCAACCCGCAGCTCGCGTTCGATTTCGCGCAGCTTCCCAACGACGGGGTGGGGCTCGCGCGCCTCGAATTCATCATCAGCAACACCATCGGCGTGCACCCCAAAGCGTGTCTTGAATTCGCTACCCTGCCTGCCGATCTCAAGGCGCAGGTCATGAAGCAGTCGCGCGGTTATGCCGATCCGGTGCGCTTCTACGTCGAGAAAATGGCCGAGGGCGTCGCCGCCATCGCGGCGGCATTCTGGCCCAAGAAGGTCATCGTGCGGCTTTCGGACTTCAAGAGCAACGAGTACCGCAACCTCATCGGCGGGCCGCGCTACGAGCCGACCGAAGAGAACCCCATGCTCGGCTTTCGCGGCGCGGCGCGCTATATTTCGCCTCATTTCCGCGACTGCTTCAAGCTCGAATGCGAGGCGATGAAAACTGTGCGCGACGAAATGGGCCTCACCAATGTCGAGCTGATGGTGCCGTTCGTGCGCACCATCAATGAGGCGACGCAGGTCATCGCCATCATGAAGGAAAACGGGCTCGAGCGCGGCAGGAACGGCCTCAGGATCGTGATGATGTGCGAAATCCCGTCCAACGCCATTCTCGCCGATGAATTCCTCAAACTTTTCGACGGCTTCTCGATCGGCTCGAACGACATGACCCAACTCATGCTCGCGCTCGACCGCGACTCGGGCCTGGTGATGGCAGGCTTCGACGAACGCGATGCCGCGGTCAAGCGCATCCTGAGCATGGCCATCCAGGCGTGCCGCAAAGCCAACAAGTATGTCGGCATCTGCGGCCAGGGGCCATCGGACTATCCCGATCTTGCCGAGTGGCTGATGAAGGAAGGCATCGAATCGATGTCGCTCAATCCCGATACCGTCGTCGAGACGTGGTTGCATCTGGCCAAAGTGGCGAGTGCGATCCCCCAACCCAGCGCATGACATGTTGACCTGGCAGTGGGCGCCGTTTGCAGCGTTGCAGGGCGCCGATGTGTACGCCTTTCTGGCCGCGCGCAGCGAAGTGTTCGTGATGGAGCAGAGCTGTGCTTTCATGGACGCAGACGACTTCGATCAGCAAGCCTGGCACCTGCTGGGGTGGGATGATTCGAAAGCCCGCCTTGCGGCTTACTGCCGCGTGATCGCGCCTGGCATCAAATACGCCGAGCCTTCGATCGGGCGCGTACTCACGACACGGAACTACCGCAGCAAGGGACTGGGGCGAATGCTGATGGCCGAGGCCATCGCGCGCACCGGCGTATTGCATCCCGGCCACGCCATCCGCATCGGCGCGCAGCAGCGTCTGGAAAAGTTCTACCGGGAGTTCGGGTTCAATACCGTATCGGAGGTCTATATCGAAGACGGTATTCCGCATCTTGAAATGCTACGCACGGCTGGGTAAATGGTGGCGCGTTTACCGGATCCTTCGTCGCGTGAAGCGCTCCTCAGGATGACACGGTAATTATTGTAAGTATTGTAAATATTTCGTTTGCCATGCAAGTCGCCAATTTTATTTTCGTGTCATCCTGAGCGCAGCGCTCGCTTGCGAGTGCGCAGTCGAAGGATCTGGTTATCATAGGCGATGCTTACGCGAAGCTACTACGTGTATATCCTTTCCAGTCGCAGGAAGGTGTTGTATATCGGCGTGACGAATGATCTGGTAAAGCGCATCTGGCAACACAAAAATCACCTGGTTCAAGGTTTTACCGCGCGTTACAACGTCGATCGGCTGGTGTTCTTCGAGGAAACGGGCAGTGTGGAGGCGGCGCTGCAACGCGAGAAACAGCTCAAGGGTTGGAAGCGCGAGCGCAAGATCGAATTGGTCGAGAACGGCAATCCCGCGTGACGGGACTTGTATGAGGATATCGCGAGCGAGCATGACTGACACTTCCCCTCTCTGGACACCTTCACCCGACCGAGTCGCCGCGGCAAACGTTACATCGTTTATGCATGCCGTGAACGTAAACCGCAAACTTCATCTGGCCAGTTACGATGAACTCTACCAATGGTCCATCGACCACATCGATGAATTCTGGAGCGAGTTGTGGAATTACTGCGGCGTGATTGCCGAAACGCGCGGCGCGCGCGCGCTTGTCGATGCGCACAAAATGCCGGGCGCGCAATTCTTTCCCGATGCGCGGCTCAACTTTGCCGAGAATCTGCTGATGCGCCATTTTGCGCGCAGCCGCGACAGCGATGCGCTGATATTCTGGGGCGAGGACAAGATAAAGCGGCGCATGTCGCACGCCGAGCTGTACGACGCGGTTTCGCGCGTCGCGCAGGCGCTCTCCGCGATGGGCGCCGCACCGGGCGACCGCGTGGCGGGATTTCTGCCCAACATGCCCGAGGCAATCGTGGCGATGCTCGCAACGGCCAGCATCGGCGCGACATGGACTTCGTGCTCGCCGGATTTCGGCGTGCAGGGCGTGCTCGACCGTTTTGGCCAGGTGGCGCCCAAGGTATTGTTCGCGTGCGACGGCTACTGGTACAACGGCAAGGCTGTTGATACGCTGGGGCGCATCGCAGCGATCGTGCCGCAGCTTCCATCTCTCGTAAAAACGGTGATCGTTCCGTATCTGCACGACAGCATGGGTGCGGCCGGCGAAACTTGCGATATCGCCGCCGTGCGCAGCGGCGTGTTGTTTGACGATTTTATTGCCCCCTTTGCCGCGCGCGAAATCGCGTTCGCGCAGCTGCCGTTCAATCATCCTCTCTACATCATGTATTCGTCCGGCACCACCGGGGTGCCAAAGTGCATTGTGCACAACGCGGGCGGGGCGCTCCTCATGCACCTCAAGGAGCACCAGTTGCACTGCGACATCAAGCCGGGCGATCGCCTGTTCTATTTCACCACCTGCGGATGGATGATGTGGAACTGGCTCGCGGGCGGACTCGCCTCGGGCGCGGCGCTGTTGCTCTACGATGGATCGCCTTTTGCCGGGCAAGGCGCTATTCTTTTCGATTACGCCGACGCCGAAGCGATGACGCACTTCGGCGCCTCGGCCAAATTTATCGATGCGCTCGCCAAGGCCGGGCTTGATCCCAGGAAAACGCACGGCCTCGCCGCGCTGCGCGGCATTCTTTCAACCGGATCGCCACTCGCCCCGGAAGGGTTCGATTATGTGTATCGCCACATCAAGGGCGATGTCTGCCTGTCGTCGATCAGCGGCGGCACCGACCTCTTGGGTTGTTTTGCGGGCGGCTGCCCGGCCCTGCCGGTGTGGCGCGGCGAATTGCAGTGCCGCATGCTCGGCATGAAGGTCGAGGTGTACAACGACAACGGCAAGGCGCTGCAAGGAGGAAAGGGCGAGCTGGTGTGCAGCGCGCCTTTCCCCAGCATGCCGATCGGTTTCTGGAACGACAGCGACGGCAGAAAATATCATGCGGCATATTTCGAAAAATATTCCAACGTGTGGTGTCACGGCGACTGGAGCGAAATCACGGCGCACGGCGGCATGATCATCTACGGACGCTCCGACGCGGTGCTCAATCCCGGCGGGGTGCGCATCGGCACGGCCGAGATTTATCGCCAGGTGGAAAAGCTCGACGAGGTCGCCGAATCGATTGTGATCAGCCAGGACTGGCCGCCCGGTGTGATCGGCGATGTAAGAGTGGTGTTGTTCGTTCGCCTCAAGGACGGACTTGTCCTCGACGCCGCGCTTGTCAAGAAAATATGCGACACCATTCGTGCCAATACCACGCAGCGCCACGTTCCGGCGAAAATAGTGCAGGTGGCGGACATCCCGCGCACCAAGAGCGGCAAAATCGTCGAGCTGGCGGTGCGCGCCGTGGTGCACGGGCAAGCCGTGAAAAACCGCGAGGCGCTGGCCAATCCCGATGCGCTCGAGTATTTCCGCAATCGCGAGGAGCTTGCCACTTGACAAGTGTATCCTATATGATACATTCTGTGTATGCACATCAGGACGACCGAGGCCTATCGGGAGTGGATCAACTCGCTGAAGGACCGTGCAATCCGCGCAAGAATTCAGGTGCGCGTCGACCGCCTTGTCCATGGCAATCCGGGCAAACATCGGACGCTGACTGATGGCGTTTGCGAGTTGAAGATTGATGCCGGCCCCGGCTACCGGGTGTACTACACCATGCGCGGCGGAGTGTTTATCGTATTGCTTGCAGGAGGAAGCAAATCCACACAGGCGCGCGATATCAAAACCGCCATCTTGCTGGCAAAAAATCTCTAGGAGCGTTTCAATATGGCCAAGACAGCTACCAAAGTCTCAGCAAAAACCAAAACTGTTTCTTACGACGTAGCCGAGCAGTTGCGCACGCCGGAAGAAATGGCTGCCTATCTGGACGCGTGGTTCGAAGAGGCGCCGGATGATGCCGCCGGGATAGCCCGCGCTCTGGGCGATATCGCCCGTGCGCAGGGTATGACGCAGGTTGCACGTGACGCAGGATTGAGCAGGGAAAGCCTGTACAAGGCGCTCAGTGAAAACGGAAACCCGAGCTTTGCCACCGTGCTCAAGGTTGCTCGTGCGCTGGGTGTTCGTCTGCATGCGCAGGCTGCTTGAGGTTCTCATGCATTGACGAGATCGTCCCGGCATTATTGCAAGTAGTACACGGACTGAGGCATGATTGCTACGCGGTTTGTAAAGTGTCAGCCGCCTAACGTTGTACTTCATAAACCAGATCGAAAAGCAGAGCAGCGGAGACCCCTATGAAACTCTTCACCAAAGTCGTCACACTTGTATTCATGCTGGCAGGCGCCACTCATGCCGTCGCCCAGTTCAATCTCCCGTTTGGAAGCCCGAAGGAAGTCGACAAGGTTTCCAAGACGGACATTTCCAAAGCCGTGCTCTTCGCGACCGGCGACATCAACAAGTGCCGCGAAGATCACAAGAAGAAGGAGCCCAAGGTCACAGGCAAGCTCCTCGCGCGTTTTACTGTCGATACGTCCGGGAAAACGTCGGACATCACCATAGTGAGCACGGAATTCAAGGGTTCGACTTTCGCTAAGTGCCTCTCCAACGTGATTGCCGACTGGTCGTTCCCGAAAGGCAAAACCAAAAGCGATCCATTCGACCTGCCGCAGACTTTCTGATTGTCGTTTGGGTTGCGAAATTCGCAACCTCAATTCCGGTTCGCGGATGGCTCCAGAATATTGAGAATTTCCTATTTGGTGACAATTTGCCAATTGGCGGCACGCCCTCTCCCCCAGCCCCTCTCCCGCGAGCGGGAGAGGGGTGCAGCAGGGAATTCGCGCAGCAAGCTGCGCGCCTGCGAAACGGTCGCCCGATGCAGCGGGCGATGCGCCCTGCAAGGGGCCGACAGGCCGGGTGAGGGGAAACAGTGTCATGAATTATGAAAACATCAATAGGCCAACCGGGAGTTGAGGGAGACGGTTTCCCGAACTATGAAAGCAGCAATTCGCTGCCAGCGGGCGCCGGCCTTTCGACACGATTATGAAAAGAAGCCTTTATGTCATTGCTGCAGGCATTTCAGTTGCGACGCTCTTGTTGCTCGCGTTGAAGGATGTGGGGTGGACATGCAAGGCGAAGTCCACGCTGAGCGCGATTGACGAGGATATTACGTACACACAGGAAATACAGGGTGTCGTGATTGGTTCTTCCAGTTTCGGTAGTTCGAAGGGAGCAACTATTTCGCAATCCGTGGGACTTTCTGGCACCTTTGCTATGCATTTTCGCGGAAATCCCGTCAAAGAGGCTAGCAATCCCCTGACGCTTGTTGCAGATTTGCGTGGCAAGGGCAATTTCAAGTTTCGCTACTCGGAGAACATCTCGGGAATTCAACTCTGGTCAGGTAGTTCAATGATCTACGATGGGACGCCAATCGGCTCGCACCAAATGCCCCCGGGCCCTCTGCGAGTCGAGCTACAACGCAATGGAAGCGCGCCCGATACTTTGATCGAAGTCACGGATAGTTGTTCCATGAACAGTTTTTGGAGCAGTCTTTTCCGAACGACATCGTGAGACGGCGATGCCCTCAATCTTGGGCACGACGGGGCGCGGAATTTTGGAGGGCGCCTGGCGCTGTTGCTCTTTGGCGATGTCCTTACTATAATTGAAAGAGTAAGGATAAGGAGATTTTCCATGACAGTCGCCGCAACGTTGACTAGCAAGGGCCAGACCACCATCCCCAAGGAAATACGCGATGGTCTCGGCATGAAACCCGGTGACCGGATGACGTTCACGCTCATGCCGGACGGAACCGTGGTGATGCGCGTGAAACGCAAGAGCATCTTGGATCTTGCCGGCGTGTTGCGCAAGAAAGGCCGCAAGCAGGTATCAGTGGAGCAGATGTCGCGCTGATGCTCGGGATCGATACCAACGTCCTGGTGCGCTTTCTGGTTCGCGACAACGAGGTCCAGTTCGAAAAAGCGCGCAGGTTGATCAAGCGCGAGGTCGGCGCAAAGGAAGATGTGTTCGTGAGCCTGTTGGTTCTCCTGGAAACCGAATGGGTGCTGCGAAGCCGATACGGCATGAAAAAAAGAGAAATGATCGAAGCCATTTCAGGACTGCTTGATGCAGTTGAAGTCCGGATCGAGGACGGCGCCGCTGTCGAGGAAACGTTGTATATCTGGAAGGACAGCGTTGCCGATTTTGCCGATTGCCTCATCGGCGCGCACAACCGCAGACAGGGATGCAGGGCGACGGCGACGTTCGATGCGAAGGTGGTCAAGCTGGCTGCTTTCGAGCTCTTGTGACATGCGATCATCAACCTTTGTGCGCGCACTCGCAATACTGGATGCCCGGGCACTTTGCCGATATGAGTAAACCGTGAAGCACCGTTCCCCCACCTTCTACGCCTGGCTTTCGGTTGCGACATCGATCGTGACCATCGTGCTCAAGTTCTGGGCTTATGCGGTCACCGACTCGGTGGGGCTGCTGTCGGACGCCATCGAGTCGCTGGTCAATATCGCTGCCGCGCTGGTGGCGCTGGGGGTGCTCACCTATGCGGCGGAAGGGCCCGACGAAGACCACCATTTCGGTCACGACAAGGTCGAGTATTTCTCCAGCGGCATCGAGGGCGGGCTGATCGTGGTCGCGGCGATCGGCATTATCTGGAGTGCGGCGCCGCGCCTTATCGAGCCGCATCCCCTGGAAAGTTTGACGCTGGGCTTCGTGCTCTCGCTCGCGGCGTCCATCGCCAACGCGCTTTGCGCATGGGTGATGCTGGGCGCGGCAAAAGCGCATCGCTCGATTACTCTCGAAGCCGATGCGCGTCACCTGCTCACCGATGTGTGGACCACGGCGGGTGTGCTCGCCGGCATTCTCATCGCCAACGCTACCGGCTGGATACGGCTTGACGCCATGGTCGCCATCGCGGTGGCGCTGCACATCGTGTGGACCGGGTGGTCGCTGCTGTCGCGCTCTTTCGATGGCTTGATGGATCGCGCCATTCCCGAGAAGGAGCAGGCGAAGCTGGTTGAAATCCTCGAACGCTACAAGGCGCAGGGTTACGATTATCACCAGTTGCGCACGCGACAGTCTGGCAGGAAGAGCTTCATCGACGTGCATGTGCTGGTTCCGGGCGCCACCACGGTCGACGCGGGCCACGACATTGTCGAACGCATCGAGTCGGATATCAAGGCGGCATTGCCGCATATCGAAGTGCTCACCCATCTCGAACCGCTGGAGGATCCGCGCTCGTACGAGATAGAGGCCGCGAAACAGAAGCCGGCCGCTTGAAGCTACCCGGGGAGCGTGGTAACCGCTGCCTTACGCTCCTGCAGTGCCGCCAGATAAATGCCGGCGAGCAGCAAGGCAAATCCGCACAATTGCAAAACGGCAAATCCTTCACCGAGGAGCAGCCACGCAAGCAGCGCGGAGCCAATTGGCTCGGCAAGGATGGCTACGGCGATGAAGGATGCGGAAACATACTTCAACGCCCAGTTGACGGCGCCATGACCGAGTAGTTGCGGGCCGATCGCCAGACCGGCGAGCAGCAGCCAGGCGAAGGGGGAGAATCCGCTCAGCGGATTGCCGGTGGCGAGCGCGAGCAGCAGCAGCGCCAGCGCCGCGACCGAAAACACCAGCCACATATAGGTGAGCAGTGTCATGTGCCTGCGCAGACCTCGCCCGATGAGAAGGTAACCGCAGACGGCAACCGAGCCCGCCAGGGCAAGGCCGTTACCGAGAAGCGGATCGCTGCCGGTCTGCGTAGTGGCGCGGCTGTCGGAAAGAAAAATCAGCGCGCTGCCGCCCAGCGCAAAGGCGATGCCGAGCAGCAGCCGGATGCCGGGACGCTCGCTGAAAAGCAACCACGAGGCGATGGCGATCCACACCGGGTTGGTGGTCACCAATGCCACGCTGCTGGCAACCGAGGTGTAGGCGAGGGATGAAATCCAGGCAGCGAAATGCGCGGCCAGAAAAACACCGGCGGAAATCGCGGCGATCAGGTCGCGCTTTCCGAGCGTGCGGATTTCACTGGTGCTGCGTGCCAGTGCAAACGGCGTAAGGATAAGCGCGGCCAGCGCGAGACGCAGCGCCGCGATGGAGAGCGACGGCACGCCTTCGCGCTGCGCAAAGCGGATCAGTATCGCCGCGCTTGAAACAATCAATACCGCGGCGCCGAGAACGAAGTAGGGCAGTGAAGCGGGGTGCGGCGATCTGCCGATCGGGAGGCCGGGAGGCGCGCCATGCGAGCCCGCCTTCAATTTATCCATTCGGGCTGGAAGTTGGTGTGCCCGATCTCGAAATGCGCGCGCAGGTCGGCGCTCAGGCGCTCGATCAGATCCGGGTAGCCGGAAATCGCGTCCGGCTGGATAAGCAGGTGCGCCGTCAGGCAGTTGAAGCGCTGCGAAATCTGCCACACGTGGATGTCGTGCACGTCGATGATGCCGGGGTAGTTTTGCAACACATGCGCGCGCACCTGATTCACATCGACGGGCGAACCTTCAAGGAGGATGTGCAGCGAATCGCCGAGCAGATGCCACGACCATTTGACGATGACGAAGGCGACGGCCACGGCCAGGAGCGGGTCGATCCACTCGCGGCCGGTGTAGTGGATCGCGATCAGGCCGACGATGATCACCACCGACGACAACGCATCGGTGAGCATGTGCAGGAAAGCGGATTTGATGTTGAGGCTGGCCTGGTCGGCGCGCATCAGGATTGCCCCGGTCACGATATTTACAATCAAGCCGGCTACGGCCACATAAAGGGTGGTGGCGATCTGGATTTCGCGCGGCGCAAAAAAGCGCACTGCTGCTTCGTAAAGGATCCACACCGCCGAGGCAAGGACAGTAATGCCGTTGGTGAAGGCGGCAACCACTTCGAGGCGATGGTAACCGAAACTTTTTTCGAGAGAAGCGGGGCGGGTCGCCAGCACAATTGCGCCCCAGCTGATTCCGAGTGCAAATGAGTGCGTGAACATGTGCACGCCGTCGCTCACCAGTGCGAGCGACTCCGTGTAGAGTCCCGCAACAATCTCCACTACCATCATGGTGACAGTGATGGCGAAAGACCACAGCAGCATGGCCTTGTCGTGACGGCGATAATCGTGCTGGTGGTCATGCGCGTGGCCATGATCATGATGATCGTGGTCGTGCACGTGGTGATCGTGCATGTGCCCATTGTGGCGGGCGATTGCCGTGATCGGGCCATGCTCGGCATGGCCGGTCAGACATTGGTTGGCGGCGGAAGAAGGGTGTGTAGAAGCGGGCATGGTTTCGTCTGTGTGCGGTAGTGGGGAAATTATACGCCGCGTGCCACTCAACCCCGCGACAGCGCGCTTACGCCCAGCACCATGCCGAGCGCCGCCGCGCCGCGAAGTATTGAGGCCACCTCCAATAATTCGTCATTCCCGCCCCCGATTAAAGCATTCGCGGACAGGCTCCAGCGGGGAACCCTTTTCCATTACAAAACATGGATTCCCGTTTGCACGGGAATGACGGTAAAGGGATTTTTAGAGGCGCCCTTGAGGCACAGGGGTTGTGAGTATCCGTGAATGGGCCGAATCTTTGTTTCCTCCGCGCCGAGGTACTTAGCCCTCACGTGACAATAAGTTGATCAATTATTTTAATTGCGGCAACAGTGTGTAGTTCCAGTCGCCATGAAATTTGGCCAGCTTGAGATTGAGTGCGGTCAGTTCGGCATCGGTGATCTTGAG
>Ga0315281_10005732_pt1 | contig 17752 bp, 18 predicted proteins | sample YL17G07_0_MG_FD_204540 | JGI IMG/M metagenome (GOLD analysis project Ga0315281, IMG submission 204540) | Sediment microbial communities from Yellowstone Lake, YNP, Wyoming, USA - YL17G07_0 | ecosystem: Environmental > Aquatic > Freshwater > Lake > Sediment | place: USA: Wyoming | collected...
CCAGCCTGCGACGAGGGGCAGCCGGCTTGTTGCCGTGAACACGATGCTCATGTTGGCGAACGTTCGCATCGTGAGCAGCACGATGGCGATTGGTCCGATGATCGCCCCCCAGCCCGTGACGCCGAAGCCGGTTCGCAGCACCTGTGGAATTGGGCCGATGAGATCGATTTGCGAATCGGGAATGAACGCCAGCACCGAGCTCGTGCCCATGATGAACATGAATGCGATGATCGGCGCGGCGATCAGCGTGCCCCGGCCGATCGTGCGGCCAGGGTCCTTGCACTCGCCGGCGAGCACCGAGACGTACTCGAACCCGCTCAGCGCGCCCATCGCCATCTTGCCGAAGATGTTGAGACTGAACAGCGTGAAGGCAGGCGCGGCGAGCGCGAATGGCTCGTAGTGGGGTATCGTCCCGCGCGCCGAATGAATAAACGGCAACGCGATCAGCACCGCAAAGGCGATCATCAGCGCGATGCTCCCCGTGTTGACCACCCATTTGCTGACCCGCAGTCCAATGATGGCGAGCGCCGCCAAACCTGCGATGATCAGCACGTTCGCGCCGGCAAGCAGGAACTTGTTCGCTGCCGCACTGGTGAGACCGACGAACGCATACGAGAGGTTGGTCGTGACCACGAGGCCAACGGTGGACAGGAGCACGACCGCATACATCCACAGGTTCCACGCGACCATAAAGCCGGCCATTTCGCCGAGTCCCGTCTTGGCCCACTGATAGAGGCCACCTTCGTAGGGCATGCGTGTCGTGAGGTGGATGACCACGGCCGCTTGCGGCAAATAGAACAGCAGCATCGCCGCCGCCCAGAAAATGATCTGGGAACGTCCGAGCTTTGCCGCGGTTCCGACCCACGTGATGCCGACGACATACACGACCTGTGTCAGCACGACGTCGCGCAGGCCGAGCTCCCGGCGGAGTTCTTCGGTCCTCACGGTCTGGGCGCCCGTCGGAGATTGCATCGGGAAAAGATGCGGTCTCTGGCCGCCGCCGCCAGATCACACGAGGGCGACGCTAGCCGAAGACCTCTATGACCCGCTTCACGCCTTTGACCAGCGCTTCGATATCCGCACGCGTCGAGTAGACGAAAACGCTCGCCCTCGCCGTCGCCGGAACGCGCATTCGCCGCATCAACGGCTGTGCGCAATGATGCCCCGCCCGCACGCAAACGCCGTTTTGGTCGAGGATCGTCGCGATGTCGTGCGGATGAATCCCGGCCAGCGTGAAGCTCACCACGCCGCTCCGCTGCTCGAGGTCCTTCGGACCGTACAGCGTCACGCCGCTGATCGGTGACAGTTTCTCGATCGCATAGGCGATCAACGCCTTTTCGTGCGCGCGGACCTTGTCCAGCCCTATTGCATCGAGATAGTCACAGGCCGCGGCGAGTCCGACCGCGTCGGCAACGTTGGGAGTGCCCGCCTCGAACTTGTGCGGCAGCACGTTCCATGTCGACCGGTCGTCGTTCACCACGGCGATCATGTCGCCACCGGTCTGATACGGCGGCATCGTCTCGAGCAGCGCACGTCTGCCCATCAGGCACCCGCACCCCATCGGTCCGAGCATTTTGTGACCGCTGAACGCGTAGAAGTCCGTCCCGAGCGAGTCGATGTTGAGCGGCAAGTGCGGCGCGGCCTGCGCACCATCGCACACCGTGACTGCACCAACCGCCTTCGCCATGGCCACGATCGCCTTGACCGGATGGATCGTGCCAATCGCGTTCGAGACGTGGCTGAAGCAAACGAGCCTCGTCTTCGCGGTGATCTGCGTCTTCAGATCATCGAGATCGATCGCGCCATCAGCGGTAATCTTCGCGATCTTCAGCGTCGCCTTCTGCTGAATCGCGAGCTGCTGCCAGGGGACGAAGTTCGCGTGATGCTCCATCGCCGTCACGACGATCTCGTCGCCTTCGTGGATATTTGCGTAGCCCCACGTCGAGGCCACGAGGTTGAGTGCCTCGGTTGTGCCCCGGACGAAAATCAGGCAGGCGGTATCAGCGACTCCGACAAAGCGGGCGATCCGTTCCCGGGCCAGGTGGTACCGCTCTGTCGCGCGTGCCGAGAGATCGTACGCGCCGCGGTGCGGATTGGCGTTGTCGTGCTCGTAGTAGTACCGCATCGCGTCGAGCACGGCCTTCGGTTTCTGCGACGTCGCCGCGGAATCGAGGTAGTGCAGATTCGGGTTGTTCGCGAGCAGCGGGAAGTCCGCCCGATCGACGAGCGCCTTCATCAAGCGCCCTCGAGCGGTCCGTCGCCCGGGCCTTCGGTAGAAACCATTCCGGCGTTGCCGCGATTGGCACCGTCATCGCTCAACGCGGATTTGAGTGTGTGCCATGCGAGGCTGGCGCACTTCACGCGGAGTGGAAACCTGGAAACACCACCAAAGGCGCGCAGTGAGCCGAGTTCCTTCTGCTGCGTATCGTCGAGCTTTCCGGTCACGAGGTCATGGAACTTGTCGAACAGCACCGCTGCCTCATCGCGGGTCCTGCCCTTGACGGTCGCGGTCATCATCGAGGCGGACGCCTTGGAGATCGCGCATCCCTGGCCCTGGAAGCTCACGTCGGCAATCCGGTCGCCGTCGAGCCTGACCCAGAGCGTGAGCTGATCGCCGCACAGTGGATTGTGCCCAACCACTTCGCGGTCGGCGTGCTCCATCACTCGAAAGTTCTTTGGCTTCCGGTTGTGATCGAGGATGAGTTCCTGGTAGAGCTCGTCGGTCATCGGTCTCTGGGCGTCGATCAGTCGGTCAGTCGGTCAGTCGACCTCTTCGGTCCGTACAGAGGTAAATCTCTCCAAGGTCAACTTCTCCAGTTCTACTTTCAACGGCTCCAGCTCGATCGTCTCAAGCACATCGGCCGCAAATGCATATGTGAGCAGCTTGGTCGCTGTCTCCGAATTCACGCCGCGGCTCTTCATATAGAAGAGCGCCTGCTGATCGATCTGGCCGATCGTCGCGCCGTGCGTGCATTTCACGTCGTCGGCGAAGATCTCGAGTTGCGGCTTGGTATCCGCTTTTGCCTGATCGGACAACAGCAGCGTCTTGTTCGTTTGCTTGCCGTCGGTTTTCTGCGCTATCGGATGAACGTACACTTTGCCGTTGAACACGCCGTGCGACCGGCCGTCGAGAATCCCCTTGTACAGTTCCCGACTGAAACAGTGCGGTTGTGCGTGAATGATCTGCGTCTGATGATCGCAGTGTTGGTCACCGCCAATCATGTACAGCCCGTTCAACGTCGCACCGCAATTCTCGCCGTCGAGCGTCGTGTAGACGTTCGTCCGTGAGAGCTCGGCTCCGATCGCGAGCGAAAAGCTCTGATAGTGGCTGTCGCGCGCCTGCCGCACCTCGATCGTACCGACGTGGAACGACCGGATACCTTCGCGCTGAATCTTGTAGTGGCTCAGGTTCGCGCCGTCGGCCAGCGTCACTTCGGTCACAGCGTTCGTGAGGTACTTCGCGTCGGACAGCGACACGTAGCTCTCAATCACCGTCGCCTTGGAATGCCGTCCGGCGGCGACGACTGTCCGCGGGTGCGTTTGCCCACCGTCCGCTGCGGCGTCGGACACATACAGCAGGTGGATTGCGCCGGCGACCGCGGCACCGTTCGCGATCTCGATCATCGCGCCGTCGTACATGAAAGCCGTATTCAGCGAGGTGAAAGCGTACCCCTCGTTTGTCGCGACCTGCCCGACCCGGTCGATGAGCGACGGCGAAGTTACCCATGACGCAGCGAGCGTCTCGATGCGGACGCCTGCCGGCAGATTCTTCAACGAAGAAAGGCGTGGCGAGAATCGTCCGTTGACAAACACCGCCGTCGGCCAGTTCTCGGCTCGGAAGTAATATGGATCGAGCTGCCCAGCCCGTACCTCATCCGTCCGCTCAGGCGGCAGCGAAAAGCCGGCATTTGCGATCGGGCTGACACTGGTATAGTGCCAGTCCTCGTTCTTCGTTGTCGGAAACCCGAGCGCATTGAACCGATGCAGCCCGGCGATGCGCTTTGCCTGGACCCCGGCCGGGACCGGTGCTTCGCGCGTCAGCGTGTCGAACGCGGCGGCGTAGCTGTTTGCAGGCGCCGCGACAGTCACCGCGTGGCTCCCGTACGGCTTCGGGCAACGGACTCCTCGCTCCGCGCGGAGTGGCTGGCAGAGTCGGTGTAGCCTTTCGCCTCAAGCTCCAGGGCCAATTCCTTTCCACCTGAGCGGATGATCTTACCGCCGCTGAGAACGTGCACGAAGTCCGGCACGATGTGGTTGAGCAGTCGCTGGTAGTGCGTTACGACGATCGTTGCGTTGTCTTTGCTGCGGAGCGAGTTCACGCCGTTGGCGACGATGCGCAGCGCGTCGATGTCGAGCCCCGAGTCCGTCTCGTCGAGGATCGCGAGCTTTGGGCGAAGGACCGCCATCTGGAGGATCTCGTTGCGCTTCTTCTCTCCGCCGGAAAAGCCGGCGTTCACGGAGCGAGTCAGCATCGCTGGATCCATGTCGACGACTTTGAGACGCTCTTCCATCAGGTCGGCGAACTCGAGCGGATCGACCTCTTCTTCTCCGTGCGCCTTGCGGACTTCGTTGTAGGCGGTGCGCAGGAAGTAGGCGTTCGAGACACCGGCGATTTCCACAGGGTATTGGAAGGCGAGAAAGATCCCCTGTTGTGCGCGCTGTTCGGGCTGGAGCGCGAACAAATCCTTGCCGTCGTAGGTCGCTGTTCCGCCCGTGACCTCGTATGCCGGGTTCCCGGCGAGGACCTGGGCGAGCGTGCTCTTGCCCGAGCCGTTCGGGCCCATGACGGCATGGATCTCACCCGTGTTCACTGTGAGGTCTATGCCCTTGAGAATCTCTTTATCTGCGACTGTGGCGCGGAGGCCACGGACTTCTAGTAATGACATTTCCTTGAGGGTCAATCAGGTATTCAGCCGGCCAGTCGGCGTCTTGCTATCCGACACTGCCCTCGAGAGTAATCCCGAGTAATTGCTGCGCTTCCAAAGCGAACTCCATCGGCAGTTCCTTGAAGACTTCCTTGCAAAAGCCAGACACGATCATCGAAACCGCCTGTTCACCCGACATCCCGCGCTGTTTCAGATAGAAGATCTGATCCTCGCCGATCTTGGATGTGCTCGCCTCATGTTCGACGATCGCCGACTTGTTCGCGACCTCGACGTACGGAAAGGTGTGCGCCCCACAGCGATTGCCGACGAGCATCGAGTCACACTGCGTATAGTTGCGCGCGTTCTCTGCCTTAGGCAGCACCTGCACCTTGCCACGGTACGAGTTGTTGCCCTCGCCCGCAGAAATTCCCTTGGAGACGATGGTCGAGCGGGTGTTCCGCCCGATATGGATCATCTTCGTCCCGGTGTCAGCCTGTTGCTTGTTATTGACGACGGCGACGGAGTAAAACTCGCCGACGGCGTTGTCGCCCTGGAGAATCACGCTCGGATACTTCCACGTGATTGCCGAGCCGGTCTCGACCTGCGTCCACGAGATCTTTGAATTCTCGAACGCCTTACCGCGTTTGGTGACAAAGTTGTAGATGCCGCCGACTCCCTCTTTGTCGCCGGCGTACCAGTTCTGAACGGTCGAGTACTTGATCGTGGCACCCGGGAGCGCCACCAACTCGACGACCGCTGCGTGCAGCTGGTTTGTCGACCGCTTCGGGGCGGTGCAGCCCTCGAGGTAGCTCACGTACGACCCTTCGTCGGCCACGATGAGCGTCCGCTCAAACTGCCCGGTGTCGGCGGCGTTGATGCGAAAGTACGTCGAGAGCTCGACCGGGCAGCGTACGCCCTTCGGCACGTAGACGAACGATCCGTCCGAAAACACAGCGCTGTTGAGCGCGGCAAAAAAGTTGTCGCTGTACGGGACAACCGTGCCGAGGTACTTGCGGATGAGCTCAGGATGTTCGCGGAGCGCTTCGCCGAAAGAGCAGAAAATGATGCCGTGACTTGCAAGCTCCGCCTTCATCGTCGTTCCGACCGAGACGGAGTCGAAAATCGCGTCCACTGCGACCCCGGCGAGCATCTTCTGCTCGTACAAGGGAATGCCGAGCTTCTTGTAAGTCTCGAGGAGCGTCGGGTCGACCTCGTCGAGCGAGCCCAGCGGCTTTTTGGTAACCGGCGACGAGTAGTAACTGGTCGCCTGGTAGTCGATCGGGGCGTAGCGGACGTTCGGCCAGTGTGGCTCGTGCATCGTCTGCCAACGGCGGTAGGCCTTGAGCCGCCAATCGGTCATCCACGAGGGCTCGCCCTTTTTGGATGAGATCAGGCGAACGACGTCTTCGCTGAGGCCGGGCGCGATCGTATCAGCTGCGATATCGGTGACGAAACCGTGCTGATATTCCTTGGCGATTACTGCGTCGATCGAACTGCTCATCGGACCGCGAAGCCTTGTAGTTGCAACCAGTTGAGGGGAACACGATAAGAATAGTCGGGAATCAGCCCGGAGTGAAGGCAAGGGGCGGAATTACGCGCAGTGTGCCGCGCGCAGGCAATAGGGGTCCGTGCCATCAGCAGTTCGTGACCCTTCATCCCCAAAGCCAGACCTGAGCGCATGGACGGGTCTTCGGCCCAGCCGAGCCCCGAAGGCCCGCGACCGATCAAACGCTATCTGAACGCGAGGTAGAGAGTTCCAGCCACGACTACCCCCAAAACGACGAAGATCCAGACATTCGACCGGATGGACTCCTCGGTGGGGATCTCCGTGATCGCCGACTGAACGATCGTTCGGCGGTGCCCCCTATCGTCGTCATCGGTGCTCGCCGCTGTTGGTCGCAACGCATCCTTCGGGGGCGGACCGGCAACGAAGCGCATTTCGATATGCCCGATCTCGATCTTGTCACCGTCCTGAAGCCGCTCCGGCGTCCCGGTCCGCCTGCCATTGACCACGGTTCCCGATGAGCCGTGCGGATGCAGCACCCAGCCGCCGGCTTCGCGGCGCACCTCGGCGTGAAAGCGCGAGGCCGTCGGATCGCGTACCACTATCGCGTTCTTGCGGTCGCGGCCAATGCCGATCGATGGTTCTGCGAGCGAATGCACGACGTTGCTTCGCGATTCGACGATGTGGGCCTGGCCGACCGCCGCCGCCGGTATCGCCCCCGGCTTCTCGATCGAGTAGGCGAAGCGTGCAGATCCGGCATCGATGGTGTCGCCGTCGCGCAACTCTGTCGGAGCGGTGCCCGCTTGCCGTCCGTTTACGGCGACCACGTTCTCGATTGATGTCGCGGACACCGTCACGCGAGCGCCCCGCATGGTGATGATGAAATGCTTCGGCGCGAGATCATACATCGCCAGTCGCCAGCCGGCGTTCGGCCCGCTACCGACAATCGTGTCGCCGTCAGCGAGTTTCTGCGTCGCGCTTTCAGTCGCAAGCCATGCCATAATGGTTTCTAGGTCCCTCCCTCGGTGCCCGTGGTCGCGCGCGCTCCCCGCGGTGGACTCTCAAGCAAGGCCATTATGCTACGGCGAATCAGGGTCTCCGCAAGCCGCACTTTGTACCGGTTCTTCGACAGCGGCTCAGCGTCATAGAGTGCTCGCTCGGCGATCGTCGCGATCGCATCGGCATCAAGCGAGCCAGCTGACACATCCTCTTCGAGCGATTCCGGCACACGCCACGGGCGCGGAGCGACCCCGCCGAGCACGATCCGAACGGCGCCATCGGTGCGCTTGACGGCGGCAGCGCTGACGAGTGCGAAGTCCCACGAGCCCCGTTGCATGAGCTTCGTGTAGCGTTGCACCCCGCCTGCCGCCGCCGCTGGAACGATGACCGCGCCAACGAACTCACCCAACGCGAGCACGGTCTCCGAGTCGAGGCGGTCTTTCGGCGTGACATAGAAGTTGGAGATCGGCACGGTCCTCGTCGTCGCTCCTCCCTCGATTTCGATTTGCGCGTCGAGCGCGATCAGCGCGACGGCTGGGTCCGACGGGTGAACGCTGTAACAGGGTCCACCCTCGAGAATTGCGTGGTACTGATTTTCGCCGTCGCGCGCCGGACAATCGGTTCCTCCGTTTTTCAGGCAGGGGACATCGCGGCGCAGATACCAGCACCGTGGACGTTGGCAAAGGTTGCCCCCGATCGTTCCCATCTGGCGGAGCGCCGGCGTGCCAACAGCGCGGCAGGCCTCTGCGAGCACGTGGTAGTCGCCAGCGATCAGCGGATGGTGGGCGATGTCGTGGATCCGGGTTGCCCCTCCGATTCGCACCGAGCCATCGCGTTGCCGCGCGATGGTATCCCCATCAGGAATCCGTCGCAGATCGACGACCAGATTCGCGGCAATGAACCCTTCGTCGAGCGAGACGAGAAGATCCGTGCCTCCCCCCATTGGCGCTGCTCCGGCGCGAGTCAGCGCGGTCGTCGCATCGGCGATCGAAACGGCGCTATGGTACTGAAATGGTGAGGGCAATTACTGACCGAGTGGTCGTGGTGTCCGGATGTCAGGCTATCGGAAGTAGTGTCAGGAGGTCACCCTCAATGGGGCGACCGGGCGGCCCGATTGCTCGACGCCCCGGCTGCGCGCTGAGCTAGGGTCGCTCTCCCCTTGCGTGCCAGGTAACATCCGTCGGACTTTTATATGTCTTCTGGCGAACGACAAAGGCCATCACGGCGAAGGCCACGGCGAGCGCAATGACTCCCGCCGCGATCGGCCATCCACCGTTCACGTCGGCCCTTACGTAGCGATCCTGATGTTCCATCGACTCGACTCCTCGACGTTCATGTTCGAATGTCCCCAATATAATGGTCCAGACCGGGCCGGTTGGCGATACCATGGGTGTCAATCGGTCGTCAAGAAACCGATGCGCCGACTGCCATTTCTTGCTCTGATCGCCGTGATCGCCTGCGCCAGTCCGGTTACCCGGCCGGGGAGTGGTCCGCGGCCGGGCCCTGAGGGGTCCGCGGCGGTCCAAAGCGGCGGTCCGGACGGTGAGTCCCCGGCTCCGACCGGGCCAGGTCCGATATCGATAGCGGGAGGCGGCGGTCCGGCGAATGACCTGGAACGTTTTCGGGACATTGAGTGGCTTCGCGACCGGCATCTGGTCATCCCCGTCGCCGGGGTTGGGCGCGACCGGATCGAAGACACCTTTGTCGCGGGGCGCGATGGAGGAGAGCGGCAGCACAACGCCGTCGACATTCTTGCTCCGAGGAGCACACCAGTCCTTGCCGCGGATGATGGAGTCTTGCTCCGCATGTCGTCCAACAATCTGGGCGGAATCACGATCTTCGCGGCCGATCCGGACCGCCGGTTTGTGTACTACTACGCCCACCTCGAACGCTATCACTCGGACATGTATGTCGGTCGCAAGCTGACCAAGGGCGATACGATCGGCTACGTCGGGACATCAGGCAATGCGCCTAAGGACGTACCGCATCTGCATTTTCAGATCATGCGCTGGCCCGCCGATGGAAAGTTCTGGGCGGGCGAGCCGATTAATCCGTACCCGATTTTGCACGTAGCGAAAATACGGTAACTGGTAACTGGTAGCTGGTAGCTGGTATCCCAGTCACCAGTCATCAGTCCCCAGTTACCAGTCACCAGCTACCAGTTACCAGTTACCAGTCACCAGTTACCAGTCACCAGCTACCGAAGACCGCTTCAATGTCTCTGAGTTCCAAGGATCGCGCCTCACTCCGCGCCGAGGCACATCACCTCACCGCCGTTGTTCACATCGGCCACCACGGAATCACCCCGGCGATCCACCAGTCGCTCGACGACGCGCTCCGGACCAAGGAACTCGTGAAGATCCAATTCACCAAGACCGCCGACGTCGATCTCAAGGTGGCGGCGGGTGATCTGGCGAAGGTGGTCGACGCGGACGTCGTTCAGGTGATTGGCCGGACGGTAACGCTGTATCGCGAAAATTCAGAGCTCGAGCGAAAGGGTGATCAACCGCCCTGGCGTCGCTGAGCCAATAGCGCAAATGAAAGAGGCGTGAGCGACTGCTCACGCCTCTTTCGTACCTCAGGTGGCCGCTTACGGGCAGGCGTGCCGTTCGGCGGTCCGGTTTCGCGCATCGGCAATCGGGTCATCAACGATCGAGCGCCCATTGTAGGTGTAGCCGAACTTCGCCGATTGGTCAGGCCCATTGCTGAAATCCACGACCACGTACTTGCCCGGGTCAGCGCGGAAGAAGACGGCGACCGTCGCAACGCGCCCCGACATTCTGGGAATGACGACTGTCGAGTTATCGGATTGCACGAGCGGAATCGCGCCTCTCATGCTGATGTTGGTCGATACCGACAGCCCGTTGCCGTCCGACGTGAACGGAACCGACCGTGTCGAGTTCTCCCTGAATCCCAACGGTCGTGGGCAGCCGGGGAATACCCTGAAGTTCATGCCGGCCCGCGAGAGGACGCCTGCCACATCGTCCGGAATCACGAACTCGATCGAGCACGTGCCGGCGACTTCGCACGGATTGCGGTCGGCCGGAGCGGCCGACGATGATGCTCGCCCGCCACCAGCAGACGCGGCGCAGGCGGCAAGCGCTGCTGCAACGATGACGAGACCCGAATGACCGCGCATGCGAAACCTCCAGGACTGTTTGCGGACGCATCATGATAGCGTGTCGAGCACCCGCCACGGCGTGATCGGGATTTCAGTGATCTCTGCGCCAATGGCATTGGCCACGGCGTTGGCGATCGCCGGCGCGACTCCAATGATGGGAGGCTCAGCGAGTCCCTTGGCACCGGTGTGATTCGCGACGACGTCGGCGCGGCCGACGAATATCGTTTCGATGATCGGAATATCTGCCATCGTCGGAATCTTGTACTCATGCATGGTCGGGTTGAGCGGCATTCCCGATCGTTCGTCGAGCACGCGCTCCTCGAACAGTGCGTAGCCGAGCCCCTGAATGACGCCACCCTCGACCTGGCTCGTCGCGAGGGTCGGGTTGATGATCCGACCCGAATCGTGCGCGGATACGATCCGCAGCACCCTGACCTGTCCCGTGTCGATGTCCACTTCCACCTCGGCAAACTGCGCCCCGAAGGCCGCGATGGTGGTGTTGGCCGGGTTGGCGCCGCGACTACCGTGGCCGCTGATCATCACATCCCCGAGTTTTTCACACACAGCCTCGAAATTCATAGTCTTGTCGGACCCGCGAACACGTATTTCGCTCGCTGCCGATTCGAGATCGTCGGGGGTTGCGTCGAGCATCGCGGCGGCAGCTTCGAACAAGACCCGCCGCGCTTCTTCGGCGGCGACTCGGATCGCTGGCCCGACCGACGCCGTGGTGATCGAGCCCCAGGAGTTCGGGGCGTAGGGAAGTCGCTCGGTGTCGCCGAGCACGGTGCGAACGCTCTCGATGCGGGCGCCGAGCTGCTCGGCGGCGATTTGCGCGAAGATCGTTCGTGATCCGGTTCCGAGATCCTGCGATCCCGTGAGCACATCGATACTGCCGTCTCGGTTCAGGCGCACACTCGCGTACGCCGGTGGTCCGCCGCCCGCGCCCCAGACGATCGATGACATTCCGACGCCGCGACGGATCGACCCCGATGAGGTTTTCGACGCACGCGGATTGCCCCACCCGAACGCGCGCGCGCCCTCGTCGTAGCAGTCGTTCAGGCGCTTTTGGGAATAGGGCCGCTTCCTGTCCTGGTCGGTGTCGGCGTAGTTCCGCCGACGGAACTCGAGTGGATCGAGCGACAGTTCGCGCGCGAGCACGTCCATCGCGCACTCGAGGCCAAATGCGCCTTCGGCGTGACCCGGAGCGCGGAACGACGCCATCGCTCCTGTATTCGTATACACGAACATCTCGGTCGAGTGAACGTTCGCGCAGCGGTACAGCTCGTGGTAAATGCGCGCCGGTCCGCCCAGCCATCCGCCGATGCCAAGCGCGATGGTGGCATCCATGTTGATCGCCGTCAGTGTGCCGTCGCGCTTTGCGCCGATCGTCACGCGTTGCACCGTCGCTGGTCGGTTTCCAGCGTCGGATTGCTCACCCTCACGGTCGAGCATGCAGCTCACGGGCACGTTGAGCTTTCGCGAAAGCAGAGCCGCGATGTACGTCGAGTGTGGCGCTCCGTTCTTCGCTCCGAATCCGCCACCCATATAGTTTTTCATCACCCGAACGCGCGACATGGGCATCTTCAAGTTCTTGGCAAGATCCGCCCGGGTCATGAAGATTCCCTGCGTCGACTCCCAGACGGTGAGGTGGTCGCCGCTCCAATCCGCGACGGCGCCGTGCGGTTCGAGCGCGGAATGCAGCGCCGTCGGCGTGCGATACTCTCGCGTGATGGTCACGTCGGCAGCACGAAACCCAGCACCCACGTCTCCGCGTGAAATGATCCGCGGCATGCCTCGCGGCGTGTTCCCCTTGGGGCGAATCGCCGGCGCGTCAGGAGCGAGCGCCTGTGCGGCGGTGACAGCGTTGGGTTCTTCTTCCGTTTCGATTTCGACCAGATCGCGAGCGCGGTTTGCAGCGTCGATCGATACCGCGCAGATCGCCGCGAGCGGATGGTTCAGGTAGCCGATGGTTTGATCGAAGAGCTGAACGCCGTCGAGCTTGACGTCGGGTACGTCCTCCCGCATCAGCACACCACGCACGCCGGGACTCGCAAACGCCTTTGCAAAATCGAGACGGACGACGCGGCCGCGGGCGATGGGGGCGCGCACGATCACGGCGTGCAGCACACCGGGAGGGCGCTCGTCGGCGGTGTAGCGCGCACGGCCAGTGACTTTCTCCAGGGCGTCGACCCTGCCCAGGCGAGTCCCGACGACTGCCATCACGTCGATCTCGGACCACGGCTCAGGTTCGAGCGACGGCAGCTCGACGATCTTGGTTTCCTCCCGTCCCTCGACTTCGACCGTCGTGGTCGCGAATCGCGACGTGCGCTTGATCGGGGCCGTGCCCGGCATGGTCTCCGGGATCGGGCCAACGCCGCCCGCTTCTTTCTTTTTCCTTTTCCCGGTCATGCGCTTTCTCCGGCGAGCGACCTGAGCGCCGACCGAATGTTCGGGTATGTCCCGCACCGGCAAAGATTGCCGCTCATGCCGCGGGTGATCTCGTCGTCCGTTGGATGCGGGTGACTCTCAAGCAGGGCGACCGCGGCCAGCACCTGTCCGGGGGTACAGAAGCCGCACTGGGCGGCGTCGTGTCTGAGAAACGCCTGCTGAACCCGATGGAGTTGATCGGGCGATCCGACGCCCTCGACCGTGGTCACCCGCTGGGCGGCGCAGGCATGGGTCAGCGTGAGGCAGGAGTATGCCAGTTTTCCATCGAGGAGCACGGTGCAGGCGCCGCACTCGCCGCGCTCACAGACAAGCTTGGCGCCAGTCAGATTGAGGCGCTCGCGCAGGGTCGTGAGCAGTCGCTCGTCCTCAGGGGCGACCACCTCGTGCGCCGTGCCATTGACGACCAGCTGAACTGCAGTCACGCGTCCTGCCTCCCAGTCCCAGGGTCCCCGGTTGCGAACTTCCCTCCCTACTCCGGTCGATTATCTTAGCCGTTCACCAAAGCATTTACGGGACACGAATGCCCTACGTCATTACCGAAGCCTGCATCACCGTCAAGGACCGCGCGTGCGTCGACGTGTGTCCGGTCGATTGCATTTATGAAGGCGAAGAACAGCTGTTCATTCACCCGGACGAGTGCATCGATTGCGGTGCCTGCGAGCCGGAGTGTCCGGTCACCGCGATTTTTCCTGAAGAGGATGTCCCGGTGCAAATGAAACAGTCGATCGCAAAAAACAAAGACGTCTTCCAGGGGCCCAACCCGCCTGGCAAGCCGAAGAAGTAGGATGTGATCGGATTGAAGAGCCCGGCCGAATGGTCGGGCTCTTTTTCGCAGAGTGGCCCGGTTGGGCGCCTCCGGAACTCACTCGGCGTGCCTAGTTGGCCAGCCGCTGTTTGACGTACAGTGCGATTCCGATCGCAACATACTGCATGAACGTCGAGATCTCGCTGCGCCAGGCCTCGCCCCAATCGTGCGGTCCGGCCTCGCGCACCGGAGGCGGAGCTGGGATCCAGCGTGGAGTTCGGTGCTTGTACTCCAGATAGTCGGCGCCAAAAATCGACTCCAGCACTCCTTCTTCGTACGCCACGATCAGGGCGTACTCGATCGCGAATATCCCGATCGCGATCGGCAGAAACCAGAGCAGACCCGATCCGACGACGAAGCCCATCCAGATCAGAAAGTTGCCGACGTAGAGCGGGTTTCGCATCCAGCCAAAGATTCCGTAGTTCACGAGGCGCTGTACGTCGCGCGACCGACGGCGCGTTACCGTCCCCGCGGCGGCAACGCCGGCCAGTCGGATCCACTCCCCGACCGCGATCAGCACCGCGGCGACGATCCAGTGGCCCACCGTCAGTTGTGCGGGCACCAACAACACGACGAGCAGAAACGGAACCGGTAGCCAGCTGCGATTGCGGAACAGCACGGCGCCGTATCTGGCGCTCATTGTCTGCTCCGACGCGGAGCGTGGTTCGATTGGAGATGTCATTTGGAGAAAAGAATCGTGGCGGGTTGGCGAGTCAATCAGCCATCCGTTCCAACCCAGCGGGAGTCGAAGGTAAGCCAGAACAGCGTTGGTACGTCGTGCCGCACCTCGAGCGCAGCCGTGAACGCCTTGGCGGCATACGTCGCATCGAGTGTCACGCCGATTGCATCGCGCATCCGCGCGGCTGACTCGGCAGCGCGGGCAAGCGGGAGTCCGTATGCGCCACCGTAAACCGTACTCGTCACTTGCACGTCGAGGGCTCCGGTGCGCGGCAGCCGTCCACCCGTGTGACGCTCGATGAACGCACGCGTCGCGTTCGCCAGACCGGCGATGCGCCCCGTTCGTCCGACAATCCTCGGCACTACCCTGGCGCCGATGATCTGCGGATGCATCCCGGCGATGCTGAATCCCACAGCGAGGCCAGCGACGGTTCCGCCCGAGCCGAGCGGGACGACAATTTGCCTTGGGTCCGGGCACATTCCCAACCGCACCTGCTCGGCCACTTCAAGGGCAGCGTTCACATGGCCGAGCATGCCGAGGGGAGACGTGCCGCCGGCTGGAATCGTCCGGTCGCCTCGCAGACCGCGCCACCTCAGCCACGGGAGAGCGAGTGCGGGGCTGATGAAGGCCTTGCGAGACGACACCGTGCGCCGGATCTCTGCGCCAACCACCTCCGCCATTGGGTTCATCTCTTGCGGCCAAAGCCCCAGCGACACGAGGGCGCCAAGCGACCGGCCATGGATTGCCGTCGCCAATGCGTGCGTCGACCCGCGGGGTCCAACGGTCGCGACCCGATCGCCGCCGCCGACACCGCCAAGCAGGAACTCGAGGCTGCGCACTTTGTTGCCTCCGATCGGCAGCGCGGTGAGATCGTCGCGCTTGATCCACAGGTTCGGCGCGAGCGACTCCAGACTCTCGATGGGGGTCGGCCCCGATCGCAGCGGCGCCCGTGGGAGCGACGCGAGTCCCGGGAACCGGTCGAGCAGCGGCCACGTTTCTTCCAAGCTCATCGCTGAGTGTACCCTCGACCGACCTGAGAAATCGCTACGGTTAAATTGTCGCTCGTGACTTCCGACTCGGTCCGCAAAGAAGCGCCCCACAAGGCAGAGTATCTCGACAGCCCGGACGGAGTCTCGCGCTGGATGTCGTCCATCGGTGGCTCAAAGCTCGTCGCCGTAGATACGGAAGGCGCCAGCTTTCATCGATTCGTCGACCGAATCTACCTCCTGCAAATTTCGACGCGGGACAAGACGGCGGTTGTCGACCCGCTGCCGATCGGGGTCCCGACGGAACTCGGCGCGCTCGTCGAGGACCCGTCGGTGGAAATCGTGTTCCATGACGCCGACTATGACCTCAGGCTGCTCCAGCAGGACTACGGGTGGCAGATACGGAATGTCTTTGATACCCGGGTGGCCGCCCAACTCCTCGGCATCCGGGCCTTCGGTCTCGCGGCGATGCTCGAACGGTATTTCGGCCTCAAGCTCGACAAGAAGCATCAGCGGGCGGACTGGTCGATGCGTCCTCTGACCAAAGACATGCTCGACTACGCGGCCCTCGACACGATGTATCTACCCGACCTGCGCGATCGGTTGAAAGAGGCGCTCGAGGGGGCAGGGCGCTGGAGTTGGGCGCGCGAGGAATTCACGCGGCTCGAGGCAACGCGCTGGCCGGCCGACGACGACGGCACCGCCTTTATGCGAATGAAAGGCGCACGCGATTTCAATCGCCGTGAGCTGGCCGTACTCCGTGAGTTGGTCACCTGGCGCAACGCTGTCGCGGCCGAGTACGATCGCGCGACGTTCAGAATCATCGGAAATGAACCCCTGTTCGAGATCGTCAAAACGCAGCCGCGCGACACCGCCGCGCTTGGGAAGATCAAGGGAATGCCGCGCGGCATACTCGAGTCGCGCGGCTCGGAGCTTGTCGCCGCGATCGAGCGCGGCCTCGCCGTGGCCGAGGATGACTTGCCGCGATTCCCGCGCACGGCTCGCTGGGATCGCGACCCCGACTTTGACGCCCGGGTCAATGCGCTCAAGACAGCGCGAGATGCGATCGCCGAGAAACTGGATCTCGACACTGGGGTGCTCTGTGCCCGCGATCGGATGGAAGCGGTGGCGCGTGCAAAGCCGAAGACGCTCGACGACTTCGACCGCATCCCGGAGCTGCGGCGTTGGCAAGTCGAGGTATTGGCGCCTGCCTTCATCGACGCGCTGAAGCGGCACGGTGGTGGTGGAAAGCAACCTGACCCAGCGTCCGTCGTTGTGGATGCCGGGGATCGGTCGCCCTACAAAGCCTAGATCCGTCTGGAACGAAGCACGGTTCGCTTCACTCGGGGCGATAACATCACAAGCCCATGTAGGCCCGCACCCTTGGCTCGACCCGGTCCGGCGTCCACATCGGGTTCCATACGAGATTCAGCGCCAGCTGCACGACCCCCGGGACTGCTTTGACGGCATTCTCCACGTCGCCCATGATCTGAGGGCCGGCCGGGCAGCCGGGCGACGTGAGCGACATGTCAACATCGACCTTGCCCTCGTCATCAACGACAATGTCGTAGATCAGACCGAGGTCCACGATGTTCAGATTGAGCTCCGGATCCTTCACTTTACGGAGCGCGAGGCGGACGCGGTCGGCCAGCGTCTGGGCGCCTGAGCCTTCTGCTTGCGGCGGAGGTTCGGCGGTGTCGGGGACTGTGTTTTCGTCGCGTTGCAAGGCGCGAAGTCTAGCGAAGCGACGATTTCGCTGGTGGCTTTTTTGCCGCAGACACTTTGCTCGCGACAGATTTGGCGGCGGTTCCCGCGCCAGGAACCGCCGGATCCCGGGCTGCCGGCGAAACAGTCGGCGTGACGACTTTCGGCACCGCTTTTCCCGGGCGCGTTGCAGGGGCAACGGGCGGCTTCGCGGTTGGGATATTTGTCGCGGACTGCTTGCTGGCCGAGGGCGTTGCCGCCGTCGGCTGCCCGGTCAGCACGATCGCGCTTTTGCTGGTCGACGCCTTCTTGATCGTCGTCGACTGGGAAGACTTTGACCGATAGCGGCTGCGACGCAGCGGTCTGTTCCAGCCCACTGCCATGTCGGCGCGGAACGACGCTGGCATGTCGAGCATGCCTTCTGGATCGTCGGTCACGCTCAGCACCGCCGCATCGGAAAGATCGGCGCGGATGTCGGCTATCACGGTTGACGGCCGCTTGGCGCGCGCGGCGTGCACTCGGTTCGTCAACAGGATCACGAACATCTCGCGATCGGGGTCGATCCAGAGCGACGTGCCGGTGAAGCCCGTGTGCCCGTATGCTCGGTCACTGAGGTACTTGCCGCACCCCCCTTGCCCGCC
>Ga0315281_10005733_pt1 | contig 17746 bp, 18 predicted proteins | sample YL17G07_0_MG_FD_204540 | JGI IMG/M metagenome (GOLD analysis project Ga0315281, IMG submission 204540) | Sediment microbial communities from Yellowstone Lake, YNP, Wyoming, USA - YL17G07_0 | ecosystem: Environmental > Aquatic > Freshwater > Lake > Sediment | place: USA: Wyoming | collected...
ATGGGAAAGACCGTTTCTTTGTGCCCAAATGGGGAGAAAGTTCGGAGCTTTGTAAATTTATTCGGACTTAATAAACATATGCGGGGGTTCCCTATTCGAGTTATTGACGCCGTTCTTTCCTGATCATTGCCCCGACCGGGGTTTCTTCCGGGAGTTCCAGGAGGACGTGGTCTTTTTGGCCGGGGTGGATGGTGGGGAGTTCTTCGCCTTCGAGGGTGAGGAATTTTTTGGCGGTGAATTCGGTGGATTGGGTGGGGGAGATGAGTTCGCATTTTTCGGGGGCGTCGGCGCGGCCTTTGACTTCGATTTCGAAGAGTTTTTGGTGGCCACGGCCTTTGATTTCGCGCTCATGGATTGCGCGCACCACTCCTATAAATTCATGCGTTTGGTGACTGTAGTTTTTCTCATATTCTTGCGCTTTTTCACGGGGGTTGGCCATCAGGAATCCGGGGATGAAGCCGCGGTTGGAGGTTTTGGCGAGTTCTTTGATGTCGTCGGGGTTGAAGGGTTTGCCGGCTTCCATGTCGTCGATGGCCCGGCGGTAGGTTTTGGCGACGGTGGCGACGTAGAAAATGGTTTTGTTGCGGCCTTCGACTTTGAAGCTGCAGACGCCGGCGTCTTTGAGTTCCTTGAGATATTCGATGAGGCAGTTGTCGCGGGAGTTCATGATGTATGAGCCGTGTTCGTCCTCGTCGATGTTCATGAATTCGCCGGGGCGGGTGATTTCTTCGAGGTAGTAATCTCCGTCGAGCTGCTTGTAGCCGCGGTTTCCGGCATCTTCTGGGGTAACTTCGTTTTTTGATTCGGCTTTATAAACTTTGTATTCCCATCGGCAGCTGTGGGAGCACGTGCCCTGGTTGGCATCGCGGTAGCTGAAATAATTTGAGAGCAGGCATCGGCCGGAGTAGGCCATACAGATTGAGCCGTGGACGAAAAATTCGAGTTCGAGGTTTGGATTCATTTCGTGAATTCCTTTTATTTCTCCGAGGGAAATTTCACGTGAGAGAATGACGCGTTCGATGCCTTGTTTATGCCAGAATTTAGCCGAGGCCCAGTTGACGTTGTTGGCCTGGACGGAGAGATGAATCGGGATTTCCGGGGCGATTTCTTTGCTCAACATGATGACGCCCGGGTCGGCCATGATGAAGGCATCCGGCTTCAGTTCAGCTAAAGGTTTTAACGCGTTTTTGAGCGCGGGAAGTTTGTAGTTGTGCGGGAAAATATTGACGGTGAGGTAGATTTTTTTGCCGAGGGATTTTGTGTATTCTACGGCCTCTTTGACGCTCTGGATGTTGAACATTTGTTCGCGCGCGCGGAGCGAAAACATGGGCACGCCCGCGTACACGGCATCGGCGCCGTATTGGAATGCGGTTTTGAGTTTTTCCATGTCGCCGGCGGGCATGAGGAGTTCGGGGGTCATCGCGAAAAAACGTTATGGTACGGGCATTGAACCGCAATACGGGCGATGAGTCAATGGTCAGCTCTCCAGTTTTTTCAAATATTCCGCCAGGGCTTTGAGGGCGTCTTTGAGCTCTTCGGGCTTGGCGCCGAAGGAGGCGCGGACGTAGCCGGGTTTTCCGAATGCGGTGCCGGGGACCATGGCGACGTTACCTTCTTCCAGCGCGCGTTCGCAGAATTTTACGTCGTCGCGGAAATCGCGGTTGAAGGCGTGCATCGGAATGAAGCTGTAGAAAGCGGAATGCGGAGCTTTGAGGTTTGCGGCGGGGAAGAGTTCGTTGAAGGTGTCGGTGAAAATATCGCGGCGGTGCTTCATTTCTTTGTTGATTTCGGGGGTGATTTTTTCGGCTTTCTCAAGCGCCGCAACGGCGGCCCACTGGCTGACGACGCTGGTTCCGGTGATGCTTTGGCCCTGAAGCGTGATGAGTTTTTTGGTGATTTCTTCCGGAGCAAAAACCATGCCGACGCGCCAGCCGGTCATGCCGAAATTTTTACTGCAGCTTTGGATGACGATCACGCGGTCGGCGAAGTCCCAGAAAGAGCCACAGGATGTGTATTCTTTGCCGTCGTAGGTAAGACCACTGTAGACTTCGTCGGACATGACGAGGATGTTTTTTTCCTGGCAGACTTTGAGAATTTCCCGCAGTTCGTTCTCCGTGTAGAGAACGCCGGTGGGATTGGAGCCGTTGTTTAAAATCAGGAGCTTGGTTTTAGGGCCGGCAGCTGCGGCGATTTGCCCGGGCCGGCATTTCCAGTGGTCCGATTCTTCCGTCTGCACAATAACCGGCCGTCCCCCAAAAAGAGAAACCATCGGCGGATAGGAAACCCAATACGGGGAAATCACGATGACTTCGTCGCCGTCGTTGAGAAGCGCTTGGAGGAGCAGGTAGATGCCGAATTTTCCGCCACAGGTGATGAGGGTGTTTTTGGGCGCGTAGTTGGATTTGTAATTTTTGTTCATCCATTCCACGGCTTTTGCGCGGAGTTCGTCGATTCCCGCGACCGGCGGGTAGAGCGTTTGACCGCTTTCCATGGCCCAATCCACGGTTTCCTTCAGGTACTGCGCGGTGTTCATGATGGGCTCGCCTGCGGACAAGTTGTACACGCGTTCGCCTGCTTTCTTTTTTTGCGTGGCGATGGAATTTATTGTTACCGTTGCGGACGGAGGGATGTGGACTTTGGAGGAGAAGAGGTCTTTCATGGGGTAAGCAAAAGTTCAAATGTACTTTAGCATGAGTTGAATTATTTCTGAATTCTCCTTGATTCCTTCATAATGAGGGTGAAGATTTTCCGGAGTGTTTGGTAAGTGATGTCGTATTTGTCGGCGAGTTTTTGGTGGAATTTTTTAAGATCTTTTTCGCGCGCGGGGTCTTTGATGGGGAGCGCGTTGCGTTTTTTTATTTCACCGACGGCGCGGGAAACGGCCATGCGGTCTGCGACGGTGCAGATGATGGATTCGTCGAGTTTGTTGATGTGCGCGCGAAGTTTTTTGAGTTCATCGGCGAGGCTTTTTTTTGAAGGCATGGTTGAGTTTTTGTAAGGATTTGAGGAAAGTTTGGCGGATTTTTTTGGTGTACGAGTTGTAGTTCTGCATGTCGAAAAATAGCTGCCAGGTGTCGTTTTGGACCATGTCGTTCATGCGGAGGAGGGTGTTGTAGTCGGGGGTGGCGATGGGCTGGGGGGCGAGGTTGAGCGGGCCGAGGCCGCGGCCGAGAAAGTGCACGAGAGCCTGGGATTTTGCCATCTGTCGGTCGTGTTCTTCCGGTGTGGCGTGGATGATTTTGAGTTCGAGTTTCTTGAGATATTTTACGAAATTTTGAAGATTATTTTTAGCGCAGCGGATGTTGCACACGACAATTTTTTGATCTTTGAGGCCGAATTTTTTGACGGAATCGGGACCGAACAGCGGGTGGGTGGCGATGATTTGCTGCTCTTTTGGCAGCCATTTTTTCATCATTTTTACCGGGTGGACTTTTACGGAGCAGGCGTCAATGACGACGGTGGTTGGTGAAATTATTGGAGCGATTTTTTTGGAGACGGTTTCGATTTCAGAAATGGGGACCAGCAGAAAAAGGAAATCGGATGCGACGGTTTCTTTTAGGCTTACGAATGCGGATGATTGTTGATTATTTTTCGCAGTATTATTTTGGCGGACGGTTCTGGAATTTTTTTCGAAAATTTTTACGTTCCCGAAAGGTTTGAGGCATTGTGCCCAGAGGCGGCCGAATCTTCCGTAGCCGATGATGCCGAATGTTGGCTTATTCCCTGGCTTGGCGGTGGGTTTTTTCATTTAGTGACGACGATGAAGGTGGTGAGGTTTGGGTGGTTGTCCTGGATTCCTTTTGCCAGAAGTTTGAGGCCGTAGATTTGGGCGGAACGGGCGGGGGCGATGACGGCGGTGTCTTTGGCGAGGATGCCTTTTGCCAGGTCGCGAGCCGCTTTTGCGGTGTCTTCCCATTCGATGAGCTGGGCGTTCGGGTACTCTTTTCTGATGTATCTTTCGCACTGGGCGATGGCCTGGGAGTGCGTCGCGATTTTTTTAATTTGTTTTTTGGAGATGCCGGGTTTGACCATCAGGCACTGGTAGACTTCGAGCCAGAGTTCGTCGGTGAATTTGAAGAGGTGTTTCCCCATGGCTTCAAAAGCGGGTCGCACAAGACCGCCGCGGGAATTGACCACGGGAAAAATTCCGATATCGGCTTTGCGTTTATCGAGTGCTTTGAGGACACCTTCCATGTCGATCGCGAAAATGATTTTGAAATTCAGGCCGTTTCTTTGGGCATAGAGAAGACCGGCTTCTTCGCTGAAGGAACCGGTGTCTCCGGAGACGGCCAGACGGATTTTTTTTTGAGACATCGAAAGTTTTGGGCTCATCATTTTTCGGCTATGGTTTCTCCGGAATGATAGCACATGTCACGATGCCGGGGGTAGGCGCGCGGTGCGGATGGGTGCGGGTTAGACGATGGCGATCCGCTCAGACACTCAACTATCGCAGGGTGCTTTCCACTTTGTCGTGGACTAAGAATTGCACTCCAAAAATTTTCCGGGCGTAGTCGTAAGCGGCTTCGCGCACTTTGTCGGCATTTGCGCCGGCGACGGCGAGTGGGAGTTCTTCGATTCGGACTCCTTCACGCGCGGCGCGGATGACCAGCTTTTGTGCAAGATTGGCGATAATTTTCGGGTCTTCCCGATAATCGAATTGCTGTTGTGGGTTTTCGGCCCTGGGTGTTTTTGGTTGGCTCATTACATTTGGTTAATCAAATGATAGGGGCAGAGCGTAACGATGCTTCCGGTTTTTGTCAATGAAATGCTGGGATTTGGCTATCTGCCATTGTTTACAGACGGCTGGCGCGGTTCAATAAAAGGTGGTCGGCGAGGACGAGGGCGACCATGGCTTCGCCGATTGGGACGGCGCGGGGGGCGACGCAGGGGTCGTGGCGGCCGTGGACTTCGATTTCTGCGGGGTTGCCCTGGCGGTCTACGGTTTTTTGTTTTTGGGCGATGCTGGAGGCAGGTTTGAGGGCGAAACGGATGATGATGGGTTCGCCGTTGCTGATGCCGCCGAGGATGCCGCCGGCGTGGTTGGTGGCTGTGCCGACGGTTTTGTGCATTGAAAGATTTGCTATCTTTTTGCTAGCATTTTTTTGAGTACCTTTTAAGGAGGGTTTGGCGATCCATCGGTCATTGTTTTCCGAACCTCTTTTGGAAGCCGACGCGAAGCCGTCGCCGATTTCAAAACCTTTGACGGCCGGAATGCTGACGATGGCTTTGGCGAGGTCGGCGGAGAGTTTGTCGAAAACGGGTTCGCCCAGGCCCGCCGGGACGTTTTGGGCGACGATTTCCACGACGCCGCCGATGGAGTCCAGATCTTTGCGGGCGGTTTCAATTTCTGAGATCATTTCATCTAAAACGATCGGGTCGGGGCAGTTCAGCAGACTTGATTCCAGAAAATCTTCATCGACCTGAGTGATTTTGACTTTGCCGATTTGAGTGACATAGCCGATGATTCTGACGCCGGAAAGGGCCAGGATTTTTTTTGCGATCGCGCCGGCGGCTACCCGCGAGGCAGTTTCACGCGCGCTGGAACGGCCGCCGCCTTGCCAATCGCGAAAGCCGTATTTTGCGTCGTAGGTGAAGTCGGCGTGGCCCGGGCGGTAGAGGTCTTTTATGGGTTCGTAGGATTTTGGGCGCTGGTCTTTGTTGCGGATTAAAAGGGCGATGGGTGCGCCCGTGGTTTTTCCTTCAAATGTACCGGAAAGAATTTCGACTTTGTCGTCCTCCTGGCGCGTGGTGGTTAAATGGCTTGTGCCGGGGCGGCGGCGGTCGAGGTCTTTCTGGATTTCTTTTTCGGAAATTTCAAGCCCTGCGGGGCAACCGTCAATGACGGCTCCGACGGCCGGGCCGTGCGATTCGCCGAAGGTGGTGATGCGGAAAAGGTGGCCGAATGAGTTTCCTGGCATGGGTTCAAATATAATATTTTAGTGCCTTGATGACGGTTTTTTCGTTTACTTCGTGACCGAACATTCCTTTCGCGTCGGTTTTTGCTTTGCCGATTTTTTCGAGGAGGACGTATTTTACTTTGCCGTTGCTGGATTTTTTGTCTACACCGGTCAGTTTTACGATATCACTGATTTTGAATTTTTCCAGATCTTTTTCATTGATGCCGAACTGTTTCATGCTCTCACGAATTTTTGTAAAATCTTTTTCGCTGAGGATGCCGAGGAGCTGCGAGATTTTGCTTTCCACCAGAATTCCGAGCGCGACGCTGTAACCGTGGAGGAGATGGAAATGGCTGAGATGTTCGACGGCGTGGCCGATGGTGTGGCCCCAGTTGACGACCATGCGTTCGTTGGCTTCGTGCTCGTCACGGACGACGACGCCGATTTTGAGTTCAATGGAACGGGCGATAATTTTTTCGAGGAGCGCGACGGCGGTTTGCGTGCCGGATCCATGGGTTTGTAGAATTTTGTCCCAGTTCTTTTTGGTAAATTCGAAATTTCCGCGGTCATACGTGAGGAAAATTTTTACGGATTCCATCAAGCCGTTCACCAGCTGCTCTTTTGGGAGATTTTTCAAACAATCAATGTCCGCGATCACCGCTTCCGGATGCCAAAATGCGCCGATCAGATTTTTTCCGTACGGGGTGTCCACGCCGACTTTTCCGCCGATGGAGCTGTCCACCATGGCCAGAAATGACGTGGGAATTTGGACGTACGGAATTCCGCGCATGTAGGTGGCGGCCACGTAGCCGGCCGTGTCGCCCACGACTCCTCCGCCGAGGGCCAAAATCATGGTGTCGCGGCCGCATTTTTTGGCGAGCATCTGATGGGTGAGTTGGTGGTGGGTGGCTTCGGTTTTGTTTATTTCACCCGCCGGGAAAGTGATGAGATCGGCTTGCAGGCCCGCTTTTTTTAGGGTTTGGAGCAATGGCGCGCCGAGGAGTTTTTTTACAATGGTGTCCGTGATTATGACGTAGCGGGCCGGGAGTTTTGCCGAAAACATAGGCGATTTTGTTCCGGTTCCGGCCACATCAGGGGATTTCCGCCATATGGATGGCTTGATCTGGCTCAAGATTTTCGGCATGTTTTTCAGCAAACCTGAGCCTACAAAAATTTCGTATTGTTTGGTGGCGCGACGGGGGAGTTGTAGGGATAATTTTTCCATTTATTATATAAATAAATTATTTATTAATTTATGGGTTATAAAAAAGGAGACACCGCGGGTGGTTCATTCGATCATCATTTTATAGTGTTCCTCTGCGATAGTGTTGAGTAATTGCTCGGTCTGGGCCCAGCTGAGGCAGGGGTCGGTGATGGAGAGGCCTTCGAGGTCCACTGTTTGCGGGGTGAGTTTTTCGAGCTTCTGGCTGCCGCTTTTGAGGAAGCTTTCGAACATGAAACCTTTCACAACTTTTCGCAGGTCGGGGTAGAGTTTGAGCGCCGTGAGGACTTCCAGCGCGACGGTGATTTGCTGGATCGGGTCTTTGGCGCCGTCGATTTTGCAGTTGTCGTGGCTGGCGTCGATGACGAGCGCGGGGTTGGTCACTTTTGCGGTTTCGAGGAATTTTTTGGCTTTGTAGAGGTCTTCCACGTGGTAGTTGGGGCGGTCCAGGCCGCCGCGCAAGACCAGGTGTGCGAAGGGATTTCCGAGCGTTTCCACCTGGGCGCCGTGGAATACGGCGGTGTGGCCGTGTTGCGCGGCGATGATGCTGTTGACGCCGATTTCGAGCGATCCGCTGGTGGGATTTTTCATGCCGACCGGGCATTCGACCGCCGACGCGAAAATTCTGTGTTCCTGATCTTCCGTGCTGCGGGCGCCGATGGCCACCCATGAGAGCAGTTCGATAAATCCTTTGGCATTGTGGGTGAAGACGGCTTCGTCGGCTATTGGCAGGCCCATTTCGATGATTTTCACCATCAGGCTGCGGGCGTATTTGATTCCTTCGCCGATGTCTGCGGGGGCGAACGGGTCGGGTTGCGTGACCGGGCCGGTCCAGCCTTTGTGCGTGCGCGGCTTTTGGATGTACACGCGCATGACGATTTTGAGTTTGTCGCGGAGTTTTTCTTCAAGCTTCTTAAGTTTTTCCGCATATTCCAACGTGGCTTTGTGCGGCCATGCGGAGCACGGGCCGACCAGAATGAGCATGCGTTTGTCTTTACCGGAAAGAATGTCTTTCACTTCTTGCTTGTCGCGCGCGACTTTTTCGTAGGCGGTTTCAGAAAGGGGGAATGCCTGGATGATTTCTTCGGTGGTGGGGAGCTGTTTGATGATTTTTAAGTTCATATTTTTGGAAGAAAGTTGATGGAAAGTTTTTTCCCGGACCAGAGGCGGACCTGTTCCAGGGCCTGGGCCAGTAGCATGGGCATGCCGTTGATGGTTTTTGCTCCGGCTTTTTTTGCGTCTTTGAGGAGTTTTGTTTCTATCGGATTATAAATGAGATCGAACACCGTTTGATTTTTATTAAGGAGATTTTTTGGAAAAGGAGATTCGTCGATGTGCGGTTTCATGCCCAGCGGCGTAGCGTTGATGATTACGTCTATTTTGGCTCCCACAAGAGCATTATTGTCCAGCGCGATGCCGCCGAACTCTTGCGTTAATTCTTCCGCTTTTGTCCGCGTGCGATTCAAACAAAAAATTTTCGCACCACTTTTTTTAAGGAACCAGCACAACGGACGGGCCGCACCGCCCGCGCCAATGATAAGCACGTTTTTGCCTTTGAGTTGCGTGTTTTTGAGTGCATGTGCGATCCCGACGATGTCTGTGTTGTAGCCGTGGAGTTTGCCGTTGCGGTTGATGACGGTGTTTACCGCGCCGATTTTTTTTGCAACGGGATCGATGCGGTCCAGAAACTTCATGACGGTTTGTTTGTGCGGCAGCGTGACGGCCAAAAGGTGAATCGGAAGCGTGCGCATGCACGTAATGATTTCTTCAATGTTTTGGCTTAGGAAGGCCAGCATGACCGCGTTGAGACCCAGTTTTTTATAGATCTGCGCGTGCAGCTGCGGACTGAGCGTGTGTTCGAGCGGGAAGCCAGTGACGGCGTTGAGTGCGGTGTGCTGATTGATGTTGACTTGGGAATTATTCATGATTCAAAATTTTATTTTTTTAGATTTTTAGATGGTTTGGCCGGGGAGATGATCCCTGTTCGATGTATTTTTTTAGCCAGAAGTTTGACCGCTTCCGTGTAACTTTTTTCTTTTTTTCCGCTTATTTGTGCGATGCAGGCGGGGGCGGTCACCGAGGTGCGACGCCATGATTCGCGTTTGGAAATGTCGGAAAGGTGGACTTCGACGGTGGGAATTTCTGCGTCTTGGATGGCGTCGTGGAGCGCAAAACTGTAGTGGGTGAAGGCGCCCGGGTTGATGATCATTCCTTTGGCGCTCGGAGCGTTTTTCTGGATGAAATCGATGAGTTCGCCTTCGTGATTGGACTGGAAACTTTTGACGACGCAGCCGTGTTTTTTTGCTTCGGCTTTCACAAGAGCTTCGAGTTTTGGGAGCGTCAGGGTGCCGTAGTGTTTGGGGTCGCGGCGGCCGAGAAAGTTGAGATTCGGGCCGTGGATGAGTAAAAAAATGTTCATTTTTTTAATTATAAATTATAAATTATTAATTATAAATTTTAGGATTTGTGCGACCGCGTCGTCCACGGAGCCGGTGTTTTCCACCGTGATGGCCGCGAGTTTTTTGAAGACCGGTTCGCGTTCTTTCCAAAGCCTGCGGAAGCTGTCGATCGCCTCTTCGTTTTTTGGGAAAAACGCGGGTTTTCCGTTGATCATAATACGCTCAAACACGATGGCTTTGGGAGCGGAAACCTGCACAACCGATTGTTTGGCCAGAAGTTCCCGGTTGGCTGGCATCATCGGCGTTCCTCCTCCGACGGCCAGTACCAGCGGTTTTTTGGTTTCAAGGATACTTTTCAGCGCCTCGTGTTCCAGCGTACGAAAATGTTCTTCTCCGTGGATTTCCATGATTTTGCGGCATGACAGGCGAATTTTCCCGCCGGTTTGGGCGGCGTGGGCTTCCTGGATTTTTTCGTCCAGGTCGACGAATGGGCGTTCAAGCTCTTTCGCAAGCGCCATCCCGATGGTGGATTTGCCGGTGTTCTTGAAGCCGATGAGGATGATGTGTTGAGGATTCATAGTGAATTTGTGATTAAAAATTATAGAAAAAAAGCCTTCTTGTGAAGGCTTGCAGAGGTTCAAACTTTTGGTCACGGCTCTACGCCTTCAGATAACTGAAGTTGTAAAAGTAGTAACCGTAAGTTTTTTGCGAGTTGTTCATAATTTTTTGAAAGACGATTCTATTTTAGCAATTTAATGGGTTTTGTCAAGTCGGTCGAATTGGGGCTTACATGCTAAGTTCGATGTTGGCGCCAAGACTTTTCATCACGTCCGCAAAATTCGGGAAGGTTTTGTTGATGCCTTCGGCGGTGCCGATGACGGTTTCATTTTTTCCGGAAGCATCGGGGCCGGCAAGTAACCCGGCTATTGCAAGCGCCATAATGGTGCGGTGGTCGGAATGCCCGTTGAGGGGGGCGCCGTGGAGTTTGCTTTCTTGAATCGTGAGCGAGGAATCTGTTTCTTCCACCTTGGCGCCCATTTTTGCGAGTTCCGTAGCCATGGATTTGATGCGGTCCGTTTCTTTGATGCGGGCGTTCGCGGCGTTTGACAGTATTGTTTTTCCTTTGGCCCGCGTTCCGATGACGGCAAGACTTGGGAGCAAATCCGGGATGTCGCCGCAGTCGATGTCGGTTCCGGTGAGGGGTTTGCCGCCGGTGATGGTCAGAATGTGTCCGCCGTTTGGAGCTTTTTCAACTTTAATGTCCGCGCCCATTTTTTGAAGGATGGGGACAATGCTTTTGTCGCCTTGCTGGTCTTCCATTTCGAGACCGTGCAGCGTGACTTTTCCGGGCAATAAGACTGCCGCGGCAATTAAATATGAAGCGGAAGAAAAATCTCCCGGAATGGTTTTGGTAAACGGTGTGTATTGTTGATTTCCGAAAATTTTGAACGTTTCCACATTGGCTTCTTTGGAATGGGCATAGCGGATTTTCTCTTCATCAAGCCACTTCAAGGTCATTTCCACATATGGTCGTTCCTGCAAATTTCCCACCTTCACCTCCGAATCTTTTGGAGCACACGGCAGGCTGAGCAACAGAGCGGAAAGATATTGCGAGTTGCTTCCGTCCACCGTGGCTTCGCCGCCTTCCAGATTTCCGCTTATACCCAACGGGCAGCTGTCGTTTTTGTCAAAATCCTCAACCTTCATGCCGAGGGTTGTGACGGCGTGAATGATGCTGTGGAGCGGGCGTTTTTGCATCTGCTCCCCACTGGAAAGGGTGAGGGGGATTTTTGTGTTTGTGCGCAGACCGATGATGGGAATGGCGATGGTGGTGGTGATGCCGGAATTTGCGGAAAAAAGATCCGTGGTCATCGTGTCTAGCGGCGCGCCTTCGCTGGTGACGGTGACGTCCAGGCCGCCGGTGCGATTCTTTTCCGCACTTATTTTTGCGCCCAAACCTTTGCAGACTTCGATGGCTGCGCGGCCGTCTTCCGCGTCAAGAATGTTGTACAGATGGGAAGTCCCTTTTGCCAGCGTGGCGATAAAAAGCGCACGGACGGTATGGGATTTTGAACCGGGGGGTGTTACTTCGCCGTGAAGTTCTTTGGTGGGGAGGATGATAAGTTTCATAATTTCATCATACGAAAAAGCCCCTGTTTGTCCAGGGGCTTTGAAAGTTTTTGGAATTTGACTAGCTTGTGGTTCCGCCGCCGCCTGCTCCAAGAATGGTGCTTACGATCGCGTATGAAGCCAAAATCACAAGGATACCTACCACTGCGTAGATTATGATCTTTTTTGCCTTTTCAATATGCTCCTGATTTCCTGCCGCGGTAACATAGAGGAAACCTCCGTAAATGATCATAACGACTGCGATCAACCCGAGGAACGTCAGGAAGAAGTTGACGATAGTGAGTGCCAATGAGCGGAAACTGGTTTGGCCGCCCGTCGCGGTAGAAATAGCCGTTGGGCTATCGGCTGTGCTTCCAAAACCCTGTGCCTGTACCATTGGCGCGAACGACGCCATCATGAGCGCGACGCCTGTAACCAAGCCAACTGCGACATGTTTGAGAGATTTTTTTGTCATATTGATATGGGGTTAGATATTTGATTTTGTTTGTTCTTCAATACATTGTACCTCAATTCGTTGGGGAAAGCAACTCAAGAAAGTAACATCCCAGTGGGGGAGACCAGCTGGACTTCGGGCTCCAGGAGGATGTTGAAGCGGTCTTTGACTTCGTTTTGGAGGATTTTTACGAGTTTGAGGACGTCTTTTTGGGTGCCGTTTCCCGTATTCATAAGCCAATTGGCGTGGTTTTGGGAGACCTGGACTCCGCCGACTTTGAGGCCTTTGGCGCCGACTTGTTCCAGGAGGTAGCCGGCTTTGGTTTCCGGTGGCTGCGGGGAGCGGTAATCGGGAGTTGTAGGGTTTTTGAAGAACGATCCGGAGCATTTGCCTTTTGGTTGCTTGCTGATGCGGTTTTTGACGATGTCCGTGGCTTCGGCGAGGGCGGTTTTGGCCTTTTCCGGGGTTGCCGGCGTAAGGTGGAGCCAGACTTTGAGGATGATTTCTTGGTTTGCAATTATTTGGCCGGGTTTGGCTGTTTTTCCTGAGCTGTTTTTTTTGATTGCCGAGGTTCGGTATGAGAAATCTATATCTTTGCTGTCGGCTTCGTGGAGGCCTTTTTGGGGGCTGAAAAGCCGGGCTTTTTGGAAAATGTCTTTGATTTCGACGCCAAAAGCGCCCGCGTTGCCGCGAACGGCGCCGCCGATGGTTCCGGGCAGGCCCATGAGCTTTTCCATGCCGGTGAGTCCGTTTTTGAGGGAAAACTGAATGACTTGGGAGAGCAAGGTTCCAGCGTCTGCGACGATAAAATCACCTTCAAGAGCAATATTTTTTGCAGCCATGTGGATGATCAACCCGCGAAAACCTTCGTCGGCGAAAATGGTGTTGCTGCCGCCGCCGAGGATGAAAAAGGGGATTTTGAGGTCGATGGCTGTTTTTACCAAAGGTTCAAGATCTGCGATGTCGGTAAGGTTAAACCAAAGGTCTGCCGGGCCGCCGATGCCAAACGTGGTGAACGGGGCGAGGGGTTTGTTTTGCTCGATTTGCGGAAATTTTTGAATGAATTGTTGATAAAATTGGCTCATGGGGGATTCTTCTTTTACGAATCAGCATAAAATCTAAAATTTTAGAATTTTATTTTTTTAGAATTTTAGGGAGTCGTGGTAAGGATAACATGGAGAGCATCCCCATTCCATGCCCAGAGGAATTTGACAGTGCAGGCGTCTTCCCATATCATCTCCGTGCTTCGTTTGCGTCTTGTTCAGGCTACGTATTAGCCACCTTAGCTCAGCTGGTAGAGCAGCACTTTTGTAAAGTGACGGTCGTCGGTTCGATTCCGACAGGTGGCTCCATTTTTTGAATTCCATGCATACAAAATTGAAAGGACATATTGGGGAACTTATTGTAGCTGAGGCGCTGCTGAGAAAGGGGTGGCATATTTCTTTTCCGTATGGCGAAAGATTTTGAGGTTCTTGCCGCAGTTGATCTGACCACGCGGGAGGTATATTTCATTTCGTCGACGCGAATTACAAGAAATCTTTTCAATATTCGCCTCTCTGAAACAAAGAATTCACAGAAAAAGGGTATTCATTTTGCTTGTGATTTTATGAATTTTGACTAGACGATGGGGCAGAAGCCGTTGCTTTATTCGTTTTTCGTGGTAGGATTGCCCCTTGTAACTTTTTTCATTTCTTGTGTTATTTAGGGGAGATTTCCATATTCATACGGATTTTGATCCGGTGAGAAATTACCGGCATGGCGAAAAGCCGGAGCTGATTGCCAAAGCTTTGGTGGATTCGCAGCTGGATGTGGTGGCGATCACCGAACATAATAAGGTGACTGACCGGACTTTTCAGGTGAAAGAAGAGATTTCCCGTCTTACCGAAGGCACAAATAGGGAGATTGCTGTGCTGTTTGGCGCGGAGATTTCCGTGACGTTTCAGCGGTATCTTTACCATGTGGGGTATGTTTTTGAGGAGCACTTTGGTGCCGGTCGGCTGCCGGTTTTGCCCGATCCTCGTGGGAATGTTTATGATCTTGAGGATTTTCGGAAGAGTTATAAGGGTGTGGCGATTTTGAATCATCCGTGTTTGAAGAATAACCGGCCGCCGGAGGTGACGACTGATTTTTTGAAGAGCGGGCTGATGGACGGCGTGGAGATTTTGAATGGGTCCGTGCTTTCCAACGGGGCGAGCCCTTTGATTACCCAGGAGGCTTTTGATGCCTTTCTGAAGGTCAAAAGGGATGGTATGCAACTTGCGCCCATCGGGTGCAGTGATACGCACCGGGCCGCGCTTATTGGCAGCGTGTGGACGGAATATAATTCGTCGCATCCGATGGGGATATTCCATGCTATTCGGTCGGGGTATGATATTTCGACCAAAGCTTCTCCGGCGATCAACAGAAAACTGAAGCCGATGGTGGAGAAGGCGAAAGGGATCGGGCGGTATGTGAAAATTTAAATTCGCTCTAAGATAAGCCGCTGGATTTTTCAAAAAGCTTATTCTATACTGGCATGGCTTTTGGGCAGATACTCAAGTGGCCAACGAGGGCAGACTGTAAATCTGCTGGCTCACGCCTACGAAGGTTCGAATCCTTCTCTGCCCACCACGTCGCTTTGCTCCCTAGACCAGCTTGGGGGCCCCGGTTTTGTTTGCTAACTTGGCGGGTTGCGTTCGCTCTTTTTCCTGAACAAAAATTGACATATTTTTGGGTGGAGGTAGTCTATAGTAACGATGACAAATAAACATCACTTTTTATTATTTATTTTTTTCACATGGGACTGATCAACTCTTTTTCCGGGCGTTTTGCAAAATATCTGGGGCTGGTGGTTTTTGCCCTTTTGTTTGCGGTTTCCGCAAGGCCGGTTTTGGCGGCTACCATCACGGTTGATACGGTGACTGATGAATTTAACGATCCGGGTCCGGACACCGGGTGTTCTTTGCGCGAGGCGATCCGAGCGGCGGTCATTGATGCCACCTACGGTGGGTGTACTGCGGGCAGCGGTGATGACACCATTCAGTTTGCGGCTTCCACGGATGTAGGGAATACGGGGCCGATTGTATTAAGTATTGCCGGTGCAGGTGAAGATATTGGTGCTACCGGCGACCTTGATGTGAACGCCAACATTGCCTTTGTTGGGAACGGCACGTTGCTAACGGTTATTGACGGAGGGGCCATTGACCGTGTTTTTCATGTCGACCCCTCGAATGCCGGTCGCACCGTTTCTTTCCAGGATTTAACGATTCAAAATGGTAATCCTGGTGCTTCCAACGGTGGAGGAATCAGGGCGGGGGCTGTGACCAGTCTTACCCTGACGAATGTTTCCGTTGATGGGAATACGGCTGTATTTGGCGGAGGTATTTATTCTGCCGGACCTACATCACTTTCGAATACCTCCATTACTAACAACACCGCGACAACCAGTGGGGGAGGCATTGACATCTCTAATTCAAAGACTCTGGACGTTCTTGCCGGATCTCTTGTTGACGGGAACAGCGCAGCTATCGAGGGAGGGGGTATTTATGTAAGTCCAGGGAGTGCGGTAAATGTCAACGCATCGACGGTGAGCAATAACACCGCCGTTGGGTTCGAAGGAGGTGGAATTTTTTTGAATGGCACTGCGAATCTCACGAATGGAGCCCTTGTTGACGGGAATAATGCCTCTAACGGCGGAGGGATTGCTGTTGACAGTGCCGCCGTATCACTGACTATTAATGCATCAACCGTGAGTAATAATACTGCAGCCGCTGCCGGTGGAGGATTTGTGGTTTTGTCATCCGTGCCTGTAAATATTTTAAACGGGTCTCTTGTTGACGGGAATACCGCGACGGCTAGCGAAGGAGGAGGAGCTTATATGATAGCCGGTTCGACATTAACATTCACTGATTCCACCATGAGTAACAATAGTGCGGCCGGATCTTTTGGCGGCGCATTGAGTATGACGGATCCTGGGACAACGGCCACGTTTACGCGTTCCACCATCAATGGCAATACTGCAAAACAGGGTGGCGGGGTGATGGTCGAATCAAATGCATCGGCTTCGTTCGGCAATTCCACGATCTATGGCAACACCACAACCGTGACTCCAGGAGGCGGGCTTGAGGTAAATGGGGCTTCTGCAACGATTACCGCATCCACGATCGCCGGGAATACGCTTGGAGGAATTTATGCCAATAACGGTTCCACTATATCAACCGACAACAGTATTTATGATAATGCGGCGATAAACTGTTTTACCGCCGGTGGAGGAACGATAACTTCAAGCGGAAATAATCTGGAATTGGCGAATGATTGTGGATTCGCTTCCGTGGGGGATTTGATTAATACCGATCCTTTACTTGCAGCGTTTGCGCTGAATGCGCCGGGAGTTACGAAAACTCTTGCGCTGGGAGCCGGTAGTCCGGCTATTGATGCGGGGAATACTGTATTACTTGTGGACCAACGCGGAGCGGTCAGACCGGATGGGTCTGCGCCGGATATTGGTGCGTATGAAGTGGAAACGGCACCGGTGATTGCGCAGGTTACGGCGGTTCCGACTCCCGCTACCGACACGACTCCAAATTATACTTTCTCTTCGACTGAAGCTGGAACTATTGCTTATCTGGGTGACTGTTCAAGTGCCACCGTTGCGGCGGTTGCCGGCAGCAATACTGTGACGTTTAATGCGCTTGCGGTGGGAACCCATAGCAACTGCACCATTACTGTGACGGATGCGGCAACGAATATTAGCAATCTGTTGGCGGTGAGTTCTTTCACGATTACCACTCCACCGGCGCCGCCACCATCAAGCGGAGGAGGAGGAGGAGGAGGCGGTTCAGCCGGGATACTTCAAATGTTTGGCAATACCAGTACTCCGGCACCGGCTACGCAACAAGCCACGCAGCAGACTACTCAACAAACGACCCGACCCGGGCGACACGCCACTCCGTTTTTTACCGACATTGCGGGGCATTGGGCTGAGCAGTACATCAATGATCTTCACTTGCAGTGCAGCGTGGACGGGTACCTGGATGCCGACGGAAACATTTTGCGTCTGTTTAAACCTGACCACCAGATTTCCAGGGCCGAATTGATTACCATGCTGATGAAATGTAAAAATGGCGTGGCCGGTGCGGCTCCTGCGGTTCAGAGTTTTACGGATGTTCCTATGGCCCACTGGGCGGCTCCGTACATTGACGAGGCGTTTAAGGCGGGGATTGTTGACGGTTATAAAGATGGGAGTTTTAAGCCGGATCAACTTGCCAACCGCGCGGAGGCTTTGAAGATGATTCTTTTGACCTGGATCACGAGCGGCAATGTTTCAGCCGCAGCCGCGAACACTTCGTGCACGGATGTTGCACAGGGGGCGTGGTATGCGCCGTATTTTAACTACGCGCTGGGGCATACGATTGTGAGCGGGTACAAGGACGCCGCGGGCAATCTTACGGGTTTGTGCGGGCCTGAGACTGACGTCAGCCGCGCGGAAGCCGCGAAGATGATTATGCTGACGAAATAGCGCCTTACTGATGCGCCGCGTTACTGAGCGAACTTGCTGAACAAAGTTACGGTACGCCGCTCAAGTTCCTTGTCGCGCAATGAACAAAACTTTAAAACGCCTGCTTCCGAAATGGAGCGGGCGTTTTATTGTCGTTAGAAATTATTGCTCGATGATAATCGGCAGCAC
>Ga0315281_10005734_pt1 | contig 17745 bp, 14 predicted proteins | sample YL17G07_0_MG_FD_204540 | JGI IMG/M metagenome (GOLD analysis project Ga0315281, IMG submission 204540) | Sediment microbial communities from Yellowstone Lake, YNP, Wyoming, USA - YL17G07_0 | ecosystem: Environmental > Aquatic > Freshwater > Lake > Sediment | place: USA: Wyoming | collected...
CAAGAGGGTACAAAGTATGAAGTACCTCTTTATCCAGCCACAGTGGAGGATGATAATGGTAAAGTATTGTATACTTATCTTGTCACGCGTGATACCGCTGATGACACTGCCGCCAAGGACGATCGAACTCCCGACGAACGCAAGGGAAATTACAAAGTGAACCATGAAACCCCTGCCGGTAAGTATACCGGTTGGGTACGTCCTCCAAGCGACAAAATAAAAAGCGAACATATCTGCATCACAACTGATACTGGAAAGCAGGAGGGTAATTTTGACGTCCAAGGCAATGGCCACAGATCATGGATTCTTATTCACGGAGGACCAGCACAGTCTCTGGGCTGCTTTGTTGGACAAGGTGATAATGCAAATCTCAAGGAGCAAGGCACACAGGCGGAATTCATGAAAGCCGTGAAAAATCAAATCACTGCTGAGAAGAATGATCCGGCAAAATACGCATCCATAACCATCATAGTGGAGGCACGATAATGAACCATCAAACAAAGATTACTTGTGGCATCTTTTTCAGCGGACTGACACTCTTGGCGATTATATTCGTTTGTGGGGGGTGTAGTACTATGAGAGAACGGAAAATACTAAGCACATTGTCCGCGACGAACGTCATCTACTACTGCGACGCAGCTGGCAATTCAGACTTGTCCAATCATGAGGAAATCAAGGCGCTGGTCGACAAATACGGTAAAGACATCCTGCCCATCCTGATCAAAAACCTTTCGAACCCTCAAAAAAGCAATGCGATTGTGTCCGGTGAGAATAGAATTGTGTCCGTAGGTTACGTGTGTTTCGATTTGCTTTGTACGATTACCAAGGCGACGTACGATTGGTACGACATAGACCGGGCAGGTATGGATGATGGTTTATGGGCCTCTGTCCTCGCAGATTATAAGATTCCAATGACCATAGATCACAATAACATCAAGGAGGCTAACCAAGTGCAAGAACGCTGGAAAGCGCTCTTTGACGCTGGAAAAGTGCAACTATTGAAGGACTACAAGAGCGCGTTCCACCGTGAACGCATAGGCAACACGGAGTGATTGGTTAGCGCAAGCAAAGATGAAACATTATCTACGGCAGGATCACGCAACTCCAGCGCTGGAACGGCTCCAACTATGATTCCGCCACAGCCGACGCCGACGGCTTCGTCACCGCCGACACATACTTCTCCTTCTCCATAACGAAAAACCCATATCTTTTCCAGGGGCAAAGGCTTGACAAAGAGAGCGGGCTTTATTACTTCAGGAACAGGCAGTACGACCCCGTCCACGGCCGATTCCTCTCCCGCGACCCCATGGCCTACCACGACTCCATGTGCCTCTACCAGTTCGTGAACAATAACCCCATCAACTATGGTGACCCAGAGGGGCTGAAAGTGGTTGTTAAGAACAAGGATGATATAAGTCTTGTAACTGCGGGACAAACTACATGGCTAACAAATTCTGTTACAGCCACCGGAAATCTGTCTATTCTGGGACGAAAAGACTGGCTCAAGGTGCTTGATGCCTTCAACAAAGACCAAAAAATTGATGACGAAGTCAAGGACAAGTTCAAGGATGCATACTATACTGCCTTTACGCTGCAAGTGCAGTTCAAAGTGACAAAGGCAGATGATAAAACACCGACGGATCTGAAAGATGTTAATGTCAAGCGAACGATTCGTCGTACGCAAATATGGAAGGAATCTATTACGGAGAAGCCGCCTGCTTCAAAGCCTGGTGGCAAGGGTGGCTATAGCGGAGAGGAATTAGCTCCTGACCCCATCCCGGATCACGAGCTATACAAGGAAAACGGACTGGTTGTTGTGGCAGACAGCCCGGGAGTCACGGTGCTAATCGAGAAACAAAAAAATGACTATCATAAATATGATGCCTACGTTCGCGTCGAGTTACTGGACGGACAAAACGTGGTTGCATACATAGAATATGAGGTCCATATAGAATCAAAAGACGGCAAGGTACAGACGAACGAAGTGAAAGAGGTCAAGAAAGGCCTTGGCAATAATTGACGCATCGGGGTTTTGTCACGACTCTCTGAGTCGGAGGCAAATGAACGAACACTGAGAAATACACAAGAGATTTTGGCATGCTCTTTTCCCCACGAGAGCTTTTATCTATTCCCCTTATCTGGAGATCTACGATGCGAGTGAATTTACAAATTGCGTTACTCCTGACGCTCGGCTGGATGATTGTCACCGTGGAAGGGTGTGCACAAAGTCACAACGTGGAGGGCGGAAACAAGGCGCGTCAAATCTCAGCAAACCTGCAAAATATCAAACTAGGGATGACTAAGGTGGAAGTTGAAGCGCTTCTCGGGAAACCTGCCGAAATTGAAACTTGGGAACATCATTCTGGTACCTGGCTCCTTACCGCGAGCGAGGTATGGCTATATCCATCGTATGAGGAAGTTGTGATTTATTTTGATGTCAAGGGCCAAGTGATGTTCGTTTATAATAAGTATGCTCGCCTGCAACCCCCTGAAGAGAAACCATGAGTGCTGTGATACTGACATGTAGTTGCCCTCGCCAAATAAGCACGTTACGCGTTTGCCCTCTTCGTCGACAGGTGCGGCAGGATGTTTCTGGTAGCCCCCACGGGAGTGCAAAGGGTATCGCGATCACGCATGGCGTCCGGGACGCTAAGGCAAAACACAGCACAATCGTTGCGTAACGCGCAACTCTGACGAAGTCCTGCAGGTTAAAATTGGGTCCAATACGTATTTCTACCATACCAACGTGCAGGGCAACGTCGTTGCGACCACAAACGCGCTGGGCGACATCCTTGAAAAGACAGGGTACGATATTTACGGCAGGATAACGGCCCTGTGGGTTTTGGGCGAAGGCGACATCACCCCCGTGAACGGCCTCATATCCGCCGCCTCTTATTACAGCAGTTCTTTGACAAAGAAGCGGCCTCGCCGCCTTTTCCTCCTTGCAGCGCGATGTCAAGAAGCGGTGCGTGAAATAACGAACACGCGAAAGGGAAAAGGGGACACGAGGTGTCCTTCCAGGGCCGCGACCTCGACAAGGAATCCGGCCAATTGGTCCTGAGACTTGAGGCTTGCCCGCCTTCGGCTGGAAGTGAGTCTTGAGAAATTGACGCAGTTGCTCAAGTCTCAAGACTCAAGTCTGGCATGCCACGACCCCCTCCACGGCCGCTCCGCGCGTGCACGCGCGCATCCCTTTTCGCGCCGCGCGAAAAGTCAGCGCAACGCGCTGACCGCCCGCCTCGCCGCCCGCTGTCACTCTCCCGGTGGGGCAGAGTACCATGCTTTCATAACTTATGAATTGTAAACCTATTTTCCCCGTACTTCCGTCCATTCCCCTCAAGCGACGCCTCGGCGTCCCGATCATATCGGGAACTCACCCGCCTTTGGCGAGGTCTCGCCCCTAGGCGGACTTTATCCTTCGCGGCTTCCGCGTTCATCTGAGGCAAAAAATGCTTGGCGCTTGCCAGCCTTCGGCTGGTCCTTGGCGGTTAGGTTGTTCCTGCTCCCCCATAAATTCTTGGTGTCCGCCCTTGGCGAGACCTCGCCCCTAGGCGGGCCTTGGTGCCTTGGTGGTTATTTTAAAAAATTTTCCAAAAAGTCCTTGACGTTCGTCAAATCATGGGATATGCTTCCTCATGCGCACACAGTGGTCTGTGTATATGAGCACTGTATTGGGTGCCGAGAGGGGATGAGGGATGAGTGAACGGAGCGCGCCGCTGGCGGCGCAATGTTCAAACGACATGAAAGCAGAGAAAGGTGCTCTTGGAACTTATGAAACACAAAAATAACTTCTCTTGGTGTCCGCCCTTGGCGAGTGCGCCTTTGGCGACATCCCCGCCCTTGGCGAGGTCTCGCCTCGCGGCGGATCGCCTTTCTGCGGAACTCCGCCCCTGGGCGGGCCTTTGCCCCTTGGTGGTTATCCTCTTGCTGGGCCGTGGGTTATGGAAAGCATGTACCGCAAGTGTACCGGATTTTGCGGTACAAATGTACCGTAAAGTACCGCATAGTACCGCAAAACGTGTTAAGAAATTTGGCCCGGAATCGCTAGCGGACTATCGTAAGGTCATGGCCGCCATGCTGATACGAAAACTCGATGAAGTCCCGAAAAAAGGTTTTTGCCAAAATGCACCGCAAAATCCGCTCACCGCATAAGTGCGCTAAGGCATGGCAGCACATGAGGTAAAAGCCCAGGAGGCCGAAGTCGCCGATGTACCGTAAAGTATGGTTGCGCGCAGGCTATTTGCCCGCGCCGGCGAAGGGTGAGACGCCCACCGGAAAGCCATGTGGTATGCGGTCAAGCGGGTGCGGCGACTCCTCGATGTGCGCATATTCGGCAAGGTTCGCATCGCGCGGGATGACGACGATGCCGTTCTCGCTTACAGTAAAGCGGCGGCGGTCCAGTTCCATGTCATATCCGATAACGGTGCCATCGGGAATCGTGGCGAACTTGTCTATTATCGCTCGCCGAATTTTGCACTTTCTGCCGATGGTTACGCCCTCCATGACAATGGAGTCCTTCACCTCGCTGTGGCTGTCCACGCGTGCGTTGGGTGACATGATGGATCGCTGGACCTTGCCGCCGCTTATTATGCAGCCGCCGCTGACAATGGAGTCAACGCAAATGCCCAGCCGGCCCTGCGGATCGTGTTCGTCGAAGACGAACTTGGCCGGCGGGTACTGGCCCTGGTATGTGCGGATGGGCCAGTCGCGGTCGTACAGGTTGAACAGCGGGTCAACCGCGACCAGGTCCATGCTGGCGTCGTAGTACGAGTCTATCGTGCCGACGTCGCGCCAGTATTGCGCCTTCTTCTTGTTTTCGTCCACGAATTTGAACGCATAGACGGGGTACTTGTGGATTATGTTGGGGATGACGTTTTTGCCGAAGTCGTCCCCCTCGCTGTGCACATGGCTCCAGACGACCATGTTGCACAGGTCGTCCGTGTTGAAGAGATAGATGCCCATTGAGGCGAGCGCGTGGGCGGGATCTCCGGGGATGGGGTGCGGCTTTTCGGGTTTTTCCTGGAAGCCTATCACCTTCCCTTTTTGGTCTATCTGCATTATGCCCAGGCCGCTTGCGCGCTCGATTGGGACTTCGATGGCGCCAATAGTGACGGTTGCACGGCGGCTGCAATGGAAGTCCCGCATTTTGCGGTAATCCATTTTATATAGATGGTCTCCTGCGAGGACGAGGACTTTTTGGGGCTTGAATATGTTTATGGCGTATATGTTCTGGTATATGGCGTCGGACGTTCCGAGGTACCAACTGGCGCCCTCGCGCTTCTGCGGGGGGATTTCATAAAGGATTTCATCCAGTTCCGGATGAAATATGTTCCAGCCCATGCGGAGGTGGCGGCTAAGCGAGTAGGACTTGTACTGCGTGAGGACCGCGATGCGCCTGATCCCTGAGTTGATGCAGTTGCTCAGTGTGAAATCGATGAGGCGGTATATGCCGCCGAAAGGCACTGCGGGCTTGGCCCTGTCCCGCGTCAGGGGCATGAGCCTTTTGCCTTCGCCGCCCGCGAGCACGAACGCCAGTATGTCCCTCATTGCCTTGCTCCCGTGATATGCTTCCCTTTGCCTTCGTAATGAGGGCGGAACAAATTGCCTGGCGGCAGTTTAAAACGCGACTGAAGTGGCAACCAAAACCTGGACCGATTTGTCTTAGATACCTTGTGGACGGAGCGAGATACAATCGCATGTTGCGTACCACAGCCGGGGTCCCTTTCGCTGATGCCACGTCATCCGCTCCCGCCCCGTCCACCGCCGAAGAGTTCCCTGCAAAAAAACCGGCCGTCAGTTCATGCCGGTCTGCATTGCCGCGGCCTTCTCGAACGCGCGCTCAACGACCCTCAAGACGTCTTCAACCTTGCACGGCGCTTCCAGGCAGTCGTAGCAGCCTTCGTTCATTACGTCAAGGTACGTCTCCAAGTCAAGCAATCGCGAAACCATAACGACCCGTATGTCCGTGTTGGCCTGCTTCAACTGCTTGACGAGGTTTACGCCGTTGATTGATTTGTTGTCGTGATCGGTGATGACAAGGTCCACGTCGCCGGCCTGCACCGCGCCGACCGCGGTGTTCTGGTCCTCAACCACGGTTACATGATACTTGGAATGGGTTAGGAGGCGGGCCAGCCTGCTGGAGTCCTCGCTGTCGCGGCCTACAATGAGTATGCGCTTAATTGCAACTTCCATTCGCATCCTCCCTTTCTTTGCCTCGCCGGCAAATCTCATAAACGCTGGTCGCCGCAGTCCCCTCTCGCTGCTGCGAAAACAAACATCCTCCAAATTATTCCGTGCCTACGCACTCTGAGCCTTTTTCACCGGGATTGCCCGACTTCGCGGCTTGGCGCTGACATGCCGCTTGCCGCCGGTCCAGTGTTTTAACGTTATGCTGAAGTTGACCTTAAAGTTCGCTACTGCTTGCGGGCGGCTTGAGTTTCAACTTGCTCGGTTAAACCCGCGAATTGAACAATGCAAACTCTTTGCCGCAAATGTGGATTTTTGCCGAAATGGTTGCCCCTTTTACTGATTATCGCTTTCCCCAAATTCTCCGTCCTAATTATACCACATTTTTACCTGTTAGAGAAGTTAAAATTACATAATAAAACGATTTTCCTTTCCGAAAGGTCTCTTGGTCAAAAAAAAATTCCTGGCGCTGCTCTTTCTACCGCTTTCGGCGGGAGATTTTCTTACCTTTTGGTCGAGACCTTTTCCTTATGGTCTTCCCGGCGGCGTGTCGAGATGATTTCTTCGCGGTGTGTTTTTTGGGGGCGCGTCCGTCGTCGCTGGCGCTCTTTCGCGTGGGCGCGGCAGTTACTTCGCGTATGACGCTGACTATGGGCTGGTTTGAAAACGGGCTTACGAGGCCGGCCTTCAGGTGATATTTGCGGACTATCTCATCGTCAAGCAGTATCTGCTCGCCCGACTCCGTGACTATTGCCAGGAATTCCCTGGTCTTTACTTCTTTTTTCGCGCGCTGCTCAGCCATTGGTCCGGCTCCGTAAAGGCCATTCAATCCCGCCATCTCGAAAATCACGAGATGTCGCTTCCAGACGGCTTACTGCTTTTAGGTTCACAGATTGCAGAACGTGCGTCAGTGCGGCCTTCGCTTGCTGCACGAGAATATTTTCTAACCGTTAAGACTATCTGGACCAACTGGCGGCGCGCAAATTGTTTTTTCGGACTTGCCTAACGAACGAATTATAAACTATGACTGGAACCATGTCAACTGCGTACGTCCCGTGAGAAAACAAATTTTGGGGGAAAAATCAAAATTATTTTTTCATTCAGACATCCCTGCCCGCTCCTGTGCTGTCGAGGCCCGTCTCGACCCGCCTTATGTGGCTATATACATTACTTTACGACATCAGGCAGGGCTTTGGACCGGTTTTCTCCCGTCATAAACCTCCTTTAACGCGAAATAGTCTTTATCTTCGAGTCCGCTTAAGTTTATGACGTAATCCGTCGCATTCCCGAGCCTTAGTACAAAACTCTCCAAGTCACCGATACGGTCGCGGGCATCCTCAAATAGTTTCGTGCCGGGATAAGATGTTGCAAAAAAAGAACTTGCGTTGATTCCCAGCCTTTCTTTGAACTCCGCCGTCTCCCTGACCGAACTTTCGTCTTCGCCCGGCCAGCCGAATATGAATGTCGTGTTCGCGAAAATCCCGGCGCGCCGGGTTTCAACTATCGCGGCCTCCGCCTTCTCGACCGTCACACCCTTGTTCATCGCGTCGAGTATTCTTTGGCTGCCGGATTCGATTCCGTAGCCAATCCAAACGCAGCCGGCTTCACGCATTCGCCTGAGCAGTTGCGGCTCCGCGCCGTCCACGCGCCCGTGGCAGCCCCACCATACCTTGTAAGGCTCCTTCAGGAGCATATCACAAAATTGCAGAGCGCGGCTGCGCGACGCCATGAAGTTGTCGTCGATGAATCCGATGAACTGGACGCCGTAGCGCTCCGCAAGCAGTCGCACCTCACCGATTATGTTCTGCGCCGACCGGAACCGGTACTTGCCCCGGCCGAAAAGATGGTAGCAGAAGTTGCAATTGCACGGGCAGCCGCGGCTCGATATGATGTTCATGCTTCGGTCGTTCGGCACGTCCGGCGGGAAATCCGACGAATTCACGGCCTTCCCGCCCCACACGGGATTCCTGATATACGTCTCCATCGGCAACAAATCCCACGCGGGCAAGGGAATGGAGTCCAAGTCCTCGATATTTCTTCGCGGCTTGTTCCAGCGAATTTCGTTGCCGTCGCGCCACACAAGGCCGTCAACCTCAACGAGATTCCGGCCGCTCGACAGGGCCTCCGCGAGTTCCCTCGCGGTCTCCTCGCCCTCGCCTATTGCGGCGGCGTCAACGGGAATCTTCTCCATGACAAGTTGCGGCACGCTCGTAGCCAGCCCGCCGCCGGTCAGCAGAAAAGCGCGCGGGTGCGCCTTGCGGATTACCGGCGCGATTCTTTTCTGGAAGCCGTAGGTGGTGATAAGCCCGCTCAGCCCGACGATGTCCCAGCGGCCTTCGCTGACAAGCCGCATGGTCTCCGCCTCGCTGGGGCGCAGGGCGTTCAGGTCAAGGATCTCCACGTAATGGCCCGCGTCGCGCAGTACCGCCGCGATAGTCGCAAGTCCGTATGGAATGCAGTTCGGCGGGGCGTTCAGCCGTATAGGTGAATTGATGAGACGTATGCGCATTCCCCCCTCCGCGCGTTACGCGACAATCCGATTCCGACGGAATAATTCTACCATCCCCTTCCTCGCCCGCCAAGACAATTCGTTTCAGCCATCAATCTTCGTGTGCATTTCACAATCGCGGGCAAGTTCCCGGCGCGAGACTCCGCTAAGCCCGTGGTGCCAATCCGGCCCTTGGTGCGGGGTATCTGGGGTCAGACCCCTCCCGAAGCCCCGAAGCGGGGCTTCTCCTTGGCGTCTGACCCCGTTAACCACCCACTATTTTAATGAGCCGCCAGGAAACAGACGGTGAATCATGGCGACTTCCCTGAAGACCGCAGCCTGCACGGCGTAACAGTACAAGGAGTCTTCCCGAAACTGACGGGCGAAACAGGATTTTGCGGTACATCGGCGACTTCGGCTTTTTGCGCTTTTACCTCATGTGCTGCCATACCTTAGCGCACTTTTTCGAATGCCGGATTTTGCGGTACATTTTGGGAAAAACGTTTTTTCGGGACTTCATCGACTTCTCGTATCATCCGCTTGGCCATGACCTTACGACAGTCCGCGACCGATTCCATCCCATTTTTCTTAACACGTTTTGCGGTACTATGCGGTACTTTGCGGTACATTTGTACCGCAAAATCCGGTACACTTGCGGCACATACTTTCCATAACCCTATGACAGACATTATTTTAACCACAAAGACACGAAGACACCGAGAAAAGTTATTTTTGTGTTTCATAAGTTCCAAGAGCACCTTTCTCTGCTTTCATGTCGTTTGAACATTGCGCCGCCAGCGGCGCGCTCCGTTCACTCATCCCCTCTCGGCACCCAATACAGTGCTCATATACACAGACCACTGTGTGAGCATGAGGAAGCATATCCCACAATTTGACGAACGTCAAGGACTTTTTGGAAAATTTCAAAAAGATTTTTGCCACGGATGGACGCGGATGGCCACGGCTTGCCCGCCCGCCTGCGGCGGGTAAACCTCAGGCGGGATGGACGCGGAAGCTGCGAAGGATGAAAGATGAAGGATAAAGGAGATGCTAGATGCTAAGCGGTCCGACGCAAGTTTTGAGAAGTTGTAGCTGCGCAGATTGCTGCGCCACGTCATAATTGGTAGCCGCGCAGTTTACTGCGCTTCGTTTTCTATAATGATGCTGAGTAAACTCAGCCGCTACGGTCCATGAGGCAAAGTAAACTTTGCCGCTACAATTATATGTGGCTAAGCAATCTTAGCCGCTACAATATGATTTGTCAAAAATCATCTTAATCCGCGTGGTCAGGTCCAGTACCACAAGATCCATCGTCGTTCTTCGGATGGAAGCCATCTGATGTCCTCTATAAGGCCGCGATACCTGGCCAAACTCAGACTTGCACTCTTGCTCACAGAGACGAAGGGCAATTCACCACCCTTGCCTGTCCAATCCTTTAAGTGGCTATTATAGAAGCCAAGGTACAAATGTACCTGTTCCTTAAACCCCTTTTCATTGCCCTCCGCTATTTCGACCATCTCGCGCCCAAAGTAGGGTCCTGGAAGGAGAGCATTCCCCAGTTTCTGCTGAATCTGCTTGCTTCGCTCAAGCGCATCGAATCCTTCCTTGTATCGGCCTATGACAAGAAACGCAAAAGCATCACGTTCAGCCATACCGACCTCAATGCCTTCCTGATATGTCTCTCGAAAGTGCTCATTGGCCATATAAGCGGACATAATATACTTATGTGCTTCCAGCATCTCGGAGGCCACTTCCATCGCTTCGTCAAACCTTGTAAGGATAAGCGCGGCTCTTATAGCATTCTCTCGTTCACCGAATTCGTCGCGAATACTGAGCGCGCCGGGATATATCATATGCTCGTGTGCACGAACAGCCTCCCGTATTCTCACAAGATACTCTTCGAGTGCTTTCGCTAGTTCATTCCTGAGACTCTCGTCGCTTGCGCCTGATGCACGGCGGGCTTGGACAACCTTCAACCTCAGGTCCGGTGCGCCTCTGGGATTGAGCATCGCTGTGCGTTTGCAGTAATCTGCCTCTGTGCTAGCCAAAAAAACGTTTAGTTTCGTTCTATCCAATTCAGGAAACATGACTTTCCCCTAAGAATATAGCTTAGGTTGATTATCCGCCAAAACGCAAGAATAATTGCGTGTTCTACGGATTTCAAGCAAAAAACCAGCATTGCTGGGAAGAACACCTTGTGTCCCTCTTTGCGTTTCGCGTGTTCGTTGTTTCGCGCACCGCTTCCTGACATGGCGCTGCACGGAGGAAAGGGCGGCGAGGCCGCTTCTTTGTCAAAGAGCAGGTGTAGTATGTCGCGGCGGGGACGAAGCCGTCGGCGTCGGTTGTGGCGGAGAAAGTGACAAGGATGAAGTATGAAGAATGAAGAGGTCAAATGCGCAGGAGGCGCATGAAGCACGAAAGCATGGGGCGAACGAGTGTGCGCCTCGTTTTTTTAAGGATGCTGAGTAAACTCAACGGCTACAAAATATACGTGGCGCAGTAAACTGCGCGGCTACGCACATATGTGGCTAAGCAAGATTTGCCGCTACGATGCGGGGGGTCAGACCCATTTATTTTACTTTTTACGGCAGCCAGAGGGTGCCGCTGCCGCTCAAGAACGGGTTGCGCCGCTTCTCGTTGCCCACCGTGGTCGCCGGGCCGTGGCCCGGATAGACGAGCGTCTTCTCCGGCAGGGTCAGGATTTTATCCCGAATGCCATCGACAAGCATCTTGAATTTCTGCTGCTCCGAGAACTCCGAGTCCGGAAAGTCCGTCCGGCCCAGACCCATCTGGAAAAGGGTGTCGCCGGTGAAAATCACGCCGGGCGTTTTGCCGTCGGGTTTTTCGCAGTAGAGGCAGATGCCGCCGCGCGTGTGGCCGGGTGTGTGGATTACCTTGAACGTGTTCTTGCCAAGCGTGATTGCATCCCCTTCGGCGAGGAAGCGGTCGGCGGCGGGGGACGTTATCTGCGCGCCGAGGAAAGAGGAAAGATTGTTCTCGGCGCTGGCAAGCATTTCCGCGTCGCCCGCGTGTATGCAAATCTGGATTTCCGGAAACGCCTGCTTTATCTCAGCGTTCGCCGCCATGTGGTCAGCGTGGCCGTGCGTATTGACGAGGAACAGCGGCCGCGCCTCAAGCGCCTTGATCTCGCCCACAAGAAAATCCCCGTCTCCGCCGGGATCGATGACCATCGCGTCCTTTGTGCGCTCGTCAACCACGATGTAGCAGCACGCCGCTATCGGGCCTACCTCGAAAGTCTTTATTATCATTGCGCCGCTCCGCCTCTCACACGTTCTTCGTTAAAACAGGCGAGAAATGATAGCAGCGGCCGCCCGCAAATGCAATCGTCAAACGCGCTCCGGTTTTTCTTGAGAACCGTTCCGTAATTGCTACAATGGCCCGGACGTCCTTAACGAACCCGTCGGACGACGGCGGTCATCAGCCATTGCAAAGGAAACCGATGACAGAACCCTATGCGCGCACAGCGGAGGAAGTTGTCGCCGAACTGGGCTCGAATGTGCACAAGGGGCTATCCTCGAACGAGGCCGCGAATCGGCTGCTGCAACACGGCCCCAACGAACTGAAGGAGGCGCCCCGCGAGCCGCTGTGGAAGCGCCTTCTCGGCCAGTTCACCGACCTGATAGTCCTTGTCCTCATTGCCGCCGCGATTGTTTCACTCTTCGTCGGCGAGGGCATCGACACCATAGCCATCATTGCGATAGTCCTCATCAACGGCATACTGGGCTTCGTTCAGGAAGAGCGCGCGGAGAAATCGCTGGCCGCGCTCAAAAAACTCGCCGCGCCCAAGGCCCGCGTAATCCGCGACGGCCAGACGCAGATGGTCGAGTCGCGCCTCCTCGTCCCCGGCGACATCGTGGAAATCGAGACCGGAGATTTCGTCCCCGCCGACGTGCGCCTCGTGCACCAGATGAACCTTCAGTTAGACGAGGCTCCTCTCACCGGCGAATCGACCCCGGTGGAAAAGCAACACGACGCCATACTCGAGCCCAGGACGCCGCTGGGCGACCGTCGCAACATGGCCTTCATGGGCACGATTGCCACTTACGGGCGCGGCACGGCCGTCGTTATCGCCACCGGCATGAAGACGGAGGTCGGCAAGATAGCCGGATTGTTGCAGGCCGCCGAGAGCCCCTCCACGCCGCTGCAAAAGCGGCTCGAGTCCGTCGGCAAGGTGCTCATCTGGGCGACAGGGATAATAGTCGTAGTGATATTCATCCTCGAAATCGTGCGCGGGCCGTTCACCACGCAAAACATTTCCGCGATGTTCATGGTGGCCGTCAGTCTGGCCGTGGCGGCAATCCCCGAAGGCCTGCCCGCGGTGGTAACCATCGCGCTCGCGCTCGGAGTACAGCGCATGGTGCGCCGCCACGTCCTCATCAGGAAACTGCCCTCCGTCGAGACGCTCGGCTGCGTCAGCGTTATATGCACCGACAAGACCGGCACGCTCACGCAAAACGTCATGACCGTGCGCAAAATGTACGTTGACGGCAAAGTCCTGGACGTTACAGGCGCATCCGGTCTCCAGGGAGAGATAACGCATGGGGGCGGGAAATATCCCCTGACCCCCGGCCTCGACCGCATGCTCACCGTCGGCTCGGTCTGCAACAACGCTAAACTGGCGGTCAACGAGGAGACGAAGGCGCTGAAGGCGGTCGGCGACCCGACGGAATCCTCGCTTCTCGTCGCCGCCGCGAAGGGCGGGGTCGATTGGTCGCGCGCCGTCGAGTCCTACGAACGAATAGATGAAATTCCTTTCGACAGCGAGCGCAAGGCGATGAGCGTCATCGTCCGCGACAAGGAAGGCCGGATTTTCCTCTTCACCAAGGGCGCGCCGGACGTGGTGGTCCAGCGGTGCGCCGGTGTCGAGGCAGGCGATAAAGTCCTCCGGATGGATGAAGCCCGCAAGCAGGAAATCCTGAAGGCCAACCATGACTTCTCCGAGTCGGCCCTGCGCGTGCTCGCCGCGGCGTGCAAGGAAGTAAGCGAAGACGACACCGAGCCGGAGGAAAACAACCTCACATTCCTCGGCCTCTTTGCGATGATGGACCCCCCGCGCATGGAAGTGCGCGACGCCATCGCCCAGTGCAGGAATGCAGGCATCCGCACCGTGATGGTCACCGGCGACCACAAGAACACCGCCGTCGCGGTTGCGCGGGAACTCGGGCTCTGGTCCGAGGGCGACGAGGTCGTGAGCGGAGTGGAGATCGACGAGTTGTCCGACGATGCGCTGTTCGAGCGAATAGAGAAAATCCGGATTTTCGCGCGCGTAAGCGCCGAGCACAAGATGCGCGTGGTCAAGGCGTGGCGGCGCAAGGGCCAGGTGGTCGCCGTCACCGGCGACGGCGTCAACGACGCCCCCGCCATCAAGGAGGCCGACATCGGCATCTCAATGGGCATCACCGGCACCGACGTCACCAAGGAGGCCAGCGACATGGTGCTCACCGACGACAACTTCGCCTCCATCGTCGCCGCGGTCGAGGAAGGCCGATCCATCTACGCGAACATAAAGAAGTTCATCCACTTCCTGCTCTCCTGCAACATCGGCGAAGTGCTGACCATGTTCCTCGCGTCGCTCGTCGGCTGGGCGGTGCCGCTGCGGGCCGCGCAACTACTCTGGATAAACCTTGTGACCGACGGCTTCCCCGCGCTCGCCCTGGGAGTGGACCCGGCGCAGAAGGACATCATGCGCCGCAAGCCCCGCCGCTCCAGCGAGCCGGTAATCGCGGGCAGGGAGTTCGGCATCATGTCCTTCCAGGGGTTCGTAATCGCCGTCGCAACGCTCGTGGCGTTTTACATCGGATGGAGCCGGGAGGGCTTCCCGCAGGAGGCCGGTTCGCTGTCGCAGACGCTGGCGTTCTCGACGCTGGTGATTTCGCAACTCTTCCACGCGTTCGACTGCCGGTCCACCACAAAGTCCATTTTCTCACGCGGCTTCTTCACCAACCCGTCGTTGCTGCTGGCGTTCGCCGGGTCTCTGGCGCTGCAGATGCTGGTGATTTACCTGACGCCGTTGGGGAGGTTCTTTAACGCCATGCCGCTGGGCGCGGCTGACATGGCCATAGTCTTCGCCCTCTCCCTCAGCCCCGTTGCCGCCACCGAGATAATCAAAGTATCCAGAACAAAAGGGGTCTGACCCCTTTTGGGCTGGGTCTAGGCTAGTTGGGAATACAGCCTCGCGATTTGTTTTCTGAATTCATCGTCCTTTGCCTTTTGTGCTTCAGCCGCTTTTGCCAGATCATATGCGCGGGCGCGGCTCGTTATGACAAGGTATGCCGCGACGGATTGCAGGGAGTGACCGCCGGACACACGGGCAAGGAGAGCGAAGGCGCGACGGGCGGGGCGGGCCTTTAAGTCGCGGCTCTTCAGTTGATCGGGCGTCACACCGAATGCCTTGCGCACAACGGCCGCGATTTGGTCGAGCGTCGCGTCGATGGCGCGTTTCCCGAGACTGGCGCGGGAATCCCACCGGGTGTCCCTGCGGTCTTTTGCGAGAAGCGCATATATCTGCGCCACGAATTTCGGACTCCCCAGCAACCATCCGCCCACGGCTCGCACCCATGGAGGAGCAAGCCTCTGCCCGATACCAGCCGCAACGAACTGGCGATACCTTTCCAGCGGTTCCTTCCAGAACAAAAGGGGTCTGACCCCTTTTGTTCTGGGTGGCATGTCGCCGGTAACGAATTCCGCGAGGACGCGGCTGTAGTTTACCCAGGACAGCGGCATTCGCCCGTAGTAATATCCGGGGTAACTCGACCACGGGTATTGCTCCGGGTACTTGACGATGCCAGCGCGCACCGGGTTGAGGTGGACGTAGCGGCTGACTTCGGTGTAATGGCCTTGCGACTCGATGAGGACTGCGTGGTAGCGGTTTTCGAACAAATGACCCTTGCGTTCGTGACGCGCATTGAAGTACGCGGCATAGGAGCCGTTGAGGTATTGCATTGCGGCCGCGAGATTTGCGTTCGGCGCGCCAAGGAAGAGATGGAAGTGATTATCAAGAAGCGCGAAGGCGTACAACTCAAGCCCGAGGCGGGTCACAGCCTGCTTGAGGTATTCGCACCAACGGACGCGGTCGTGGTCGTCGCAAACGATGGCGTTTTTCAGAACACCGCGTGTTGTAACGTGAAAGAGCGCATCGGGAAACTCGACACGTGGCGGGCGCGGCATAGCAAATCTCCCAGAGGAAGAAAAAGTTCAAGCGAATTCGGACAAGCGAGCAGAATATCACGCGCTTAACAATTAATCCAGAACAAAAGGGGTCTGACCCCTTTTGTTCTGGGTCGCTGAATATTGCGTTCCGCATTGACGCGGACATGAGGCGGCGGGTACAATCCCTCGACCGCTTTCCAGTCACAGTCAGGAGTCGGCGATGACGTTAATCGTCTATGATGACATCTATCTGGAACACGATATCGGCGACCACGTCGAAAGCGCCGCGCGCCTCATTTCCATCGTTGAGTACCTCAAGGAAAAGCGCGCCTGGGACGAGCAGAAAATCATCGAGCCGCGTTCCGCCACGGTGGCGGAGGTGCGGCTGGTCCACACACAGGGACTCATCGACCAGATAAGGACAGTCTCCGAGCACGGCGGCGGAAATGTTGACGCCGACACGGAGTTGTGCCCCCGCTCCTACGAAGTCGCCCTTTACGCTGTTGGCGGAGTCCTGACCGCCATCGACCTCGTCATTCAGGGGCGCGACAAAAACGCGCTCTGCCTTGTGCGCCCGCCCGGACACCACGCCACGCCCACCCGCTCGATGGGCTTCTGCCTCTTCAACAACGCCGCCATCGGCGCACGTTACGCGCAGACCAGGCACGGCCTCGGAAAAATCGCCATTATCGACTGGGACGTCCACCACGGCAACGGCACCCAGGACGCTTTCTACGACGACCCCACCGTACTCTACTTCTCCATGCACAGATACCCCTTCTATCCCGGCACCGGCCACACGACTGAGAACGGTCGCGGCGCGGGCAAGGGCTATACTCTCAATATTCCCCTGCCATACGGCTGCTCGGATGCCGAGTACATCGAGACGTTCAGGAAGGTAATGCGGGAACACGTGATTCCTTTCAAGCCCGACTTGATAATAATCTCCGCGGGGTTCGACTCGCACGCGGCGGATGTCTTGGGGAACTTCTGCCTGGTGGAGGATGATTTTCGCACCCTGACCGATGAGGTGTGCAAGGCGGCGGAGCAATGCTGCCGGGGCAGAGTGGTCTCAACACTTGAGGGCGGTTACAACCCGCAAGCGCTGGCGAGGTCGGTGTACGCGCACCTGCGGGGGCTGGAGGAACATTCCTGAACCCGCAGGCCACTGTCACGCGTTATCCGGACCTTTCGGACGCGCAGGGTGTTCACCGGCTCTCGCTACATCGTGTTCGTGCAACTGCCTGCTGCCCACGTAGGTGTAACTCATCCACGAAACGAAGGTACAGCCTATTACAACCCACTGCAAGCCCCACATCACCGGCCTCATCCAGTTGGGCGGCGGGCCGGGCAGCGCCGTGTACAGTGATTGGCAGAACAGCACGTACAGGATCAGCGTTACCTGCACCGCCGTCGTCGCCTTGCCCGTGATATTGGAATGGAACTTCAGTTTGCCGTTCACAAGGATAATTATCAGCGAGCCCAGAAGCAGGAACAAGTCGCGGCTGATGACTATTACCGGCGTGAACCACAGCAGCCTTGACCATTCAGGCCACAGGTTCGTCGACAGCATAATGACCGCCGTGCTCATCATCAATTTGTCGGCGAGCGGGTCAAGGTGCTTGCCCAACTCCGTCACCTCGTGCCTTCGGCGGGCGAATATCCCGTCGAGCGCGTCGGTCAGCGCCATCAGCACGAACACTCCAAACGCGCAGTAAATCATCCACGTGTAGCCGATGTCATCCATCTTTATGACGCAGATTACGAAAAAAGGGATAAGCATGATTCTTAGGATGGTCAGGCGGTTTGCCAGCGTCATTTTGTACTGCATCATTTAATCCTCCGCGCGTGGACGAAACGCCGGAATTCTAGTTTCGCCCCCGGCGCTGTCAAGCGAAAAC
>Ga0315281_10005736_pt1 | contig 17744 bp, 10 predicted proteins | sample YL17G07_0_MG_FD_204540 | JGI IMG/M metagenome (GOLD analysis project Ga0315281, IMG submission 204540) | Sediment microbial communities from Yellowstone Lake, YNP, Wyoming, USA - YL17G07_0 | ecosystem: Environmental > Aquatic > Freshwater > Lake > Sediment | place: USA: Wyoming | collected...
CATCGCTTTGGACTCCTTCCCTGGGTGATAGGAAGAAGTCTATGCGATAGGAAAAACACATATCGATGTTTTTACGGTTTTTCACATAGCGATGTGCTTACGGAAACCCCCTAGGGATTTGCCCAAGCCCCGCAGTTGTGATATTTTAAAACCTGAGGGAATGGTCTAAACATAGAATACGCATGTCTGTCCAGAGAAGACCTTTATGGATCCTGATAGCGTCAGTCGTTTTTTTAATTTTTTTTTCTGCCCGGGTCCTTGCCCAAAAGGGCTTCGGCTTTCCCATAACGCATTACAAACTCAAAAACGGCCTTGCGGTCATTCTCTCCGAAGATTATTCCCTGCCCCTGGTTTCCGTTGTCGTAACCTATAATGTCGGCTCGATCAACGAGCAGCCCGGGAAAACGGGCCTGGCCTACTTGATGGAAAATTTGATGTTTTCCGGCTCGGCGAACGTCTCTCAGCTCCAGCACATCAACTTCATCAACCGCGTCGGCGGAAGACTCAATGCCATCGCCTCCGAGGACAAAACCGTATTTTACCAAACCGTTCCCTCCAATCAACTGGCCCTTGTCCTCTGGCTGGAGTCGGACCGCATGAAATTCCTTGAGATCATCGAGACCAATTTCGAACAGGCTCGCGGCGCCCTGCTGGATGAAAGCCGGCAGAGAAAAATCGGTGAGCCTTATTTCGAAAGCCTTTTTTCTTTCGATCAGCTCCTCTATTCGGAATTTGCTTATAGCCACCCGCTCCTGGGAACCGAAGAAGATCTTCGCAATCTCAGCTTGGACGACGTCAAGAATTTTTACGCCACCTATTACATTCCCAACAACGCCGTCCTGTGCATCACGGGGCATTTCAATAAACAGAAAGCCAAAGAGCTCGTTCTGAGATACTTTGATACCATTGCGCGCGGAAAAGAGGTCATGTCCTCGTCGGAACCTCTAGTCTATACAAAAAGACAAATCGTCAAAAATGTCGAGGACACGCTGGCCCAAGCCCCGGCCTTTCACTTGGGATTTCGTATCGCTCCGCCGCACACCAATGATTTTTATACCCTGGTCATCCTTGATTATATCCTGCTCCGCGGCCACAGCTCGCGCATCACCCGGAGGCTGTTGAACAGAGACAACAAAATCGCCTATCAACTCAGCGGGGGGATTGAAAAACGCGGGGACCGTGCCGTCTATAAAATCTTCGGTGTGGCCAACAATTTACTCATGGTTGACCGCTGCCAGAACGCCATTTTCGCCGAGCTGGCTAAGCTCAAGACGTCGTTCATCTCCGACGTCGAATTGGCCAAATTTAAAAATATTCTTAAGGGGGATTTTCTGAAACGCTGGGCTACGAACCTGGACAAGGCGCTTTTTTTGAGCGAGGAATATTTCTGGCTTAAGAACTTGGACACGGTCTTTTTGGAAGTCGAGAAATACTTGAACGTGACGCCGACCGACATTGTCGGCATCGCCAACCGCTATTTTACGCCCGAGAACAGCGTCATCCTGAACGTCAAAACCAAATGAAGAAAATCGCCCTGTTCCTGGTTTTTTGGCTATTTACGGCAGGCCGCGGACTTTTTCCCCAGGAGCGATTTCGCAAGACACCTCCGTCTCCCGAGCCGCTCCAGGAATTCAGGCTGCCGGCGCCCGAGACCGTTCCGCTCTCCAACGGATTGAAGGTCTCCGTTGTTTTTAGAGACAGCATGCCCATGATGAGCCTCGAGCTCATTCTGGATGCCGGCGAAATCCGGTCGCCGGAAAAATCGCCCGGTCTGGCAACATTCGCCGCGAACATGTTCAGCCGCAGCACGCAATTTCGGTCAACGGAAGAAATCGAAGAACTCGTTGAATCGATCGGCGGCTCGTTGACCGTGACGACGTCCCAGGATTATGTCCTTTTGGCATTTCATTTTTTGGACGATTATCTGGACCAAGCCCTCGAGCTTATCAGCCAAATGATCCTCCAGCCAAATTTTTCCGACCGGGAGATCGCGAGCGCTAAACTCGCCTTAACCTACGAACTCCTGGAAAAAGAGAAAAACCCAGAATTCGCCGCTAAAAGACTCCTCCTCCGGCAGTTATTTAAAAACCACCCTTATGAAAAGTTCGCCTTTTTCCGCGACGTTATCAGAACCTGGAATCAAAAGGAGCTGGCGGAATTTTTTGACCGTTTCTACAGGCCGAACGCCGCCCATCTGATTCTCATCGGCAACCTGAGCCTGAAAACGGCGACCCGAAAAGTCAGTCATTATCTCAATCTTTGGCAGCCGCGGGACGTCCCGGTCCTTCCGCTCCAGGCGCCCAAACTTCCGGACAGAGATAAGGTTTGTTTTATCGACGTCCCGCAAGTGAGAGACTGCACCATTTATCTGGGCACGGCTTTTCCGGCATCGGACACGACCGACCGGTTCGCTCTCGCGGTCTTAAACCAGATCCTCGGCGGCACTCCCAATTCCAGGCTGTTTATGGCCCTCAGGGAATCCAAAGGGTATGCGTATTTTTGCTTCAGCGAGACCGAATTATTCAGAATGGGCGGCCTCTTTCTAGTTAGAGCCCGAGTCACGCCCGAAGTCGTCTATCCCTCGGTCCAGGAAATTCTCAAGGTCGCCAAGGCCATGGCCAGAGATCCCATTTCCTCTGCGGAAATCGAGCAAGCCAAATCGTATCTCCTGGGGAATTTCCCGATAAAAATCGAGCGGTATGACTCGTTCGCGGAACACATCGCTCATAGCAAGGCTTATAACTGGGGCGATGAACCCTGGAACAAATACTACGACCAGATCACGCTGATCGGTCCGGAAAAAATCAGTCAAGCCGCCCAAAAGTATCTTTTGCAGCCGGCGATCATCATCATCGCCGGCGACCGAAATTTCCTCGCCGACCGCTTCGGAGAATTCGACTCGATTGAAGTTTACGACAACAAGGGTCAATATCAATACACCGTAAGCAAAGAAAGGAGTCATGAATGAAGCTCGTGGAATGCGTCCCGAATTTCAGTGAAGGCCGGGACAAAGAAAAAATACGGGCCATCACTAGAGAAATCGAAGCCGTTCCCGGAGTCAAGCTTCTCGATGTGGACCCGGGGGAGTCCACCAACCGCACGGTCGTGACGTTCCTCGGTTCACCCGACGCCGTCGGCGAAGCGGCTTTTCAAGCGATCAAGAAAGCCGCGGAAATCATCGATATGCGCCAGCATAAAGGCGCTCACAGCCGCATCGGCGCCACGGATGTCTGTCCCTTCGTGCCGGTCTCTGGCGTGACGATGGACGACTGTGTGCAACTTGCCCTCGACCTCGGCCGGCGCGTAGCCGCCGAGCTCGGCATTCCCGTATTTTTTTATGAGGAAGCGGCGGCGAGGCCGGAGCGCAAAAATCTGGCCAATATCCGCAGCGGCGAATATGAAGGGCTACCGGAAAAGCTCAAGGATCCCGAATGGGCTCCGGACTGCGGTGAACCCGTCTTCAACGCCAAATCGGGCGCGACGGTCATCGGTGCCCGGGAATTTTTGATCGCCTATAACATCAACCTGAACACCCGCGATCGAAAACTAGCCAGTGAGATCGCCCTCACCATCCGGGAAAGCGGCCGGGCCAAACGCGACAAAAACGGGAATATTGTCAAAGACGAATCCGGGAACGCCGTTATGCTGCCCGGTCAATTCGCACATGTCAAAGCGGTCGGCTGGTACATCGAGGATTACGGTATCGCTCAGATCTCGATCAATTTCACGAATTGCAAAATTACACCGATCCATGTCGTTTTCGACGAGGCCGTCCGGCAGGCGGAAAAATTGGGCTTGCGCGTGACGGGCAGCGAGCTTGTCGGTCTTATTCCTAAAGAAGCACTTCTGGCCTCCGGCCGGTATTACCTGGAAAAACAGGGTAAAAGCCCCGGTATGCCCGAGGAAGAGTTGATCCGCTCGGCTCAGTTGTCGCTCGGGCTGAATGATGTCGCGCCTTTTGATCCGAAGAAAAAAATCATTGAATATCAATTTGAGGAAGCCAAAAAATTGCTTATTCAAATGAGCTTGCTCGAGTTCGTTAATGAGCTTTCCATGGACTCCCCGGCGCCGGGCGGCGGAAGCGCGGCGGCTTTGTGTGGCTCGCTTTCCGCGGCTCTGTCTTCCATGGTGGCCAACCTAACTGTCGGGAAAAAAGGCTATGAAAAATCTCAAAAAGATATGAAACAGGTTGCCGTCCGCGCCCAGCAACTCAAAGACGATTGCCTCCGGTGCGTCGATCTTGACACAAACGCCTTCAATAAACTGCTGGAGGCTCATCGCCTGCCCAAATCCACCGAAGAGCAGAAAAGGGAACGCGATGCCGCTTTGGAGTCGGCCTCCAAAGAAGCCACATTGATTCCCTTCGGCGTCCTGGAAAAAAGCCTCGATCTCCTGAAACTGGCTAAAAAAGCGGCCCAAAGAGGCAATCGCAATTCGTTGAGTGATGCCGGTGTCGCCGCTCTGACGGCACAAGCCGCCGCCGAAGGCGCTTATTATAACGTCCGCATCAACCTGCCCGGTATAAAAGACGAAGAATTCAAGTCGAGGATCAAGAGACGATCCGTATCACTCAAAAAACGGGCCTTCCAAATGTCCAGAGACATCCATAAATTAGTTGAAAAACAACTTCAAAAGATGTAAAAATAAAGCCGATGCTGCCGAAAATACCCATCGTTACGGTCAACTTAAAAAAGCGGCTGTGGGCCATTGTTGTACTCGTGGGGGGGTATCTCGTCTATATCGCTCTCGGCGACCTCATCCCCCAATACTGGACATGGATCGGGTTCCGATCCTTTGAGCGCTCCATCTTGACGCTTGGATTCGTTGTGATCCTCGTGATTTCGCTGAGCGGTCTGGCGCTGAGCGAAAAACTCACTTCGCTGGCCATCAAAGACGGTTTGACGGGGCTTTATAACCAGGTCTATATCAAGGCCAGACTTCAAGAAGAGGTCTACCGCTCTGAGAGATATAAATATCCGCTCAGCCTGATAATGATCGATCTTGATGATTTCAAGACCCTGAACGATGTTTACGGACATGTCGTCGGCGACCGCATTCTCAAATCCTTTTCCGACCTGATCTTAGATATGATCAGGTCCTCGGACATCCCTGGCCGGTACGGCGGTGAGGAATTTCTCATCATTCTTCCCCAGACCACTTGTCTGGATGCTGCGGCTTCAGCCGAGCGCATCCGGAAAGAAGTCGCCCTGTTCCCGTTCAGGATTGGAGCCCGGCAGGATAAGGTTTGCCAATTCACCGTGAGTGTCGGCGTCTATTCTTCGCCGTATTATAACCAAAATGCCGAAGAAATCATCAACTTGGCGGACGCAGCTCTTTACCGCGCCAAAAAAGAAGGCAAGAACAAAGTCGTCGTTTTTATTAAATAAAAGACTCGGATAAATCCCTCAGAAAACGGAGGGCTTTCCTCGGGACCTACCCTCGTCCAGCTAAAAAAAGAAACTATGATTTATTTTGGCGTCGAGAATAGACAAAAAACAGGACGAAGATTAAGAAGCTTAACAGAACGATCGTTCCCGAGGCCGGGAGATCCAAGAAATAGGCTATCAGCAATCCCCCGATTACGGAAACCAAGGCTGTGCCGCAGGAAACGATCATGGCCATTTTAAAATTGGCGGCGGCCTGAAGACCGGCGGCCGCCGGCATCACCACCAGCGCCGAGACGAGCAGAATTCCCACGATTTTCATCCCTAAAACGATAGTAACCGCCGTGAGGACGGTGATTAGCGTCTCGAGCCTGCGGACGTTGATCCCTGAGACAGCGGCCGATTCCCGATCAAAGGTCATGTACATAAATTTGTGATAATTGGCAATCACCAAGGCCACGACCACGCCCGCCAACCCGATTGAAAACCAGACCTCAACCGGTTCGATGGCCAAAATATCGCCGAATAAAAAATTCAACAGGGCGACGTTGAAATTCCTGGCGATGGTCGCCAGGATGATGCCGAGCGCCATCCCGACGCTGCTTAAAATCGCGATCGCCGTGTCCCCATAGAGGCGGGCGCTTTCCTTGAGCTTCATCATGCCTAGGGCGGCTCCCATGGAAAAAGCAAGAGCCACGAGGAGCGGCATCCGCTGAATCAAAAGGCCGAGAGCCACTCCGGCGAAGGTGATGTGCGACAGGCCGTGGCCGATCATGGCGTCTTTTCGAAGAAGGAGAAAAACTCCGAGGACGGCGCAGGCCAAAGCAATAAAGACACCGGCCAAGAAGGCCTTCTGAAGAAAGCCATAACTGAGCAGCGCTTGCATGCGGTTCCTTTTCGTCAGTGCCGATGAGAAATCAGGTGGTGACCGCCAGACAACCAGCCTTCGAGGGTATTCGAGCGACAGAACTCTTCGTGCGTTCCGTGGTAGACCAGTTTTTGGTTCAGACAGGCCACCTGGGTGATGTGTTTATTGACAATGCCGATATCGTGCGTCACCAGGACGATCGTAATTCCTTCTTTTTTATTCAGCGCGGCAAGGATGTCGTAAAAATGACTTTGTGTCTCTGCGTCCACGCCCGCGGTCGGCTCGTCGAGGAAAAGGATCCAGGGCTTGTTGACGATGGCCCGGGCGATAAAAACGCGCTGCTGCTGGCCGCCGGACAAATAGCCGATGCGCCTGTTTTTGAAACCTTCCATGCCGACAAGCTGGAGTGAGCGCTGGATCGCCCGTTCCTGATCCTTTTTGGCCAGGCGCGATGAAATTTTTGATGAGCGAAGCGCCATGGATACGACCTCTCGGACGGACGCCGGAAAAATTGGATCGAAATGGGTGGCTTTCTGAGGGATATAGCCGACGAGTTCCCAGTCTTTGAATTCTTCTGGAGGCTTTCCCAAGATTTTGACTTTTCCCTCGGCCGGCTTCAACAAGCCGAGAATGATTTTAAGCAGGGTCGTTTTTCCTGAGCCGTTCGGACCGAGCACGGCCAGAAAATCGCCGGCCTTGATCGACAAGGTGATGTCCAAAAGAACGGGCGTCGACCCATAGACGAACGTTACGCGTTCGACTTCGATAATGGTCCTAGATTCAGCGGCAGGCGAGTCCATGCTTAAAGCTTTCCAGGTTGATTTCCATGAGCCGGAGGAATGTCATTCCGGTTGCCAATTGGTCCGTCGTGAGGTTATGTCCCGGATTCAGGAGAAGGACATCCGCGCCTATTTCTTTAGCGACGAGCTTCGCCATTTTATCGCTCACGCTCGGTTCAAAAAAAACGGTTTTGATTCCCTGCGCTTTGGCCAGGGTGATGATATCGACGAGCCGTTTTGGGGTGGGTGCGGCGTCCGGGCTCAAACCGTAGACCGAAATTTGGCGAAGATGATAGCGGCGGGCCAGATAGCCGAAGGCAGAATGTCCGCCGAATATGAAGGTCCGCGTCCTGCAATTTTGAAGGGCTTCTTCATAAAGGCGATCGAGCCGCCGCAGTTTGACTTTATAGGCTTGGGCCGAGCGTTCATAGTCAGCGGCGGCGGCGGGGTCGATGTCAGAGAGAACGAGCTGAATTTTGTCGATGATCATTTGGTCAAAGGCGAAATCCAGCCAAATATGGGGGTCAGAGGTTTCGGCCGAATGTCCGGCATGGGAATCGTGCTTTCCTTCCGATATTAGGCCAAGGCCCCGGCTCGCCTCGATCCGTTTCATCCCGGGCCGGCCCGCGCTTTTAAAAATATCTTCAAGCCACGGCTCCAGTCCTCCGCCGATATAGATAAAAAGATCCGAGGCCGCGAGCTTCCCGATATCGCTCACCCGAGGCTGCCAGGTGTGAACTTCGGCCCCCGGCGGCAATAGAAGACGGACCTCTCCCCTATCCCCCACGATTTCTCGAGCAAATTCCATGATAGGAAAAACCGTCGCCATGATTTTAATTTTTTGCCGGGGCGCGATTTTAAATCCGAAGCCAGAAAGACTCATCCCCCATCCCAGCATAAAGATGCACATTGCTCTCAGGATATTGGGCCTGATCATATTTTTCATCTTGCGGCGCCCGTTCCTGGATTCTAACAAAAGTCCCGCGGGCCTGCAATCTCGGTTATGACTTTGAGCCTTGAAAGCCGATGCTTTTTGTGGCATGATTCATTTAAATATGACTCAATTTATAACAAATTTAGGAGTGTGCTAAAATGTCCTTGATTCTTGCGGGATTGAACCCGTCGCATCTTTGGAAACACTTTGACCAGCTTTTAAAAATTCCCCACTGCTCCGGCAATGAAAAAGCCATGGGGGAGTATATTATTTCCCAAGCAAAAAACCTCGGCTTAGAATGGAAAAAAGACAAAGTCGGCAACGTTCTTGTCCGCAAGCCAGCCACGGCCGGCCATGAAGCCGCGGAACCCGTGATTCTGCAAGGCCATTTGGACATGGTCGGCGAGAAGAATTCCGACATCCGCCACGATTTTTCCAAAGACCCGATCGAGCCGGAAATCCGGAGCGGCTGGGTTCAGGCCAAAGGGACTACGCTCGGCTCGGACAACGGAATCGGCATTGCCTCCGGTTTGGCCATCATGGAAGACAAGACCCTCATCCACGGACCGCTTGAATTTCTGTTCACGGTAGATGAAGAAAGAGGCCTGACAGGCGCAAGATACATCGAACCCGGCTTTTTGAAAGGCACCCGCCTTATCAACCTCGACAGCGAAGAGGAAGGGACATTCACCATCGGCTGCTCGGGCGGGGCGGACTCAGAAATTTCCTTTCCTTTGAAGAGAAAAAGATCGAAGCTCAAAAACGCCCACCGGCTGAAGATTATCGGCCTTCGGGGAGGGCACTCCGGCCTGGACATCAACCAGGGCCGCGCGAACGCCATCCGGCTGCTCGCCCGGGTCCTCTGGCAGGCCAAAGCGAAATATCCCTTCGAGCTTCTCGGGATTGAAGGCGGCGACAAAAGAAACGCCATCCCCCGCGAAGCTTGGGCGGATGTTCTAATAAACCCGCTGAAACTCAAATACTTATCCGCTTTCGTTCAAGCGGCCTGCGAGAAAATTAAGACCGAATATAAAGTCGTCGAGAAAGATTTCAAATATTCGATCGAGAACATCGACAGAAAAAAAGCCGATCCTCTGACCGAAGTGTCCCAGGCAGCCCTGATCAATTTTCTGTTCACCTGCCCGCACGGCGTTCTGGCCATGCACGCCGAAATCTCGGGCCTGGTCGAAACATCGACCAATATGGCCTCCATCCACTGCGACAAGGCCCAAGCTAAAATCATCTGCAGCAGCCGGAGCTCGGTCGCCTCGGCGCTGGAGGCTGTCCGGAACATGCTCAGATCGCTGACTGAGCTCGCGGGCGTCAAGATCAAACAGCCCGAAGGCTATCCGGGCTGGATGCCAAACCTCGAATCGTTGCTCCTCAAGACACTGAAGAACGTTCACAAAAACGTCTTCGGCAAAGAAGCCCAGATCGTCGCCGTCCATGCCGGACTGGAATGCGGCATCATCGGTGAAAAATTCCCGGGAATGGACATGATCTCTTTCGGTCCGACGATCCAGCATCCTCATTCTCCGGAAGAAAGAGTCGAAATCGCTTCAGTGGAGAACTTTTGGAAGTTCCTGACGGCCGCTCTCCAGGCTTTGGCCTGAATAATTAAAAAATCCTGAGAAAGGACGTGTCATGGGAAAAAAGTTATTCGTCTTTTTGGCCTTCGTTAGCTTGGTTTTTTTGTTAACATCTTTCACAAGCTGCAACAAAAACGCCAATTCTTCCACTCCGCCGCCGACGGAGATCAAGGGCGATTTGAAGATTTTGCATGCCAGCCCGCAGGGAGAGACGCAGTCCTGCCGGGAGACCCAAGAGATCATCGTGATTTTCGACCATCCGATGGCCGCCCTCGAGCCCTTGCCACAGGAAGAAAAAGCTTCGATCCTCAAATTCGAGCCTTCTTTTTCCGGAAAATCCCGCTGGCTGGGCACCAAGGCGCTGGCCTTCACGCCCAAAGCGCGGCTGCCCTACGGGACGGAAATCCGCGTGACCGTTCCGGCTGGATTGCGTTCGCTCGACGGCTATGCCTTAAAAGAAAATTATTCCTGGAGCTTTAACACGATCCGGCCGAAGCTCATCAACCACTATCCGCAAGACGGCGCGAAACAGCAAAAGCTTGAGACCCAGGTTTTATTGATTTTCAACCAGCCCATGGACGAAGACAAAGTCAAGAATGGCCTGGTCTTCTTGGGAACCGGGCCCGACAATCAAGATTACACGCCGGCATTTACCCTGGATCATCCATCCGCCAAGAAGCTCGAAGAGGCGGATATCCGCAATCCCGCGGACAATGTCCTTCTTTTGGCGCCGAAAGAAAAACTCCGTCCCGAATTCACATATTCCGTAGGACTCAATGCCGGCCTTCCCGGAAAAGAGGGCCCGCTGGGAATAGAGGCAGCCGTCCACCTTGTCTTTGAGACATTCAAATCCTTCAAATTCAAGGAATTGGAGGACAAAGAGGGCCGCAACCCTCATGAACCTCTTCTCTTCCGCTTTTCTAACCCGGTCATCTACAAGGATTTCGTTGAGAAAATTAAGTTCGAGCCGGCCGTCCAGATCCCTGATTATTATAAGGAATGGGACCATGGCGACGAAATGATTTATATCTCCTTGCCGCTCGAGCCCGAGACAAAATACACAGCCTGGATCGCCGCCGATTTGAAAGACGAGTTCGGCAATGCGCTCGGCAAGGAGGCCAGAGTCAATTTCTCCACTTCGAGCTATGCTCCCTCCGTCAGCATGACGACCGGCCATGGCGTCATCGAAGCCTATGGCGACCTCGTTTATCCCTTCTATGCGTTAAACACGGCTCAAGTCCGGCTGCAGGGCGCTCCCATTAATAAAGAAGACGTCGTCCAAATCCTGGCCGGTGAGAAAGCCTTCGATTCGAGTGAATCCTTCAGCCTCCGGCCGGGATTTTACAAGGTTGATAAGCCCTTGAATCTCAAACTCCCGAAGAACAAACGACAGCTCGTCCCCATTCCGCTCAAGGACATGATCGCCGATAAATACGGTCTTATTTTTATCCAACTGGACACGTTAACTAGCGAAAAATGGGGCCGCTACCTCAAAGCCTTCCTCCAGGTCACGGAACTGGGCATTACGGGCAAATTCTCGCCCGACAATAACGTCATCTGGGTGACCGAATTGCGGTCCGGCTTGCCCGTGGCCGAAGCCGAGGTCGAAATCCGGGACGACGGCAATAGCCTGCGCTGGAAAGGAAAAACCGATAAGGACGGGAAAGTCCAGACGCCGGGTTGGAAGTCCCTCGGAATGAAGAGAAAGGACGAATGGAATAAACCCCAGCAATGGGTTTTCGCCCGCCGGGGCAAGGACATCGCCTTCGCTTCTTCGGAATGGGGCACGGGCATCGATCCTTACCGCTTCGAAATTTCCTATGACTGGAATCCTGAGCCGGAAAAAATCCGCGGCACGATCTTCACCGAACGGGGCATTTACAGGGCCGGTGAACAGGTCCACATCAAAGGAATTATCCGGAAAAGAGAAAAAGGGCAATGGAAGCTTCCGTCGCTTAAAGACGTCGAATGCGAAATCCAGGATCCTTTCCAAAAGACAGTCTATAAAGGAAAAGCGTCTTTGGACGCCTACGGTTCATTCGCGCTTGATTTGGATACCAGGGAAGATGCGGCCCTCGGCTATTATCATATTGCGGCCAATGTTCCGCCCGAATCGCCCGGAGATAAACCTACCAGCATTTCCGAATCCTTCCGTGTTGAGGCCTTCCGACCGGCTGAATTCGAAGTTCTTCTCCGCACTCTCAAGGAGAGTTATGTGTTCGGCGACGAGTATCGGGCCGAAATCAGGGGCTCATATCTTTTCGGCGGCGCCATGTCGGGACAAAAAGCCAATTGGTACCTGCGGCTGAATCCGACTTCCTACACACCTCCCGGCAATAAAGGCTTTATTTTTGGAAGCGAAATAGAATTTTGGGATGAGACCAATTATTCAGAAAGGAGCCGCCTTCTCGCTTCAGGCGAAGCGAACCTGAACCAGGAAGGAAAAATTGAAATCAAAGCGCCTCTGCTGCCGGAAAAGGAAAACACGACGGTCTCGGCCGCTTTGGAAGCGACTGTTCAAAGCCCCAGTCGGCGCTCGATTTCCAATCGGATCCAGACGCTCGTCCATCAGGGCGAATATTACATCGGCCTAAAGCCGCAGACGACTTTTCTCCAGAAGGGAGACAAGTTGGCCGTTCAGGCGATCACCGTCAATCCTGACGGCGTCGCGGCTCCCGATAAAAAAATCAGCGTCAAGCTCATCAAGCGCGAATGGCAGTCCGTGAGAAAAGCCGAAGTCGGCGGCCGCTTCAAATGGATCTCGGAAAAAGTGGACACCGAAGTCGCGGTTCGCGAATTGAAAACCAAGAAAGAACCGGTTGAAATTTCCTTCCAGCCCGAGAAATCGGGATTCTATCTAATCTTCGCCGAAGGCCAGGACGGCAGGAAAAACAAAATCACTACGACGACCTATGTCTATGTCACCGGAAAAGATTTTGTGCCGTGGGAACGTAAGGATGACGACACGCTTGAGCTCGTGGCAGACAGCGATCGCTATAAGCCCGGCGACCGCGCCCGGATTCTGGTCAAGTCTCCGTATGAAAAGGCGAAAGCGCTGGTCACCGTCGAGCGCGAATTCATTCTTCAGACGCAGGTCATCGAAATCCAGGGAAACGCCAGCCAGATCGAAATTCCAATCCTGCCGGAATTCATTCCCAACGCTTATGTCTCCGTGCTTCTCGTCCAAGGACGAACGGCCAATGCCGCGGCCGGCGATAGCGAAGATGTCGGAAAGCCTTCGTTCAAGATCGGCTACCTCAACTTACCTGTCGACCCGGCCGAGAAGCGCCTCTCCGTCGATATCGTGACCGACAAAAAGGGCTATAAGCCCAGGGATAAGATTGAAATCCGGCTCAAGGTGAAAGACATCAAAAACGCCGGGACACAAGCGTCTCTCGCTGTGGCCGTCGTCGATGTCGGCGTGCTGAACCTCATCGGCTACCAGACGCCCGACGCCTTCGGCAATTTTTATGGTGAAAAACCGCTGTCCATCCAGACATCCGAAAGCCGACTGCATGTCGTCGGCCAGCGGCATTACGGTGAAAAAGCCGAAAATGTCGGCGGCGGCGGCGCGCCGGAGCTGGCTAAAGGGGTCAGTTTAACCGAAGTCCAGCTTCGCGGCGATTTCAAATCCACCGCTTATTGGAATCCCTCTCTGATCACGGACGACAAGGGCGAAGCCGTCGTCCAATTCACCCTGCCGGATAACCTGACGACCTTTCGGATCATGGCCGTGGCCCAGACCAAGGATTCCCGGTTCGGCCAGAACGAAGCGACGTTCAAGGTCTCCAAGCTGCTGCTCCTTCTCCCTTCTCTCCCTCGATTCGCCCGGGTCGGCGACAAATTCCAAGCCGGCGTTGTGGTTAATAATTATTCGACCGAGAAAGGCAAAGTCGCGCTTTCGCTCGAAGCTAAAGGTCTCGTCCTCAAGGACAAGCCGCTGAAAGAATTCGTGCTCGCCGCCGGAGAAGGGAAAGAAGTTCTCTATTCCTTCGAGGTTGAGAAAGCGGGCAAAGCGAATTTCGCTTTCAGGGCGAAAATGGGCCAGGATTCGGACGGCCTCGAGATATCCCTTCCCCTCCAGCTTCCCAGGCCGACCGAGGCCGTAGCCACATACGACGAGACTGCGGAATCCAAAGAAGAAAAGGTCATTATTCCTGATACTATTTATCCTGACCAAAGCTCTATTGAAGTCCAAGCTTCGGCCTCCGCCCTAACGGGACTCAAAGGCTGCCTGGATTATCTCGCGGATTATCCTTACTTGTGCCTGGAACAGAGGCTGTCCTCTATTCTCCCCTTTATCGTTGCGCCCCAGATCATCCAGGACTTCAAGCTCAGTCCGCTTGAGCCTAAAGAAATCGTCAAGCGAGTCCAAAACACGATCAAAGATATCTACGGATGTCAGAAAGAAAACGGCGGCTTCGGGCTCTGGCCGGATTCCGCCATGGAATCTCCCTATATCACCTGCTATGCCGTTTTTGCGCTCCTGAAGGCTCAAGCCGCTGGCTACGACATCCAGAAAAACCGCCTCGAAGAAACCGTTAACTACCTCCGGAATTTGCTCCAGCTCAAACCCGAAGAATTCCACTACCGTTACAGCCTCAAGGTGATAAGAACCATCCAGGCATTCGCTCTCTACAATCTCGCCCTTCTCGGCCGCTCCGAACCGGCTTATGCCGAGAAATTGTTCCAGGAGCGGGACAAGCTTTCGCTGTTCGGAAAAGCGCTTCTTCTCAAAGCCTTCTATGCCGCTAAAGGGACACCGAATGCCCGAAACACAATCCTCCAGGATTTATTGAACAAAATCAAAGTCACCGCGTCCCAAGCCCATTTTGAGGAAGATGACGACGCCTGGTTGTCTTGGATTTATTCGTCCAACGCCCGGACGACGGCGATTATTCTCCAAACGCTTCTTGAAACCGGCGCCGACCATCCGCTCATTTCGGCGATGGCCCGCTGGCTGGTTAGCGAGAGAAAGACCGGGCGCTGGCACTCGACCCAGGAAAATTTCTTCGTCTTCTACGCCCTCAACGATTTTTATCGGATTTACGAGAAGGTCAAGCCCGATTTTAAAGCGGAAGTCACGCTGGCCAAGAAAATCCTGCTTAAGGAGATTTTCAAGTCCGCCTCGCAGACAGCCAGAGCGTCGGTTCCTCTCACAGATTTCAAGGCTGGCAAAGAGCTGCCGTTGAAGTTCGCAAAAGAAGGCCCGGGCACGCTGTACTATGGCGCCCGCTTGACGTATGCGCCCCGCCGACAGCTCGAACCGCGGGATGAAGGATTCGCGGTTTACAAGAAAATCGAATCTCTTGCCGGAAAGCCCCTCGAATCGATCGAAGCCGGTTCGCTCGTGGTCGTGACTCTCCAAATCCTCGTCCCCAAAGAAAGCCTGTTTGTCGTTGTGGACGATCCCCTCCCCGCGGGCTTTGAAGCTGTCAACGCCGGTTTCCTCACGGAAAGCGAAGAGAAGCAGCGCCAGCTTGGAATGCTTGAAGCGTCCGGCGAGGCCGAATCGTGGTGGGAAGAATTTAACCATATCGAAATGCACGACAACCGCGTCCTGCTCTTCGCCGATTCTCTCGCGGCCGGGCTTCATACGCACCGCTACCTGGCCCGAGCCTTGACGTTCGGCCAGTTCGCGGTGCCGGGAACCAAGGCCGAGGAAATGTACGCAGCGGAAGTCTTCGGCCGGAGCGCCGAGCAATTGGTCAAGATCGTAAAGTGAGGTTCAGGAAAAAGAAGCTCGTTTATTTGATAGCGGGTCTCGGTCTGCTGCTCGTCCTGATGGGGTCTTTCTATTTGCCGATCTCCAAGCGGCGGCTTAACCCGCAGCCCGTGATTTCTCTCCGCCTCACGGATAGAAACGGCGTCCTGCTGCGCGAAGTCCTTTCCGATGAAGGCGGGCGGTGCCGCTGGGTACAACTTAAAGACATCTCACCGTTTTTAATCCAGGCCACCATCGCCGCTGAAGACAAGCAGTATTTTGTCCATCCCGGCGTGAATATCTATGCCGTCCTGCGGGCCTTCCTCCAGAATCTCAAAAGTCAGCATGTCGTGTCCGGCGCTTCGACCATCACCCAACAAGTGGTCCGCAATATCTATCATTTCCGCCGCAATATCTTTTCCAAGGTCCTTGAAGCCTGGTTGGCCGTTCGCTTGGAACACACGATTTCCAAGGAGGATATCCTCGTCCAGTATCTCAACCGAATTTCCTACGGCAACCAGGCCTACGGCATCGAAGCCGCGTCACGCCTCTATTTCGCTAAGCCCTCGTCGGACCTGAGCCTGGCCGAAGCGGCTTTTCTAGCCGCTCTCCCACGCTCGCCTTCTAAATTGAATCCCTACCGCAATTTCGCTTCCGCGCAAAAACGGCAAAAAGAGCTCCTCCGGACGATGGGGCGCGTAGGGGGCGTTAAACAGGATACGCTGGAAAGGGCCCTAACCGAAGAGCTCCGCTTCAGCCCGGAAAATGAAAAGTTTCGAGCCCCTCATTTCTGCGATTACATCCTGGAACAAATTCCTGCGGATGAGCGCCGAACCTATTCCCTCATTCAAACCACGCTGGATTATGATCTTCAGTCTAAAGTCGAGACGCTCCTCAAGAGCCATTTGGCGGCGCTAGAAAAAAAAGGCTTGACTAACGCCGCCGCTCTTGTTCTGGACAACGCCAGCGGGGATATTTTGGCCATGGCCGGCTCCAGGGATTTCTTCGACGAGCGCCATGACGGACAGGTTAACGGAGTGCTTTCGCTGCGGCAGCCGGGCTCGACGCTGAAGCCGCTGACTTACGCCCTGGCTCTCGAAAAGGGCATGACGGCGGCGACCGTCCTCGACGACATTCCGACGAATTTCGCTGCCTCCGAAGGCAGCTTCATGCCGGAGAATTATGATGAAAAATATCACGGGCCGATCCGGCTGAGAAGCGCCCTGGCCAGCTCCTATAATATCCCTGCCGTGGCTGTTCTTCAGATTCTCGGACCGGATCTTCTCTACCAGAGGCTGAAAGACATGGACTTCACGAGCCTTCGGAAAACGCCGGATTTTTACGGCGTCGGCTTGACGCTCGGCAACGGCGAAGTCACGCTTCTGGAGCTCGCGCGGGCCTATGCCGCTCTGGCCCGTCAAGGCTTATTCATGAAAGAAAAAACCATCCGGAAATTCATCAAGACGGACGGCAGTACGATTTATCCTAAAGACAATCCTGGTCAGCGCCGGGTCTTTTCTCCCGAAGTAGCCTATATCATCACCCACATTCTCGCGGATAAAGACGCGCGCATACCCACGTTCGGGTATTACTCCCCGCTCAGATTTCTTTTCCCTGTTGCGGCGAAAACCGGAACGTCAAAGGATTTCCGGGACAACTGGACGATCGGCTATACTCCGCAATACACGGTCGGAATTTGGGCCGGCAATTTCGACGGACAGCCGATGCACAACGTTTCCGGAATGACCGGCGCGGGGCCGTTGTTTCGAGACATCATGCTTTTTATAGGCGGTCGCTCCAAAAACGAAGAATTCCAGGAGCCAAAAAATCTTGTCCACTCAGCGATCTGTCCCATCTCGGGAAACCTGCCGGGACCGCAGTGCACGGGCGTGATTGACGAAATCTTCATCCGCGGCACTGAGCCAAAGACTTATTGCCGTCTCTCGCATAAAAAAGAGCTTGTCGAGACCGCGCAAGTTAGGATGGGGTCCAAGGTTCCCAAATCCGGCGTTGCGGTCGCTTTTCCTCAGGATGGGGACATTTTCAAGCTGGATCCGATCCTCCGGCAGAACTATCAATCCATCCGTCTGCAGGTCCTGCTTCCCGACTCGTCGAATGTCCAAGCTGTAGAGTGGTGGGCCAACGGCCAAAAAATTGGCGTCTGCCAGACGCCTTTCAGTCTTGCCTGGAATCTCAAGTCGGGTTCTTATACAATAAAGGCCAAAGCGCTCATGAAGACCGGGGCGATCGAAAGCCGCCCTGTGAAAATCATCGTTCTATCTTAAAGACAGCATGAATAAAAACTTTAGTGATATTAAGCCCCCTACCCCCTTGACCAATCAGCGGGGATAGAGATTAAGTGGTAGCCGTAAAGACATCGATAGGCGTTTCTTAATGCTTGGAACCGTAAGGACATCGATAGGTAATCGCTCAGCAGAGGGGCTCGACGATCCTTCCTTCGAAGGGGAAAGGGAACGATTTGAGGA
>Ga0315281_10005737_pt1 | contig 17744 bp, 14 predicted proteins | sample YL17G07_0_MG_FD_204540 | JGI IMG/M metagenome (GOLD analysis project Ga0315281, IMG submission 204540) | Sediment microbial communities from Yellowstone Lake, YNP, Wyoming, USA - YL17G07_0 | ecosystem: Environmental > Aquatic > Freshwater > Lake > Sediment | place: USA: Wyoming | collected...
ACGAGATACGAGATACGAGATACGAGATACGAGATACGAGATACGAGATACGAGATACGAGATACGAGATACGAGATACGAGATACGAGATACGAGATACAGTGTTTTATTCATCCCTCGCCAGTCTGATGCCGATGTGATCGTAACCTGAATCAGATTTGAACTTGTCCCGCTTCGTGATACGTACGGATTGCTGGGGGCTGATATAGGACCCGCCGCGGGCATCACGCTGGGAACAATCGCCACCTTCCCAGACACTGCCGTCAGTCGGGGCGTCATCATAGGTTTCATGCCAACAGTCATAGACCCACTCGGCGACGTTTCCGGCGGTGTCGTAAACTCCGAACTGGTTGGGTGGGAATTTGCCGACCTTGGCCGGTTTGCGCGGGTCAAACTGACTTCCACAGGTAAAGCAGTGTGCCATGCCGGGTTTTTCTTCATAACCCCACCAGAAAGGCGTGTCCTGGCCGCCGGAGGCTGCATATTCCCATTCAGCCTCGGAAGGTACCCGGTATTTATGACCGGTCTGTTCCGACAACCATTTCGCGTAGTTATAGGTATCATCCCATTTGATGAAGACAACGGGAGAGGTGTCATGTTCCATATACAGATCATCAGGCATAGTGCGTTTGGTGGCCTTGGCAAATTTTTCGTATTCGGCAATGGTGATTTCGTATTTACTGACGGCGAATTTCTTCACTTTGACATTATGTCTGGGCCGTTCGTTTTTACTGGTGGATGTGCCGGGACTGCCCATGGCAAAAGAACCGGCTGGTAACCAAACCATAACCGGTCCCTTACTGCCGTCCTTCAGGGTATCCTGAAATTCCTTTGTTGCTGCGCTTACGATTTCCTTCAGGACAGACCCAGTTTTGGGTTCTGTGCTTGCGACAGGTTTTTCCGTTGTCGATGTTTCTTTTGCCGGTTCCTTCGGCGCGGACTCAGGTTTTTCCACCGGCGCTGTTTCCGGAGTGACACCGGATTCTGATTCTGCAAAGGGTTTTTGTATTTCAGGCTGGGTGGTAGCTACGGCAGGTGCGCGCGCGTGTCTGGGCTTGCCACCGGCAAACTTGAAGTAAGCGCCTATGCCCACAGCAATTATAATTCCGGCCGCCAATGCCAAGATGATTTTTTTACCGGATTTCGGTGCGATGTCTGTTTCTACCGATTTCCTGGGTGGGCGCACCAGTGGTTCAGGGGGCGCCTTTATTTCAATTTGTTCATCGACACTTTGGCCGGCTGTTTTTTCAGCTTCCGCTGCAACTGCAGCTTTGGCAATCGCTGACGGATCAGTGATGTCATCATCATCTTTTGTTGCCGCCGGGGTGGATACCGGGGCAGATACTGATGTTGCTGCTGCCTTGTCAACGACATAAACAGCAATAGCCGTGGTGTTGTCCTGTTTGGGTACCTCTGCGTCCTCGACCGCGGTCAGGAGTGCTTCCACGCACTCCTTGGAAGATTCTGACCACTCACAATACTGGATGATCTTGCCATTACTCAGTGTGTTGACACCGTCACTGCAGAGCAGGATCTTGTCTCCCGCCTGGATCTGCAGCGGGGATGATGGACAGTCGATATCGGAGATGTCGCCGCCGGTAAGGGCGCTCATCAACATGTTGCGGGAAAGTCCGGGTTCAGGTGCGATTGGAGTCCCGGCGGCCTGCATGGCATCCAGAAAACCGCCATAGCTGTGATCGGCATTGAGCTTGCTCAATTCACGATTGCGCAGGAGATAAAGCTGGCTGTCGCCCACGCTGGCCCACCATATCTGGTTGCCCTGTAACAGGACGCCGACGAGAGTGCAGCCCATGCCTTCCAGTGCGGGAGTTTCCTTGATCATTTCAGTTATGGAATGATTGGCCTTCAGGATTCCCTCCTTGAGCACCTGTGGCAAGTTATCCGAGGGGTAGTTTGCAGTAACCTGTTTATTAAGGGACTGGACGGCCATATTGCTGGCAATATTGCCAGCGGCATGTCCGCCCATGCCATCAGCGACAATTATCAGGGAACTGGATTGTCCCTGTTTGTCGACAAGGTGTGTAATCAGGAAGGCGTCTTCCTGATATTCACGCGCGCCGTCAATCTGGGCGCCGGCAATTTCAAAACTGAGTGGCATTAACGTGTTTCATCAGTCAGGCAGTTTAGAGTTATATGCATGGTTCTTGGCATCTTACACATCAAATGTACCGGGTGCTTTGGTGCCTTGGCAATTTAACTATATGAAATAAGCGATTATCCTACCAGTCTTCATGTATTTTACAAAGTAAATTGTTGATTATGGGATGAAATTTGGAGAGTTAATCACAGCTTTAAAATTGATGAGAGAATTTGTTTCTGATGCAGTTAATACCATGAAAACCGGAATAAAAGAGCCAGCCACAAACCAGCCGTGGGCCGTTTCCAATGTGAAATTTGCCATGGACTTGCCCATCCATGGGCATCTGGACGAGATATGTGAGGCACTCCTTGTGCATCAGGTCCTGGTGATCTGTGGCGCTACGGGGTCAGGCAAGACCACACAAATCCCCAAGTTGTGTCTGGCCATGGGGCGGGGAAAAGAGGGCCTGATTGGCCACACCCAGCCCAGACGCATTGCAGCAAAAACCGTAGCTATGCGTATCGCCGAGGAACTGGGCGTTGTGCCTGGTCAGCTGGTGGGTTTCCAGATAAGGCATACCGATAAGACCTCGGCTGCGACCCGGGTCAAGGTTATGACGGACGGCATTTTGCTCGCCGAACTGCAACATGATCGGAAGCTGGCACGCTATGACACGCTCATTATTGATGAGGCCCATGAGCGCAGCCTCAATATCGATTTTATCCTGGGTTATCTGAAACAACTTCTGCCGCAGCGTCCGGATTTAAAACTCATCATTACTTCGGCGACCATTGATACCGAAAGGTTCTCCGGACATTTTGACGGTGCGCCGATCATTGAAGTCTCAGGACGCGGCTATCCCGTGGAGGTTCGCTATCGTCCGCCGGAAACTCCTGAGGATGAAGATGCGGAAGATGAAACCTTTATGGCGATACTCGCCGCGATCAGCGAACTTGCGCGCAACGGTCACGGCGATATCCTGATTTTTCTCGAAGGTGAGCGCGAGATCCATGAATTGTCCCGCTTTCTCAAGCGGTGGAAGATGCCGGATACGGACATTCTGCCGTTATATTCGCGCTTAAGCAGCGCGCAACAGTCCCTCATCTTCAAACCCCACAAACACCGCCATATTGTGCTGGCGACCAATGTGGCGGAGACGTCTTTGACCATCCCCGGTATACACTTCGTGATAGATGCCGGTTATGCGCGCATCAGTCGCTACAACCGGCGCAGCAAAGTGCAGCAGTTGCCCGTTGAAAAAATTTCACAGGCCGCGGCGGAACAGCGCAAGGGGCGTTGTGGCCGTATCGCCGCGGGCATATGTATCCGTCTCTACACTGAAGAGGATTACCAGGCGCGGGAGCCTTTTACCGAACCTGAAATCCTGCGCACCAATCTGGCGGCGGTCATCCTGCAGATGAAATCATTGCAATTGGGCGACATCCATGATTTTCCCTTTATGGATCTGCCGGACATGCGCTACGTCAACGACGGCCTGCGCCTGCTGACCGAACTCGGTGCGATCGACGGCAACGAGGAGTTGACCAGAACCGGCCGGCGGCTTGCGCGCTTGCCTCTCGATCCCAGGCTGGGACGCATACTGCTTGCGGCAGGCGAGATGGGCTGTCTGCGCGAAATACTTATTATTGTGAGCGCGTTGAGCATGCAGGATCCGCGGGAACGTCCGCTGGATGCGCAGGAACAGGCCGATGAGGCGCATGCCCGCTTCCTGGACGAACGTTCCGATTTTCTGACGTTGTTGAAGTTATGGGAATTTTACGATCAACATGCACAAACGCTGGGCTCCGGTAAATTACACAAATTATGCAGACAGAATTTCCTCTCCGCCACGCGCATGCGTGAATGGCGCGAGGTGCATGAGCAACTCATGGAACAGTCCGCCGGGCTGGGTATGCATGTTAATTTAGAGCCCGCTGGCTACGACAGGATACACATGGCCTTGATCACGGGATTGTTGAGCCAGATTGCCGTCAGAACGGACGACCGGGAATATACCGGAGCCCGTGGCATTAAATTGAATATTTTTCCGGGTTCGGGCCAGTTCCGGAAACTCCCGAAATGGATCGTCTGCGCCGAACTGGTGGAGACCTCGAAACTCTATGCCAGAAACGTCGCGGGCATAGACGCGCAATGGATACTGCGGCCCGCCGCCCATCTGCTGCAGAGGGAATATTTTGAACCGTACTGGGACGGCAATGTCGGCCAGGTGTTTGCCCATGAACGCATTAAGCTCTTCGGCCTCACGCTGGTCGAGAAACAGAAAATCAATTACGGGAGAATCAATCCCGTGGAGGCGCGGCAGATATTCATGCGCCGGGCGCTGGTTGACGGCGATTATCAATCGCGCACAAAGTTTTTAGATTATAACAATGATATGGTCCGGGAACTGCAGTCACTGGAGCAGAAAGCCCGCCGGCACGATATCTTTAATGAAAACGCGCTGTATGATTTTTATGACCGAAAGGTCCCGGCGGAGATCTGCAACGGGCCGGCATTTGAAAAATGGTTGGTGGGCGACGGTGAGATGGAAAAACAACTCCTGCTGCCGGGTAGGGAAGAAATTATGTATCATGCCGCGGAAGAGATTACATCTTTGCGGTTTCCCGACGTGATACTTATTGATGGAAAATCGCTGCCGTTGACCTACCGCTTTATGCCTGGCGATGCTGATGATGGCGTGACAGTGCATGTACCCTTGCCCATGTTGAATCAGATTGATCCGGCCCGGCTCGATTATCTGGTCCCCGGCATGTTGGAGGAAAAGATCACCATCATGCTCAAAAACCTGCCTAAATCGATCAGACGCAATCTCGCGCCCCTGCAGGCAACCGCGCGGGAATGCGCTGAGAAAATCAATACCGGCGCCGGAAATCTTGTCTCCAGCCTGGCGGAATATCTGTCGCAAAGTCGTGGCCTGAAAATTGACGAGACGGATTGGGGAGCCGCCAATCTTCCGGATTATCTGCAGATGAATGTCTGTATAGATGATGAACATGCCGTAATCGCGCAGGGACGTGATCTGCGCAAATTGCAGCGCGAGCTGTCCGGACAGGTCCAGGCGTGTTTCAGCAAAATCGAGACTGGCGCGCACCCGCGCGCCGGCATACAACAGTGGGATTTCGGGGACCTGCCGGAAACCCTGACGATTAAAATTAATCTCATGTCCGTGACGGGTTATCCGGCGCTGGTGGACATGCAACAATCGGTGTCATTGCAGGTTTACGATACCGGGGAGGAGGCTGCCGCGGTGATGCAGGCCGGCCTGAAACGCCTGTTCATGCTGGAACTCAGAAAAGAATTCAGTTATCTGAAGAGAAACCTGCCGCGCCTCAGGGACATGTCTTTATTCTATGCTGGCATCGGCACACAGGATGAACTGCTGCAGGACCTGCTGGAACTGATAGCGGAACGGGTGTTTCTGTACGACCGGGCGGACCTGCGCAAGCGCGAAGATTTTATCAGGCGCAAGGAGACTGGGCTCAAACATTTGTTCCAGGAGGCTGACAGCTTATGCAATCTGGCCCATGAGATATTAAGCAGATACCATGCGCTGCATCGCCGTCTTGAGGATATTCCGTCAGGGCGCGTAGCAACAGCACAGGATATCCATGAACACCTGGAGTATCTTGTACACAGAAAATTTCTGCTATTGACTGACATGACGTTGTTGCAACATTATCCGCGTTATCTTGATGCCATAGACAAGCGTATCGAGAAGCTTTCCTATGCGCCGCAAAAAGATGAAAAACAAATATTGAAAATCAGGCCGTTCTGCGATGCCAACAGAAAATTACCGGATACCGGCAGGATCACAGGCAGCTTGCGCAATGCCATCATTGCATATCGCCGGATGCTGGAAGAATACAGGGTATCGTTATTTGCACAGGAACTGGGAACGGTCGGAAAGGTTTCGGAAGGGCGCCTGCAGGAGCAACTGGCCAGGATCAGGGAAGCACAAGGGGCGGTATCCGGATGTTGACATGCTGCAAGCTTGAATGGGAACTGGATATATGATCACAGAACATTCCATAGAATATTCAATGTTCCTGATCTTCACCGGGGCGGCGCTTTTGACCACGCTGGCGCTGTTTGCACGCCAGGCCTTAATCGTCGGGTATATCGTGCTTGGAATGCTGGTGGGGCCGTGGGGATTTTCACTGATCAACGACGCTTCACTCATTCAGGACATCTCCAATATCGGTATTATCTTTCTGCTGTATTTACTGGGCCTGGATCTGTTGCCGCAGCAATTATGGCGCATGCTGGGCGAGGCACTGAGGATCACACTCATCAGTTCAGCGGCCTTCCTGTTGTCCGTATTCCTGATCACCTGGTTTTTCGGCTATCACGTTATTGATGCAATATTGACTGGTGTTGCGCTGATGTTTTCCAGCACCATCATCGGTCTCAAGCTGCTGCCGACCACCATCCTCCATCACCGGCATACCGGCCAGATTATTATCAGTGTCTTGCTGATACAGGATCTTGTCGCCATCGTGGTGTTACTGCTCATGGAGGGATACGGCAAGGGCGTAAATCTGATCGTGGACATGAGCCTGCAGGTTGCGACCTTGCCGCTGCTGATCGCCATTGCCTTTCTCCTGGAAAGATATGTTTTGATCAGGCTGATTCAGAAATTCGATCGGATCCATGAATATATCTTTCTTCTGGCCATCGCCTGGTGCATGGGGATCGCGGAACTGGCGGGGCAGCTTGGCCTTTCGCATGAAATCGGGGCATTCGTCGCCGGCGTGACTTTGGCGTCAAGCCCGATCGCGCTGTTCATTACTGAGAGGCTCAAGCCCTTGCGTGATTTTTTTCTGATTATATTCTTTTTTTCCATGGGTGCGGGATTCAATGTGGGCGGCGTCCACGAGATCATACTCCCCGCACTCCTGCTTGCATTGTTCGTGATATTGGCCAAGCCCGCGATTTTCAGTTATCTGCTGGCGGACACAGGCGAGAAGAGTTCAATCTCCCGTGAAGTCGGATTTCGTCTCGGGCAGGCGAGTGAATTTTCACTTCTCATTTCCGCACTCGCGATAAAGTCACACATTGCCGGCGTCAATACGGCGAACCTGATACAATTAACAACGCTTATCACATTTATTGTTTCTTCCTATATCATAGTTTTAAGTTACCCGACGCCGATCGCGGTAACCGAGAGGCTTAGGCGGGACTGAGATATGAAAAAAACGGCGGTGGTAGCAGGCGCTGTTATAGGAGCGGCCATCTTGCTGGTCGTGGCAGATTATTTTGCATACTTCGGTACGACCAGAACGGAACAGCTCGATCTGATTACAATGAATTTCATCACGGTCGATGAAGAGACCGGCGCACCGGTCACGGGTGTGCATGCAAGATGTTTTCAGTCAAATAACAACAATGCCTGCTCTGAGCGCAGCGGCGGCGATCCCGGTACTGTATCAGTGAGTATCCCGGTCATGAAAATTGTCACAAAATCATTTATCTTTGTACAGAATACAACACTGCGAGAAACCGCAGATTCCAAGCTCAAGATCATGTTTGTGCATGCGGATTATGCCAATCCCGTAGAGACCTTTCTGGTCAGTGAATTGCCAGAGCAATCTACACGGCCACTGACCGTTACCATGCCCAAATTACTGGCAAATAAATATTAAATACCATGAGTGATGCGTTGAACTACCTGCTGCAGGTGCGGCCCGAGGCCATGGAATCCTATTTTGATTTCATCAAGAAATCCGGGACGCATCTCGATCACAGGACCCGCGCGCTGATCTCGGTCATCACCAAGGTTGATAACCAGACCGAAACGGGTTTCAGGCAGTATCTGGTCCGCGCCTTGCAGGCGGGTGTCACACCCAATCAGATCATAGATGCGTTGCTGGTTGCGTTTCCGACATTGGGGTTGTCCAAGATTATCTGGGCCATCGATATCATCCTGACCATGGACATTCCGGAATTCAGGCCGGAAGCACTGCAGGCCCAGTCATCCTGGCATGCCGTTATGCCGCTCAGTGAGATCAGTGAGGGAGTTACAAAAAACACATGTGACGGGCGCGATCTGATTATTTTCAGGAAAGGTGACGATGTTATTGTCTATGACAGCCGTTGTCCGCATCAGGCCACCGCACTACCTGTAACATCCGCGACGCAAAACACACTGACGTGCACTAAGCATGGCTGGAAATTTGATGTCGCCACCGGCGCCTGTGTGGAGAAAGGCAACCGCCCCTTGCGGCAGTTTGAATCAAAAATTGAAAATGAAGTATTGTTGACCCTGTTTTAAATAACTGTAGGGCAGGTCTGTGACCTGCCGTCAGATTGTGGCAAGTCGCAGACTTGCCCTACAGCAAAGAATGATCTTGCGTTAATTGTAGGGGAGGTCTGTGACCTGCCATCATTAAATGCCCGGGTTCAGGCAGGAATGCTTCCCTGTGATTCAGTCTCCCTGAAATTACTGACCAGTTCACTGAAGCGGGCCTGTTCATGTTCCTCCAGACCGCAGGGGTCGAAACGGAGACGATAGTACAATATCAGTATTGGTCTCAGACCATGGAGACCGTACCTGTCTTCAAGTCGCGTAATCCATGTGCCCAGAGGTTCGTCCCGGCTGCGTGGAACATATTTCTGTTCCAGTCTGGACAGTAATTCATGAAACCCCGGGTGTATCTGTCTCCCTCCCAACAGAAGCGGTCTGCGTAATGCATCTCCGGTCCGGCGCAGACGCTTCCTGATCACCATGCGCCAGGCAATATAAAACAGCAAAAATAGCGCCGGCCATAGCACACTGCGCGGAACCTTGCTTTGATTATCTGCGCTGTCCCATGTTGCGATTGCATAGGTCAGCCATGACCAGAGATCGACGAACGGTTCCAGAATTGATTTATTTTTCTTATCCATGTCGGCCCAGATGGAAGGCGTTGTATCAACCACTCTCCAGGAATGATTGATATAGGCCAGTGTCCAGGAATGGGCGTGATTCGCCCGTCCGAGGTACTGGTGTTCGAGTGGACTGTATTCATCGATGGAATAGCCCACGACATAGCGGGCCGGGATGCCTGCGGCGCGCAGCAACAGTACCGTGGCCGTGGCGAAATACTCGCAGTGTCCGCGCCGGGTCTCAAACAGGAACTTCGTCAGATATTTGCCGCGGGGGTAACGCTCAGCCTGCGTTAATGAGTATTTGAAATTGTCGGCGAAAAATTTCTCGATGAGTGCAAGTGACTGTTCTTCGGTCATGTGATCAAGACCGAGGTCGTGCACAAGTTGAGCAAGATCGTCCTTGTAGGAGGGAGGCACAGAAAGGTCCTCTTTCATTGGCTCAACATCATATATTTCGTTTTCAGTGAAATGAGCGTCATACCGCGTCCAGCCAGGATGCATTTCCAGCATGATGGACCCAAAGGCGCTCGCCTCAATGCTCGTGGCCCTGGTACTGATGATGGCATTGATACCATGGGGCACCGGGATGATGCCACGGTTGCCATCCATGTGAAAACTGATGGTATACCGCCGGTTGCCACGGGGATTCTTGTTGATTTCCCAGGTCTTGCCGTCTCCGCCGGGATCGACCATTTGCAACGTGTTCTGGAAATTGGTCCAGACCCCGTATCCGTAATCCGTGTAGGTGGCCTCACGCAATAATATGCGACCGGAGATTTTCTCGCCATGGGTATCCACGCGCACCATGATGCGATCAGAAAGTTTCAGTCTCCCCAGTGAACCGATGGCGGTAGTATTGCGCATCGGGTCACGGTTGTGCCGGGTAAAAATGTCAAACCAGTCCAGAAAGGCCGTTTCCATAACGTCCTGGAGTTTTTGCACGCCGAGTTGCCCGGCGTACCCCGCTGTCGCCGACAGCATGAACAGCAGCATCCAGGTTATAATGCCACTGTGGCGCGGGCGCATCCACCACAGCGACCAGGCGAAGATCAGCACGATGAAAAGATAAAATTGTAATGGATGCTGGTTGCCGGAGCTGGCGGAAATCATGCAGACCAGGAGATAGGGAAAGGACAGATCGATCTCCATGTTGCCGTCCTGCAACTCCGGCGCATGTATTCTGCGCATGCTGATGAGCAGGGCGGAAAGCCTGATCTTCCCCCGGGTGCTGTACATCTGCGCCAACAGCAGCAGGAAGAAGAGAAACGGCAGCAATGACAGGATGGTATAGATCCCGTAATAGGTGTTTACCGTAAACAAATAAATGACTACGGCGACCAGAATGATCCCGCACAGATCGGACACATGGTTGAACTCCTTGTCGGTTATCGGCACACGCCAATGTGAAAACCTGGCGTATTCGAGGACCATCGCCATCAGCAGTGCGTAAGGGAGGAAATTGCACTGCCATCCCCACAACAGCAATCCCGACCCGAGCAGGAAAGGGGGTGTTGCTCTTAATGTGATGGCCGGGGTGGACATCGTCAGGGTTGACGTGGTAGCCGATCCAGGGATTGCTGGATATTGCCCGCCTCCAGCGCCCAGAAAGATTGAGGCTGGCCCTGCATGGGATCGTCGTCACCTGTTTCGATTTTACCGGTCTGATTGATCACGATGACCATTACCGGCATGTGCAGGGCGCGCAACCGGCGCACCAGTTGTCGTCGTTGCCCATCCCAGTCAAGGAAGATGCAGATGAAGCCGCTGCTTTCGCCTGCATGCCGGAGGACCAGGTGTTCCAGGGCACTGAAGGGGGATGTAGTGCAGCTTGCCACGCAGGCCAGTATCTCCAGCATGTTTTCAGTGCCGGCGAGTCCCCGTCCGGACGTGAAACGCCAGGCCTGAGCGCCGATAAACATCAGGTCCAGCAGTGACTCCTGGTCCCTGATGGAAACAGCCAGTGAGGCGGCCACGGATAAGGCGTCTTCCAGCATGAACTCCGGTCTGGTTTCCAGAAAGGTATCGAGGATCAGACCGTAGCGCGCGAAATATTCATCCTGCTGTTCCTTGACTACGGGCTCTCCTTTTTTTGCATAACTGCGCCAGTGTATGGCCCGCAGGGGATCGCCGGGCCGGTAATCACGCAGCGAAAAGAATTCCTGGGAATCGCCGACGGATGAAGCAAGGTTCATCCCGCCATGCTGGTATTTGCGCCGGCCCGGCAGGCTTAGCAGCGGCAATTTGTAGCGTTTGGGCAATATCAACAACCGATCGCGGTGTGTCTGGTTGCTGATGGACCTGAACAGTCCGAGGGGATCGGACTTTGCGATTTTTGTCTGGTTGAAATACAGATAACCGCGGCGCAACGGCTGCATCCCGATCTTTTTCTCCAAGGTCTCTCCGGCGGCAAGGGTATTGATTTCGACCGGCAGTATGCGGGCGCCCCGTTTTCTGTTGATAATGCCCACCAGGCGGGGATAACCGATCCAACGGTCGAAGATATTTCTGTGGCGATCGTTACTGTCCCGTGTGTTTTTGAATTCCTGATAGTCGGGATATGCCGTATCCAGTTCATCGAACAGTACTATATCTTGCTGGGCGGCCTTGCCGTTGTTGCGGACAGACAATGTGTACTCAAATTCCTGTCCGGCCGTGCCGAAATCCGGCAGTGACCTTTTCAGTTCCAGTCTCCCGCGCAGGAATATTATTGAAACAAATGCCGCCAGCAACAGGCTGGCGCACAGGGCGAAGATCTGATAGGCCAGTGTCTGTCGGGTATCGAGTCCGAACGTTGCGGAGGCAATCAGAGCGAACAGGATCAGGATACCGGTGGGCGTGAAGCGACGGCGTATCCAGTTTCCAAGGCGGTATACCAGGATAAAATTATGATAGAGCAGTTTGCCGATCACGGATGCGCGATTAGACCGGGACGGGGAGCGAGGCGAGCGTGTCTCTGAGGACGTCTTCTGCGGTCTTGCCGGAAAACCGCATTTGCGGGTCAAGAATGATGCGATGTGCAACGACGGGCAGGACCGCCTCCTGTATGTGCTCGGGTGTGACGAATTCCATGCCGTCGAAGAGGGCGAGTGCCTGCGCGGTTTTCATCAGCGCCAGTGAAGCACGGGGGCTGGCACCGTTGATGACGCCCGGCGCGTCACGCGTGGCGCGAATGATGCTGACGATATAATTTTTTATTTCATCGCTGATCCGTGTGGCAAAGATATGCTCTCTGAGCTCAAGTACGTCGTCCCTGTTGACACAAGGCCTTATTTGATCCAGCGGGTGCCCGTGGATCTGTGCCGTCATGATCGCGACTTCCTTGTCATGGGTTACATACCCCAGCCGGAAGCGCATGGTGAACCTGTCCAACTGCGCCTCTGGCAGTGGATAGGTGCCATGAAAATCTATGGGGTTTTGCGTGGCAATGACGAAAAACAGTCTGTCTAGCGGGCGGACTTCACCGTCGCTGCTGATTTGGCGCTCGGCCATCGCTTCCAGCAACGCCGACTGCGTGCGCGGTGAGGCACGGTTGATCTCGTCGGCAAGGAGGATGTTGGTGAATATCGGACCCGGGTGAAAATTGAACTGCTGGTTGCGCGGGTCGAAGATGGAGACGCCGAGAATATCGGTGGGCAGGAGGTCGGGGGTGAATTGAATACGATGGTAGTCAACGTCAATGGAACAGGCCAGGGCTTTGGCCAGCGTGGTTTTCCCGGTGCCGGGCACGTCTTCCAGCAGGACATGTCCTCCGCAGAAAAAGGCGGCAAGCAGTTTGCGTAAGGCGCCGGATTGTCCTTCGATGACCTTTTCTATGTTGTCGAAGACCTTCCGGTAGGTGTCCGGGGCTGTCATGTCATGAGTATTTTGAGGTAATGGTCATCTGCCAATATAATCAATTCTCACCCAATGATAAACCAAGGTTGCCCTGTGATAGACAAAAAAGCTGAAACCAGTGTGCCCGTGCATGACCTGATAGCGCGGCGTTGGAGTGGCCGTGCCTTTGATCCTGTCCGCCCCGTCGCGGACCGGGATATCCTTGCACTGCTGGAGGCCGCAAGGTGGGCGCCATCGTGCTACGGTGATCAACCCTGGCGCTATATTGTCTGCAATAAACGCACAAATCCTGAGGCGTGGGAAAAGCTTCTTGCCTGCCTGTCGGATGGCAACCGGTCCTGGGCCAGGCATGCGCCGTTATTGATCCTGGTCAGCGCTGATAATTTCATGGCGCGGGATGGCAGGGCCAACCGCTGGGGTCAATATGATACCGGTGCGGCCACCATGAACCTGTGCCTGCAGGCCACGGAACTGGGTTTGATGGCGCACCAGATGGGCGGGTTCGATGCACAGATGGCGAGGAAGCTGTTCGACATACCCGTGCATTGTACGCCGATGGCGGTGCTGGCTGTGGGTTATCAAGTGTCCGAGAGTGCGCTTGCTCCTGATATCCGGGAGCGCGAACTGCAGCCGCGCATGCGCAGGCCGCTTGCCGAACATTTTTATGACGGTGGCTGGGATGTGCCTTATATCAAAACGAATAAAGAAAAGTCTGAGTAGGGCCGGCTTTAGCCGGCCTGAACATCCCGGCGGGCTGAAGCCCGCCCTACAGGACAAGATTTAGAGGCGATTTTTAAAACCCAGTAATGCCCGGCGCTCGTGTTTGGTGGGACGGCCTTTGGTCCTGGGTGAGATCATGAAATCGATTTTTAACTGTGCCGCCGTCTTCTCCCGTCCCGCAATACTCTCCGGAGTTTCAGTAAAGAGCAGGGCGGCGTCCGCCGCTGATTTTCTGTTGCCGGACAGGGCGGTTACTGTGATATCGAACCGATTAGGTGCCTTGCTGATCTTGATGCGGGCGCCGGCATCGATGAGTCTTGACGGTTTGGGTTTTTCTTCATTGACAAGGATGCGGCCGTTTCTGATGGCATCCGCAGCCTGGGAGCGCGTCTTGAAGAAACGCGCGCACCACAGCCATTTGTCCAGTCTCATGCCGGATGTTACATCTTCATCATCATGCTTGGGCATAATTGCATAATACATTAATATATGATTCCCGCTCTTGATCATGCACAGGAACAAATATGCCGGACTCCGGACAACGTAAATTCATACCCGTTGGCATTGCCGTCCTGACGGTCTCGGATACACGGACGGAGCAGGATGACAAATCGGGACAGACGCTGATCACCCGTCTGCAGAACGACGGCCATGTCCTGCGTGATCGCAAGATCGTTATTGATGATATTGATCGAATACGCGCGGTGGTTTCCGGCTGGTGCGCCGATAGAGACATACAGGTGATCATTACTACGGGAGGCACCGGCGTGACCGGGCGTGACAGCACACCGGAGGCGGTATCAGCGTTGCTGGACAAAAAAATAGAAGGATTTGGCGAAATATTCCGCATGCTCTCCTATGAACAGATAGGCGCATCCACCATACAGTCGCGGGCCATGGCGGGGGTCATTAACGGCAGGTATATTTTTTGTCTGCCCGGTTCAACGAATGCCTGTAGCACCGCCTGGGACAAGCTCATCGGGCCGCAACTGGATTACCGCACCCGGCCCTGTAACCTGGTGGAACTCATGCCCAGGTTGCTTGAGAAATAGGGGGTGTAGAAAAACTTTGTATCATTACATGCCTATCGCAAAATTATGCGGCTGTAGGGCAAGTCTGCGACTTGTCATAATCTGACGGCAGGTCACAGACCTGCCCTACAATTAACGTAAGTTCCAGTAAAGATTTATTTGTCTTCGATAATCTCAAAATAAACAAGCAAGGTTCTTTTCAGGGGATGGTTATTATCATCACTGACCATCATGAAATAATTTTCATCGAGATGCGTAATGCCTTCGAAATTGTCGTCGAATAACCCTTCCTCCGGCGTAAAGGTATGAATCTGGTCCGCCTGCATCTGCTTGCCATTGAAGATAATCCGGTGCAGGGTTGTTTGTATCCCTGATAACAAACCGCCGTACGCCCTTTCCAGTGCAATAATCCTTCCGTCATTCAGTGCGGTCATATCCACGAGCGCCCCGTTAGTTTGATCATGCGCGGGGAACGCCCAGTGATCGCTGTGCAATGAGTAAATGTTCAGGGTGCCGGACTCCGTATCTCTCAGGGGGAGTTCCGGTCCTGTCAGGATGCCGAATGCAGGGTGGATGGTGACCGCTTCCAGTTCCTTGTTATCGCCGCGGTAACGGGCCACATCTTCCAGTCCCGGGGGCAGTGTGACAGCGGATTCGAATGTTCCGTCCGGTTTGTAACGTATCAGTCTTGGAATTCTTTCAAAACTGACGATGAAGCGGGTATCTCCGTGCTGGCCGTTGTTGCCGTGTTCGATGGCCAGTCCTTCGCTATCGGCTTGTCTGTATTTCAAGGGCTTGCCGTTTTCATCAAGCAAGCGGTGTCCAGAGTGCAGCCGGATGTCCTGCAACGTATGGCCGCTGAATACAGGTTGCAAGTCCAGGATGTAGCCATTGTCGGACAAGGCATACAATAGTTTCTCGTCCTGGTCCCAGGCGAGTCCTGACAATTCCGACACCTTGAGTCCGTTCAGCGAGATATTGGAGAGGGTGGCCACGGCAAGCAGTCTGAGCGTGAATTTCTCATGTCGCAGGTCCTGCCGTAATTGCTGTATGTGTGCTATGGAGTCATCGGCCTGTGCTATAAATGCGGCACATAACAGAACGAAGGCGGTCAGCGCATGATGGAAGCGGGACAAAGGCTGCGTCATTGTTCGCTGCTTTCAGGCAAGGGCCCATGCCGAACGAACGGTTGCTGTTGCATCACTGCATGCGTGTGCGCGCGACGTTCCTGGTATTCCGTGACATGTGCACATTGTATACTATGCGACATGTTGTACAATTATTTTACAGATATTCGACGGCCACATCCGGAAATGAAAATATACTTTTTGAAATCCCGTTTTTTCATTATTGCCAGTCTCTGGCTTGTCCTGTGCAGTTGGTCTGCAATGGCTGCGATGTACACCCTCATCGGAAACGCAAGTGTTGTGGGGGAGATCGACTCCGTTCTGGCTGGTTTTAATGACACATTGCTCGATATCGGAAAGAATTATGGTTTTGGTTTGCAGGAGATGAAGCTGGCGAATCCCGGGGTTGATACCTGGCTCCCGGGAGAAGGACGCAAGATCATTTTACCGTCTGAATTTATTCTGCCCAATGCGCCCAAGGTGGGTATTGTTCTGAACATACCCGAAATGAGGTTATATTATTTTCCGGAGACCAGGCGCGGGGAAGCCCCGCAGGTAATTACCTATCCCTTGGGGATCGGACGCGAGGGGTGGGACACACCCTACATGAAGACCAGGATCGTCCAGAAAAAGGAACACCCGGCCTGGTATCCACCGGAATCCATCCGCAAGGAACATGAAGAAAACGGCGACCCTTTGCCAAAGATTGTTCCGCCCGGACCCGATAATCCCATGGGTGATTATGCATTGAAACTGGCGGGCGGTGATTACAGCATTCATGGCACCAACAAGGCCTTCGGGGTGGGCATGCGTGTCAGTCATGGTTGCATCCGATTGTATGCGGTAGATATTGCGGATCTGTTCCAGAGGGTCAAAATCAATACACCGGTGAATATCATTAACCAGCCATACAAGGTCGGGGAGCGCGATGGGGTGATCTATCTGGAGGTGCATCCTCATCTGGATGAAGACCATGAGCATTTTTCACAGAACAGTATCACCGAGGTCGTGAAATATATCATTGAAGTCACCGCTGCAAGCCGCTACAAGATAGACTGGGATTTGGTGAGGAAGGTCGTGGACGAATCAACGGGCATGCCGGTTGCGATCGGCATGATTATCCCTGCAACTTCTACCGGTGATAATCCTGTTGCCCGGGCGCAAAATGGCGCAGGAACCGCGACAGTCGCTGCCGCAAAAGGTGATGGTAATAACCGGGTGGATTTAAAACTGGATACTGAAATCGGGCATTGACGCCCAGGCAAATAAAAAAGCCCCAGGTTCGCAACAAGGGGCTTGATTATAAATACAACTGTTAAAGATTTATGTTATTTCTGCATGGTCTTTTCAAACGCCTTGTCCAGTCTCCTGGAATTTTCATTGCAGCATGCCAGGGCAGCTTGGGCATCTTTGGATGCCTTGTCTGCGGCATAAGCAGCCTCTGAAGCTACAGTATGGGCATTCTGCGCCAGATTGTAGGCATCATTGGCCCTGGCCATGGCCGCATCTGCAGAGGCTTTTATCGCGTCAATCTGCGTTTGATCGGCGCAACCACCGAGCAGCCCCATGGAAAGAGCGAGTATAGAAATTTTAATCAGTTTAGTTTGCATGGTTATTTCTCCCGTTAAACCTTTAAGCTATGGCTGAGGTTCTCCCCAGTTCTCACGTTATGAAATAATGACTGATTTCAGCCCGTTAATCAACGAATTTGGTAAAAATTAACGTCAATATTTGACGTATGCACTGATATTACAGGCAGTCCACGGGACCAGGTAAACAGTCATAACGGCAATGTCTGTTCCTGAATTGCAGGGTGATTTGTGTCAGTTGCTCCGGTAAATAATCGAAAATAGCGCTGCAAATTTCAGGGGCCAGGTACTTGTGCCGGCGTCAGTACCATGTCATCGGTATATCTGCTGTTGGGCGAAAACAGGCAAAAATCTTTTGTTTTTAACGGGGTACGCTCGAAAGCTGAACCTACAATGTCTCCGGCTATGGCGCCGAACATCGAATGATCAGATTATGCGTGGCGGAAAAGGTTTC